>Ga0207931_1000213_pt1 | contig 21949 bp, 21 predicted proteins | sample NGESurdeep092012_2_FD_184478 | JGI IMG/M metagenome (GOLD analysis project Ga0207931, IMG submission 184478) | Arctic peat soil microbial communities from Barrow, Alaska - NGEE Surface sample 415-1 deep-092012 (SPAdes) | ecosystem: Environmental > Terrestrial > Soil > Wetlands > Peat ...
GGCAAGTCTCGAATGGGGACCGTCCAGGACCTCCACGGTAGGTGCCAGCGGCGATGCGCCGGCCCGTTCCCGTCATGGACACCGACACTCCGCATCGGCGTGGCCGTTCCGTTCATCTCCCGCCGTGCCGGACGGGCCCAACGCCCGACAGTCTCCGGATGGTCGCATGGAACCAGATTCGACTGTGTCACGTTTGAGGGGTTCTGTCATGCTTCGTCCCTCTTGTGAGACCGTGTGCGAGGGGACGCCGTCGGTGAGCGACCCCCGCCACGGATTCAACCCGACAAGCATGACCAGGCATTGTGCGAGTTGGCCCGGGGCGGGCGGCGACAAGTTCACGCTGATCCGACCCGAATTGAGCCGCCGGCTCTCGTAGTCGTCCCGCAACCGAACCGCAATCGGGACGCCGGCTCGATCCCATGGCCTTCGCTTCCGTGATCGTTGTCGTTCCGCAAGGGATCGACTGTGGGAAGGCGCCCGATCATTGGTCTGAAGAGACCAGCGATGGGTCGCTCGGTTCAATCGGGCCGTTGGGTAGGCGAGTCTATCGAGGACGCTCAGTGAGACTGACTGTTCCTATCTAGTTCGGCGGCCCGCGCTCGGGAGGCCTGGCGGACCAGGTGGTCGCGTTCGGCGACGTTGGTGGCCCGGCGGGCGGCCTCGGCGTACGCCGTGGCGGCGGCAGGGAGGTCGCCGCCCAGCTCGTGCAGGTGGCCGCGGACGGCGTGCCAGCGGTGCCGCTCGCCGACCACGTCACGTAGCCGGTCCGTCTCGCCCAGTCCGGCGGCGGCGCCGAGGACGTGGCCGACCGCGACCGCGCGCCCGAGCACCGCGGCGGGGTCCTGGCGCGCCGGGTCGTCGGTGAGGGCGACGAGGTCGTCGTACCAGGCGAGGATCTGCGGCCAGTCGGTCTCCTCGGCGCTTGCCGCGTCGTCGTGCAGGGCGGTGATGGCGCCCTCGATCTGGTAGCGGCCGAAGCGCTGGACGGCGAGCGCCGATTGCAGGACGCGGACGCCCTCGGTGATCTCGCGGGAGTTCCACAGGCCGCGGTCCTGCCGGTCGAGCGTGACGATCCGGCCCTCGGGGTCCAGTCGCGCCGGGAGGCGGGCGTGGTTGAGGAGCATCAGCGCGAGCAGCCCGCGCGCCTCCGGTTCCTCGGTGGCGAGGCTGAGTTGGCGGGCGAGCCGGATCGCCTCGCCGGCCAGGTCGACCCGGCCCGCGTGGCCGGCCGAGTAGACGAGGTAGAGCACGCGCAGCACGACGGCGAGGTCGCCGGGCTGGTCCAGGCGGCGCCCCTGCAGGGCGCGCTTGGCCCGGCTGATCCGCTGCGCCATCGTCGCCTCCGGGACGTAGAAGGCCTCGGCGATCTCGCCGGTGGTCAGGCCGACGCAGGGTCAGCGCCACCTGCGAGGCGGGCGTGAGGTCGGGGTGGCAGCAGCAGAAGAACAAGAAGAGGGTGTCGTCGCCGTCCTCGGCGGCGGCCGGCCGCGGCTCGGCGTACGTCGCATCCTCACGGCGGTGACGGGCGGCCTCGCTGCGGCGGGCGTCGACGAGCCGCCGGGTCGCGACCGTGGTGAGCCACGCGCGCGGGTCGCGCGGCGGGTGCTCGGGCCACACCCGCAGCGCCTCCAGCAGCGCATCCTGGAGCGCGTCCTCGGCGGCGTCGAAGTCCTCGCCCCGCCGGACCAGGCCCGCGAGCACCCGAGGGACGAGGGCGCGCAGCGCGCCCTCGTCCCGCCGTCGGGTCGGCTCGTCGATCACGCCGGGTCAGTCGTCCGAGGGCGCCCCGGACATGACCTCCCGGACGTCGATCCATTCGTACAGCGGCTCGCCGCCCGGGCCGGGCTCGGAGGAGACGTAGGCCGCGAGCTCGACCGCGCGCTGGTGCGACTCGACGTCGATCATGTACCAGCCCGCCACGAGATCGCTGGTCTCCGGCAGCGGGCCGTCGGTGGTGACGGCGGCGGCGTCCGGGCCGCCGTAACGCACCCAGGTGCGCGCCGGCGTGAGCGCCTGTGCGTCGACGTACTCGCCGTTCTCCTCGAGCAGCTCGCTGACGTGCTTGAGGAACGCCATGTGCGCCTCCACGTCCTCGGGGGCCCACTGGTCCATCTGGGGCACGGGACGGTGCGGCGCCGGGCCGCCGCGGTAGTGCTTGAGGAGCAGGTACTTCGGCATGGTGGTCTCCTATGTCTCGGGCCGCGCCTGTCGTGGCCCTTCACCTGGTGAGCGGAGCCGGTCAGAGCTTCTCGACATGGAATCACTCATCCAGCTCCGAGACCGTCGCGTAGGGGAACCGCACCGGACGTCGGCCTGAGATGGTGGTCGTCCCGGAGGGATGGTCGAGCTGGACTGATGTGGTGTCGGGGACCCGACCGCAGTCGACTGTCGCGAGCGGACGGGGACGTTCCGCCGCTCGCGTCGTCGCGACTGAGCCGATGGCTGCTGGTTCGCGGCTCCTGCTGATCACCGGCCGGTCGGGAGGCGACTCCGGTTTGCGCTGCGGTGGATGACGCCCGACGATTCTGCTGCCTTGGGAACGGTTTTCGCTCAAGGGTTCGTCAGGTTTCGTCACTCGCGCGGTGGGGATCGTAGGTGGTGTGGACTGGGTCAGTGGCGGCCCAGGACGCGAGCAGGTCGAGGGGCTGGGCGGTTGGTGAGTTGGGCTCGGCGGCGTAGAGGGTGTGGCCGGGGTCGGCGATCATGTCGACGCTTTCGTAGGCGAGGTGAAACTCGCCGACGTCGTGGTGGTGAAAGGTCTTTCGGGGCGTCGTAGACCGCGGCGTACATGGTCCGGCCGAGGTGGTTGCCGGCGAGCAGGTCAGATGGTCCTCGGGCGGGGACTTTCGGCCCTGACCCAATTCCCGGGGGGATGGCTAGCGTGGTGGTGGAGACATCACAATGGCGCAGACTCCTTCGACCGGCAGGGGAACCGTGGGTGACGGCGCGGCTCCCGATGATGGTGCGCTGTCTGCAGATGCGGCCGACCTGCGGGCGAGTCTGTCGGCCCTGTCTCGGTTGTCGACCGGCGGCCCTGGTTTGGAGGACCTGCTCGTGCAGGTGGCGACCCTTGCGGTGCAGGCGATCCCGCGAGCCGATGGGGCCGGTCTGACGATGATCGAACACGAGCGTAACGACATCGTCGTGGCCAGCGCGCCGTTCGTGCGGGACGTCGACGCCATCCAGTACCAGATCGGCGAGGGACCGTGCATCAGCGCCGTCAGCGAATGCACCACGATGCGGTCGGGGTCGTTGGGTGGCGATCCGCGGTGGCCGCGGTTCGGTCCGCGAGCCGGTCGGCTGGGGGTGCACAGCGTGGTGTCGCTCCCGTTGGTGACACCGGACGGCGTTGTCGGTGCGATCAACGTGTACGCCCACGCGAAGGACGCCTTCGACGGTGAGGCCGCCGATCTGGGCGAACTATTCGCGGCGCCCGCGGCGATCGCCGTGCAGAACGCGCAACTGCTGGCCGGGGCCAAGCGTGTCGCGGCCAGCCTGCAGAGCGCCCTGTCGAAACGGGCGGTCATCGATCAGGCGGTGGGCATCCTGATGAGCCGCGCCGGCTGCACCGCCGATGAGGCGTTCGACCGGTTGCGTCGGTTGAGTCAGACCCGGAACACGAAGCTGTCGGTGGTGGCACGATCGCTGGTCGACGAGGCGGTCGGGCGGGCGCGGGCCTGGCGCACCGGGGGCTGACCACCCGACCACGATGCCGCACGCAGGTCGGCCAGTCGCGGTGGTCCTTCTGGTGAAGGCCCGAGGTACGTCAGGTGCCGCGTGCCATCGCAATCGCGACGCGGTCGACCTCGCACACCGGAGCTCGGGGCCGGCTCGCGGTTCGCGCCCCGCAGCGATCGGTTCACGGACCCCGCGCCGCCGAGTGGGTCGCAGGCCCGGCTCAGCGGATTTTCTTGCCAGGTGGTCGCCGCCAGCGGCAAGAACGAGGCATCCACGTGCCGGACACCACGGCCGTCGACCACCATGGAATGCTTCGCACCATGACCGCCTTCACGGTGTACTACAGCCCGTCCGGCGACGAGGTGTTCCCCGAGGGCTCGACGTTCAAGGTCCAGGACAACGGGGTGCTGACGACGACAACCGCCGAAGGACGGCGGCGCATCAATTCGCCCAATGCGTGGCACCACGTGGAAGTGCAGGCATCGCCACCTCGACCGAAGCAAGCAGCGAAGACCGTGGGGCCCGACGCGTAAGGAACCAAGTGTGGGGCCACCAAACGCGCCCGCTCGGCGTCGTCCAAGTGCAACGCCCGCCCGACCGCGTCCAGCACCGAATCCGGGCCCCGATCGCCTAACGCGCGAAGGCGAAACAGAAACGCACCGACCTGTTGCTGATCGGGTTGGGCCTGGTCGTCACCCGGGCCGGGGGGATCCCGCTGGTCTGGCACGCCTACCCCGGGAACCGGCCAGACGTCACCCAGTTCCCCGCCCTGATCGACCACCTGGCCCGCCGCTACGCCGCCCTGCCCGGCAGCAGCACGACCACATGGCCACCGACCAGCGGGCACTGTTCGACCCGTACAACCTGCAACGATGGGCACACCAGCAACGGCTTAGGTCATAGGAACGAACACCCACCGCACCACCCCTGACCTGCAAGAACAACCTTCATGATCAACTTATCCGGGAAAGTCCCAGGGCCGGCCCGCGGCCCGATCAGGTGGGAGTCCCTGCTGTTACCCCTCACCGCAGAATCGCCGCCGCATGGCACGCGTGGCAGTCGTCATCACGGCGCACAACCTCGTTGTGCCCCCGCGAGTGTGTTCGCGGTGTCAGGCAGGTGGTCGAGCACGACTGGGGGTCGAGCGTCGGGCGGCGAGGCCGTTCAGGATGAGGCGGTACACGGCTTGTAGCTGCTCCGCCAGGCCTGGATCGCCCCACTCGCCCGCATGCGCGGGGTGATGGAATTTCGCCGTCGCGTTCAGGACGGCCCGGCCCACGGCGCTCGGGTCGCCGGGGGCGAAGTCCCCGTCTTCCATCCCCTGGGCCACGATGCGGCCCAGCTGATCGGACAGGTGGTCGACGTGGGCCGCGACGACCTCCCGTGACTGCAGGGTGAGTTCGTGGAAGGTCTCGAACAGCTCGGGGTCCCCCGTGGCCATGCCCTGCTTGGTGGTCGCCAGCAGCACCAGCCAGTCATGGAGTTTCCGCGATGCCTTGCCCTTGCGCATCACGATGGCCTCGAGCGGCTCGGACACCCGGGCCAGCCAGCGTTGCGTGACCGCGTCACGGAGCGCTGCCTTGCTGGCGAAGTGGCGGTACACGCTGCCGTGGCTGATGTCGAGGGCGCGGGCGACGTCGACCACCGAGGCCTTCGCCGGACCGAATCGCCGCAGCACGTCCTCGGCCGTGTCCAGAATCGTCGCGGCGGTCAGCGGTTCGGCCATGGTCACCTCTCGCTGTCGAGGAACGACATCTGCATCGCGTCGTACCGGGTGCCGGCGGCCGCACCAGCAGGGACGGCGGCCTCGATCGCGGCGAGGTCATCCATGCCCAACCGCAGGCCCGCCGCGCCCAGCGACTCGCTGAGCCGCTCGCGCCGCCGCGCGCCGACGAGCGGCACAATGTCCTCGCCTCGGGAGAGCACCCAGGCAATCGCGACCTGCGCCACCGTGGCGCCGCGCTCCTCGGCGACCGCCCGCAGCGCATTGACCAGCGCGAGGTTGCGCTCGAGGTTCTCGCCGCTGAAACGGGGCAGGTGTCCGCGGAAGTCCATCGCCTGACGGTCCTGGCTCCAGTGCCCGGAGATGAGGCCCCGTGAGAGCACCCCGTATGCGGTGATGCCGATGCCGAGCTCGCGGGCGGTGGGCAGGATCTCCTCCTCGATCCCCCGGGAGATCAGGGAGTACTCGATCTGCAGGTCAGCGATCGGGTGCACGGCGTGGGCCCGGCGCAGCGTGTCGGCGCCGACCTCGGACAGGCCGATGTGGCGGATGTGGCCGGCCTGCACCAGCTCGGCGAGAGCGCCCACCGACTCCTCGATCGGCACGGTCGGGTCGATCCGCGCGGGCCGGTAGATGTCGATGTGGTCGGTGCCCAACCGGCGGAGGCTGTAGGCGAGGAAGTTCTTGATCGCTGCCGGACGGGTGTCGACGCCGCCCCAGCTGCCGCCAGGGCCGCGCAGGACGCCGAACTTGACGCTGATGACGGCATCCTGGCGTTTGCGGCCGCGGAGAGCGTCGCGCAGCAGCAGCTCGTTGTGCCCCATGCCATAGAAGTCGCCCGTGTCCAAGAGAGTGACGCCCGCGTCGAGAGCAGCATGGATGGTGGCCACGCTCTCCCGCTCGTCGGCGGGGCCGTAGAGGTCCGACATGCCCATCAGGCCGAGGCCCAGGGCGGAGACGGTGGGTCCGGTGGACCCCAATGCACGCTGAGGGAAACTGGTCATGTGACCGAGAATAGAGATCTGACTGACAGATGTCGACATCTGTCAGTCAGATCTTCGCGAAGTTCGTCGCACAGTCGCAGGGTCGGCATGGATCAACCTGTGCGGATATCTGCATAAGGGGGAGGAAAGCTGCGACAGCGAACGGACCTTCTCAGCCGAGACAATCAACAAAGCAAATGCTCGGTCAACACCGGGCGAGCGCCTGCCGCCGGACGCGACCCATTGGAGCGACAGTGCCACCCGAACGGGTCGCAGCGGCGTCAGAGCGCTGGCGATCTCAGCCGTCCGGGGCACGTCCCGCTGTTACTCGCGGTCAGCGACAACGGCCAGCAGAGGCGCTCCTACGGTACGCGTGAGTTCGTGGCCGCTGGCCATCAGGCCCGCCTAGAAACGCATCGATTGCCGTCGAGCACAACGATAGGCCATGCCATGAGAACAAGATCACTGGTGGCTGGGGTATTTCCACCCGGTCTTTTCTCACGAACTCAGATACACCCCACCCCACTACCGCGAATTCGAGAAGGCACTCAATTCGGCCCACAACCCGTTCACCAACCAACGGCATCCGGTGTCAGCGGACCACTGGGTCGGCTACGACGACCAGGTTGCTGGCGTAAGAGCGCACTTCGGGATGCCACTGCCCGGAGCAGGTGATGAGTACAAGACGGTGTGGGCCACGTTGATCGAGCGCCTGGCTGTCCGATGCCAACGCCTCCTTGTTGACCAGCGTGGCCGAGACCACCCGGTAGGTCAGGGCTTGCGCATCCGATCGCAGCGTGATGAGTTCGCCGACCTGCATGAGTAGCAGCTCGGCGAAGAAGCCGAGCCCTTGCAGCGTGGAATCGACATGCCCGGCGATGACGGTCGAACCGAACGGATCACCTGCATAGGCGCTGCCGCCCCACCAGCCAACGTGCTGGATGTCGTCGGGGACCTGCAGGACGCCGTTCACGGTCTGTTCCGGCTCGACCACGGCGCTGTGGCCGCTCGGCAGCTCGATCTGCCGGGGCACGAACCGGACCCGTGCGCTCTTCGCGACGGTTCCCTGACGCATCGGAGACGGTGCTGTCGAGGTCGTGGCGGTACTCGCGCCGACATCGGGCGCGGCCGGCGACGATGCGGGCGAGATCGCGGTCGGGTCACTGCCCGCCGGCATGGCGGACCTGCTCGGCGGGGCAGCTTCGCCGGTCGACAGGTGCTGCGAGGTTGCCGAAGCCGTGGACGCCTGGAGGGTAGGGCTCGTAGAGCACGCCGCCAGCAGCAGGATGACCAGTGCGGTTGGCAGGTGTCCGGCGGTCGCGACGGCCGGTCGGCTCAACCGCGCCACAGGTGCAAGATGCGCGCGATCAGTTGGACTACCACAGCGATGCCGCCCGTGCCGGTATCGATCATGGTGGGCTGCGGTGACCCGCTCTCGGGCACCTTGAGGACGTGAACGGCCACGTTCATCGTCTTCGCGGCGGGGTCGCCCACCGCGAAGACGCGGTTCAATGAGCCGCCCTGGACCGTGAGATCCACCGGTCCGAAGACGACCGGCGAACTCTCGCCTGTCGGCACGATCTCCACCTTGTAGGTGCCCACCGGCACCACGAGGTTGAGCGACTCGCCGTTGGCGACATTGGCAAACAGCACCTGGCCGTCGACCCGGATATCCGCCGGTGGGACGGCGGCAGTGTGTGCGACGGTCAGCGAAGCCTTGTCGCTCGGGACGCCCGTGAGATCGTTCGCGAACTGGGTGACGACGGGAGGGTCGCCCGCGGCCGTGGTCAGGTGCAGGACCAGGTCCGAGCTCGAGCCTGCCCCGGCTTCGATGGTGTTCCGCGCCACTACGGTGCCGCGGCCGTCGGTGAAGGTGAGGGTTCTCGTTCCGGCGCCGACCGTGAAAGGCCCGACAACGTTGGTGGTCGCTACATTTCGTGCCACGGTACTGCCGTCCACGGCCACGTCGATCGCCGCACCCGGCAGGCCCTGGACGACGTACAGCGTCGCTTCGTCCTGTGGCGACGCGACTGTGGTAGCCGTAGCCGGGCTGTTCGTGACGCCGCCGACCAACACTGTCCCGACCAGCAGAGTCGCTGCAACGATCACTGCGCGTGTGGAAAGGTTCACGTCACTCCCTCGAACGGGATCGTTCACTCTTTGAGCGGATAACGTAGTCCATGCAGCCTATAACCCACTACGGTGAGTGAGTCAAACCTCGTCTTGCGACACTTCGGAGCTCGATCGCGCTGGGGGGTCAGCAGATGGCCAAACACGCAGGGGTTGGTGGCCCGGTCGGCGCGGCCAGCGAGCCCGCGCCGGGCCGCGACCAACACCAACGAACACCGGCCACTGGGCCCAAGCACGCTGCTTCCACCGGACGCGGCCTTCGCCGCATCGTCGGCCTGGCCGTCTTGGCCGGTCTTGTCGCAGCCACCTTCGTCATCGTCAGCCGCATGAATCCCGCAACACCGGATCGGGTGGAGCCCGAGGCGCCATCGACGTCCTCCAATCCGCGGGAATCTCAGGCAACCAAGGCTCCCGGCAGGTCCACCGTGCCAACGGACTCGGTGCAGTCGGCACCGTCAATGACGGTCGGCTCGGTCCCGGCGACGCTCACCGGCTCGACACCGGCACCCTTCCCGAGGACGGGACCCGGAGTCACCCAGCCCGGCATCCTGCTGATCGCGTCGCCGGCATCGGACGGCTCCTTCGACGTCCTCGAGCGGATCCGGTTGGTGAGCCCCGTCAGCGTGCTGACGCTGCGCCCTGCGCCGGTTGATCGGGCCGGAGGACAGTTCGCATCGGCCTCAGCGGCTGCTACCCAGGTCCAGGTCAGTGCCGGCGACCAGCCGGTCGTCGTTCCGGGGGCGAAGGTCGGCGCCGAAATCGACCTTCCTGTCGCGGCGGTCGATCACTTCGAGCTCCGTTATCGGCTTACTGACGTCACCGTCCGAAGCACCCCGTCGACGGCTGGACGGGCGCTGGCGGCGATCGGGCCGTTGACCGGCGGCGTGGACGACGACCTCCCGGTGCTGTTCATCGTCTCCGGAAGCACGATCCTCGGACTGAACTGCCCGCTGCTTCCGCTCTCACAGCAGTCCTGCGGGAGCCGCGTTGCAACGGCGCCGAGCATCGAGCGCGAACTGCCTTGGCGTCTGGCCTTTACCACGGTGCAGTTCAACTTGCCACTGGCCTGACCGGGGAATGCCGTGCGCCAGAACAAAGTGGTTTCCGCGACGCGCTGATCGCCTGAACGGCCCGTCCGCTCCGGATCCGTTCGGCTTTGACCGCTCGAACGTGTGCTGTAATCGCAACGTTGAGTGATGCGCTTGCGGCGGCTCGTACGGGTTGGCGAGCTCACCCGTCGCCCCCGATACTCGGGCGGAGTGCGGTGTCCGCGGTCGGCGGTTCGATGGGGCATGAGTTGGGAGAGCCCCGATAGCCCGCGAGGCCGCTTGCCGTCAGGGGCTAGTGGTCGGCGGGGCGCCGAGCCCTGGGGCGGGGCCTGCAAATGGCTGGCCGGTACCCCGACGCGGGGGGATGATCTTCGGAGTCGGGCCGTCGCCCGCCGCCCGACCACGCCCGATCCGCCGGAGGGAAACCGTCGTGACCGTCACCGCAGCCAGGTCGTCCGAGTCCGCGCCCGGGCCTGAGGTCCGTACGGCGGCCGGGGTGCTGCGCGGCAGCCGGGAGGTGGGGCTGGCGGTCTTCCGCGGCGTCCCGTACGCCGAGCCGCCGGTCGGTGCGCTCCGATTCGCCGCACCGCGGCCGGTGCGCGGCTGGGCGGGGGTGCGGGCGGCCGTCTCGTACGGCCCGCCACCTCCCCAGGGCGGCCTGTTCGCGATGGACGAGCTCGCGCGGGGGGCGGCTGGCGACGACTGGCTTTCGGTCAACGTCTGGTCGCCCGATCCGGCTACGGGGGCCGGCCTGCCGGTGCTGGTGTGGATCCCCGGCGGCGCTTACGCGATCGGCGCGTCCAATCTTCCGGAGTTCGACGGCGGCGGGCTGGCCGCCGGCGGCGTCGTCGTGGTGACGCTCAACTACCGGCTGGGCGTCGAGGGTTTCGCGCAGATCGACGGCGCCCCGGCCAACCGGGGCCTGCTCGACCAGGTTGCCGCGCTGCAGTGGGTGCGCGAGAACATTCGGGCCTTCGGCGGCGACCCGGACCGGGTGACGGTCTTCGGCCAGTCGGCGGGAGGTGGATCGGTCGCCTGCCTGCTGGCCATGCCGCGGGCGGCCGGGCTGTTCCGCCGGGCCGTCGCCCAGAGCATGCCGGGCACGTTCTTCTCCCCGGAACTCGCCGCGGACATCGCCGCCGCCTGCGCCGCCGAACTGGGGGTGCGGCCCACCGTGGTCGGCCTGTCCGCCGTGGACCCCTCCCGGCTGCCCGCCGCGGGCGAGGCCGTCGCCGCGAAGATCGACCGGTGGAAGGACCGTTGGGGCCCGATCACCTACCGGCCGATCCCGTTCGCACCCGTCGTCGACGGCGACGTCCTGCCGGCCACCCCCTGGCAGGCGTTGGCCAACGGCGCCGGCCGGGATGTCGACCTGCTCGTCGGCCACACCCGCGACGAGCACCGGCTGTTCAGCCTGATCGACGGCGTGCTTGGCCAGGTGACCGAGGAACAGGCCGAGACCGCCCTGCGCACCCTCGCCCCCGGCCCGGACGGCGCCCGCCGCTACCGCGAGGCCTTCCCCGCTGCCGGCCCGGAGGAGCTGTACGAACTGGTCAACGCCGACTGGCTGTTCCGCATGCCGACGCTCCACCTCGCCCAGGCGCACGCCGCCTCCGGCGGCCGGACCCACCTCTACGAGCTGACCTGGTCCGCCCCGGGTATGGGCGGCACCCTCGGCGCCTGCCACGGCCTCGACATACCGCTCGTCTTCGGCAACCTGAGCAGCGGCCAGCCCGCCCTGCTGATCGGCGAGACCCCCTCCGCGGAGGCGGAGGCGCTGTCGTCACGGATCCGCGCCGCGTGGACGGGGTTCGCCGCCGACGGCGACCCCGGCTGGCCCGCGTACGACACGGAGCAGCGGCTCGTCCAGCTCCTCGACAGCCGACCGACCGTCACCGCCTACCCGGAGGAGGCCTCCCGGCTGCTGTGGCAGCAGCACACCTTCCCGGCACTCCCGCTGATCGACCGGTAGCGGTCCGCAGGGTGACCACTTGGGGTGCGGTCGCAGGCGGCGGGGACACGCGCGCCGATTGAACAAAGTCGGGCGGGGCCAGGTCGGGCAAATCACGACCCGAGCACCACCAGCGGGAAAAGCGAACGTGACCCGTCTCCAAAATGTGACGGATCAGCGCGCATCGACCGTCAGCAACGGCTGAATGCAGTCGCCCGATTTGTGATGTGCGGGCATCATCCTTGAGCTTGCAGAACACGCTTTGTCGTCGGGTCGTGCGTCGTGCCCCTGCGACGCCGCTTTCTCGCATGACGAACCGCAAACAGCACAGGCGGCCTCGTCCGTGGGCCGGCAGGGCCTTGATCGAAAGCGTTTCGCATTGAATCGGCAAAGGGGACCATCACGGCCGGCTGCGGTTGCTGTTCTTCGCCGGGATCGTACCTGACGAATTTGCCGCTGTTCATGGGTCGATCGCCCCGTACCGCGGCTGATCGCATGAGAACGGAGATGATCTTCGGGGCCCACATTGCTGAACTGTCAGGTGGCAGGAATACCGGCAGATGCCCCGACCGGTTTCCACGGCCGACCGATCTGTCCGAACACGACCTCCTCGTTCGGAGTCTCACCCAGAAGGGTCCAGCCATAGCGGACCATGTCGTCCAAGCCGAACGTTGTCGAGGGCGCGCGAGTCCCCTGAGGGCGCCGTCCGGTTCCAGGTCCCAGGACCAACGCATCCGGGGTTCCTTCGGGATCGGGGTCGAGCGTGCGGTGTAGGTCCATCGAGGGCATGTGCGTGGCCGATGAGAGGCTGCGCGGGTTGTACTCCGGTTCCTTGCTGGTGTCGGCGACGACGTCGAACACCTCGGCGGGTGGTCGGTTGATGACGATCTCACCGTGACGTGAACCACCCCTGACCCCTCCCTGTGTTTCGTCGGCTGGATCGCCGACCTGACTGCGAAGTGACAGTTCGGGTCGGGAGTTCACGGCCCGGCGGGTCCGATCCCGGCGGCCTGTTCTGACGACTCCGTGACTTGGTCAGCCGTGGAGGCGCTGGAACGCCTCGTAGACCAGAAACGCGGGCCACAGCAGTGCCTTGAGGATGGCGAGCAGGCATCCGCCGAACGAGTCGGCCTGCTGCCAGAAGTACACCAGGGCGCCGATGAGGCCCAGGCCATACACGGCGTTACCGCCGCCGGCGCTGACCTGGTTCGTGGTGCGCTTGCGGCTGGATGTCGGTGTGGTCTCCGGCATGGTTGCCTCCGGGCTCTATGTGTCGTAGTGGATGCGGAACACCGGGTAGTAGTCGACGATGGCAGCGATGTCGGCGGGTGTGGCCTGCGGTTCGAGGCCGAAGTAATAGCGGGCTTGTTCCGCGTTGGCCTGGGCGCCGCTGCGTTTGCCACCGGCGCGCAGGTATGCCGCGATGATGTCGCCCCTGCCGGCCGGGGCGAGTTCCTGGAGGCGGACGCGACGTTCGCCGGCGCCGGATGACCGCATGTCCGTGGGCGGCTCGGACGTTGCGCACCCATTGGGATTCCCCGGCCAGGGCCACCAGGTAGTCGCTGCCCTGGTAGTGGGTTCGCAGGATGGGGATCCGTCTGGTCTTATCCGAGGTGCGGCCTCGTACTTGGAGGGTCACCGCGTCCCGGGGTGCCAGTCCCAGGGAGGTGAGCCGGACACCCAGCCAGTTCAGCCGTTGGTACCAGGCGGCGGGCGGCCGGTACGTGGTGCGAGTGGAGTAGTCCTGGGGCTTCAGCTCGCCTCTCCCTCCTCCGGGTCGCAGCCACCTGGGCGTCACCCCAGACCCGGGGAAGTCGCCGCCAGGTCGCGGGTGCCGGGCCGGATCCTTGGTTGGGCATCCGGTCTCCAGCCAAGTCGTCGTGTCGGGCCCCTGCCCAGGGCCGAACGTCCCGCGCGACAGCGCATCTGGGAGCCACGGCCACGAGTCCTGGTCCGCGAAGAACCGCGGGAAAGGGCTCCGGGGCGGGCCCGGCGCGAGATTCAACGCGTGGACACCCAGGCCGCCGATCGGGATCAGATGCCCGGCCCACGGGGCGGTCTCAAGACCACCGTCGAGAGGTCTAGGCGCAGGACGCGCGGTGCAGCTATCCGAGCGGGACGTCGCCGGTGGTCGGGAGTGTCTATTCTCCGGTTCACCACGCCGAGCCGTGATGGCGGAATGGAAGCCCCCTGCGCCAGCGATTGTCGTCACGAGTTGCAGGTGCGGATACGACAAGTCAGCGGTTCTCGGTGACTTGGCTGAGCCGGAAGGGCTTGCCGTGACCGGGGTAGATCCGGTCCGGTTCCAGGCTTCGCAGCTTCTTGAGGCTGGCGGTGGCCGCGGTCATGTCGTCGATGAAGAACTCCAGGCTGGGCCTGCCCATGCTGTCCATCAGGTCGCCGCAGAAGAGGGCCTGTCGGCCGTCAGAATTCCGATTGAGCCCTTGGTGTGCCCGGGGAGATGGAGGACGGTGGCCTCCAGACCGTAGCCCGAGAGGTTCTGCTGATCCTCGAGGATGACGTCGGGCTGGAACGTGTCGAACTCGCCCGGCCTGATGAAGAGTGCCACGATCCTGAACAGGAATCCGAATTTGTCCGGCTTGGGCTTGAGGTTCCAGGACCAATCCGCGCGTTCGACCCGTCCTGCATCGTCGGGATGCATGGCGATTTCCGTGTCGTACTTGTCGCGGAGGTACGCAGCGTTGCCGGCGTGGTCGTAATCGCCGTGCGTGAGCACAATGAGCCGCAAAGTCCCGGGTCTGCATCCCGCGTCTTCGAGTTCTGCGTCAAGGGCTTTGCGTTTTTCCGGGGTGCCGCTGTCGATCAAGACGAAGCAGTCGACTGCCGCGACGAGGTAGCAGTTCACACCACCAAGGCGGATGATCCGAATCACCGGTGTCATCTCGTTTCGGCCTCCGTCCGGGTATCGCACGCGAAGCTGATCATCGCGAGCAAGCCGATGACGAAGAAGCTGGGGACGAGGCTAAAGCCGCTTCGCAAGCGTGCCACGCCGTCTCGGGTTGGCACGGTGGCCCGATGGTGCTATCAGCGCAGCGCTCGGGGCGGCGTTGCCTTGCAGAGGTCTCGAAGTAGCCGTGCTCGAGCCCGAGTAGTCCAGCGACAACCCCGATGGTCGTGGCCACGATTCGTGTCGCGCTGATCCCCTGATCCGCTGACCGATGACAATCCCTCCTTGGCCGCCGGTCACCATCTCGGCAGCTCCCGCACATGATCTCTTTGACGCTCGACCGTCAATCACGACGCTGGCAGAGGCCAACGTCCCGAGACCAGTTCCGAAAAAGGAAGACCGCCCGCAAGCCGGCTTCCATCGCACTCACCGTCGCAGGCAGGCAAGCCACACCAAGCCGCCGACGGTGTGACCGCGTCTCGTCGAGCACCAACCGCCAACGGGACGGTCGGCGCCTCGATCTGATGACCGTCGCCCTTGATCGTTTTCGTTCCGCAGGGGATCCCCTGCGGGCGTCGTCGCGATCGGGCGGCAAGAGCCGATCAAGCCAGCCGGACCGCTTGGCGCAAGGCGCGTCGTGATAGGCCGTTGTGCACGGTCGGGTGGCGCCGAACTCGTCCGTACTTGCCGCGAGTTGCACGTCGCACGCAGCTCGCCGAGGCACCGTCATCCGTAACCCCAGCACCCGGGCTACGTGTGTGGTGTTCGAGGCGCCAGTCAGGACATCGCGGCCACCACCAGTTCGGCGACTTTCTTCTCCACCTCGGGGCTCCACTTCCCAATCGCGTACGACACCGGCCATACGTCGCCTTCGTCGAGGTTCGCGGCGTCCTGGAATTCCAGGGTCGAGTAGCGGAGGTTGAACTTGCCCGCGTTCTTGAACGCGACGACGACCTTCCCGTCCGCGTTCGCGTAGGCGGGCATGCCGTACCAGGTCTTCGGCGACAGGTCAGGGGCCGTCGCGGTCACCGTGACGTGCACGCGCTCGGCGAGCGCACGGTCCTCCGGCGTCATCGTCGCGATGCTGTCCAAGACGGCTTGTAAGCCGTCGGCCTTCTTGGCTCCCTTTTTGCCCTCCGTGCGTAGCTCGGCGGCGCGCGCCCTCATCGCGTCACGCTCCTCGGGGCTGAATCCGGCGGACTCGCCTTTGGCCGTGCTCGTGGCCATTGATTGGGCTCCCTTCTTGCCGTGCCAGGCCCGGTCTTCCCGGCCTTCCGTCGAAGGCTAGTAGGCACCACGCGGTGGCACTTCTTGATACCTGATCGGTTGGGGATCGACGACCGGGTTCGCAGGCTTCGCTTGGAGGCGTGCCTGGTCGCGCGCAACCCCAGGGTGTTGAGTGGATGCAAGTGATAGAAGGTCTGGCCATGATCCTCCCGAAGGTCCGTGACTCACGCTTCGTGACGATCCGCCGCGGTGGGTCCCTCACCGATCCGGATCACCAACTCCTCGCTCTTTGGGCGGCGTCATGCGCGGAGCACGTTCTTGACCTGTTCGAGTCGGCTCAGCCTCAGGACCCACGACCCCGTCAGGCGATCGAGTATGCCCGCGCTTGGGTGCGCGGGGAGGTCACGATGATGCAGGCTCGCGCGGCGGGCGGCCATGCCATGGGCGCGGCCAGAGACCTGCGTGGAGCAGCGCGGCATGCCGCATACGCTGCGGGCCAGGCCGGGGCCGTCGCGCACGTCCCCGCGCACGAACTCGGCGCGGCCGCCTACGCGATCAAGGCCGCTCGAGCTGCCGCGCCGGACGGTGAGGGCGAGGCCGCGGGACGACTCGAGTGCCGGTGGCAGCGTGACCGGCTCCCGGAGGCAATTCGCGAGCTCGTACTTGACGACCAGCGGTTGCGGAATGACATCTGCTGGTCAGTGTTCGACTGCTGAGCGCGCGTCGGGGCGCCAGCACTTCCCATAAGCTCATCGAGCGGTCGCCGTGAGCTGACTCCTCCCGCTCAACAATGGCGACCGGAACGTCCGTCCAGTAGCCGATCCATACCGCGCTCTGATCTGAGTCGAGGACGGACAGCTGGCGGGTACCTGATGACCAGCGCCGATGCACCGCCCTGGCTGCGACGATGGGGGTGACGGACTTCTCAGGGCAGCCGCGGATGGTGCTATTTACTCAGGATCGCTTCGATTTCCAGCGAAATCTTTACCTGTTCGCCGACCATGACGCCGCCGCTCTCGAGGACAGCGTTTCCGCTCACGCCGAAATCGGTCCGGTTGATCTCGGTCGACGCGCTGAAGCCCGCACGGGTGCCGCCATAAGGGTCCGCGCCGAACCCACCGAGCTCCAGGGTAAAGGTCACTGGCCTGGTGACGCCGCGGATGGTGATGTCGCCGTCGAGTAGGAAGGTTCCCCCGTCGGGGCGGAGTCCGGTTGAGGTGAACGTCATCTTTGGGTACGTTGCGATATCGAAGAAGTTACTGCCGCGCAGGTCGTCGTCGCGCATCTGGTTGCCCGTGTCAATGGTTGCCATCTTGACTTCGCCCTCGGCATGTGAGTCGAGCACGTTCTCTGCCGTGACGATGTTCCCAGTGAATTCGGTGAACTTGCCTCGGATCTTCGACACCATCAGATGCTGGACGATGAACGCCACCCCTGAATGCACCGGATCGATAGTCCAAGTTCCCACCACGTACCCTGGAATTTTCGTTTTGGCTGCGGTCATCAGGACGCTCCTCGGACTTCGACTAATTGAAGATTCAGTCTTTCACCGACTGGACCGGTTGCCAACGGCACTGCACCTAATGGCGGCACCGAATGAGCCGAATGGACCGGAGCCGCTCAGGTGTTATTTCGTTTTCGACCATTGCTCCGGGACTGCGGCGGAGGGGCGTCGACGACGGCTGCACACAAGAATTGCTGCTATTCGCCGCCGATTCGCAACTTCTTCCGTGAGAAATGAGCCAGCATGCCGTTCGAGGATGCGACGACCTCTACCGGTTCAACCCGTTCGACCTGACCAAGGTGTGGCCGCACACCGATTCCGCGAGGTGGGCCGAATGAGTAGAACCGCAACGTCACCGTCTGAAATGGCCCGCGCGAACGGTGCTGATCGCGAATCAGAAAGGCGGCGTCGGCAAGAGTTCGATCGTCGCAGCTCCGGGCGGCATGCTGGCAGGGCCCGGCCGGACACGGATTTCAGCTGCGCGCCGGGGACGGGCGCGAGGAGCCGGCCGGTGGGCGAAAGACCCGATCAACACCACACCGGGGACGGCCACGCCAAACCGATCCCGGAAGCGAAGTGCGGCGCCGGTGAGCAGGTTCAACGCATGCCCGAGCGTGGTCCGCTGCGGCGCCGGCCGAACCAGCAGTTCCCGATCGATCGCGACCGCACGGTCCACGCCCTGCCGGTACAGCCACTGCGCGTGCGGGCCCGGACGCCGCGCAACCGTCGTCGGACGGTGGACTCGGGGTGCCCGAACCGAGCGGCGATGAAACGATGTCCGGCGCCGCGGGCGTGCGCGATTAGGGCGTTCCCGATCGCCTTGGTGCTATCCGCGCGGCGGACGGTCAGCGCGGTCGGGAGCAGGATTTGGGCGACCTGGTAGTCCGCGCAGCGGGCTCGTCACCAACACACCACTGGCGACCCGTCTCACAACCAGCTCTCCGCCGGCGGCGGAGCGAGACCGAGACCGAGTTCCGGGATCCGCTGAAGATCCCCAGCGGCGTTATAACTATAACGATCAAAGCAGCGATGGCGTGAGATCGGGCCGCGGACGATCTGTTGCGGGTGGTGCCGAGGCGGTCGCCACGGGCTGATCCGTGAAGCAGCCTATGGCTGTGATGCTGCCTCGAGGAACCGGTTTCGATTGACGATCACCCGGTCGATCTGACCTGCCGCCACAACCTGCCCCGAGCCGTCGACCGCTAGCACCTCGAAGGTCAGAAGGCGGCTGCCGGCGTCGCGCGGTGGTGTTGCGGTGATCTCGACACTGCCTCCCACCGCCGTCGCACGGCGGTGCTCGATGCGTATCGCTGTGCCGACCGTCGTCTGACCTGGATTGAGTAAGGCGGCTACGGTCCGCACGGTTGCCGCCTCCATCCAGGCGATCAACCGCGGTGTCCCGAGGACAGGGACGTCACCACTGCCCAGCGCCGCGGCGGTGTCGGCATCGGTCACCTCGTGACGCATCCGGCTACCCTACGGCGGCACGGCGGCGACGTCACCGGCCGACGCCGGGTGGTCTCGATGGGAGGTGCGCGGACCCGGGACGCCAGGACGCCTGCTACGCGCTCGCCGAGCTGCTGCGACCGCCCGCCGACGAGGCACACGTGAGGTCCGCGGAACCGTCGAAACATCAACGAATGCGATCGGGTCCGCTGATCCTGCAGACGCCGGTCACCTGGGCGCCGATGTGCCGAGCAATCTGATCCTGCAGACGCCGGTCCTGGGCGCCGATGTGCCGAGCAAGCTGCACGGCGGACGTGCCCACCGCCCCGGACGCCGGACGTCCGATCCGACCGCATCCACTTCCCTTGACAGCACCGCGCCCAGTACCGGTTGTCTGGGCGCATACCACCCCAATGTCAGCCGCGCCATGATCCGGTAGGCGGGAGTCAGCCTCAGCCCGCGGAGGTAGCAGTCGCTCGACGTCACAGAAGTCGCCCGAATGCGGATGCGCACCTCGTTCTTCCGGGGGAGTCGGAGTCGGGAGATCCTGGAGCCGGAGCACCTCCGGCGGTCAGTACCGCGTGCTGACGACCGCTCGCACCTTCAGTCCCGTCAGCCGACGGATCCGTGTGGGTGGCGTTCCTTTGCGTCCCCGACGTCGTTCCTCGTGCCGAGGTCCACGCCCGGCGCGGACGCACCGCGGAGGCGCGTCGGCGCGACGGTGGCACCCTTGATCAGCAGCCATAGACCCAGAACCAGCTCGAACGGCACGTAGAGCGCGTACAGGGCGAAGCTGGGATCGAGACCGCGGTCCCAGACGAGCAGCACGGTGGCCACCACGACCAGAGGGACCGCCACCATGCCCCAGAGGGACAGCAGTCGCGGAACGATCCGTGATTGGAAGAGCAGGGGGTACCACAGCAGCGCCCCGAGGCAGAAGAACAGCATGCCGATATCGCCCGCGTGCTGGCTCACGCCCAAGGACAGCGAACCGAGCGTCTCGTAGGAGGAGGCCGGAGACCCCGCATCGACGTATCCCACGCTCAGCGCCACCAGTGCGTAAAGGCCCAGCGTCTTCACCGCAAGCATCACCGCTTCGGCCATCCACAGCCCGAGAGCGACAAGCGCGACGGCCCTGTTCTGATCCCTCAGGACGACGTAGAGCAACGACGTCATGACGATTATGCCGACACTTGTGAGCAATTCGAGCACAATGGTCGTCCGCATTTGTCCGGGGTTGCTCGAAATGTTCGTCAACACCTCGGTGATGCTTCCGGCGAGGATCGACATGGACAGCATCCCCGCCGTCAGGCTGGTGGCGAACTGGAAAACGAACGCCGCCCCCAGGCACCGAGGAGTACGAGCGTCTGATTTCGTCAACATTTCCCTCATCTCCCGAGAAAAGAATTCCCTACCAAAGACACCTGTTCCTGCCGCCAATTCTCGCCGCCGCGACGTGGGCGGGAAGGCAAAGTGGGCGCGCCAAACACGGCCGGTCGACCGTGGCAGCGCCTCGGTATGCCTACCCGCCGACGAGGGTGCCGTCCCTCACCTCCGAGGTCGTCGGCACAGCCGGCGGACGGAACCCGCGGGCGATCATCCAGACCGCCAGCACCATCTCCTGCACGGCCAGGGGCATGAACATCAAGACCTGCTGGGACGAGTTGGCGCCGATGACTGCGTACATCGCGAGGAGGTAGGCGACCACATTGACCGGGATCGCCACCAGACCCCACACCGTGATCCAGCGCGGGACGATGCGCGACCGATAGAGCAGGACGTAGAACATGATGGCACCAAGGCAGAACACGAGCGCGAGAACGGCGTTGGTGGCGTCAGCGTCGACCACCAGGTTGCCCAGACGAACGCCGGGGGGTGACGCCGTGCCCGGTCCCGCCGACATGGCCTCGCCCAGCGGCACGAGCAGCAGCCAACCGATCGCCAGGAGGACGTAGCAGGCTGTCTCGACCGCTCCTCGCATGACCAGATAGCCGATCGCCAGTACCTCGTCCACCCGGCGCAGCACCGGGAAGAGCACCACCGGGACGAACGCGAGCGACAGCCCCATCACGAGCACGAGCAGCGCGATCGTCACCGCCACACCGGAGTGCTCCGCGGCGGCGGCGAACGGGTCGCCGGCTTCACGCACCGGAGCGCTCAGGACCAGACTGAGGCCACCGGCCACCGTCCCGGTGATGTACAGGATCCCCGCTGTCGTGGCCGCCGCCTTGTGCTCTCGGATCACCTTGGTACTCATCGCACTCCTCGCGACACTCTCAACGTGCTCCCCACTCCCCGAGCCCAATAGAGCCAAAAGTCCCCGCCCGGCCACGCATCGCATCCTCGCCGCCTGTGACATGGCGCTGGTGATCGGGATGCCGCCCTGTGGTGGGTAGGGTGACGGTGCCGTCGGGGCCAGTCATGCGCGGCTGCAACGGGTTCCATTGCCGACGGGTGGTCTCGCACGGACTCGGTTCTGGTTCGAGGACCACCACGGCCGCGTCCGCTGATCGGCGACTGGCGTAGCCGCGTCGGTTTGTTCCAGTGACCGCGACCGGTCCCACAGTCGGACCCGCTCCGGTCCGGTCGCGGCGTGGGCGACGACCTCACGGGTCCCGTCGGTGAGCTCGACCCGGGCCGGCCAAAATGCAGTCCGCCACCAACGAAACGGAAAGGGCGGTAGGGCTCAAAGGCCCGGCCTCTTGAGCCCATCTACCCTGCCCCTTCGCGCGGCGAACGACCATACTGCGCAACGGAGGCTGACCCCCGGCGGGAACAGGAGGCCGAAGCCTTCGGTGAGATCGGACGGCACGGTATCTACGGTTTCGCGATAGCACCGTCATGGCCTTTGCTGGACGGCGACACAGCAAGTAGGAGACCCGACAAGGAAGACAATGAGCAGGACTCGGACAGCGGACCTTCAAGACACGAAGGTAGATGTGAAGGTACTGCTCGGCGGACTGTGGATCTCCATGATCTTCGTGTTCGCATACGTCGACATCTTCGGATTCTGGCGGGCTGATGTGATCAACGGGGCACTCGTCGGCAAAGTCTCCGGCCCAGGCTTCGAGATCAACCAAGCTTTTCTTGTCTTGACCACGATCTACATCCTGATCCCCATCCTCATGGTCATCGTCTCGCTCGTCGCGCCAGCCGGGATGAACAGAACAACCAACATCGTTGTCAGCCTGGTCTATGCAGCATCCGTAGTCGTATCAGTCATCGGCGAGACCTGGATCTACTACATCCTCGGGAGTGTCGTCGAGGTGATGCTCCTCCTCGCTATCGCAAGAGTCGCCTGGACCTGGCCAAGAAGCCCAGCCCATGACAACAACGCAGAGGCGGGCGAG
>Ga0207931_1000217_pt1 | contig 21827 bp, 12 predicted proteins | sample NGESurdeep092012_2_FD_184478 | JGI IMG/M metagenome (GOLD analysis project Ga0207931, IMG submission 184478) | Arctic peat soil microbial communities from Barrow, Alaska - NGEE Surface sample 415-1 deep-092012 (SPAdes) | ecosystem: Environmental > Terrestrial > Soil > Wetlands > Peat ...
CGCCCTACCGGGAGTTCGACGAGGTGACCGTGCGTGTCGGCCTTCTCGGGCACGCCGTGATCGTCGAGATCACCGACAGAGGGGCGGGCTTCGGCGCTTCGCGGCTTTGCCCGCCCGACGCCCTCGAGGTGAGCGGGCGCGGCATCCCTTCGATGCGCGCCCTGGTGGACGACCTGCGCTTCGAATGTCACGACGGCGGCACGACCGTCGTGCTGGTCAAGAAGATCACCGCGTGAATTCACGGCGACCCTCTTGCCGGAGGAGAGAGCTGCCGGCGCCGTCGATCCGCCGCCGCTCAATGCCGCGGCGCCGGCTGCCGATAACGGCTTCGAATGCAGGGATTCCTTCGCGGGAGGCGCGCACCTGATGGCCGATGCTCCGCTCGACACCGGGACGACCTCGCCGGCACGCGGCCGCCCGCTGTTCGACGCATCGCCCGACATCGGCTTCCTCCTGGACCAGGATGGCAACTTCCTTGCCCTGAACGAGGCGGCCCTGGCGGCTTTCGGCCGGCCGGCCGAGGAGCTGATCGGCCGGCCGGCCTTCGACAGCATGCCTGGCGCGGTCGCCACCGATACTCGTCGCGAGCGCTGGGCGGAGGCCAAGCGCGGGGCTCAGCCGGTGTGGTTCGCGGATGAGCGCGCTGGTCGATCCTACGAGAACGTCATCTACCCGATCGGCGGAGCGGACGGCGCCACGCTGCGCTTCGCAGTGTTCGCGCGCGACGTCACCGAACGCAGACAGAACGAAGCGGCGCTGGGCGCCTCATTGTCGCTGCTGTCGGCGACACTCGAGTCGACTGCCGACGGTATTCTCGTCGTCGACCGCGCCGGCAAGATCGTGAGCCACAACCAGCAGTTCCTCGAGTTGTGGCGCATCCCACCAGAGCTCGCCGCCGAAGACGACGACGAGAAGCTGCTGGCGTACGTGGTCGACCAGCTCGTCGACCCGCAGGCGTTCGTCGACAAGGTGCGTGAGCTTTACGCAGACCCGGAGGCGGAGAGCTCCGACGAGCTCGCCTTCGCCGACGGTCGCTGCTTCGAACGTTACTCGCGGCCGCAGGTCGTCGAAGGTGAGGCCGTCGGCCGCGTCTGGAGTTTCCGCGATGTAACTGAGCGCAAGCGTGCGGAGAAGGCGCAGCGCGAGGCCGAAGCGCGCTACCGAAGTCTGTTCGATCACTCGCCGGTGGCGCTCTGGGTCGAGGACTTCTCGGCAATCAAGGTGCGACTCGACGAGCTCAAGGCAAGCGGCGTCAACGACGTTCCGGGCTACCTGCGCACGCACGCGGACTTCGTCGATGCCTGTCTCGAACACGTCGGGGTGGTCGACGCCAACGCGGCGACGCTGCGGCTCTACGAGGCAGCGGACATCGCCGACGTCCACGCGCACTGGCGAAGCGTCTTCACGGAGAGATCGTACGACCTCGCCCGAAGTGTGGTCATCGACCTCGCCGAGGGTCGGACGAGCGGCGCCTACGAGGACGTCAACAACACATTGGGCGGCAACGTCATCCGCGTGTTGGAGACGTGGACGCTCGCCGCCGGGGACGAAGACACCTGGGATCGCGTCTACTTCTCCGACGTCGATGTCACCGAGCGCGGCAGGGCGGAGCGGGCGCTGCGGGCGGCGGAAGCCAACTACCGCAGCATGTTCGATCAGTCTCCGCTGCCTCTCTGGATCGAGGACTACTCGCAGGTCAAGACGTACCTCGACGAGTTGAAGGCGAGCGGCGTCAAAGATCTGCGCAAGTACTTTCGCGAGCATCCTGAGTTCGTCGAGAAGTGCTACAAGAGCTCACCGGTCGTCGACGTGAACGCGGCGATGGTGGCGCTGGTCAAGGCAAAGAGCAAATCGGAGGCGATGGCTCGCTGGGACGACATGGCGACCGAGGTGTCCGTGGAGCGCTTCCACACCCTCCTCCTGGCGATCGCCGACGGTCGGACCAGCGGAGCATACGATGACGCCACCTTCATCCTTGACGGCGAGCTCATCCGTGTCGTCGAGAGCTGGACCGTGCCGCTGGGGTCGGAGCAGACCTACGATCGCGTGTACTTCTCCAACATCGACATCAGCGAGCGGCGCCAGCTGCTCGAGACCATTGAGACGATGGCCTACACCGACGCTGTGACCGGGCTGCCGAACCGCGCGTTGCTCGGCGACCGCCTGAAGCAGGCGGTCGCCGGCGCGGCGCGCAGCGGCGAAAAGGTCGCCGTCGCCGTGTTGAACCTCGACCGGTTCAAGCATGTGAACGACACGCTCGGCCAGCGCGCCGGCGACCGCTTGCTGCGCAGCATCGGTCGCCGCCTGCAGAAGCACGTCCGCGACGGCGACACCGTGGCCCGCGCCGCCGCCGACGAGTTCGTCGTCGCGCTGCCCGGTGTCGCCCACGCCGGTGACGTCGTCGCGATCGTCGCCAAGCTCGAGCAGACGCTTCGGCGGCCGGTGAAGCTCGAAGGGCAGAACGTCTATGTGAACGCGAGCATCGGCATCGCCTTCTTCCCGGAAGACGGGGCCGGCGGCGAGGAACTGCTCAAGAACGCGACGACGGCGATGCGTCGTGTCAAGCGCGACGGCGGCGGCGGCTATCGGCTCTATAGTCAGACGATGAGCGCCGAAGTCGCCCAGCGGCTGGCGCTCGAGAGCGGGCTGCACCGCGCCCTCGAGCAGCGCGAGCTCGTCGTCCACTATCAGCCGCTGGTCGGGGCCGCGCGCGGCGATGTCGTCGGCGTCGAGGCGCTCGTGCGCTGGCGGCACCCGGAGCATGGGATGATGCCGCCGATGGAGTTCATCCCTCTGGCCGAAGAGACGGGGATGATCGTCGCGATCGGGCACTTCGTGGTCGCCGAGGCCTGCCGGCAGCTCCGACGGTGGCGCGACGCCGGGCTGCCGCTGTTGCGCGTCGCCGTCAACCTCTGCGCGCGCGAGCTCGTCGACGAGCGACTCGTCGCGGTCGTCGCGGACGCGCTGACGGCAGCCGACTTGCCGCCGGAATCGCTGGAGCTGGAGATCACGGAGACGGTGATGATGCGCGACGTCGCGGCGACGGCGCGCATCCTCGATCAGCTCAAAATCGTTGGCGTGCGCCTCGCGCTCGACGATTTCGGCACGGGCTACTCGTCGCTGAGCCAGCTCGGCGCGCTGCCGATCGAGACGCTCAAGATCGACCGCTCGTTCGTTGCCGGCATGACCGACAAGCCCTCCGACGCGGCGATCGTCGCCGCCGTCGTCGGGCTCGGCCACGAGCTCGGGATGAAGGTCCTCGCCGAAGGGGTGGAGACCGAGGAGCAGCTCGCGATGCTGCGTGACCACGGCTGCGACGAGCTGCAGGGCTTCTTCTTCGGCCGCCCATTGCCGGCGGACGAGGTCGCGGCGCTGATCCGCGAAGGCACGCTGCCCGGCAAGTCGTAGGGCGGCGCGGCTCGCCCGCCGTGGCCCTGCGATAGAATCGCGGCCATGAGCGACGAGTCAGTCAAGCAACGCCTCGTACTGATCGACGGGAGCAGTCTCGCCTACCGCGCCTACTTCGCGCTGCCGGAGACGATCGCCACGCGTGAAGGTTTCCCGACCAATGCCCTCTACGGCTTCAGCCAGATGCTGCTCAAGATCGTCACCGAGTACGCACCGGCGGCGGTCGTCGTCGCCTGGGACGCGCGCGAGAAGACGTTCCGCCACGAGGAGTTCGCGGAGTACAAGGCGCAGCGACCGCACATGCCCGATCCGCTCTCGCAGCAGTGGCCGCACTTTCCCGAGCTGGTCGACGCCTTCGGTTTCGACAACCTCGTCAAGGCCGGGTTCGAGGCCGACGACATCCTCGGCACGCTCGCCGAGGAGGCGAAACGGCAGAAGGTCGGCTCGGTGATCGTCACCGGCGACCGCGACGCCCTGCAGATCGTCGACGACGACATCTGGGTGATGTCGACGGGTCGCGGCGTCACCGACGTCAAGATCTACACGCCGGCGAAAGTCGTCGAGAGGTTCGGTATCACCGCCGACAAGATCCCCGACTTCATCGGCCTCAAGGGCGACACCTCCGACAACATCCCCGGCGTGCCCGGTGTCGGCGAAAAGACGGCGGCCGCGCTGCTGCAGCAGTTCGGCTCGATCGATGAGCTGTACGCACGCATCGACGAGGTCACCTCGGAGAAGCGGCGCGCCCTGCTCGTGGAACACGAGCAATCGGCGCGCCTCTCCAAGCGCCTGGCGACGATGGTCCTCGACGTGCCGCTCGGGGTCGATCTTGAAAAGCTCGTCGGCCGTCGCGGCTACGTGCTGCCGGCGAGCCGCGTCGAGGAGGTCTTCCGGCGCTTCGAGTTCGGCAGCCTCGTGCGCCGCGTGCAGGAGCTCGCGCGCTCGGGCGGCGCTGCGGCGAGCGCCGCCGACACCGCGCCCGTCACTCCGGAGCCGGCCGAGACGGCGCCGGCGACGGACACCGCGGCGCCGTCGGAGATCGGTCCCGCGGCGCCCGCCTCGGACACCGCCGCCGCGTCGGCCGGGCCGCCGCCGCGTCTGGTGATTGAAGAGGCTGTCGGCGCGCTGGCGGCGCTGCTCGAGCAGAAGGAGGCGGCACTGGCCTTCGTGCCGGTCGCCGACGGCGACGGCGCGACGACCTGCGCCGCTGTCTACAGCGGCGGCGAAGCGGTCGTTGCCGCTCGCGTCGGCGAGCAAGTCTGGCGCAGCCTCTGGCTGCTCGCCGGTCACGTGGTCGGTCACGACGTCAAGTCGTTTCCGCACTTTGGCGAAGCGCCGACCGGCCCCGCCTTCGACACGGCGATCGCCGCCTATCTGCTGGCGCCCGAGCGGCCCGTCGTCGACCTGTTCGAGCTGACGCGGGTCGCCGCCGACGTCAGCCTCGTCGACGGCCCGCAGGACGAAGCGGCGGCGGCGACCCGCGCCGTGCTGACCTGGGAGCTGGCGGAGCGCCAGCGCGGGCTGCTCCTCGAGCTCGGCCTCGAACGGCTGTTCCGCGAGGTCGAGCTGCCGCTGGCGCGTGTCCTCGCGCGCATGGAGACGGTCGGCGTGCGCATGGACCCGTATCGCCTGGGCGAGATCACGGCGCGTGTCCGCGATGCCGTCGACGAGGCGCGCGACCGCATTTACGGCCTCGCGGGCGGCGAGTTCAACATCGGTTCGCCGCCGCAGCTCGCCGACGTGCTCTTCGTGCGCCTCGGACTGGCGCCGGTGCGTCGCGGCAAGACCGGCTTCTCCACCGATGCCCGCGTCCTGCGCACGCTTCGCGACCAGCATCCGATCGTCGCCGCAGTCGAAGAGTGGCGCGAGCTGACCAAGCTGCTCAACACGTACCTTGAGCCGCTCCCCGAACGCCTCGATCCGGCGACCGGACGCCTGCACACCACTTTCAATCAGATGGTGGCGACGACCGGTCGCCTCTCGAGCTCGAATCCGAACCTGCAGAACATCCCCATCCGGACCGAGCTCGGCAGTCAGATCCGCGCCTGCTTCGTCGCCGAGGAGGGCTGGCGGCTGATCGTCGCCGATTACTCGCAGATCGAGCTCAGGCTGATGGCGTCCATCGCCCAGGAGCCGGCCCTGCTCGATTCGTTCCGCCGCGGCGAGGACGTGCACCGCACGACCGCCGCGGCGATCGCCGGCATCGCTCCGGATGACGTGACGACGGAGCAGCGGCAGCGCGCCAAGGCGACGAACTTCGGCATCATGTACGGTCTCTCCGCCTTCGGGCTCTCCGAACAGGTGGGCATCTCGCGCGAAGAGGCGCGCGATTTCATCGACGCCTACTTCGCGCGCTACCCGAAGGTGCGCGAGTTCCGCGACGAGACGATCCGGCGGGCGACGGACGAGGGCTACGTGACGACGCTCTTCGGTCGCCGCCGGGCGATGCCCGAGCTGCGCTCGCGCAACCAGCGCGAGCGCAGCCTCGGCGAGCGCCTCGCCGTGAACACGGTGCTGCAGGGCAGCGCCGCCGACATCATCAAGGTGGCGATGATCCACGCCTCCGACGAGATCGAGCGCCGCAAGCTGGGCGCGCGTCTCGTGCTGCAGGTCCACGACGAGCTCATCTTCGAGGCACCCGCCGCCGAGGCCGAGGAGGTCGCGAAGCTGGCGCGCGAGACGATGTGCGGCGCCTACCTCATCGATCCGCCGATCGAGGTCTCGGTCGGCGTGGGGGAGAACTGGCGCGACGCAAAGTGAAGCGGTCACGGCGCGCGTGCTATAATCTCTCGGTTTACGGTCCGGTCGCGATCCACCGGGGCCGTTTTGTCATCTCTGCAATCGACGGATCGCTCAGGACCGGAAGGACAACGACCCGATGACCGAAGACCAGACAGACAACCAAGAGACGACCAAGACTCAAAGCGAAGAGAACGCCAGGATCGTCGAGGGCAGCGAAGGCTACCTGATCGAAGTCGACGGAGTCATCCAGCCCAATTACGACGCGACGATGACCCTGTTCACCGAAGGCGACATCGTCAGCGGCAAGGTCGTGCGCATCGACAAGGACGAGGTCCTCGTCGACATCGGCTACAAGTCCGAGGGCGTCATTCCCGTGGCCGAGCTCTCCATCCGCAAGTCGGTCAGTACGGCCGACGAGGTGCAGCTCGGCGAGGAGATCGACGCGCTCGTCATGCAGAAAGAAGACGCCGACGGACGGCTCATCCTCTCCAAGAAGCGCGCCCGGTTCGAGAAGGCCTGGAAGCGTATCGAGGAGGCTTTCGAGAGCGGCCAGCCGGTGACCGGCACGGTGATCGAGGTCGTCAAGGGCGGCCTCATCCTCGACCTCGGCGTGCGCGGCTTCCTGCCCGCCTCGCTGGTCGACATCCGCCGCGTGCAGGACCTTCAGGAGTACGTCACGAAGGAGCTCTCCTGCCGTGTCATCGAGATGAACCGCAACCGCAACAACGTCGTGCTCTCCCGCCGCGCCGTGCTCGAAGAGGAGCGCAAAGAGGTGCGCCAGCAGATCATCGACGAGCTCAACGTCGGCGACATCGTCACCGGCACGATCTCGAACATCGTCGACTTCGGCGCGTTCGTCGACCTCGACGGCATCGACGGTCTCATCCACATCTCCGAACTCTCCTGGACGCACATCAACCACCCGTCCGAGGTGTTGCAGGTCAACCAGGAGGTCAAGGTCAAGGTGCTCGACATCGACCGCGACCGCCAGCGCATCTCCCTCGGTCTCAAGCAGACTCAGGAAGACCCGTGGCAGAAGATCGTCTCCGAGCACCGCATCGGGGACGTCGTCGAGGGTCGCGTGACGAAGATCGTCGCCTTCGGCGCGTTCGTCGAGATCTACGCCGGCATCGAGGGTCTCGTGCACATCTCGGAGCTCGCCAACCGGCACGTCGAGCGGCCCGATGAAGTCGTCTCGGTCAACCAGCATGTCAAGGTCAAGGTCATCGAGATCGACTCCGACCGCCGCCGCCTCAGCCTGAGCATCAAGCGCGTCGAGGGCGAGGGCGAGGTCAAGCCCGACAAGCCGTATGTGCCGCCGGTGCCGGAGCCGACCGAAGAAGCCAGGGAAGAGGTGGAGGAGATCGTGGCTGAGGCGGAAGAGGTCGAGGCTGAGACGGACGAGGCTGCGGCTGAGCCGGAGCCCGAGGCTGCAGCTGAGCCCGAGGCCGAGGTGGTCGAGGCCGAGCCGGAGGAGGCTGCGGTTGAGCCCGAGCCTGAGGCCGCAGGCGAGGCAGTCGTGGCTGAAGCCGAGGTCGCGGCGGAAGCGCCGGCTGAGGCAGCCGAGGCCGCGCCTGAGATCGAGGCCGAACCTGAGACCGTCGAAGAGCCCGAGACCGTCGAAGAGCCCGCGGCCGAGGAGGCTCCCATCGAGGTGCCGGCCGACGAGCCCACGCTCGGCCTGAGCGACGACGTCTTCCCGGCCGGCGCCGACGACGCCGGACAAGAGGACTAGACGCGGCAGTGACCGCTCGGACCCCTCGCTTGTGAGGGGCCGACGTGGCTGCCGCGAGGCGAGCATGGCCAAGCATCGCGTTCCACGACTCGGGATCACCGGCGGCATCGGCTCCGGCAAGTCGACGGCGCTCGCGTTTCTGCGCGAACTCGGCGCCGCCGTGATCTCGAGCGATGACATCGTCCACGGTCTGCTCTCCGACCCGGCGATCATCGCCGCGGTCGTCGCGCACTTCGGCGACTGCGTCGTCGCCGGCGACGTCCTCAACCGCCCCGCGCTTGCACGTATCGTGTTCGACGACGCGCGTGAGCGGGTATGGCTCGAAGGCCTGCTGCACCCGCTCGTGAAGCGGGCGGTGGACGAGTGGGCGCGCGCTCAGGAGCGCGCGCCCGTCACGCCGTCCTTGCTCGTCGTCGAGGTTCCACTGCTGTTCGAGACGGGCATGGACTCGGTCTTCGATCAAGTGCTGCTCGTCACCGCTCCCGAGTCTGTGCGCCGCAAGCGACTCGTCGCCAAACTCACCGACTCGGAGTTCAGCAAGCGCACGGCGCAGCAGCTTGACGAGCGCGCCAAAGCGGCGCGCAGCGACTTCATCTTCGCGAACACGGGCTCGCGCAAGCGCATGAAGGAGTTCATTGCCGAGACCTACGCGGCGGTCATCGTCGCCGCCGGCGAGCAGAACGCCGCGCACGCCTGACGTCGCGGCGCACCGCCGTTGCGAACATGTGTTCGCCCTGATAGATTGATGCCGATGTCGGGATTCCAGCTCAAGGCCAACTACAGCCTCACCGGCGACCAACCCCAAGCGGTCGAGTCGCTCACCGAAGGCGTGCTCCGCGGCGACCGGTATCAGACGCTGCTTGGTGTCACGGGGTCGGGCAAGACGTTCACGATGGCCAACGTGATCGCCCGTTCGCAAAAGCCGACGCTGGTGATCGCCCACAACAAGACGCTCGCCGCGCAGCTCTGCAACGAGTTCCGCGAGTTCCTGCCCGAGAACGCCGTCGAGTACTTCGTGAGCTACTACGACTACTACCAACCCGAGGCATACGTAGCGGCGCAAGACCTGTACATCGAGAAGGATTCGTCGATCAACGACGAGATCGACAGGCTGCGGCACGCCGCCACGTCGGCGCTCTTCCTGCGCCGCGACGTCGTCATTGTCGCCAGCGTCAGCTGCATCTTCGGCCTCGGGTCACCCGATGAGTACCTTGAGCACGTCGTGCTCTTCCAGGTCGGCGGCACGATCGACCGCGACGCCACGCTGCGCAAGCTCGTCGACATTCATTACCAACGCAACGACTACGAGCTCGGCCGCGGCAAGTTCCGCGTGCGCGGCGACTCGTTCGAGATCTGGCCGGCCAACGAAGACACGGCGCTGCGCTTCGCGCTGTTCGGCGACGAGCTCGAGAGCATCGTCCGCTTCGACCCCGTCGGCGGTGAGGTGCTGGAGAAGCTCAATTCGATCGCCGTCTATCCGGCAACGCACTTCGTCACCACCGGGCCGGCGATCGAGCGGGCGCTGGTCGAGATCCAGAAGGAGCTCGACCAGCGCTGTGCCTGGTTTGAGGAGCACGGCAAGCTGCTCGAGTCGCACCGTCTCCGTCAGCGCACCCTGTACGACATGGAGATGATGCGCGAGATGGGCTTCTGCAACGGCATCGAGAACTACTCGCGCGTGATCCTCGGCAAGGAGCCCGGGGCGACGCCAAACTGCTTGCTCGACTACTTCCCCGACGACTTCCTCTGTTTTATCGACGAGTCGCACATGACCTTGCCACAGATCGGCGGCATGTACGAGGGCGACCGCACGCGCAAGCTGAACCTCGTCGAGTACGGGTTCCGCCTGCCGAGTGCGCTCGACAACCGGCCGCTGCGTATCGACGAGTTCCTCGAGCGCGTGCCGCAGATCGTTTTCGTCAGCGCCACACCGGCGGTATTCGAGCTTGGCAACAGCCTCAATATCGCCGAGCAGATCATCCGCCCCACGGGCCTCATCGACCCGGTCGTCGAGATCCGCGCCACCAAGGGGCAGATCGACGACCTCATGAACGAGATCCGTCGCCGCGCCGAGAGCGACCAGCGCGTGCTCGTCACGACGCTCACCAAGCGCATGGCCGAAGATCTCACCGACTACCTCGTCGAGAACGGCTTCCGCGTGCGCTACCTGCACTCCGAGGTCGACACGCTGGAGCGCATCGAGATCGTCCGCGAGCTGCGTCTCGGCGAGTTCGACGTGCTCGTCGGCATCAACTTGCTGCGCGAAGGCCTTGACTTGCCCGAGGTCTCGCTGGTGGCGATCCTCGACGCCGACAAGGAGGGTTTCCTGCGCGGCCAGACGAGCCTCGTCCAGACGATCGGCCGCGCCTCTCGCCACATCGACGGCACGGTCATCATGTACGCCGACAGGGTCACCGCGGCGATGCACGCCGCGATCGACGTGACCAACCGCCGGCGCGCCATCCAGATCGCCTACAACGAGGAGCACGGCATCGAGCCGCGCAGCATCGTCAAGGCGGTGACCGACATCGCCCAGATGATGAGCGACGCGGCGGCCGTGCCGACGAAAGGCCGCCGCGCCGCCAAGGCCGTGGCGAAGAAGCTCGTGATGCCGCGCGAAGACCTGGAGAAGCTGATCGCCAATCTTGAGGCCGAGATGTTCACGGCCGCCGATCAGCTCAAGTTCGAGTATGCTGCCAAGCTCCGCGACGAGATCAAGGAGCTGTCCAAGGAGCTCGCGCGGCGGGCGGTGAACGCGTCGTGAGCGACTATCTCGTTATCACCGGAGCTCGCGAGCACAACCTCAAGGACATCTCCTTGAGCCTGCCGCGCAACCGTTTCATCGTCATCACGGGACTCTCGGGCTCGGGCAAGAGTTCGCTGGCCTTCGACACGATATACGCCGAAGGCCAGCGCCGCTACGTCGAGTCGCTCTCGGCCTACGCGCGCCAGTTCCTCGGGCAGATGGACAAGCCCGACGTCGACAGCATCGAGGGCCTCTCGCCGGCGATCTCGATCGACCAGAAGACGACTTCGCGCAACCCACGCTCGACGGTCGGCACGGTCACCGAGATCTACGACTATCTGCGCCTGCTTTACGCGCGCATCGGCCACCCGCACTGTCCGCAGTGCGGGCGGCCGATCGCCGGCCAGACCGTGCAGCAGATCGTCGACCAGGTGCTCGAGCTCGCGGCGGAGACGCGTTTCAGCGTCGTCGCGCCGATCGTCCGCAGCCGCAAAGGCGAGTACGGCAAGCTGCTCAAGCAGCTGCGCGCCGACGGCTTCACGCGCGTCCGGGTCGACGGCCAGATCCGTGACCTCGACGAGGAGTTCGACCTCGACAAGAAGTACAAGCACGACATCGCCGTCGTCGTCGACAGGCTCGTGATGAAGGATGGGCTGCACCGCCGCCTCACCGATTCGATCGAGACGGCGGCGTCGCTCGCCGAGGGACTCGTCGAGATCGAGGTCGTCGACGGTCCCACGATGACCTTCTCGGAGAAGTTCGCCTGCCTGCACTGCGGCATCTCGCTGCCCGAGCTCCAGCCGCGGGCGTTCTCGTTCAACAACCCGCACGGCGCCTGCCCGGTGTGTCATGGGCTCGGTTCACGGCGCGAGATCGACCCCGGCCTGGTCGTGCCCGACGACGGTGTCTCGATCGACATGGGCGCGCTGCTCCCGTACTCGGGCATCTCCTTCGGCTTTCTCGAGCAGGCGATCGACGCGGTCGCCGACAAGTTCAACGTCGATCGCTCCAAGCCGTGGCGCGACCTGACCGAGGAGCAGCGCAAGCTCTTCCTGTACGGCACCGGCAACGAGCGTGTCGACCTGAGCTACCGCAACTACGAGGGCCGCATGCGCCACTACACGGCCGCCTTCCACGGTATCGTCGCCAATCTGCAGCGCCGCTACGAGGAGACCGAGTCGGACTGGGTGCGCCAGAAGATCGAGGAGTACATGTCGGAGCGCCCCTGCCCGGAGTGCAACGGGGCGCGACTCAAGCCGACGAGTCTCGCGGTCACGGTGGGAGACATCAACATCCATGCGTTCACGCTCAAGAGCGGGCGGGAGGCGCTCGGCTTCCTCGCTGAGCTCAAGCTCAGCGACACCGAGCGCCTCATCGGCGGCCGCGTCATCAAGGAGATCGCCGAGCGCCTCACCTTCCTCGACAACGTCGGCGTCGGTTACCTCACGCTGCAGCGCGCCTCGGCCACACTCTCCGGTGGCGAGGCGCAGCGCATCCGCCTCGCCACGCAGATCGGCTCGGCGCTCGTCGGCGTGCTCTACATCCTCGACGAGCCGAGCATCGGCCTGCACCAGCGCGACAACCGTCGCCTGATCGACACGCTGCTGCGGTTGCGTGACCTCGGCAACACGGTGATCGTCGTCGAGCACGACGAAGAGACGATGCGCTCCGCCGACCACATCGTCGACATGGGACCGGGCGCCGGCGAGCACGGCGGGTGCGTCGTCGCCGAGGGCCCGCCGGCGGCGATCATGGCCGACCCGGCGTCCGAGACCGGCGACTTCCTCGCCGGGCGGCGCTCCATCCAGGTGCCCGGCCAGCGCCGCATGGTCGTCGACACGTTCACGGTGCGCGGCGCACGCATGCACAACCTGCGCGGCATCGACGTGACGATCCCGGTGGGCGCGTTCACGTGCATCACCGGCGTCTCCGGGTCCGGCAAGTCGACGCTCGTCAACGAGATCATTTTCAAGGCGCTGGCGACACGGCTCAACCGCGGCTCCAAACTGCGCGCCGGCGACCACGACACGATCGAAGGGGCGGAGAAGCTCGACAAGGTGATCGATGTCGACCAATCGCCGATCGGCCGCACGCCGCGCTCGAACCCCGCCACCTACACCGGCGTCTTCGACCACATCCGGTCGCTGTTCGCCGCCACGCCCGAGAGCAAGGTGCGCGGCTACAAGCCCGGCCGCTTCAGCTTCAACGTCAAGGGCGGCCGCTGCGAGACCTGCAAGGGCGACGGTCAGATCAAGATCGAGATGCACTTCCTCCCCGACGTGTACGTGCCCTGCGAAGCCTGCCAGGGCAAGCGCTACAACCGCGACACGCTCGAGGTGCGCTACAAGAGCAAGAACATCGCCGAAGTGCTCGACATGAGCGTCGAAGAGGCGTCCGAGTTCTTCGCCAACGTGCCGCGCATCGCGCGCCGCGTGCGCACGCTCGACGAAGTCGGCCTCGGCTACATCAAGCTGGGCCAGCCGGCGACGACGCTCTCCGGTGGCGAGGCGCAGCGCGTCAAGCTGGCGAGCGAGCTCAGCAAGGTCGCCACCGGACGCACTCTGTACATCCTCGATGAGCCCACCACCGGGCTGCACTTCGCCGACATCGAGAAGCTCCTCGAGGTGCTGCAAAAGCTCGTCGACCAGGGCAACACGGTCGTCGTGATCGAGCACAATCTCGACGTCGTCAAGTCGGCCGACTGGATCATCGACCTCGGTCCGGAGGGCGGCGACGAAGGTGGCCGGGTGATTGCCGTCGGCTCGCCCGAGCAGCTGGTCGAACAGGCCGACCATTCGTACACGGGAGCGTTTCTCGGGCGCGTGCTCGGTGGGGCCGCACGCCGCTGACGGGAGTACAATGGGGCGTGATGACCGGCCCCATTTCGAGCACGCGCCCGTGACTGACTTGCGCGACATCGCCGCCCGCATCCCCAACGAGCCCGGCGTCTACCGATTCCTCGACGGCGAAGGCATCGTCCTCTACGTGGGCAAGGCCAAGGCGCTGCGCAAGCGAGTGCAGTCGTACTTCCGCACGGGCGCCGGGGGTCCGGACGGCCGCATCGCCGACATGGTCGCGCGGGCGCGCGACGTCGAGTACGTGATCACGCGCTCCGAGGGCGAGGCGCTCGTCCTCGAGGACAACTTCATCAAGGAGTTCCGGCCGCCGTTCAACCTGCGATTGCGCGACGACAAGAGCTATCCGTACATCGAGGTGACGCTCGTCGACGACTGGCCGCGGGTGCGCTTCATGCGCGGCCGCCACGTTGCCGGCAACCTCTACTTCGGCCCCTACTCCAGCGCCCGCAAGGTGCGCGAGACGCTTGAGGCGATCGGGCGCATCTTCCCGTATCGCAAGTGTCCGGGCGAAAGACCCGGTCGCGCCAGCGGCTCGCCATGCCTGCAGTACTTCATCAAGCGCTCGCTGGCACCCTGCGACGACCGCGTCTTGCACGACGAGTACATGGCCGTCGTGCAGCAGGTCGTCGACTTCTTGCGCGGCCGTCTGCGCGCGGTCACGCGGCACATAGAGCGTGAGATGGAGGTCGCAGCAGCGGCGCAGGAGTTCGAGAAGGCGGCGCTGCTGCGCGACCGGCTCGCCGCCGTGCGCCACATCCACGAGCACCAAGCGGTGCGCACCGACGGCACGGGCACCTTTGACGTGCTCGCCCTTTACCAGAGCGACCCCGGCGGCAACGTGCAGGTCTTCCGCGTGCGCCAGGGGGCGCTCGTCGACCGGCAGACGTTCTACGTCGAGAACGCGGCCGGCCGCGATCCCCAATCGGTGCTCGAGGAGTTCCTGCTCGAGTTCTACTGGGAGGCGACGACGATCCCGCCCGAAGTGATCGTCGACATCGACGAGGGCGCCGACGTGGCGGCGCTGCTCGCCGTGCGGCGCGGCGCCGGCGTCGTCGTCAAGCGCGCGCAGCGCGGCGCCAAGCGCCGGCTGCTCGAGCTGGCGCGGCGCAATGCAGAGCTTGCCGGCGAAGCCGAAGCCGATCGTCTGCGCCGCCGCCGCCAGTCGCGCATCGAGGCGCTCGAGCGGCTGCGCGACGCGCTCGGGCTCCCCGAGCTACCGTTGCGCATCGAGTGCTACGACATCAGCAATCTCGGCGAGCAGCACGCCGTCGGTTCGATGGTCGTCTTCGAGGGCGGTCTGGCGAAGAAGGCTCACTATCGGTCGTTCGCGATCCGCGAGGTCGCGGGGCAGGACGACTTCGCGATGATCCGCGAGGTGGTCGGTCGGCGTTTCGAGCGGCGCACCGCAGGTGCCGTGTCGGGTGGCTTCGACGAGAGCTTCTCGGCACTTCCCGATCTGATCGTCGTCGACGGCGGCAAAGGCCAGCTTTCGGCCGCCGGCGAGGCGCTGCGCGCGACCGGCGTCGACGTGCCCGCGGTCGGGCTCGCCAAGCAGCATGAAGAGGTCTACGTCCCGGGCAGGTCGGCGCCGCTGGAGCTGCCGCGCGACGACCCGGCCTCGCTGCTGCTGCAGCGCGTCCGCGACGAGGCGCACCGCTTCGCCGTGACCTTCCACCGCAAACGCCGCGACGCCGGCTTGCGCCGGGCGACGATCTTCGATGAACTGCCGCAGGTCGGACCGGTGCGGCGGAGAAGGATACTCGAGCACTTCGGCAGCCCCGAGCGTTTCGTCGCGGCATCGCGCGACGAGCTCGAGAGCGTGCCCGGCTTGCCCAAGAGAGTAGCGAGGGAGATCTATGCGCACCTTCACAAAGCAGGATAGGGGCGGCGCCGGCGACGAGCGCCGCGAAGAGCGGTACGTCACGCCGTTCGGCGTCGGTGTGCTCGTGCTGACGGGCGAGCTGCCGCTCGCTCTCGAGTTGCCGACGCCCGACGCGGCGGTGCCCGACCCGTCGGAGCCGAGCATCTGGCGGGACCTGCTCGAGCGCTATTTCAGCGGCGAGCAGGTCGTGTTCCCGCTCGACCCGGCGCACTTCTCGCAAGCGATCGGGCATACGCGTTTCGAAACCGCGGTCACCGCCGCCCTGGCGGCGATCCCCTACGGCGCCGCCGTCAGCTATCGCGACCTGGCCGTCGCCGCGGGCCACCCGAACGCGTATCGCGCCATCGGCACGGTGATGGCGCGCAACCCGCTGCCCGTGATCCTGCCGTGCCACCGCGTCATCAAGAACGACGGTAGCCTCGGCAACTACGGCGACGACCCCGCCTGGAAGCGGCGTCTGTTGGCTCTCGAAGGCTACTTCGACGATCCCGGCCGCGGGAGCGCGCGATGACCACGTCGGCGCTGCAGTTCGTGATCATCACTGGTCTCTCCGGAGCGGGCAAGTCGCAGGCGATCGACTCCTTCGAGGATGCCGGGTACTTCTGCGTCGACAATCTGCCGCCGCAGCTTGTGCCGACGCTCGTCGACCTGTTTCGCCGCGAGGGCAGCAAGGTCGACAAGGTGGCGATCGTCAGTGACGCCCGCGGCGGCGAGTACTTCGGCCAGCTCGAGCAGTTGCTCGAGGAGCTATACGAGCGCGGGGTCGAGTACACGCTGGTGTTCCTCGAGGCGTCCAACGAGGCGCTCGTGCGGCGCTTCAAGGAGACCCGCCGCCGCCACCCGCTGGCGGGCGGCGGGTCAGTGATCGACGGCATCCGCAACGAGCGCAAGCTGCTCGCCGGTCTGCGCGAGCGCGCCAACCTGATCATCGACACGAGCACGAGCTCGATTCACGAGCTCAAGGCGCAGCTCAACCAGGAGCTGATCCAGCACACGCGCCACTCCAATCTGGTCTTCGCGATCGTCTCGTTCGGTTACAAATACGGCATCCCGATCGACGCCGACCTGCTCTTCGACGTGCGCTTCCTGCCCAACCCGCACTACGACCTGCGCCTGCAACCGCTGACCGGACTCGACGACGACGTGCGCGATTACGTACTCGCGTCCGCGGGTTGCGAGGAGTACTTCTCCCGCCTCCTGCCACTGCTCGACTTTCTCTTCCCGCGGTATGCGGCCGAAGGCAAGGCGCATCTCACGATCGGCATCGGCTGCACGGGCGGCCGTCATCGCTCCGTCGCGATCGCGCAATGGTTGGGCGAGCACTACCAGAAGCAGGGGTACTTCACGATCGTGCGTCATCGCGACATCGCCAGGGACTGACCGTGCAGTCGCGTCTCGAATGGCTCTACCCGGGTCTCGGCATCAAGCGCTGGGTCCTGCTCGCGCTCGCGGGCGGGTTCACGCTCGGGTTCTCGCTGCTTCTCGGTGTCAGCGCCGTGGTCTCCTACGACCGGGTGGCGGCGATCGGGCTGGGGTCGCTGCGCGGGCACACGTTCGTGACGGGCGTGCTCGTCGGCGGCACGTTCATGTTCGGCTGTGTCGGCCTGTACCTCGGCCTCCGCGGCGTGATGCGCTTCCAGCCGCCGTCGGCCTCGGTCGGCGACATCCGCCGGTCGGCGTCTCTGGCGCGCGGTCCGCGCGTCACGGCGATCGGCGGCGGCAACGGCCTGGCGGCGTTGCTTCGCGGCTTCAAGGAACACACGAGCAACCTCACCGCCGTGGTCACCGTCGCCGACGACGGCGGCAGCTCGGGCAAGCTCCGTCAGGACATGGGTATCCTGCCGCCCGGCGACATCCGCAATTGCCTGGTCGCGCTCGCCGACGACGATGAGCTGATGAGCCGCCTCTTCCGTTACCGCTTCACCGACGGCGGCCTGGCCGGTCACAGCTTCGGGAATCTCTTCGTCGCGGCGCTCGCCGAGGTCACCGGCGACTTCGAACGTGCCGTGGAGGAGTCGACCAGTGTTCTCAAGGTCCGCGGCCGCGTGCTGCCCTCGACGCTCGTCGACATCGTGCTGCACGCCCAGATGCAGACGGGTGACCGCGTCAGCGGCGAGAGTACGATCACAGCCAGCGAGCACCTGCCGTTGCGCGTCTGGATCACCCCGGAGGCACCGCCGGCGCATCCGCAGGCGCTTGAGGCGATCGCCCGCGCCGACCTCGTCGTGCTCGGCCCGGGCAGCGTGTACACGAGCATCATGCCCAACTTGCTGGTCGCCGAGGTCTGCGATGCGCTGCGCGACACGCGCGCCCGGGTCGTCTACGTCTGCAACGTGATGACGCAGCCCGGCGAGACCGACGGCTACACGGCCGCGGACCACCTCGAGGCGCTCTTCAGGCACGGCGCCGCCGGGCTCATCGACGACGTGCTCGTCAACGACACGCCGGTCTCCGACGAGGTCGCCGCGGCCTACGCGCGCGCCGGGGCGCGACCGGTCGTCGTCGATCCCGACCGGCTCCAGGGGCTTGGCGTGCACGTCGTGCACGCCCCCGTTGCCGGCGGCAGCAACCTGTTCCGCCACGACCCGACACGCCTCGCGCGAGTGCTGGTGCGCATGGCGCGCAGGTAGGCGCCCGTGTCGTTCACGCAGGACGTCAAGCGCGAGCTCGACACCGTGGTCCCCGAGAACGAGCACTGCCGCCGGGCGGAGCTCTCCGGCGTGTTCTTCGGGGCCGGCACCTTCGAGATCGCCTCCGGCGGCGAGTACACGGTGCGCGCGTCGCTGGCCTTGCCGGCGACGGCACGCAGGGTGCTGGCGCTGCTCAAGCCGTTCGGCGCGAACGCAGAGCTGCGCACCGTCGACTCGCCGCCGATCGGCCGGCGCTACGAGGTCGTGCTCGGTGACGGCGAGCGCCATCTACAACTGCTCAACGAGATCGGCGTGCTCTCCGACACGCTCGCGTTGCGGGCGACGGTGCCGCGCCGGATCGTCGCGCGCCACTGCTGTCTGGTCGCCTTCCTGCGCGGCATGTTCATGGGCTGTGGCTCGATCTCGATGCCCGGGGCGCCCGTCCACGCGGAGTTCACCGTGGAGGACGCCGACCTGGCCGAGGATCTGGGCAAGCTCCTCGCGCGGCTCGATCTGCGCTTCAGCGTGGCCGCGCGGGCGCGCAACGTCGCCTGTTACACAAAGCGCGGCGAGACGGCGGCCGACTTGCTCGCCGTGCTCGGTGCGCACGGTGCGCGCCTGCGCTGGGAGGAGCACCTCGTGTTCGGACGTGTGCGCGAACGCGCCAATCGCCTCGCCAACTGCGACCAGGCGAATGCGCGGCGGGCGGCCGAGGCCGGCCGCCGTCAGGTCGCGGCCGCCCGCCGTCTCATGGCCGAAGCGGGTTGGTCGGCGCTGCCGGCGACGGTGCGCGACAGCGCCCACCTTCGCATCAAGTACCCGTATCTCAGTCTCGAGGAGCTCGCGGCCCGGGCGCGTCCGCCGCTGACGAAATCGTCGCTCAATCACCGCCTGCGGCGCATGGTGGCGCTCGCCGGCGCCACCCCATCCACCTTGTCGTAGTTCGCAGAGGGCATTCTGTACGCGCGGGAGCCCGGCCAACAGGACCGCTCCCGCGCGCCTCTGGTAAGCTTCACGGGCAATCTACGGGGAGGCTCACTATGGCTGTGCGTGTTGGTGTCAATGGTTTCGGACGCATCGGGCGACTCGTGATCCGCGCCGCGATGAAGCAGGGCGCCGACATCGAGTTCGTTGCCGTGAACGACCTGATGGACATCGCCACGATGCGTCATCTGTTCAAGTACGACTCCGTGCACGGAGTCTGGCCCGGCGAAGTCAAGGCCGAGGCCGATGCACTGTCCATCGACGGCCGTCGCATCAAGGTCTTCATGGAGAAGGATCCGGCAGCGTTGCCTTGGCGATCGCTCGGCGCCGACGTTGTGATCGAGTCGACCGGCCACTTCACCAAACGTGACGCCGCCGCCGCGCACCTCGCCGCCGGCGCCAAGAAGGTCATCATCTCGGCGCCGGCCAGTGACGCCGACGTGATGATCGTCCTCGGCGTCAACGACGAGATGTACGACAAGAGTAAGCACGACGTGATCTCCAACGCGAGCTGCACGACGAACTGCCTGGCGCCGATGGTCAAGGTGCTGGACGATGCCTTCGGCTTGGAGAAGGGCTTCATGACCACGATCCACGCTTACACCAACGACCAGAAGATCCTCGACTTCCCGCACAAGGATCTTCGGCGCGCGCGCGCCGGGGCGATGTCGATCATCCCGACGACGACCGGCGCCGCGCGCGCCGTCGGCCTCGTGCTGCCGCACCTCAAGGGCAAGCTCGACGGCTTCTCGCTGCGTGTGCCGGCGCCCGACGGTTCGTGCACCGATCTCGTCGCCGAGCTCAAGCGTGAGGTCACGGTGGACGAGGTCAACGCCGCTTTCAAGCAGGCTGCCGGCGGCAAGATGAAGGGCATCCTCGAGTTCTGCGAAGACCCGATCGTCTCGATGGACGTCGTCGGCAACCCCGCTTCGTCGATCGTTGACGCGGCGCTGACGATGGCCAACGGCAAGATGGTCAAGTGCATCTCGTGGTACGACAACGAGTGGGGCTACTCTTGCCGGCTCGTCGATCTCGTTCCGCGTGTCCTCTAGGGAGCGCGCACGATGAAACGCTCGGTCACCGACTACCCGCTCGCGGGGAGAAGGGTCTTCCTGCGCGTCGACTTCAACGTGCCGCTCGAAGGCGGTCGCGTCGCCGACGACACGCGCATCCGGGCGGCTCTGCCGACGATCGAGTATCTACTCGGCCAGGGCTGCTCGCTGGTGCTCGCCTCGCATCTCGGCCGGCCCAATGGTCAGGTCGTCGAGGAGCTCCGTCTCGACCCGGTCGCGACCCGTTTGTCGGAGCTTCTCGGCAGGCCGGTGCACAAGGTCGACGACTGCGTCGGCGATGCTGTCGTCGCGACGGCACGGGCGCTCGCGCCGGGCGAGATACTGCTGCTCGAGAACCTGCGCTTCCACGCCGCGGAGACCGCCGACGACCCGGGCTTCGCGGCGCAATTGGCGGCGCTCGCCGACGTCTACGTCAACGACGCCTTCGGCGCCGCCCACCGCGCACACGCCTCGACTGAGGGCATCGCGCACTGCCTGCCCGGCGTCGCCGGGCTCCTGATGCAGCGCGAGCTCGAGATGCTCGGCACGCTGCTCACCGACCCGGCGCGGCCGTTCGTTGTCGTGCTCGGCGGCGCCAAGGTCTCCGACAAGATCGGTGTCATCGAGCGCATGCTGACGATCGCCGACGCGATCCTCGTCGGCGGCGCGATGTGCTTTCCGTTCTTCAAGGCGGCCGGTCTCGAGGTCGGCCGGTCCAAGCTCGAAGCCGAAGCGCTCGACGCGGCTGCCCGTCTGCGCGCCACGGCCGCAGCGGCGAGGTGTGCCTTCGTCCTGCCCGAGGACATCGTCGTCGCCGCCGAAGCCGCGGCCGGCGCACCGGATGCCCTGATCCTGATCGCGACCGACGGGGAGTCCTTCGGCCATCACGAGAAGTTCGGCGACATGTGCCTGGCCACACTCTTCAGCCGGGAGGCCCCGCGCCAGGGATTCGAGGTGACGAACCTGGCGGCCTACCTGGAGACGCATCGTCCTGCCTGGGAGGTGGAGCTCCTGCCGGAGAGCGCCTGGAGCTGCTCACACGGCGTCGGCCGGTGGCGCGAGGACTGCGGATGCAGCGCCGGCGGAGGCGCGGGCTGGAATCAGGCCTGGCGCCGGCCGCTCCGCCAGGGGCTGGACCGCCTGCGCGACGCCCTGGCCGCCATCTTTCAGGAGGAGGGATCGCTTCTCTTCCGGGATCCCTGGGCAGCCCGGGACGCCTACATCGACCTCCTGCTGGACCGAAGCGAGCCGGCGCGCGACGCCTTCTTCCTGCGCTACCAGGCGCGGGGCCTGGACCCAGTCGAGCGGGCACGGGCCCTGCGCCTCCTGGAGATGGAGCACCAGGCCATGCTCATGTTCACGAGCTGCGGCTGGTTCTTCTCCGACGTCTCCGGGATCGAGACGGTGCAGAACCTCTGCTACGCCGCTCGGGCCATCGAGCTGGCGGCCCCCTTCGCCCCGCTGGACCTGGAGGCGGTCCTCCTGGAAGACCTGACTCGGGCCCAGAGTAATCTCGATATGCACAGAAATGGCCGGCAGCTCTGGGAGCGCCGGGTGCGGCCCTCCCGCATGACGCCCGAGGACGCGGTCGCCCGCCTGCTCGTGGACGGATTACTTGGGCGCGAGCTGGGACCCCAGCTGCGCTATCGGTGGTCGCTCGCCCCCGAACCGGTCCGGCACGACGCGGAGTTTCTCGTCGCGGGCGTCCGGGCCACCTCCGAGGTCACCGGAGAGGTGCGCCACTTCGCGGGGGCCTGCCGGCGGGACGGGCCTTTCGGTTTCCTGGCAGG
>Ga0207931_1000218_pt1 | contig 21820 bp, 22 predicted proteins | sample NGESurdeep092012_2_FD_184478 | JGI IMG/M metagenome (GOLD analysis project Ga0207931, IMG submission 184478) | Arctic peat soil microbial communities from Barrow, Alaska - NGEE Surface sample 415-1 deep-092012 (SPAdes) | ecosystem: Environmental > Terrestrial > Soil > Wetlands > Peat ...
TAGAGGCCCGCAACCGGCGAGCTATCGACCAGTACGACCGTCAGTTGCAGCTTTGCGTTCCGGTGGTGGTCGACTGCGTCGGCTCCTATTTCCCGGAATTCCAGCGTGTCGGCCTGGAAATGGTTGCGGCCCAGGGGGGGATCTTCGGCTGGGTCGCCGACTCCGCGGCGTTGCTGCAAGCCCTGCGTCAGCCGGTGCTGAGCGCCTGAATCACCGCTTTCCCGCATCGCCCGACGCCGGAAAGACGGCGGCAGCCATTCCCCACACACGTGCACCGCTCCGCAAAGGAGAGAACCCCATGAATCTGACCGGTTTCAAGACCTCGAAGTCGGAGGACTCACTCAAGATCCCGTGGTGGACCCGCGGCGAGACCAACGCGTTCTTCGGCCTCGGCTTCAACATCCTGGTCAACGTCTTGACGCTGACCTCGCTGCTCATCTTCGTCGTACAGATCCCGGCCACCGACGTGCTGGGCACCGTGCTCCCGGCGCTGGGCATTGCCATGCTCGCCGGCAACATCTACTACACGTTCCTCGCCCGCCGGCTCGCCCGCCGGGAGAACCGCACCGACGTCACCGCCCTGCCGTACGGGCCGAGCGTCCCGCACATGTTCATCGTCGTCTTCGTGATCATGTTGCCGATCTTCCTGACCACGGGTGACCCGATCCGCGCCTGGGAAGCCGGCCTGGCCTGGGCGTTCGTCATCGGCGTGATCGTCCTGATCGGTGCGTTCGTCGGGCCGTTCATCCGCAAGATCACTCCGCGAGCCGCCATGCTCGGCACGTTGGCGGGTATCTCGCTGACCTTCATCTCGATGAGACCGGCCGCGCAGATCTGGGAGGCGGCCTGGATCGGGTTGCCGGCACTCGGCATCATCCTGGTCGGGTTCTTCACCAACATCAGGCTGCCCGGCGGGATCCCGGTCGGCCTGGCCGCCTTGCTGGTGGGTACCGCGATCGGCTGGATCGGCGGGTACATGTCGGTGCCCGACGTGCAGCAGGCGGTCAGCGACATCGCGATCGCGGTGCCGACCCTGCATTTCGACATGCTGTTCAACGGGCTGAGCAACCTGGCTCCGTTGCTGGCCACCGCGATCCCGCTGGGCGTCTACAACTTCGCCGAGGCGATGAGCAACGTGGAGAGCGCCGCGGCGGCGGGGGACAGCTACAACCTGCGGAGCGTGCTGCTGGCCGACGGTTCCGGTGCGATCATCGGGTCGGCGCTCGGCTCGCCGTTCCCGCCGGCTGTGTACATCGGACACCCGGGCTGGAAGGCGGCCGGCGGGCGCGGTTCGTACTCCATGGCCAGCGGCATCTTCATCGCGGTGCTCTGCTTCCTTGGCCTGTTGGGGGTGCTCAACACGGTCTTGCCCATTCCTGCGATCGTCCCGATCCTGCTGTACATCGGGCTGCTGATCGGTGCACAGGCCTTCCAATCGGTGCCGCGGATCCAGGCCGCCGCCGTGGTGGCCGCGATCTTGCCGAACCTGGCGTCGTGGGGGACCGGCCTGATCGACAACGCGCTCGCCGCGGCCGGAACGACTGCCGCGCAGGTCGGTGACGAGGCTCTCGGCAACGCGGGCCTGGTCTACCAGGGCCTCAAGACTCTCGGCGAGGGCGCGGTGCTGGCCGGCATGGTGCTCGGGTCGATCGTGGCATTCATCCTGATGCGGAAGTTCTACGCCTCCGCGATCGCCGCAGCGGTCGGCGCGGCGCTGAGCTGGATCGGGCTGATCCACGCCTCGGAGGTGGGCTGGGCCGCGGACCCGCAGGTGGCCCTGGGGTACGCCATGCTGGCGATCGTGTTGTGCGCCTTCGCCTTCTACCGCCGCGGGCAGGACGACTCCATTGCCGCCGAGGAGGAGATGCCGGCCGAGGCGTGATTTCTGCTCACCCGTGATTTCAGCTCACGCGTGATTTCAGCTCACGCGTGATTTCAGCTCACGCGTGAGTCCTGCTCAGGTGTGATTCCTGCTCACGCGTGATTCCTGTTCAGATGGGTTCCGCACAGCCCGGTCGGCCAAGGGGTCGCCCGGGCTGTCGGTAGTCTGGGCCCGGTGTCAACGCCGGTGAACAGTTCCTACCCGCTGATCGATCCCACGGTGTCCGTCGATGCCACCGAGCCCGGGCCGACCGCCGGCGAGCAGGTGGTGCTGGTCGACGACCAAGGCCGGGCGATCGGTGTCGCCGACAAGGCGACTGTGCACGGCCCGCGCACTCCCCGTCATCTGGCTTTCTCGTGTTACGGCTTCGACGGCGACGGCCGACTGCTGGTCAGCCAACGGTCGAGGGACAAGCTCACGTTCCCCGGGGTGTGGACCAACACCTGCTGCGGCCACCCCGCCCCCGGCGAGCTTCCCGCAGCTGCGGCCACCCGCCGGATGCGTTTCGAACTCGGCCTTGACCCGCTGGACCTGCGTGTTGTGCTGCCCGACTTCAGCTATCGGGCCTCCGACGGGCGGGTGGAGGAGAACGAGCTGTGCCCGGTCTTCGTGTGCACCATTTCCGGTGAGGTGCGGGCGCGCGCCGACGAAGTCGACGCAGTCGCCTGGTGGAGCTGGCAGCAGTTCCTGGACGCCGCAGCCGAACCGGGCAGCGGGCTGTCGCCGTGGGCCCGCGAGCAGGCCCCGCTGCTGGACAAGGCGCTCTTCGGTTCCCACGGATCCCCTTTGAGCGCGGATCCCCTTTGAGCGCGGATCAACTTCCACGGCGCGGATAATCGTGCCGGTTATGGGAAGTGAGTGACGCGAGTGAAGCATTTCAGCCGCGCTGGCGATGATGATCCGCGCCACAAAGGGGGGCGCGGGGTCAGGCGCGGGCGAGCTCGGCGAGCTTGGTGGCGGTGTTCCAGTTGCGCATGGTGACCACGACGCCGAGTTGGCGGTCCCAGTCGACCTTGCTGAAGGTCGCCTTGAGGATGCCGTTGGGGCACCAGAGGTACAGGTGGTCGCCGAGCAGGCGCACTACGTCCGGTGCGGTATCGACGTCCTCACCCAGTTGCGGTAGGGCCGCCGCCTTGGCGGGGTCGGGCGCGGCGGACAGGAAGCCGAGGAAGTGCCGCGATCCGTTGTCCGCGATCTCCGCCAACGGATCAGCAGCCATCGCCGCCGTCAGCTGACGTCCGGTACGCACCACCACCGACGCGCGCACGCCCACCCTGTCGGCCAGCGCATCCTCGATCTCCGCCCCGACCGTGCCGGGCTTCGCGCCGGTGGAGAAGACCGCATTGCCGCTCTGCAGGTGCGTGCGGACGTCGGAGTACCCGAGCCCGGTCAGCAGTTCGCGCAGATCAGCCATCGCGACGCGTTTGCTCGGACCGACGTTGATGCCACGGATCAACGCGATCAGGGTGGTTGCCACGGCGGATCCTCCCGGCCGGCTCGGAGCGGTGTGCGTCGAGGGTACGGTGACCCGATGCTCATCGCCGTCTCGGCCGACGAGGACACCGGTATCGCCGGCGCGCTGCTCCAGCAGTTGCGTGCCCGCGGCCATCAGGTGCGCGCGCACGGCGCGCTGGCACCGGGCGAACCGGCGGGGTGGGCGTGGGCCTCGGAGACCGCCGCGCATGACGTCGCCGAGGGCCGCGCGGAGCAGGCCGTCGTGTGCTGCTGGACCGGGACCGGCGCCTCCATCGCGGCGAACAAGGTGCCGGGCGTGCGCGCGGCGCTCTGCCTGGACGCGGCGACCGCGGCCGGGGCGCGCAGGTGGAACGACGCGAACGTGCTTGCCCTGTCGCTCCGGATGACGTCTGAGCCGGTGCTGGGCGAGATCCTGGACGCACGGTTCGCCGGGCAGCCATCCACCGACCAGGACGACGTCGCCAACATCAGTCATGTGGCCGAGATCGGCTGAGCGCCAACCGATCCGGCGGACGGCCGATCAGCCGTGCGGCGAAGATCAGCCATGCGGCGAAGATCAGCCATCCGGGAGAAGATCAGCGGTGCGGCGAGGAGCGAAACGTCGGAGCCCCATACACAGCAGTCACGCCGTTGATGCCACCGGAGCCATGGCCCGGTGCAACACCGGGCGGCACTCAAGCGGGCCGTCCGCAACGTCGGCCGCCGCCCGGCGCAGGGAGGTGAGCACCGGGGCGATGTGTGGCTGCTCGGCCGTTCCCGAGCGGATCTGCGCCCCGACCCGGCGCACCGGGCTCACTCCGGACACCGGTTTCAGCACGATGGCCTCGTCGACGAATTCCGGTTGGGCGAGCCGGGGTAGCAGGCTCACCCCGTGGCCGGCGGCGATCAGACCGACCACGCCGACGAACTCGTCCGCGTAGTGCCGCACCCGAGGCAGGAAACCGGCGCGTTCGCAGGCGTCGCGGGTGATCCGCCAGCACGGCACTCCGGGCGTGGCCAGGATCCAGTCGGCGTCCCGCAGGTCGGCCAGGTCGATCTCGGGCTCCTCCGCCAGCGGGTGCCCGAAGGGCAGCGCGACATCCATCACGTCGTCGAGCAGGTGCTCGGACTGCATGCGCGGGTCGTCGTGCCCGAGCAGGAACTCGCCGCTGGCCATCGTCACGGCCACGTCCACGTGCCTGGCCAACAGCGCGCCGATCGCGTTCTCCGGCTCCACCTCGCGGATCTCGACCCGCAGCCGCGAGGTCCGGGCCATGTCGGTCACCACCGGCACGGCGATCGCCTTGATCGCGGAGCTGAACGTGCCCAGCCGGACCGTGCCCGCGTCGCCCCGCCGGAACGCGGCGAGGTCCGACTCGGCGTGCTCCATATGGGTGAAGATCTGATGCGCGTGGCTGAGCAGAAGCGCGGCCGCTTCGGTCAACCTGACCCGGCGGCCGTCGGGCTCCAACATCGGTGTGCCGGCCTCCCGGGAGAGGGCAGCCATCTGCTGTGAGACCGCCGATGGCGTGAGGTGTACGGCGGCGGCGGTGGCGGCGATCGTTCCGCAGCGGTCGAGTTCGCTGAGGATCTCCAGCTTGCGCACATCGATCATGCAGGTCATCTTACGCATTCCCGGAAGAACAAACAGATGGACGTGAGCTATTCGCAGGTTCACTCTTGAGTCATGACCGCTCTCGTGATCGTGATGATTCTGCTGGCCCTGGCCGTCGCCGGACCGCTGTTCGGCAAGGATTCGCGCTCGTCGGGCGCGTGGACCCCGAGTGAACCCGGACAGCCGCTCTGGCCGGATGCGGGGCCGTACCACGCGCACTGATCGCACGGACCGCCCGTCCGATCAGCTTCCCGATGACGGCCGTTGACGGCCGTTGACGGCCGGTCCACCGGCCGCTGCGCCGGCGGGCGTGCAAGATTTACCGTCCTCGCGCCGCCGGACGCTGGCGCTTGGGCCGTCACACAGTGCACAATGGCCACACAACTGCACACGCAGCACGGTTCGACCGCGTCTCGGCGCGGAACGCCTGTTCGCCGCGGCCTCCACGTTGGGGAAGACGATGGAGCGCGAGCGGAGGTGGATGGTAGTGACCCGTGGTGTGGTGTTCGTGCATTCGGCTCCTGCGGCGATCTGTCCGCACGTCGAGTGGGCGATCTCCGGTGTGACCGGGGGTCGGGTGACGCTGTCCTGGACAGAACAACCCGCCGCCCCGGGGTCGTTGCGTGCCGACGTCAGCTGGGCAGGTAAGCCAGGGACGGGCGGCCGTCTTGCCAACGCCCTGAAGGCGTGGCCCATGCTCCGGTTCGAAGTCACCGAGGAACCGAGCGCCGGTGTCGACGGCGAACGGATCTGTTATGTCCCCGGTCGTGGGTTCTGGCGCGCGGCAATCTCGGCCAACGGCGACGTGATGGTCGGCGAGGACCAGCTTCGCTCGCTGATCAGTTCGGCAACCAGTCTCGATGCCGCCCATCACCGCCTCGCCGAGCTCCTCGGCACCCCCATCGACGCCGAGCTGGAACCCTACCGGCGGGCCGGCGAGGGCACCCCCGTCACCTGGTTGCATCAGGTCGGCTGAGGTCGGAGTGACGTCCTGAGGTCGGAGTGAGGGTGAGATCGGTGAGAGGGGGCTCACGTCCCCTCACCAGCCGACGCTGACCGTTTCCGGGCAACCCGACCCGCCGCGGTACGTCGACCTTTCGGGGTACGACGACGCGAAAGGTCATCGAACGGATGCGGCTCACCCGCCGGAGCGTGACAATACTGCTGTCGACCCTGTTGATCGTCATCCTGACGGCGGGGGCGGCGGCCGCCTGGGCGCTGGGACGTCAGCGGGTCGACACCTCGATGGCCGCTGCCGACTACTCGGCCGGACCCAGCGCCGATCGATCGATCCGGATGGCCGACGGCCCCGGCGACCATGCTCGGGCCGAGGAGATCCGCGACGTCTTGCAGGGCTACTTTGATTCCATCAACAATCGTGACTATGCCTCCTGGGTCCGCTCTGTCGCCGCCTCGCAATCGTCGGTACAGGATCCGCAGCGGTGGGCCAGGGAGTACTCCACCAGTGTCGATTCGAATTTCATGGTGACGGCAGTGTTCGACGACCCATTGCGGGCGCGCATCCTGTTCACCTCCCAGCAGTCCGTCGACCTGGCGCCGCCCATGCTGCCCGCCGAGTGCATCGAGTGGGACGTGACGTACCTGGTCAGCGACACCGACCACGGCCTGGTGCTCAGCGGTATCGACCCGTCGGCCCAGTCGATGACGGCATGCGGGTGACGCGCTCCCGCCGCACTGTGCGATCGCGCACTGTCCGATCACGCCGAGTCTTGGTCGCGGCGGTTGCCGTACTGGGGACCGTGGCCGTGCTCGCGGGCTGTTCGTCCGCGCCCCAGCCCCAGGCCGCCACCACCACCGCCCCGCCCTCCGCGAGTTCGTCCGCGCCGGCCGCCCGGGCCAGCGCTGGTTCGTCATCGGCCGCGACAGTTGCCGCATCGACCGCCGAGCAGTCCAGCGCATCGCCGGCACCGCCAGCAGCCACGCCGGCCCCGCCCACTCCGGCGCCCGCCCAGCCGGTTGCGCCCCGCGGCCTGGTCACCGATGCGGACCTGGCACAGGCCACCGCCGCGGTCGCGGAGATGAGCGTGCCGTATCAGGCGGGGATGGTCGTGATGGCCAACTCCGCGCAGGCCGTCGGCAGCGACCTGGTCGACAGGTTGCACTTGGGCGGCGTCATCCTGATGGGCTCGAACGGAGCGATCGACGGCACCGCGTCCGGCACCCCTGACGAGGTGCTCGCGGTGACGCAAGCCCTGCAGTCGCAGGTGCCGGCCTCGCAGGCCGGCGCCCCGCTGCTGATCGCCACCGACCAGGAGTACGGGTTGGTCACCCGCCTGGTGAACGGCTTCACCGACTTCCCGGGCACCTCCCAGTTGTCCGCGATCGGCTCGACGGACGAGGCGGCCGCGCAGACCACAAAGGTCGCCGCGGCGGCCGGCACCGAAATGCTCGCGGTGGGCATCAATGTCGACTTCGCGCCGGACGCGGACGTGGTGCCGGCGTCCGGGTCCTCGGCCATCGGTGATCGCTCGTTCGGGCCCGATCCGCAGCGTGACGCGAGGCTGGTCGCCGCTGCGGTACAGGGCTATCAGAGCGCCGGTTTGGCGGCCACCATCAAGCATTTCCCGGGCCTGGGCCGGATCTCCGCGGACACCCACAAGTCGTTGCCGACACTGGATGTTGCGTGTGAAGAATGGAACACGGTCGAGTCGGTCCCGATGCGCGCCGGCGTCGACGCGGGCGTCGCACTGGTGATGACCGGGCATGTGCTGGTGCCCGCGGTCGGCACCGACGTGCCGTCGAGCATCTCCGGAGCGGTGGTGACCGACCTGCTGCGCGGCGCCGGAACCGCCGGCTGCACCGGACTGAACTTCACCGGCGTCACGGTGTCCGACGCGATGGAGATGGCCCCGATCTCGCAGAACTACTCGCCGGGCGAGGCCGCCTTGCGGGCGCTTGTTGCGGGCCAGGACCTGGTGTTGAAGCCGACCGACCCGGAGGCCGCGGTCAACGGGATCATCACCGCGGCCGGCGACGGCTCACTGTCACCGGACGTGCTGAGGGCCGCCGCCGCCAGGGTCTACGCGCTGCGGTTGGCGTTGGCCCGTGCCCAACGGCCGGGCCTCGACGTGGTGGGGTCCGCCCAGCACGAGGCCATCGCGGCGGACGCCCGCGCCGCGGGCTGAGAACATTTCGCCTCTGCCGGCGCGCTGATCATCCTGACCAGCTGAGCAGTGCCAGAAACGCCCGGGCACCTCGGGAGCGGCCTCCCTGGTGCTCGGCGTGTGCATGTTCGCCGGCGGGATCCTGGTCACCCCGCTGCTGGCGCTGGGCGGGTCCGGCTCCGCGGTGCCGATGGCCGCCGTGGTCGCCGGGGGTGCACTGGCAGCGCTGCTGACCACCGTGTGATGACCACGACACCCCGATCCACGAGACAGCAGGACTCAGAGCGGGATGTTTCCGTGCGCCCCACGCCCCGCGGGCGCTGAGGCCAACGCCTCCGCCACCCGGCGCCGGGTTTGCGCAGGGGTGATCACCTCGTCCACAAAGCCGAGGGCGACCGCCTTCTCCAACCCGCCCGCCAGCTTCTCGTGATCCTCGGCCAGCTGCGCGTGCAGCGCGTCGCGTTCCTCGGGCGGCGCCGCTGCGAGCTTGCGCCGGTGCAGGATGCCGACCGCCGCCTTGGCGCCCATGACGGCGATCTGCGCGTCCGGCCAGGCGAACACCGCGGTGGCGCCCAGCGACTTGGAGTTCATCGCGACGTAGGCCCCGCCGTACGCCTTGCGAGTCACCAGGGTGACTCGCGGAACAACAGCCTCCGCGAACGCATGCAGCAGCTTCGCCCCGCGGCGCACCACACCGTCCCACTCCTGGCCGACGCCGGGCAGGTAACCGGGCACGTCGACGATCACCAAGAGCGGCACACCGAAGGCGTCACACATCCGGACGAACCGGGAGGCCTTCTCCGCCGAGGTGGAGTCCAGGCAGCCGCCCAGCCGCAGCGGGTTGTTCGCCACCACCCCGACGGTGCGCCCGCCCAGCCGGCCGAGGCCGATCACGATGTTCGGCGCCCACTTGGTCTGCAGTTCTTCCATCGGCTCGTCCAGGATGCCGTCGATCAGCGGCCGCACGTTGTACGCCCGGTTCTTCTGCTCGGGCAGCTTCTTCTCGAGCTCGGGGTCGTCATCCATCCCGGCGACCCCGGCGATCCCGGGACGGGAGAACAGCGATGCCACCTTGCGCGCTCGTCGCATGGCGTCCTGCTCGGAGTCGGCGATGATGTGCACGACGCCGGACTTCCGGCCGTGCGCTGCCGGGCCGCCGAGCGCCTCGGAGTCCACCTGCTCGCCGGTGACGGACTTGACCACGTCGGGACCGGTGACGAAAATCCTGGCGTCCGGCGACATGATCACGATGTCGGTGAGCGCCGGACCGTAGGCCGCACCGCCGGCCGCCGCGCCGAGTACCACCGAGATCTGCGGCACCCGGCCGGACGCGCGGACCATCGCGGCGAACACCTGACCGACTCCGTCGAGCGCCTCCACCCCCTCGGCCAGCCGGGCACCGCCGGAGTGCCACAGTCCGATCACCGGCACCCGCTCGCGCACGGCGGTGTCGATGGCGTCCACGATGTGCTTGCAGCCCTCGTGGCCGAGCGCACCGCCCATCCGGGTGCCGTCCGTGCAGTAGGCGATGGCCTTGGAACCGTTGATCTTGCCGCGCACCGCCCAGACGCCGGAGGTGTCGGTGGCGTGCAGGCCGACCAGCGTGCCGGGATCGAGCAGTTCGGCCAGCCGCACCTCGGGTTCGCGCGGGTCGATCGTGCGCGGGCCGGGGCTGCTCGGCCGACTCTGCGCGGCCGCGGGTGGGAGGGCGGCGTCGGCGTGGGTCGGATCGGGCACTGCGGTCAAAGGCCGGGCAACGGACGTCACAGGAACTCCTGACATGCCATGGGCATCGAGGGTGAAAGTGGGCAGGGTCCGGTACCTAGGAGTCCAGGAGACGCCGAAGCGGATACGCCGACCCGGCTTGGTCCGGCCGCGTGGCTGACGCCCGGCGCGGCGCGGGCCACCGATTACGCCTTGCTGAACACCAGTGCGACGTTGTGTCCACCGAATCCGAAGGAGTCGTTGACGGCGGCGGTCAGCTCCACCTCGCGGTTGTCGGCCGCCACATCGACCTTGATCTCCGGGTCGAGCTTGTTCAGGTTGCGGGTGCCCGGGACAACCCCGTCCCGGATCGCCAGCAATGTGGCGATGCCCTCCACGGCGCCGGCGGCGCCGAGCATGTGACCGGTCATCGACTTGGTGGCGGTGACCACCGGGTGGTCGCCGATGGCCCGCAGGATGGTGTTGGACTCCGCCAGGTCGCCGACCGGGGTCGAGGTGGCGTGCGCGTTGACATGCCCGATGTCGGCCCTGGTCAGATCGGCGGACTTCAGGGCCTTCGCGATCGCCCGGGCCGAGCCTTCGCCGTCCGGCTCGGGTGCGGTGATGTGGAACGCGTCGTTCGACATCCCGATTCCGGCCAGCCGGCCGTAGATCTTGGCGCCACGGGCGCGGGCATGATCCGCGCGTTCCAGCACCATGATCCCGGCACCCTCGCCGAGCACGAAACCGTCGCGTTCGACATCGAACGGCCGCGACGCGCCCTGGGGGTCGTGGTTCCTGGTGCTCATCGCCCGCATCTGGGCGAAGCCGGCGATCGGCAGCGGATGGATGCACGCCTCGGCGCCACCGGCGATCGCGATGTCGATCTCGCCGTCCTGGATCATCTTGTAGGCCCAGGCGATGCCCTCGGCGCCGGACGCGCAGGCCGACACCGGCGCATGCACGCCGCCGCGGGCCCTCGCCCAGAGCCCCACCGCGGCGGCGGGACCGTTGGGCATCAGCATCGGGATGGTCAGCACCGCGACCTTCCGGATGCCGACCGTTTCCAGCACGTCGTCCTGACCCAGCAGGGTCAGCGCGCCGCCGATGCCGGTGCCGACGACGACCCCGAGCCTTTCCGGGTCGAGCTCGGGTTCGCCGGCATCGGCCCACGCCTCCCGGGCCGCGACCAGCGCCACCTGCTGACAACGATCCAATCGCCGGGCTTCCACCCTGGGGATGACGGTGAGCGGATCGACGGCGAGCGGGGCGTAGATCCGGACCGGGAGGTCGTTGGCCTCGACCCACGGTTCGTTGTTCGCCACGACGCCGATCCGGCCGTCCAGCATGGCCTGCCATGTCTCCGGGGCGGTGCCACCGATGGGGGTGGTGGCGCCGATACCGGTGACGACGACGTCAGGGCGAGTGCTCATGCCTGGTTGGCCTCGATGTAAGCGACGGCGTCACCAACGGTCTTGAGGTTGGCCAGCTCGTCGTCGGGGATCTTCACACCGAACTTGTCCTCGGCCTGCACCGCGATCTCCACCATCGAGAGCGAATCGATGTCGAGGTCGTCGGTGAACGACTTCTCGGGGGTGACGTCGGCGGCGGCGACGCCCGCGACCTCTTCGACGATCTCGCCGAGGCCGGCGATGATGTCCTCGTTGCTCACGATGTTTCCTTTCGAGGGTGACATGCCGCTCCGGAATCGGAGGCGGCGGGAGTTGTTCCCGGCGCATTCTGCCGCACGGGCGCGGCGCGGATGCTCAAGGCAACCTCGACGCGCGAGCGGTTCAGGGACACAGGAACACCTGGCCCGCATACGTCAGGCCGGCGCCGAAGGCCACGGACAACACGAGGTCCCCGGAGGACACCTCGCCCGCCGCGCGCATCCGGTCCAGCGCCAGCGGGATCGAGGCCGACGAGGTGTTGCCCGAGGTCACGATGTCCCTGGCCACCTTCAGCTCGGGCCGGGCGCCCGCCGCGATGACCTTCTTGGCGATGGCGTCGATGATCCTCAGGTTCGCCTGATGGGTGACCAGCACGTCGACGTCGGCCAGGTCCACCCCGGCCGCCTGCGCGGCCCGGATCGCGACCGAGCCGATCTTCGTGGTGGCCCAACGGAACACCGTCTGGCCCTCCTGGAAGAACGTGCCGTTCCGCCCGTCGATGCGGATCGCGTCGATGTGCGTCTCGTCGCTGCCCCAGACGACGGGGCCGATCTCGGATTCCTCCGACCCGGTGACGATGACCGCTCCTGCTCCGTCGGCGAAGATGATCGCCGTTGCCCGGTCCTTCGGGTCGGTCCACGCGGTGAGCCGCTCGGACCCGACCACCAGCACCGTCGCGGAGGTGCCCGAGCGAATCGCCTGGTCGGCGGCGGCGACGCCGTAACAGAATCCGGCGCAGGCCGCGTTGATGTCGAACGAGCCGGGCGCGTGGATCCCCAGTGCGCCGGCGATCTGGGTGGACGCGTGCGGGACCGGGCTCTCCAGGGTGCAGGTCGCGACGATCACGGTGTCGATGTCGGTCGGGGAGATGCCGGCCTCCGCGATGGCCTTGGCCGAGGCCCGCGCGCCCATCGAGATCACCGTGTCGTCCTCGCCGGCGAAGCGGCGCTCGGCGATCCCGACCCTGGAGCGGATCCACTCGTCGTCGGTGTCCATGATCTGCGCCAGGTCGTCGTTGGTGACGACCGTGTCCGGCCGGAAATGACCGAGACCGGAGATTCTGGAGCCCAATCGCCCAGCGGGTCTGTGGATCCTGGTCGGGGTCTTGGCCGCGCTCACCGGTGCACTCCCGCGTGCTCGGCGAAGAATCCGGTGACGGCGTCAAGGTCCTTTGGTGTCTTCAGCGCCAACGTCGCCACGCCCTTCAGTTCGCGTTTGACCAGCCCGACCAGGGTGCCGGCGGGTGGCAGTTCCAGCACGCCGGTGACGCCCATGTGCGCCAGGGTGGACATGCACTGGTCCCAGCGCACCGGGCGGGTGACCTGGCCGACCAGTAGCCGCAGGAAGGTGGCGCCGGACCCCGGGCCGCCGATCACCGATCCGTCGGAGTTGGTCAGCAACGGCCGCAGCGGGTCGGCGGCGCTGATCGACCGGACGTGATCGGCAACGGTGGCCTCGGCGCTGGCCATGTACGAGGTGTGGAAGGCGCCGGCGACCGGTAACCCGATCACCCTGGTGCCGGCAGGCGGGTCAGCGGCCAACGCGGCCAGGGCACTAGCGCTGCCGGCCGCGACGATCTGCCCGCCGCCGTTGACGTTGGCCCCGACCAGGTCCATTTCGGCCAGCGTGCTGAGCACGGTCGTCACGTCGCCGCCCATGACGGCCGACATCCCGGTCGGGGTCAGCGCGCAGGCTGCGCTCATCGCCTGACCGCGGACCGCTGCGAGGTCGACCGCGTCGAGCGCCGGTAGCACTCCGGCCAGTGCGGCGGCGGCGATCTCGCCGACGGAGTGCCCGGCCACCGCGGCGCCCGGCGGCAGCGATAGCTGCCCGGCGGCGAGCAGTGCGGTCGCGACCACCAGCGGCTGGGTGACGGCGGTGTCCTTGATCTCCTCGGCGCCGGCGGTCGTGCCCAGCACGATCAGATCAAGGTGGGCCCGATCGGACATCGCCGCCGCCTGATCGCGGACGCCGTCCAGTTCCAGCCAGGGAGCGAGCATCCCCGGCTTCTGAGCTCCTTGACCCGGAGCGACGATGGCCAGCACCGGACAAGCCAAACACGATCAGGGCACTGACGCGGGTGTTGAACGACACCAAGTCCTGACGAAGGATTTGTAGACATCCTACAAACGACCCATCGGGAACAGCCAAACGATCTTCGTCGACAGCCGATCGGGCGGTGGCCGGTCAGGCCGTCGAGGTAGCGGAACTGAGGCGCCCGAGGATCACCGCGGTCTGCAGGACCAGCAGGTCACGAGGCTCGGTGGGATCGCGTCCGGTCAACTCGGTGATCCGCCTGAGCCGGTAACGAACGGTGTTGGGGTGCACGAACAATCGCCTGGCCGCCGGCTCGAGGGCGCCACCTGCTTCGAGGTAGGCGTCCAGCGTGGGCAGCAGTGAGGTGGGGGCCGCGGCCAGCGGTCCGTAGATCACCGTGCGGAGCCGCTCTGCGGCCCTGGCGTCCCCGCCGAGCACCCGCTCGGCCAGCAGGTCGTCTGCCTCCACCGGGCGCGGCGCGTCGGGCCAGCCGGCCGCGACGTCCAGGCCGGCCAGCGCGTCGGCCGCCGAGATGACGGCGCCGCGCAGCCCACCGCCCGGCCGGCCTTGCACCACCGGGCCGTCGCCGAAAAGGGCCTCGACCCCGCAGCCGGGGGGGTCCGAGCCGGACAGCACCAGAACCAGTCGATCGCCCTGGACGCCGGACATCGCCGCCCGGCCCGCCGCTGCCGCCCATTCGGCAACGGCGGCGACCGCCTCCGCCCGATCACCCGGCGGGGCGGCGCCGGCCACCACGATGGTGTCGGCCGACGGGTCCCAATCGAGCGCGGCGGCCCTGGAGGACAGCGCACCGATGTCCTCGCCGCGGACTACCCCGTCCACCACGCCGGCCTCCACCCGCGCATCCCAGGCGCCACGGGTTTCCGCCGCGGCGGCATAGACCGATGCCGCGGCGAAGGCCACCTCGCGGCTGTAGCGCAACAGGGAGTCGCGCAGCGCCACGGACTCCGGCTGATCGGCGGCCAGCGCTGGCAACTGCTCCTCGGCGACGGCGATCGCGATCCTGACGAGTTCCACCGTGCGCCGCAGGGAGACCGCACGCACCAGGTCACGCGGCGCGGTGCCGAAGACCTCGCCGGTGATGCGGTATTCCGGTCCGGGTGTGGTCGCCCACACCACGTACCCGGAGATGCCGGCCTGGGCCACCAGGGTCACCCAGGATCGCTGCTCGGCGGGCAGCACCCGGAACCAGGGGAGTCGTTCGTCCATCAGCGCTACCGACCGGGTGGCCAGGCCGCCGGCGGCCCGCTCCACGCGGCGGAAGGTGGCGGCGCTGACGCCGGGCGCGCGGGCGACGTTGACCCCGGGCACCCGGGGTGTGCTGGTCATCGCTTGTCCGAAGGACAGCTGAGGCCGGCACCTTTGACGGCGCCGGCCTCAGCCGCGGGTTTTCCCAGCAGGATCAGGCTGCGCTGACCCCGGTGGCCTGCGGTCCCTTGGGGGACTGCTCGACCTCGAAGTTGACCCGCTGGCCCTCTTCGAGCGACTTGTAGCCCGTACCGCTGATCGCGGAGTAGTGCACGAAGACGTCGCCAGAGCCGTCATCCGGGGAGATGAAGCCGTAGCCCTTCTCCGCGTTGAACCACTTCACAGTTCCCTGCGCCATGCCTGCTCTCCTCGAGCGTTGTCCGCGGTGACCCGCGGAGTGGAACACCCCGATCGGGTCCTTCTCCGAACGGGGGGATGCGCTTTACCCCGTGCGATGCCGCGCGGACACCAGGAGAAGAGCAACAACGAGGCGAACAGTACCGCCTCACCCGATCGAATTGCTACCGGGGCGCCCGGTGGATTTGGGATGTTTTTCACCGGGCTGACCGATCCCCTTTCTTGTCCGACGGAACTGCCGATCATCGGCTACGAATCACCGCCGGCATTTCCGGACCGGCCCGCCCGCACGTCGTGCAACTGGTACTTCGCGGCGGCCTCGGCGGCGGCACCCTTGCGGTATTCGCCGCGGCGCTCCAGAGCGGAAAGGGTTGCCACCACCATCGACGGTCCGTCGATGAGGAAATGCCTGCGGGCCGCCTGCCGGGTGTCGGAGAACCCGAAGCCGTCGGCACCCAGTGCGACGTAGTCGCCCGGCACCCACGGCGCGATCTGGTTCTGCACGGCCCGTTGCCAATCGCTGGTGGCGATCACCGGACCGGGGGCGCCGCTGAGCGCCTGGGTGATGTACGGCGTGCCCGGATCGGAGCCCGGATCGAGCAACCGGGCCCGTTCGATGGTTTCCGCGTCCCGCCGCAGCTCCGTCCAACTCGTCACCGACCACACATCGGTGGCGACGTCCCAGTCCTGCGCGAGCAACTCCTGCGCCTCCAGAGCCCAGCGCACACCCACCCCGGAGGCGAGCAGCTGGGCGCGGGCCTTTCCGTCGGCGTCCGCGGCGGGCGACAGCTTGTAGATACCCCGCACCAGGCCGTCGACGTCAAGGTCGTCCGGTTGCTTCGGCTGCTGGTACGGCTCGTTGTACAGGGTGATGTAGTAGAAGATGTTCTCGCCGTGCGGCCATTGCTCGCTGCCGCCGTACATCCGCCGCAGCCCGTCCTTGACGATGTGCGCGATCTCGTACCCGTAGGCCGGGTCGTAGGCCACCACGTGCGGCATGGTCGCGGCGAGCAGGTGCGAGTGCCCGTCGGCGTGCTGCAGACCCTCACCGGTCAAGGTGGTGCGGCCCGCGGTGGCACCGAGCACAAAACCGCGGCCCATCTGGTCACCGATCGCCCAGAACCCGTCACCGGTGCGCTGGAACCCGAACATCGAATAGAAGATGTACATCGGGATCATCGGCTCGCCGTGGGTGGCGTAGCTGGTCGAGGCGGCGGTGAAAGTGGCCACCGAACCGGCCTCGTCGATGCCCTCGTGCAGGATCACGCCCTGCTCTGATTCCTTGTACGCCAGCATGAGGTTCGCGTCCACCGCCGTGTACAGCTGGCCGGACGGGTTGTAGATCTTCTGCGACGGGAAGAACGAGTCCATCCCGAAGGTGCGCGCCTCGTCCGGGATGATCGGCACCACCCGCTTGCCGATCTCCGGGTCCTTGAACAGGTCGCGGACCAGCCGGACGAACGCCATCGTGGTGGCGATCTCCTGCTTTCCCGAGCCGCGGACCAGCACGTCGTAGACCTTGTCGCCGGGCAGCACCAGCGGCTTGGCGGTGACCCGCCGCTCCGGGACGTACCCGCCGAGCCTGGCGCGCCGTTCCTTCAGGTACTTGATCTCGTCGGTGTCCGGCCCGGGGTTGTAGTAGGGCGGGCGGTACAGATCGGCCTCCAGCGCCGAGTCCGGGATCGGCAACCGCAGGCCGTCCCTGAATTCCTTCAGGTTGGCCATGGTCATCTTCTTCATCTGGTGCGTGGCGTTGCGGCCCTGGAAGGACGGGCCGAGGCCGAAGCCCTTGATGGTCTTGGCCAGCACGACCGTCGGCTGCCCGGTATGGGTGGTAGCCGCCTGGTAGGCCGCGTACACCTTGCGATAGTCGTGGCCGCCGCGCCGCAGCTTCCAGATGTCCTCGTCGGTCATGTTCGCGACGAGCTGCTTGGTGCGCGGGTCGCGACCGAAGAAGTGCTCCCGGATGTAGGCGCCGTCGTTGGCCCGGTAGGTCTGGAAGTCGCCGTCGGCGGTGGTGTTCATCAGGTTGACCAGCGCACCGTCTCGGTCGGCCTGCAACAGCTTGTCCCAGTCCCGGCCCCAGACCGCCTTGATGACGTTCCAGCCGGCGCCGCGGAAGAACGACTCGAGCTCCTGGATGATCTTGCCGTTGCCGCGGACCGGACCGTCGAGGCGCTGCAGGTTGCAGTTGATGACGAAGGTCAGGTTGTCCAGGCCGTCGATGGCCGCGACGTGGATCAGGCCGCGCGATTCCACCTCGTCCATTTCGCCGTCGCCCAGGAACGCCCAGACGTGCTGCTCCGAGGTGTCCTTGATGCCGCGGTGGTGCAGGTAGCGGTTGAACCGCGCCTGCTGGATCGCGTTCATCGGGCCAAGACCCATGGAGACGGTGGGGAACTCCCAGAAGTTCGGCAGCAGCCGCGGGTGCGGGTAGGACGGGATGCCGCCACCCGGATGCGACTTCTCCTGCCGGAAGCCGTCCAGGTCGTGCTCGGAGAGCCGGCCCTCCAGGAACGCACGGGCATACATGCCCGGTGAGGCGTGGCCCTGGAAGAACACCTGGTCGCCGCCGCCCGGGTGGTCCTTGCCGCGCCAGAAGTGGTTGAAGCCGACCTCGTACAGGCTGGCCGACGAGGCGTAGGTGGAGATGTGGCCGCCGACCCCGATGCCGGGGCGCTGCGCGCGGTGCACCATGATAGCGGCGTTCCACCGGATCCAGCCGCGGTAGCGGCGCTCGATCTCCTCGTCACCGGGGAAGAACGGCTCCGACTCGGTCGGGATGGTGTTGATGTAGTCCGTTGTAGTAAGCGCAGGGAGTGCAACGTGTTGCTGGCGGGCTCGCTCGAGAAGACGGAGCATCAGGTACCGGGCGCGTTGCTGGCCACCTGCATCGACCATCGCGTCGAAGGAGTTCAGCCACTCGGTGGTTTCCTCCGGATCGATGTCCGGCAGCTGGGCGGCGATGCCGTCCTTGATCACGCGCAGGCGTGGTGCGGACTGGTCGTTCACTGACGTTGTCAAGACAACTCCTCGTGACGTTTCGGCGGGTGGGCCCGCGGGTCTGGCACGCCGTGATGATCTGGGGTCTTTCGTCGGACGATGCGCGCGACGACAGTTCGGACTTCTGCTTCAACCTTCGGATTCGGCACGGTACTGACGACGGTTCTGACTCGGTTCTGACTTCTGTTGCGACTCCGAGTCATCCTCTCTCATTTGGCGCCTTCGTCGCTCGTCGGGATGAAGCCGGGTGCGAACTGCGGTACCGATCTTCACGGGCCACCGGAGCGTGCATAAGGTAATGCCGCAGGGGACACGCACTTCTCCACGTGCATGGCCGAACACCTCGAAGGGACGCGATACAGGTGAGTGACGTCGCAGGGCGGTCGGTGAGTACCGCTGCCCGGCTCGGCCTGAAGGCCGGGGACACGGTAGGGGAGGCCGGATACGACGACGATGTCGATCACGACCTGCGGGACGCGATCGCCGACCTGATCGACTCCGATCTGCTGGAAGAGGACGCCGATGACGTGCTGGACGCCGTTCTGCTCTGGTGGCGCGACGGTGACGGCGACCTCACGGACGCGTTGATCAACGCGATTCCGCTGCTGGCCGACGACGGCGTGATCTGGTTGCTCACGCCCAAAACGGGCAGGGACGGCTACGTGGAGCCGAGCGAGATCGCCGAAGCCACCCGCACCGCGGGGTTGGCGCAGACAACCAGCGTGGCTGGTGGCCCGCAATGGATGATCGCGCGGCTGGCGCGACCCAAATCAGGGAAGGTGCGCCGCTGATGGCTCTCCCGGTCGGCGCGCAGGCGCCCGATTTCACCCTGCCCGACGCGAACAAGACCCCGACCAGCCTGTCGTCGTTCCGCGGGAAGCAGGCCGTGTTGCTGGTGTTCTATCCGTTCGCGTTCTCCGTTAGGTGTACGGCTGAGTTGTGCCAGCTGCGGGACGACCTGAGCGCCTTTCAGAACGAACGCGTGCAGGTGTTGGCGATCTCCACCGACACCTCCCAGTCGCTCAGGGCCTGGGCGGAGATGCAGGGCTACAGTTTCCCGCTGCTGTCCGATTTCTGGCCGCACGGGGCGGTCGCGCAGGCCTATGACGTGTTCTTCGAGAAGGCGGGCATGGCGCTGCGCGGGACCTTCCTGGTCGACGTCGACGGGGTGATCCGATTCTCCGAGGCGAACGGGCCGGGCGAGGCGCGCGATCAGAGCGCGTGGAAGCGCGCCGTGGCTGCGCTGCCGGTCGCGGCGGGGTAGTCGCCAGGTAGTCGCTACCGGGCGACACCGTCGCCACCGGGCGACACCATCGCCACCGGGCGACACCATCGCCACCGGGCGACACCATCGCCGCCGGCTCACCGGCTCAGTCGCCCGTGTGCAGGATTCTCCCGGGCAGTGAAAAGGCGGACGGCACCACCGCATCGCCGACTCCCTGGGCCACCCTTGCGTGCTGGTGGTCGCCGGCCGGCGACAATCACCGCATCCGCAGGTCCCCCGGAGGTCAATACCGGCAGCCCGTCGTCGATGACCTGCTGTGCGGCGTCGCGCAATACCGAGGCGAGCTGGTCGCACACAGTCATACCCGGTACTCGACCGGCTGGAGGTTGGGCCGACAACTGGGCCGAAGGACTGCGCAGGTTCGGTAGAGCACCGATTCGTTGTGGAACGCCGCGGCGGGCAACAGCAGATTTCCGGTCGCGGGGTGCTCCGCGGCGACGGTGTCCGGTTCCATCAGAAGAACCCACATGACGGCGACGGCCAGGACACTCGGGTTTGCGGATGGCCGTCGTCGTCACTTCCGACGGCGGATTCGTCGCCGAAGCGGAGGCTGCAGCCCAGCCTGATCAGATTGCCGGCGGTGGCTCGAGCGATACCGGCGGGCGATCCGGCTGGATCGGTGGGGTTCCAACGGGCCCGACGGGTCTGGAGGCGCGGATCTGCCGGGATGGGCGGATCTCCCGGTTGTGGTTGCTGCGGAATCGTCATGCTTGTCCTCCGACCGTGAAGGCCCCGAGTCACGGTTGGCGGCGTCAACTACCGCTGGCAGATTGGTGGCGGCCGCGACGCCGAATCCCTGTCGACGCCGCCCGGCCCTCGATGGCATTCACCGCTCGGTCGGCGCCGCTTTGTTGACTGAGTGCCGGTCTTATGGACTGGGCGCCAACATATGTCGGAGCCGGGACCATGAAAGCGGCGCCGAGTGGGATCGCGTCGCCGCGCAAACCGGAGTCGGGATGGGGTTTGGTCTCCGCCGCGCCTGGCGGTGACGGGTCATGACGCAGGCACCTGACCTACCCCACCCAGCCGAAGAAACTGACGAGATTCCCAACCCCCATCGACGGGCGCGTCTGGGAGCGGACGACGAACCGGATACCGTCGAACCCGAGGACGCGCCGGGTTTCCGTCCGCGGGGTCCGCATCGCCGGCCCTCACGATGGACGTGCCGGACCGAGATCAGGAGCCTTGTTTGACGACCCCCGCCGTGGTCGACGCCGTGGTCATCGGCTCCGGACCCAATGGCCTGGTCGCCGCCAACGCGCTCGCCGACGCCGGCTGGGACGTCCTGCTGCTGGAGGCGCAGGACTCCATCGGTGGTGCCGTGCGCAGTGCCGAGGTCATTGCCCCCGGATACTCCACCGACCTCTACAGCGCCTTCTACCCGTTGGCGGCGGCGTCGCCGGTCATCAAGGATCTCGACCTGGTCCGTCACGGTCTTCGCTGGGTGCGGGCGCCGCAGGTGCTCGCACATGTCCTGGAAGACGGACGAGCGGCGGTGCTGTCCACCGACCTTGCCACGACGAGCGCGAGTCTGGATCATTTCGCCGCCGGTGACGGCCAGGCCTGGGCCGACATGTTCACCCAGTGGCAGCACATCCGGGATCCGTTGCTGGACGCGCTGTTCACCCCGTTCCCGCCCGTGAAGGCCGCGATCAGGTTGCTGCGCCGAACCCACGCGGCCGGTGCGCTTGATCTCGCACGGCTGGCGATCCTGCCGGTGAACCGGTTGAGCCGGGAGAACTTTCGCGGCGCCGGTGCGGGTTTGCTGCTCACCGGAAACGCGCTGCACAGCGACATCCCGCCGGATGCGGCGGGCAGCGGCGTGTTCGGCTGGTTGCTGACCATGCTCGGCCAGGATGTCGGCTACCCGGTTCCCGAGGGTGGAGCGGGGAAGTTGTCGGGTGCCCTGGCATCGCGTTTCACCGGCGCGGGCGGCCAGATTCGCACCGGGGCGCGGGTGACGTCGGTGGTGATCTCGCACGGCCGCGCCGTCGGCGTGCGGTGCGCCGACGGAACGGTGGCGCGGGCACGTCGTGGCATTCTGGCCGACGTCAGCGCGCCGTCGTTGTACCGCGACCTGGTCGGGGTGGCACACCTCCCGCCGGTCTTCGCCGGCCGCCTGGACCGGTTCCAGTGGGACCACGCCACTCTGAAGGTCAACTGGGCACTGGACCGCCCGGTGCCGTGGATCGCGGCCGGAGGCCAGGGCGCTGGCACGGTGCACCTGGGCGTAGACGCCGACGGTTTCAGCCGGTTCGCCGCCGACCTGGCCGCTCGTCGGCTGCCAGAGAACCCGTTCATGCTCTTCGGCCAGATGACCACTACCGACCCGACGCGCTCGCCGGCCGGCACCGAGTCGGTGTGGGCCTATACGCACGTACCCCACGGCATCGACTGGACCGCTGACCAGTTGGCCGA
>Ga0207931_1000220_pt1 | contig 21788 bp, 22 predicted proteins | sample NGESurdeep092012_2_FD_184478 | JGI IMG/M metagenome (GOLD analysis project Ga0207931, IMG submission 184478) | Arctic peat soil microbial communities from Barrow, Alaska - NGEE Surface sample 415-1 deep-092012 (SPAdes) | ecosystem: Environmental > Terrestrial > Soil > Wetlands > Peat ...
CGGTGCGCAGGAGGGGGATACGGTCTATATCGGGGAGTACGAGTTGGAATATCAGGAATAGATGTTCAGGGCGGCCAGGCAGGTCGCCCTGATGGGCGCTGGTCGGGATTGGCTATAAGTTCTCTGCCGAGCCTTTCATCTGGATCGCCTCGCTGACCATGGCTCTGCTCGTGGCACTTGGCTTGTTCTACAGCCTTTTACGATGGAAAGCTGGGCAAAAATAAAGGATTATGAAAAGATTCTGGCGTATTCTGCTCATTATTCTGGCCGTCCTGCTGCTTGTCGTGCTGGTCGGACCATTCCTCGTCCCGGTCCCGACCCTAACGGACACCGTCCCGCCTGAGCAATTGGCCGACGCTGACAGCCAGTTCATCGAGATCAATGGGCTGACCGTCCATGTCAAGACGATGGGGCACGGGGAGCCGGTCTTTGTGCTCCTGCACGGCTTCGGAGCCAGCCTGTTTTCCTGGCATGCCGTCATGGAACCTTTTAGTCAGTACGGGACGGTCATTGCCTACGACCGCCCGGCCTTTGGTCTCACCGAGCGCCCGATGACTTGGACGAGTGAAAATCCCTACAGCCCACAGGCCAGCGTGGACCTGCTGCTCGGTTTACTGGACCACTTCAACGTCCAGAGAGCCATCCTGGTCGGCAACTCGGCGGGCGGGACGGTCTCGATGCAGTTCACCCTCCAGCATCCGGAACGCGTCCAGGCGCTCATCCTAGTGGACCCGGCGGTCTACGAAGGCGACGGCGGACCCTCATGGCTGCGCCCGTTCTACAAGACACCGCAGATGAACCATCTCGGTCCGTTGATCGTCCGCTCGATCCAGAACAGCGGTATTGACCTCATCAAACTGGCTTGGTACAACCCTTCGAAGATCATGCCAGAAACCATGACCGGCTACACCAAACCGCTCCGGGCCAACAACTGGGACCGCGCCTTGTGGTATTTCACTGCCGCCAGCCAGCCCTCCGGCCTGCCTGAAAGCTTAAGCGAGTTCACCCTGCCGGTGCTGGTTATCACTGGCGACACCGATAAAATTGTCCCAACCGAGAACTCGGTCCGGCTAGTGGGTGCTCTGCCGAATGCCAGGCTGGTCATCATCCCGCAGGCGGGTCACGTCCCGCACGAAGAGCAGCCCGCCGCTTTTATGCAGGCGGTGGATGGCTTTTTGAAAAACCTGAAATGATCTCACCACCAAGGATACCAGGTAAAATAAAGGCCTACCCTAAACCAGGTGGAGGGTTTTCCTTAGTGCTCCTTAGTGCCCTTTGTGGTAGAAAGGATTTTATGCCAAAAGTTGCCCTGAACACCCCCGCACCGGATTTCGAACTAACCGATTTTACCGGCAAGCGCGTGCGGCTCTCGGACTTCCGCGGCCGGAATGTGCTGCTGGTTTTCAACCGCGGCTTCATGTGACCGTTCTGCCGAGCGCACATGGCGCAGTTGCGCCAGGACTTTTCGGAATTTGGAAAACGAAACGCTGTCATCCTCGTCGTTGGACCCGAAGATGCCGCCGCTTTTGCCCGCTATTTTGGCGAGAATTCCCTGCCCTTCACCGGCCTGCCGGACTCAACTCATAGTGTATTGAAAACCTATGGACAGGAGATCAAGCTGTTCAAATTTGGGCGCATGCCCGCCCAGGTCCTGGTGGATCGAACCGGCACGGCCCGCTTTGTCCATTACGGCCGCGATATGACCGACATCCCGCAGAATTCCGAAATGCTGGCTTTGATCGATGAATTGAACGGGTAGCGGTCTTGCGCTTATTTCCTCATTCTGCTGCTCTGCGGTGGAATGCCCAACTCTCGTTCTGTGCATTTGTGGCGCGGGAGCATCGTTGTCAGAACTGAGATAAAAGTGAGGCAAAAGGATATCATCCTTATCTCCGGGATCGTGGTCGAGGGCCACCGGGTGGCTTCAGGACCGTCGAAGGAGTATCCCTATGGCAGCCTGGAACGTCAGAAGCCGTTCTTCAAAGCGGGCGGTCTGGACTTGGAGCGTTTCTTCCTTGGCACGCTGAATGTCTCCATTGCCCCGCTATGGTTCGAGATGATCCAACCGACTTATATCTTCCGTCAAATCGCCTGGACCGACTTGCATCCACCTGAGGATTTTTCGTTTTCCCCTTGCAGGGTAAGATTTCAGGGCAAGGAGTACGAAGGCTATATCTATTATCCCCACCTGGAGACCAAGATCCGTCACTTCCAAAACCCCTCGATGATCGAGGTCATCACCGAAAGAATTCCTGGGATAAGGTATGGATCCCGCCTCGAACTGGCTCTCGATCCCGCCGCGATCCGGATCCATGCAGAGTAAGGGCGATGAGATGGTCGCCCTTGCTCTTTTGTGTTGCTTGATTTCGAAGGATTAAACGTAATAGGGGCGGCCGGAGGGTCGTCCCTGATTACGCTCCAGGTGGTGAAGGGGGTGAGCTACTTGCGATTGCGCAGGAAGGTCGGGATGTCCAGGTCTTCGGTGTTGAAGGTCTGCGGGCGGAATTCGGGGCTGGACTGACCGGTCTGCGCCTCCACGCTGACGGATTCGAACTGGCGGTTGGCAGGTTTGCCGTCCACGCTGCGGGCCGCTGGGTGGACGATGCGGCGCGGCATGCCGGTACGTTCGAAGCCGGTGGCGATGACCGTTACGCGGATTTCGTCGGTCATATCCGGGTCGATCACCGCACCAAAGATCAAGTTCACATCCGGGTGGGCGGTCTCACGGATCATGGCCGCGGCCTGGTTGACCTCGAACAGGGTCAAACTGGGGCCGCCCGTGACATTGAAGAGCACACCCTTGGCGCCATCAATCGTAATGTCGAGCAGTTGGCTGGAGATGGCCTGCTCGGCGGCCAGGCGGGCGCGGTCCTCGCCGGAGGCCTTGCCTACTGCCATCAGCGCAGCACCGCCCTCGGACATGATGGCGCGCACATCGGCGAAGTCCAGGTTGATCAAGCCGGGCACGGTGATCAGTTCGGAAATACCCTGGATGCCCTGGCGCAATACATCGTCAGCCATCTTGAAGGAGTCGTTCAGGCTGGCGCGCTTGTCCATAATCTGGAGCAGACGGTCATTGGGGATGACTATGAGCGTGTCGGAATGTTCTTTGAGTTTCGCCATGCCGGTCTCGCAGACCTGCATCCGGCGGTTGCCCTCAAAGGTGAACGGACGGGTGACCACGCCAATGGTCAGGGCGCCGACCTCTCTGCAGATCTGGGCCACGATCGGGGCTGCACCGGTGCCAGTGCCGCCTCCAAGGCCGGCCGTGATGAAGACCATGTCCGCGCCTTTCATCGCGTTGTACAGGTCTTCGGCGGATTCCTCGGCGGACTTACGACCGATTTCCGGGTTACCGCCCGCCCCGAGACCGCGCGTCAGCTTGTTGCCGATGCGGACCCGGGTGGGAGCCTTGGCCAGCATCAGCGCCTGGGCGTCGGTGTTGATGGCCACGAACTCCACGCCCTGGATGCCCTCCTCGATCATCCGGTTGACAGCGTTGCTGCCGCCGCCGCCCACGCCGACCACCTTGATGCGGGCGAATGTTTCGATTTGATTCTTTTTTGCGTCCATGTTACTGCCTCCTGTGAGATAAAAAGGGTGACGTTACTCTGGTGTAGTGGCGACTTTAGTCGTCCGTTCGGTGTTTAACTACGGGAGCAGCCGTTTGAACCAGTCCTTGACCGGATCTAGGTTCATGTGGCTTTCTCCCTTCCCGCCGCGTTGTTTGCGTCCACGGGCGGGTGAAATGTCTTCTTCTGTCAGAGCCGCGGCCCAGTGCAGCAGGCCGACGCTTGTGGAATATGCGGGGCTTTTCAACTGGTCAACGAGACCGACCAGGTTTTCCGGCTGGGCGGTACGGACGGGTAGTCCGAAAATCTGTGAAGCCAGTTGACGAATCCCGGGCAAGGCACTCGTGCCACCCGTTAATACTATGCCTGCCGGTAATAGCCCATCATAACCGGAACGCTTGATTTCTTGCAAAGTCAAAGCGAAAATTTCACCAACTCTGGCCTCAATGATGTGGGCCATATCCTGGCGGCTTATTTTTACTGGCTGTTCTTCGCCGAAGGTATGCACGCTGAAAGTGTCCTCGACCCCTACGCCGGACTTCAAAGCGTAGCCGTATTTTTTCTTGATCTCTTCAGCCTGTATGAGCGGCAGGCGCAGACCGGTGGCGATGTCGTTGGTGATGTGGTTGCCGCCCACGGCCAGCACCATCGTGTGCCAGACGTGACCATCCACATACAGAGCCAGATCGGTTGTCCCGCCGCCGATGTCGCAGACGGCCACACCCATCTGGCGCTCGGTGTCGGTCAGCACCACGACACCCGAAGCCAGCGGGTTCAGCACGAATTGCAGTACTTCCACGCCCGCCGCATTGACGCACTGGCGCAGATTCTCAACAGTCGCCTGGGCGGCGGTGATGATGTGGGCTTCCACTTCCAGCCGGTAGCCGCGCATGCCGAGCGGCATCGAAATACCGTCCTGTCCATCCACGGTGAAACCGCGCTGGATGATGTGGATGATCTCGCGGTTGTGAGGGATGGCTACTGCCTGGGCGGCTTCCAGGGCGCGTACCACGTCTATCTCGTCAATCACTTCGCCGGAGACCCCGGCCACGCCGCGGCTGTTAATGGACGAGACGTGCGGACCGGCCAGGCTGACCATCGCCCCGGTAATTTCCACGCCCGAGGTCTGCTCGGCCACACCTACCGATTTGGTGATCGCCTGCGAGGCCGTTGCCAGGTCCACGATGACGCCCTTCTTGATGCCTGTCGAAGGTTCGATACCCACGCCCAGGATGCGGATGGCTTCTTCCTCGATCCGTCCTACCAGGGTGCAGACTTTGGTCGTGCCGACGTCAATTCCAACTACAATTTCGTCCATAGGGCCCTTGAGCTACTTATAGAACGGTGCGTTCAGGTATTCCACGCTGATGAGCGAGGGCTGAACGCCCTGAAGGGTGAGAGTGTCCACGATGGCTTGGTAGACCATCTTTTTCATCGGAATATCTTTGGCGTTCTGGCCGAAATAGACGGTCCAGCCGCGCGGGTCCTGCCAGCCCATGCCGTACTGCGGGTCGAACATCATCGGCATCCCGGCCGGAACATCGCCAACCAGCACGGTCAGCGCCTGGACCATTTCGGGGGCGATGACCTTCTGCTCGTAGATGGGGAGCGCTGGGTCCAGCGGGACCTGGGGTGGGGTGCCGTTCGCCGCCACCTGGACCAACCCCGGAACCTCGCCGCGCGGCATAAAGGCCACACCGCTGGCATCAACCCACGTTACAACTCCGTTCTGATACCATGCCAGGACAGGCGTCCGCTCCACCACGTCCAAAGTGATGCGGTTGGGAAAGTCCACACGAACTTTGACGGATTTCAGATCAGGGTATGCGGTGTGCAGGTTGGCCTCGATCTGGGCCGGGACGGCTTTGAAAATAGGCTGGCCGATCATACCGAGCATGGCATTGATTTCCGCCGCGCCCAGGCGTTGGTTGCCACGCACTTCTGCTGCCGTTACCATGAAGGGTGACGCGGTCCACATGGCGTAGAGCAAGAAACCCAGGAGCAAGGTCAATGCAGCGGAGACCCAGCGTGGACCCAACTGCGGGATGTTCAAAGCCGGAGCACGCACATCGGCGCGACCGAGAGTGAAGGCAATATCATAGCCATTGCGGTGCGACTTTTTTGTCGCGCGGCTGGGGATCCGGCGCGCCACTGGCTGTGGCTTGACGGGCAGGTACACAGAGGCGAGGTGGTAGGTCTTTCGGGCGATTTGCTTTGTCCGTTGCGGGGTATGTGTCGAGGGCGTTTTGGGTGTACGGCGCTGGCGGACGATATTGGCGCGGGAAGTTTTCTGCAGGGTGGTCATGATGTTCTCCGGAAGCAGCGTTCAGTGCGGTCGCGGTCGGCTTTGCGCTCGAGCGCCAATTCGACCAGGCGGTCAACGAGTTTGGTGTAGGGTAATCCGCTGGCTTCCCAGAGCTTGGGGTACATGCTGATACTGGTAAAGCCGGGGATGGTGTTGACTTCGTTCAAGTAAATCTCGCCGGTGACCTTTTCGACGAAGAAATCAACGCGCGCCATCCCAGCGCAGTCAATGGCTTTGTAAGCGGTTACGGCCATCTGGCGGATCTTCTCGGCGGTCTCGGCGGGGAGGGGAGCCGGGATGAGCAGACCGGAAGTGCCGTCCTCATATTTGGATTCGTAGGAGTAGAACTCGCGGCTGGGCAGCACTTCGCCGGGGACGGAGACCTGCGGCGCGTCATTGCCCAATACGGAAACTTCGATCTCGCGGGCATTCACGCCGCGCTCCACCAGCACACGCCGGTCATAGGCGGCGGCTTCCACCAGACCCTCGCCCAGGTCGGCGAGACTGTTGCACTTGGTGATGCCGACCGAGGACCCAAGGTTGGCGGGTTTGACGAACAGTGGATAGGGCCCCACCGCTTCGGCCTGGCGGATGACAGCCTTGATGTTCTTTTCGACTTCGCTCCGTAGGACGATGACGGAGTCGACTGTCGGAATGCCATTGGCGCGCATCACATCCTTGAATACGCCTTTGTCCATGCCAATCGAGGAGCCAGTCACACCCGCGCCCACGTAAGCCAAGTCAGCCAGTTCGAGCAGCCCTTGCAGGGTGCCGTCTTCGCCGAAGGTGCCGTGCAGAACAGGGAAGACCACGTCTACATTCACAAGTGGCTCCAGATTCCAGACGGACTCTTCAGTCTGGATTTCCCAAATATGATTGTGATACTGGTCGGGGATGATGACAACTTGTTTCAGGTTCTCATCTTCCGTCTTACCTTTGCTCATTGCTTCCAAAATATTTTCACCTGCCAGCCAGACGCCGTCTTTCGTAATACCGATTTGAGTTATCTCATACTTCTCAGGGTCAAGTGCAGAAAGCACTGACCTGGCAGACATGAGGGAAACCTCGTGTTCACCGGAACGACCGCCAAAGAATACTGCGATACGGAGCTTCTTATCCATGCTTACCACTCACCGATTAATTCCACTTCAAGTTCAAGTTTTACGCCGAATTTCTTGGCGACAGTTTTTTGAGCAAGTTCGATCAGCGCTTTCATATCTTCGGCGCGGGTTTGTCCGTGGTTGATGAAAAAGTTCGCGTGCTGTGTGCTGATTTCAGCATTGCCGATACGCCTGCCTTTCAAGCCGGCGGCTTCGATCAAGCGGCCTGCCTTCTCGCCGGTCGGATTCTTGAACATCGAACCCATGCTGGCTCCGGGCGGTTGGGTCTCGCGCCTTTGTTCGGAAAATTGTTCCATTTTGACCCGGATGGCTTGTGGGTCACCGTGACTCAGGGCCAGTTGCGCTGAGAGGATGAGCGCAGGCGGGTGTTCGCGTTTGAGCACGCTGGTACGGTAACCGTATTCCATCTTCTCCACTGGCCAGACCTGGCGACCGTGCTGACGGTGGATCAGTTCTAGCGAGATCAGGTTCCCAGCGATGTCGCTGTCGAAAGCCCCGGCGTTGCCATACACCGCTCCACCCAAGGACCCGGGAAGGCTCGCGGCCCATTCGAATCCTGCCAGCCCCAGGCGCGCTGCCCGCTGGGTGATATCGTTGGGCGTGACACCCGATTCGGCGTGGACGCTGGGCGGTTCGGCCTTCGAGGCGAATTTCACCAGCCGAGCCCGGTTGATGATCACCACGCCGCGCACGCCTTTGTCGCTGACAAGCACATTCGAACCACCGCCCAGCAGGAGGAAAGGCATTTCCAGCTTCCACAATTTCTCCGCCGCTTGTGCCAGCTCGTCCGCCGAGCGGATGAAGACCAGCGCGTCCGCCGGGCCGCCGATGCGCGCCGCAGTATAGCCGGAGAGGGGGACATTCTCCTGCAGGTGGTCGCCAAAGGTGAAGCGCAGGTCGGAGAGGATGGATGGTTGCATAAGGTTTACGGCAGGTAAAGTTTTAGGCGTTGGTTAGACGGCCGAAGTCGTCACGCCAGCTATTTCTCATCCTTCAAATGCGCAATCAACCGCTTGACTGTGCCTTCCATCTCAGGATCCAGTTTCTGTCGTTCCTGACAGGCTTTGCGCCGGCCATCTGGATTGGGAACGGGTACATCACCCAGCACCAAGTGCAGGGGCGATAGGGCCATCCCTTCGGCCTCGTTCACACGTTTCTTTTCAGTCATTACGAGCCTCCTTCAAATGTGCCAACACCTCGGTGCTGATTTGGTCGGCATCTCCGGCGGAGAGCACCAGCAGGGCGTCGCCGGGGCGTAGATTCGTAATCAGATATTTGCTTACTTCCGACAGGCCGGGGATAAAGTGCGCCGGGCGGAGCATGGCTTCCACTATCTTTTTGGACGAAAAGTCTTGCTTCGGCTCACGGGCGGCATAGATTTCGGTCACGATTACCTCGTCAGCATCGGTGAAGGCGGCGGCGAACTCGTTGAACAGGGCCTGGGTGCGTGAGTAGGTGTGAGGCTGCCAGACTGCCCAGATGCGACGGGACGGATAGCGGGTCCGGGCGGCGTCGAGAGTGGCGCGGATTTCAGTTGGATGATGCGCATAGTCGTCAACAATGACTATACCATTCGATTCGCCGCGCACCTCGAACCTGCGTCCTGTCCCGGTAAACTGATCCAGCGCCCGGGCTGCGTCTGCGAGTGGCAGATCGAGCAGTTGGGCCACCGTCAGCGCCGCGAGCGCATTGAGGACGTTGTGTTTGCCCGGGACCTGGAGTTCAACCGTGGCAGCGTCGCCAAGCACGGAAGCGCTGAACGTGAAGCCGCCTTTTTCATTGGAGGCCAGCACACTGGCGTAAACATCCAACGGTTGGCCAGCGTCGGTCGTTGGACGCAGCCCGTAGGGGATGACGGCTTTGCCGAGTTTTTCGGCTTTATCCATCAGATCACGCGCACCAGGGTCTTCGGCGCAGGCCACCAGCGTGCCGTCTGCCGGGAGACGGTACATGAACTCCACGAAGGCGGCCTGGAAATCTTCCATGGTGGGGTAACAATCGGGATGGTCGTGTTCGATGTTGGTGACCACTTCGATGGTCGGTTTGAGACCCAGGAACATGCGGTCATACTCGTCAGCTTCGATAACGAAGGTGTTGCCTTTCCCGGCCCGGGCGTTGACACCCAGGTTCATCAGCACACCGCCGATGATGAAAGACGGGTCCTGGCCCAGTGCTGAAAGCATCCAGGCGATCATGGCGGTGGTGGTGGTCTTTCCATGCGTTCCGGCGATGGCGATGCCAGTCTTGCCGTCCATCAGACTGCCGAGGAAGTCGGCCCGCTTCAGGACCGGGATTCTGAGGGAGTGGGCGGCAGTTACTTCGGGGTTGTCATCCGGGATGGCGGACGACCGCACCACCAGGTCGGCGCCGCGTACGTTCTCCGGGCGGTGGCCGATGCTGATGGTCACACCCGCAGATTGCAGGTTGCGCGTGAACAGCGATTCGGCGCGGTCAGACCCGCTCACCGTGTACCCCATTTCGAGCAGGACGCGAGCGATGGCCGAGAGTCCAGTTCCGCCGATGCCGATCAGATGGATGCGAGTCATAGGCTAGATGAACACCACAATCACAAAGATAAACGCTATTACAACGGCGAAGTAAATGCCGGGGATACCGAGCAGTTTAGGTGGCATGTAATGGAGCATGGCCTCAGCCACCTTGGCAATATCTCCACTGGGAGCAGTGATGATTTGGGGGAACGGGTAGCCGGCATCTGCCATGTAGTACCAGATGGTTCCGGCGATCAGGTAGCCATTGATAGCTCCCAGGAATACGCCCAACAGAATATCCTGGAATTTTTCACGGGTCATCTTTGGTGCAAAGCGTGAGATGTGGGGCGTCTGGTAGCCGAAGAAAACCAGCAGACCCAGAATGATGGCGCGCAACCAAAAGTAAAGCGCCGCACTGTCTTTTTGCAGAACATCTCGCACGAAGGGCACATAGTGTTCCAACAGGGTGGTGAAGGTGAGTGCCAGGATAACGCTGAATGTGACCATTAGTTCCTTGGCCCAACCGCGCATCCCGCCGATGATACCGAACAAAATGACATACATCCAGAAGACGAAAGAGAGGCTGACCATGTTTTATCTCTTCTTCCCGGCCAATTCGAGCAGGAGATGGCCTATCTCGGTAGCGGCCTGTGGGTGGGAAAGGCTTTTCGCAGCGGCGCGCATGGCGCTGAGACGGGTGGGGTTTTGCAGCAAGTCTTTGACGGTTGGCAGGAGTTCAGCGTTTAGATTTGAATCTGTCACCATCAAAGCCGCGCCATGACGGACGAGGGCATCGGCGTTCACTTTCTGGTAGCGCCAGGCGTATGGGTAAGGCACCAGCACGGCGGGCAGGCCGAAGAGCGGGTATTCGCCCAGCGTGGAGGCTCCGGCGCGTGAGAGCGCCAGGTCAGCCGCAGCCAGAGCGGCGCCCATCTCTTCGTGCAGATACGAGAAGGCATGGTAGCGAGCGGCCTGGGCCCCGGTGAGTTCTTTCGCCCTGGCTTCCACGGTCGGCCAGTCCAATTCGCCAGTGATATGAATAACCTGCGCCTGTTCCAGCAGGGCGGACAGATTTGCCAGCACGGCATTGTTGATCGAGCGTGCGCCCTTGCTTCCACCGAAGACCAGTAGAACGGGAGCGTCGCCGGTCAGGCTCAGCGCCCGACGGGCATCGGAACGCGTCCACCTGGCAAGGTCGGCGCGGGTCGGGTAACCGGTCAGGACGAGACGCTCCCGGCGGCTGAAATAACGGAATGAGTCCTGGGCGGTGATGGCAATTTTGTCTGCGAAACGGGCCAGAGTCTTGAGCGCCAACGCTGGTTCGATATCCGGGACATAGAGAGCGGTCGGGACCCGCATCCCGGCCAGCGCCATCGGGACGGCCACATACCCACCGGTGAAGAACAGCACTTCTGGTTTGAACTCGTGCAGGATGCGCCGCGCCGTGAAGAAGCCACGCACTAATTGGATAACATTACCAGGCAGCGTTTTCAGGCCCACGCCGTGGACTCCGGCAGCCGGGATGGTCTTAAACGTCACATTTGCCCGCTCCACCAGCCGGGCTTCCATGCCGCCTTCTCCGCCTACCCAGAGAACCTCGGCCTTATTTTGCATGGTTTGCAGGACGGCGAGTGCGGGATACACTCCGCCGCCGGTCCCACCGGCGCAGATCAACAGGCGCACTGTATGTTTTCCTTTCTTTGCCTTCCGGGGCTGTCTGCCCGGATTGACGGGAGATATTGAGGAGGATGCCAATGGCCGCCAGCGTTGAGAGCAGGTTCGAGCCGCCCGCACTGACAAAGGGCAGGGCATTACCTGCAAAAGGCAGCAGGCCTACCATCACGGCCATGTTGATGGTGGCTTCGATGACAATCCAGAAGGTCAGCCCGGCGGCCATCACGGAGCCGAGCGAATCGGGTGCCTGACCAGCGATCTTCAGACCGCGCCATGCCAGGACGGCATACAGACTGGTCAACCCCAGGGCACCGAACAGCCCCAGTTCCTCAACGACTACGGCGAAGATGCTGTCGGTGGCGGCGAACGGAAGACCGATCAATTTCGTCGTAGCCTGCCCGATCCCGACGCCGAACCATCCACCTTTGTAGATGGCTTCCAATGACCACAGAACGTGGTCGCTGGATTTAAGCGGGTCTTTCAATCCAGCGATGTACGAGTCGATACGGGCTTTGCCGGTGGAGCTGAATTGCACCACCAACCATCCGGCTGCCAGCGCCACGATGCAGAAAAGGATGATCTGTCGCATGTCGCCGCCAGCCAGGAAGAACAACAACCCGCCCAGGATGAAAATGGTCATCGCCGCGCTTAAGTCAGGCTGGAGCACAATCAAACCACCAATCGCACCCAGAATGAAGGCCAGCGGCATCAACCCCAATTGGATATCATGCAGATGCTCGCGTTTACTGTACAACCAAATCGACAAATAGATGATGGTTGCTAATTTTGCCAATTCGGAAGGCTGGACCGAGCCGCCAAAGAATGTGCGTACTGCATTATTACGGACCTCGTTGTTAATCAGCACGCCGATGAGCAGGATTACCGTCACGCACATCAGCGGCACGGCGAACTTGCGCCAGAGATGATAATCAATGCGGGAGATGCCGAATGCAATCAGCGTCCCGCTGGCCATAAACGCCAACTGCTTGATGATGATATAGGTTGCTGAACCGTAAGTCTGCTGGGAAAAATCGGGACTGGCAGAACCCAGCATCAGCAGACCGAAGATGCCCAGGGCGATGACGACCGCCACCAGGACCAGGTCACCAGCGGGAGCACGGAAGCGGCGTGCAGACGTCGCGGCGGGTCGAGCAGACTGGTTTACGAAAGTTCCGATACCCATTTTTGAAAAGCCTCTCCACGTTCTTCGAAGTCACGGAATTGGTCAAAACTAGTGCCGCCCGGCGAAAGCAGGACAACCTCGCCCGGTTTGGTCACACGGGCCGCGGCCTGAACGGCTTCTTCCAGGCTCTCGCAGCGTTCCACTGTTTTCTGGAGCGGACCGTGGGCTTGCTCCAGTGCCGCGGCGATTTTCTCTGCCGCCTCGCCGAAGATTACTACGCGCTCCACACGTTCGTGGACCAGGGCCGCCAGATCATCCCAAGGCAGGTTCTTGTCCCGTCCGCCCAGCAGCAGGACGATTGGTTCGGTAAAGGAACGGATGGCGGCCATCGTCCGTTCCGGGGCAGTGGCGATGGAGTCGTTGTACCATTTAGCTCCCTTCCATTCACGAACTAACTCCAGCCGGTGGGCCACACCGCGGAAATCCTCGGCGGCTTCCAACATGGCATCCAGCGGCAGACCGGCGGCGTAGCCGATTGCGAAAGCTGCCAGCGCATTCATCAAGTTGTGCTCGCCGCGCAGTTGGATCTGGTCGCGGGGGAGCAGGGGAATTTCCACGCCGCGTGCACGCAGATGCAGGATGCCGTCTGAAAGAAAACTGCCATCCTGCTTGCCTGGGATGGACCCAAACCCAAAAGAAACAAGCCGTCCATTCACCTTGCCGAGCAGGCACCAGGAACCGGGATCCTCGCGGCATAAAATGGCTGTATCGTCAGTTGCCTGGAAATTCAGGATGCGCTGCTTGGCGGCGGTATAGGCTTCCATTGTGCTATGCCGGTCGAGGTGATTGGGCGTGATGTTCAAGACGGCTGCCACATTCGGTGATAGGGTCATCTGTTCCAACTGGAAACTGGAAATTTCCAGAATGGCCAGGTTGTCCGGTTTCATCTTGTCCACGTAGTTGAGCAAAGGGTCGCCGATGTTTCCACCAACGTAAACCCTGTCGCTGAAGGCGGTTTTTGCCATCTGCCCGACCAGCGTGGTGGTGGTGGTCTTCCCGGCGGAACCGGTGATGCCGACCGTCTGGCAGGGGACGGTTTCCATGAAGACCTGCGTGTCGTTGGTTAACGGGATACTGCGCCGGGCGGCCTCGACTACGATGGGGTTGTCGAGCGGCACACCGCCAGAGAGACAGATAATATCTGTTGTGTCGAGAATCCAGACAGGATGGCTGCCCAGCACCCAGGTCACGGACGTATCGGCCAGAGCGGACCGGGCGTCGGTCATCTGCTCGGTTGTGCGGCGGTCGTTCACGGTCACATGGGCACCATGACGCGCCAGCCAGCGCGCTGCCGCCTGTCCCTGGCGGGCGCCTCCGAGAATGGTTACGCGTTTGCCGTTCCAATCCGTTTTCACGCCTTTACACCATTGCCAATCCAACACCAAGCATGGCAGCCAGCAGGCCGATCAGCCAGAAACGCTGCACGATCTGCATCTCAGACCAGCCGAGTAGTTCAAAATGCAAGTGGAGCGGTGCCATTTTAAAGAACCGCCGTCCGTGCGTGATCCTGAAATACACGATCTGGATCACATCGCTCAGCGCCTCGCTGACCGGAATGACGGCGATGATGGGCAAAATGGCCCACTGGCCGGTCATGAGCGCAATCACCGCGATGGTGGCGCCCAGCGAAAGTGAGCCGGTATCGCCCATAAAGAGTTGGGCCGGATGAACGTTGAACCACAAAAAGCCAAACAGGGCTCCTACCATGGTGAAACAGAATCGGGCAATGAAAACCTGTCCTTGCATCAAGGCCACGCCTCCGTAAGCGGCGAAAATGGTGGCCGAAATCAGCCCAGCCAATCCATCCAGCCCGTCAGTAAAATTGACCGCGTTCGACATGGCGACAATGACAAAGCCGGCAATCGGGATGTACAGCCAACCCAATCCAATCTCGAAATGGATGCCCGGGATAAAAAGATCGGGCACATCCAACAAGTATTTCAAGACGGCTGCCAGCCCCAGCGCAAGCACAATTTGGGCGATGAGTTTGGTGCGGATGCGCATCCCCTCACCCTTGCGTTTGCCTTGGATGCCTTCCCAGTCATCCAGGGCGCCCAGAACGCCATACCCCAACATAGCTGCCAGCGGGACCAGCACCGATTTACCGAGCATCTTCATACCAATCAAGCTGACGGCGTTTAGCAGTACCGTGATGAGTGCCACTGGCAGAATGATCATCACACCACCGATGGTTGGTGTGCCCATTTTGACGAAATGCTTGCCCGGCTCTTCCACGCGGATCTGCTTGCCGATCTTAAAGTGCTGCAGGATACGCAGCAATGGGCCGCCCCAAATGACAGTCATCATGAAGGCCAATCCAGCCAGGCTGAGCGCCAACGCAGCATTGTTCATTCGGGAACCTCCAGGGCGGCAACGATGCGGTCCATGCGAATGCCGTGCGAACCTTTGACCAGGACCACGTCTTCCTTGGTTAGGAATTTGCGTAAGTGGTCGATGGCCTCATCCTGGTTCTCGAATTCGGTGATCTTTCTGGACCCTAAACCTGCCCGCCGCGCTGCGGTTGCGATGATGTGCCCGCGCGTTCCCACAGTGACCAGCGTATCGGCCACTTCTGCGGCACGCACGCCGACCATCTCATGTCCCTGTTCTTCGTATTGTCCGAGTTCGAGCATATCACCCAGAACCGCCACCTTGTGGCCTCCCAATTCGGCCAGCAGGTTGAGCGCTGCCAGCATGGACTCGGGCGAAGCGTTGTAAGTGTCATCGAGCAGCAGCGCGCCGCTCTCCGTGCGGACGGCCGTCAGACGCAGTTGGGTATGCCCCTGGCGCAGGCCGTCCAAAATTTCCTGCCAGGTCAGACCATCTGCCAGACCGACCGCCGCGGCGCGCAACGCCGTGTGGACTGAATGTTGTCCGATCATCGGAATGTGTACGTGCAGGGTCTCGTGCCGGTAATGCAAGCGGAAGCGGATGCCCTCCAGCCCGAGGCCTTCCACTTCGTCGGCCCACAGGTCGGAGGCAGGGTCGAGACCATAGAAGAAAACTCTGGCAAGGGTCAGTTCAGCCATTTTGCGAACCCAGGGATCGTCCAGGTTGAGCACGGCCACCCCGTTGGCGGGAAGAGCCTTTACCAGTTCGGATTTGCCTCGGAAAATATCTTCCTGCGTTCCGGCCCGTTCGGCATGGACGGTGCCGATGTTGGTAACCACGCCAATTTCCGGCAGGGCGATGTCGCACAGGAGGGCGATTTCGCCGGGAACGTAGAATCCCATTTCCAGTACGGCGCGCTCGTAACCCCGGCCGAGTCTCAGGATGGTGAGCGGCAGGCCGATTTCATTGTTCATATTGCCGGGGCTTTTCAACGTGCGGTAACGCTGGTCGAGCACTTCGGCGATGACTTCTTTTGTCGTGGATTTGCCCACGCTGCCGGTAATGCCGATAACGCGCAGATCCAGTTTGCGCCGCCAGAAATGGGCAATCTGCTGGAGTGCGGTAAGCGTATTCTCCACTAGCAAGCAAAGCGGCGCGTCGTCCAAATCGGTGTACAGGTCCAAGGGCTGACCCCGAGCCAGTTGAAGGGTCCGGAAGGAGCCGGGAATGTCATGCTGGATTAATGCAAAAGAAGCCCCGCGCTGGAAAGCGTCGGCGACGAAGTCGTGCCCGTCCACGCGTTCACCAGGGATGGCGACAAACATCGAGCCTGGGATGACCTGGCGCGAGTCAACCGCCGCCTCGGTGATGACCGTTTCGGCCAGCGGAGGGCGGGTATTCGTCAGGGCTTCGATTGCGTCAGCCAGTGTTAGCATGGCACCTCATCGTCCAATCATCTGCAGACGGACGGCATCCGGCGGAATATCCATCAAGACAACCAGTTTTTCAATGACCTGTTTGAAAATGGGAGCAGCTACCACGGAGGCAGCCTTGTTACTCTGCGGTTTTTCGAGCCAGACGTAGACTAGGAAGCGGGGATCGTCCATCGGCCCCCAACCGATAAAGGAGGCGTTGATATTGTTTTGGTCGTATCCTCCTGTGGGGAGAGGAATCTGCGCCGTGCCGGTCTTTCCAGCGATGCGGTAACCGGGAACAAGCGCAGCGGACGATTCGGTCTCCAGGCCATTAGCCAGCATCTCGCTGATGGTGTGGGCGGTATTGGCGGAGATGGGAGTGCCAACGATTTGCGTTTTGGTGTTGCTCTGTTTTCCGTCCTGTATCTGGGCATAGAGAACGTGCGGATAGACCATCTTGCCGTCATTGGCGAGGGCTGAGGCGGCCATCACCATCTGGATAGGGGTAACGGAGACACCCTGGCCGAAGGCATTGGTGCCCAGGTCTACGGGATACCAGTCACCATCGCCGGGGAGTTTCAAACGTCCGGAGGTTTCCTGGGCCAGGTCAATGCCAGTGGCATGACCGAGGCCAAAGCGCTGCATGTATGAGTAGAAACTATCACTGTGCATATTCTCGGAGGAAACCCAGGCTAGGCAGACGTTGAGCGAGTTTGCCAGGCAGCCGGTCATATCCTGATAACCCCATGCAGCGCCATCCCAGTTGTAAATTCTTGATCCCCCGACCACGATGGATTGCGGGACGAAGGTGACCGTGTCGGGCTGGACCACGCCGCTATCCAGGGCCCCGGCCATGGTCAGGATTTTGGAGACCGAGCCGGGCTCATAGGCCTGGCTGATGGCCCGGTTGAAGGGGGTTTCTCCGGGGAAAACTGTGGTGATGCTCTGGTAATCGTTCAAGTTCAGGCGTGGCGTGGAAGACATGGCCAGGATTTCGCCGGTGCGCGGGTCCATGACGACAATTGTCCCGGAGGATGAGCCGGTACTTACCAGCGCTTGGTCCAGGATATTTTCGATGGAAGCCTGGATTTCGCGGTCGATGGTCAGGATGATGGTCTGACCGGGCGGGATGGTGGGGTATTCGGTAGCACGCCGCGGATCGGCGGGGACTGCCATCCGGACGGGGATGCCGGCCAGGATGTTGTCGTATTTCTCTTCGATGCCAAGGTAGCCATGGTTATCTTCCGTTACGAAACCGAGTACATTGGAAGCCAGGTCGTTTTCCGGGTAACTGCGTGCGTAATGGGCTTTTAAGTAGACGGCGTCCAGGTTTTTCCCGGTCGAGTCGCCGTGGGCTTTTTCCTGGAGTGTCATCAGGTAATCGGCCTTGTCGGCAGAAACAAAATCATCCAGAATGATGTACTGAGCATTGACAGGGGCTTGAGAAATCCTGTAATTAACATCATTGAGGTCTATGCCCGACATCTGGAGGGCCAGCATGACGGTCGGCATATCCGGCTTGGCAGTCAGGTCCAGGCCGATTTCGTAAACGGTTTTATTCCCGGCCAGCAGGCTGCCGTGACGGTCGTAGATTTCCCCGCGCGGCGGGTAAAAGTCCTTCCAGACGTAATTGCCCCGGTCAATAACACCTGCCACTTCCGGGCTGATCTGGATGCGGACAATCTGCACAAGGATGGCGATTCCCAACACTGCCAGGAGGAAGGCGGTACTCAGAAAGCGCCAGGCATGAGAATGTTGTTTCATGGCAGACCTCCAGCGGAGTCGGAAGAAGCCTGCTTATTCATGAAATAGTCGAACCATGATTCAGTGTATTCGGGGAGGATGATAGGAACGGCCGGTGGATTTGAGCCCGGCGTGGACAGGTCCACGGCCGATGGCGCCACATACCCTGGGACGGCCATGTAGGTTATGTCATCCGGATTGACAGGCTGGAAGCCCATGGCTTCAGCGCGCTGCTGCATGGCCTCGACGGAAATCAGCCTGGCTAACTGCGTTTCCGAATCGGCGTTGATACGCTGGTTGGTGGTGATCATGGCTTGCAGTGATATGGTTTCCCGCCCGGCCAGCGCGGCACCCACAGTGACATTCAGGTAAATGCCGGCCACCATAGCCATCAATACCAGTGCAAGCAAAAACAGGCCGATCCACTGGCGTTGCACCCGCCAGGGGGCCTGACGAACTTTCTGGACGATTTGCGTGACATTGTTCATCTTGTACTATCCATTAAACTGCTTACCGGTAGCTATCGGTGACGCTGCACCTCCGTTCTGAGCCAACACCCATTGGCTTGCCTATAATTTCTCGGCAACACGTAACTTGGCGCTGCGTGCGCGGGAATTCTGGTTGATTTCTGCTTCTGTCGGCGTGATGGGCCGGCGGGTGATTTCTTTGATGCTTGCTTTATGCCCGCAGGTGCAGATCGGCTGGCGGGGCGGGCAGATGCAATCCTTGCTTTCCCGGCGAAAATATTCTTTGACCAGCCGGTCTTCCAGCGAGTGGAACGAGATGACCGCCAGCCTGCCTCCCGGACCGAGAGCCTGCACCGCCAGTGGAAGGATTTTCTCCACCGACTCCAGTTCTCCGTTGACAGCGATGCGCAGAGCCTGGAAGGACAGCGTGGCGGGGTGGTGGGGTCCCCGGCGGGGCTGGACTCGCTCGATAACGGCGGCCAGTTGCCGGGTCCCGCCCACGGGCCGGGCGGCGACGATGGCCCGGGCGATACGCCGGGCGGATGATTCCTCCCCGTAACGGAAAAGCAGGTCGGCCAGTTCCTGCTCGGGCCACTTGTTGACGATTTCGGCGGCGGTGAGCGGGTTTGACGGGTCGAAGCGCATGTCCAGCGGGCCGTCAGCCAGGAAGGAGAAGCCGCGCTCCGGGGTGTCGAACTGCATAGACGAGGCGCCCAGGTCGAGCAGGATGCCATCCACCGAGTCCCAACCCAGTTCAGCCAGTTGGCCGGGGAGGGATGTGTAGGAGGCCTTCTTTAACCATGCGCGCTCCCCGAAGGGAGTGAGTTTCTGGAGGGCCAGGCCGAGCGACTGGGGGTCCACATCCAGGCCAAGCAGCTGACCTCCCGGTTCGCTTCCGGCGAGCAGACCGGCCGCATGGCCGCCTGCACCGAGCGTCCCGTCCACATAGCGTGCTCCGCTTTTCGGGCGTAAAGCGTGTATAATTTCCTGGTAAAGTACTGGTTGGTGCGCAGGTATCATCTCAGCGGGTCTTGAGATCGAGTGCCGCGAAGCGTTGCGCATTGGTCTCGGCGTCGCTTACCTGGACTTCCTGCTCTTTCCAGAGTTCGGGCGACCAGATTTCGAAGTAATCGCCCTGCCCGACGAAGACGACGTTTTCTTTCAGGACGGCATATTCTTTCAGGTTTGGCGAGAGCAAGACTCGGCCGGCCCCATCGGGCACCACCTGCTTGGCGTTGCCCAGGATGATGCGGCGCAGCAGGCGGGCAGTCGGGTCGGTCAGGTTCATCGCCATCAGGCGGTCGTAAAGGACTTGGAAGACCGCCGGAGGCAGCACCATCAGGTTCCGGTCCAGCCCCTGGACAACAAAAGCACCTTCGGCTGGCAGTTCCCGGAATTTCGATGGGATCGTCAGTCGGCCTTTATCATCGAAGGAGTGCTGGTACTGATTTAGGAACATTAGTTCTATTTACCTTATTTAACCAGAATGCCGGAATTTCCGGCATCCCACTTCGTCCCACTTTCTACCACTGATGTCTTATTCTAGCACAATACTGGTAGGAATTGCAAGAGGTTCTTGCATTTTTTAAGGTGTATTTCCTGGTCATTTCTTTGCCTCTTTTCTATGGTTCCTGAAATCCATTTACTCTCCTCCCCTCATTGGAAAGACTATGAACTGCTCGATTCCGGAGACGGCCTGAAACTGGAGCGATTTGGGCCGTATACCTTTGTCCGCCCCGAAGTGCAGGCGTTGTGGACACGCAGCCTGCCTGGCGATTCATGGGATTCTGCCCACGCGGTATTCCTGCCCAGCGGGGAGGAGAGCGGGGGGCACTGGACGGTTAAGAAAAAAGTCCCAGAGCAATGGGAGATGAGTTACCCCCTCACTACCTCCCCCCTTCGCGAAGCCCCCCTTTTGGGCTCCCACAAAGCGGGAGAAGGGCCGGGGGTGAGGGTACTGCGCTTTTCGGTGATGACCACTCCCGGGCGGCACCTGGGTGTCTTCCCGGAGTGCGCCGCGAACTGGGACTGGATGGGGGAACTTATTCGTAAGAGTGGAAGGCCGTCCGTCCCTACCGGGCAACCCGTGAATGTCCTGAATTTGTTCGGCTATACCGGGTTGGCATCGCTGGCCTGTTCGGCCGCCGGGGCGAAGGTCACGCACGTGGACGCGTCGAAGAAGTCCGTGAGCTGGGCACACGCGAACCAGGTCCTTTCCGGGCTGGCGGAGAAACCTGTCCGCTGGATCGTGGACGATGCGCTGAAGTTCGTCGAGCGCGAGAGGCGGCGGGGAGTCAAATATGATGGGATTCTCCTCGACCCACCCAAGTTTGGGCGCGGACCGAAGGGCGAGGTGTGGGAGGTGTATAAGTCCCTGCCGCAGTTGCTGCAGGCTTCCCGGGCGGTGTTGAGTGCCCGGCCCCTGTTCGTGGCTCTGACGGTGTACGCCGTCAAACTGCCGGCCATCCACGCCTGGTCTGCACTGGAAGAGATGATGAAAGGCTGCGGGGGGAATCTGGAATGCGGCGAGTTGGTGACAGAGGAAAAGAGTGCCGGTAGATTGCTCTCGCAGGCGGTGTATGCGAGGTGGAATTCATAGGGCAGACAGCTGTTAACCCTTACGGATTAACTTCCAATTTATCGTCCTCTCTCAATGCCAGATTTGGTACAATAGGGGGAATGATGCCCACACCTGAAAAACCATCCCTCCTCGATATACCCCTCAAGCGCTGGTTCCCGCTGAACGTGGAAACCCTGCTGGTGGTCCTGCTGCTGGCGGTTGCCGTCGTCTCCCGCTTCTACGACCTGGGGGCGCGCACTATGAGTCACGACGAGATCAACCATGTTATACCGTCCTTCAGCCTGTATTCCGGCAACGGGTACAAGTACGACCCGATGAGCCACGGGCCGCTCCAGTTCCACATGCTCGCCCTCTCCTATGCACTCTTCGGCGATAACGATTTCACCACCCGCATCCCGGCGGCCGTCCTCAGTATTGCCGCGCTTTTGGTGGCCGTTTTCGCCTTCCGGCGTTACCTGGGCCGGACGGGCGCCATCCTGGCAGGCCTGTTGTTCCTGATCTCGCCCATCATGCTTTTCTATGGGCGTTATGCCCGCAATGAGGCCTATATCGTCGTATGGGGATTGCTGACGCTGTATGCCACCCTGCGTTATCTCGAACATGGTAAACCCTGGACCCTATTCCTTTTCACCGCGGTCAACGCACTGCACTTCACCGATAAGGCGACTGCTTATATGTTCGCCGGGGAGCTGTTCATCTTCCTGGCGGCCTATTTTGTGGACCGCATGGCGCGCCGGGAATGGCCGCAGGCCAACCGGCGAATCACCTTCCTGCTGGGTCTCGCCCTGGCAGTGATCCTGTTTGGTGGGGCGGCGGGAGTATTCCTTACCCAGAAGCCGCTCGATAGCCTGGTGCTTAAATTAATGGTCGGGTTGCTGGCAGTTGGTGGAGTGGGAGCGTTGGTGTG
>Ga0207931_1000223_pt1 | contig 21516 bp, 20 predicted proteins | sample NGESurdeep092012_2_FD_184478 | JGI IMG/M metagenome (GOLD analysis project Ga0207931, IMG submission 184478) | Arctic peat soil microbial communities from Barrow, Alaska - NGEE Surface sample 415-1 deep-092012 (SPAdes) | ecosystem: Environmental > Terrestrial > Soil > Wetlands > Peat ...
GTCGGTGGAACCACCATCCACGAGAATGTACTCAATGTTAGGGTAATCCTGCTCCAATACAGAACGAATGGTAAATTCCAGGAAATGCGCCTGGTTATAGGAAGGAGTAACGATAGAAACAAGGGGAAGGCCGGATAAAGTCATAGGGCTCATGGTTTAAGGTTAAAAATCCAATAACCATCGCCTTGATCAATCAGCCGATAATGGGCAGTGAGGTATTCGCGCAATTCGGGCTGGTTCTCCCATTCTGGAGCGGAAGTGATTACGAACAAGTCTTTTCCGGAAATCTGTTCAGCAAAGGTGGTGGCAAAATCAGACTGGGTCTGTCCGGCCAGCGCGCGTAATGCATCGTCGGCATTAGTCAACCACTGCGAGCCGCTGACCCAACCGAAGTAAGCCAGGCGGTAACCATAATCTCCGGAGAGTTCGATAATATTTGTATCGTGGCCTATTAGGTTGCCAAGTTCCTGCCAGTAAGAAACTTCAGGACGATAATCATTGCTCACCTTGTAATTGCGTTCTTCCCACATTTGCATTGAAACAGCAAGAAGCAACAGTCCTGCAAACATGGCACGCAATAGCCAGCCTTTCTGTTGAGCAACCTGCCGGACAAGAAGATCTGCTACAGGGATTAATCCGATGGCAACAATCGGAATGAGCGGCAAATGGTAATACTCATGCGTAATGAAGTGATATGGGAACACAAATCCAAAGACAATATAGCCGAACCAGGCCCCCACAACCAGAAAGCGCGTCGCATTCATGCGGAACAGCAGAATGCCCGCCAGGGAGAGGAACATGGCTAAAAAACCGACTATCCCGGCAGCTATAAACAGCCAGCGGCCATAAAACGAAGGGTCTTTCAATAAAGCCGGGAAAAAACGGAGAGCAAATTGTCCCCCCAATGTCCCAACAATAATCAGGCCGTAAAAATAATAGATGACAGTTGGGATGGCTGTAATCGCGGCGACCGCCCAGGTTTGTTTATCAACCAGAATGCGTTTCAAAGATCCCCGGCTAAGAACCAGCCCCACAGCAGCACCCAGCAGAGGAAACACTGCCACCGATTTTACCAGGATGGCAAGCCCGGTCAATACTCCAGCCAGGATGGCAGTCTTCCAGGTGCGGCGCTTCTCCCAGAGGTAAAGCGCCCAGAGTGACCAGGCAATGAGAGCCGTCATCAGCGAGTCGGGCATGAACGCCTGGCTGGCAGTCATCCCAAATGGGAGGAAAAGGAAATATGCCAGGGCAATGATGCCGCCCTCCCGCATGGAGAGTTCGTTCGCCAGCAGCCAGATGGCAAGCCCGCCTGCCAGCCAGAAAAGGGAAGCGTAAACCCGGCCCACCCAGATGTGTTCGCCAATGATATGGTACGTGAGCACTGCCAGACTCTCCATAATGGGCGGTTCAATCAGTCCCTCCCCTTTCCATTGGGCAACGGCAATGTCGCGCTGCCATTCCGGGGCTGTCGGCAGGTGAGCATAGTACATCCCGCGTGCGATCAACAGCGAGCGGTACTGGCGCACCAAGTAGAAATCATTGGGCAGGTCGGTTAGATCATACAGGCGGATGCCCAGAGCGCCGATGAACAACATAGCTACCAGGGCCACTATCAGCCAGGGTTTTGAAAATAGTTTCGGTGAAACATTATTTTCCATAATAATCCGTCATTGCGCTCACGGCTGGATTAACGGATGCTGGAGGTCAAAGATAACATACTCGTCTGTCTGGGCAAAGATGGGATAGTGGGTGTAAAGCAAATCCTTAACCACCGGTTGGTTATCTAACTCCCCAAACATGGTAACCAGGAAATACTGCTTTCCGGCAGTATCTTCTTTGAATTTCGCCATTATGTCCACATCCTGCCCGGCCAGGTAACGAACACCGATATCGGCGCTGGTAAACCAGGCCGTGGAACCTTGCCAGCCCCAGTAAGCCAGGCGATAGCCATAATCCTGCGTCAGGCCGATAACGCCTGGACCGTGACCAAGTTTATCTCCAATCTCAGCCCAGTATGAGGGTTCGTTTTGATAATCTGAATTGACCATCTGGACGCGTGCATACCAGGATGGGACGGCAAGACCTGCCAGAACAACACCCACCAGCACCAAGCGTGGGAAAAGCCCCGGACTGCGTTCGTAGAAGCGTTCAAAAAACAGCCGGAGGCCGGGAGCCATCGAGACAGCGACAACAGGTATGAATGGCAATTGGTAATAGTCATGCGTAAAAAAATGATAGGGGAAGGTCATGCCGAAGACCAAATACCCGATCCACAACCCAATGAGTAGCGGGCGTTCACGCCTCGGATCGGCCAAAAAAACACTGAGAGCAGCCAGCAGGGTGGCTCCCAGACCAATATTCCAGTTGACCGTGTAAGCCCAGCGGAAATAAAAGGCCGGGTCAATCCACATTTTCGGAAAGAAGCGCAGGGCAAATTGTCCTGACATATCCAGCTTCAGCATCCCGTAAAGCATGTAAATCCCCCCCGGCAAAACCAGCAGTAATGCCATCACCCAGGCCTGCGGATCGCGGATGGAACGCTTCAGCCCTCTGGCTCCGAAAATAACTCCTGCGAATCCGCCCACGATGATGAAAGCAGATAGGTTTTTAACGAAAAGCGCTGCTCCAGCGAAGATGCCAAAGAGAATCGCCCATTTCCAACTGGCAGTATTCTGCCAGCGGAAAAGCGTCCAGAGCGCAAAGATGATGAGCGCCACCATCAACGGGTCTGGCATGAAAGTACGGCTGGCGATCACCCCGAAAGGAACAAAAAGATAAAACAGGGTTCCAATCATGGCCGCGCTGGTGGAGGCAAGTTCCCGGATGAGCAGGAAGAGCGCCAGCCCGCCCAATACCCAGAACAACGATGAGTAAATGCGCGCAATCCAAAGGTGTTCACCGGTCAGACGATAGGTCTGCGAGACAAGGGTTTCAAGCACCGGCGGTTCCACCGTGCCCACATCGCCCAACGAGATTGCCAGTTGGCGTTTCCCATCCGGGGCGTCGGTGACGTACTGGTAATACATACCGCGCGCCTTGAGCGCAGAAAACAACTGGCGCGTGGGTGCAAAATCCAGAGGGGGGTTGGTCAGATTGATCATTCGCAGTCCAAATGCCACCAAGAGTGCCAGTATCAGTGAGACCTTCCACACCCACGGGTGCTCACGAAAAACAAAATATCTAAAGAAGAGTTTTCTCATTACTCGTCTCCTACTTGTGCGAGCATTCAAAAACCAGGATCTTGTCGAAAGTATCTAGCAGGTGGCAGGATTCAACATCCACCAGCGCCGGGTCTGGGCCGCGCTCGGCAATCACCGAAGCAGGCGTCTGACCTTCAACCGGGTCTACCAAGACCAGAGTACGCTCGAAGGCTGGATTACGCAAGTTGAAGCGGGCATCGGGTATGTCGTGTAGTTCGGAATAGTACCACACAGGAGCGTCATCCGGGGGGGCGACGATTATCACATCATCGTCCTGCAATTGGCCCTGAACGAACAGGACTGCTTTTTCCTCGCTGCCGCGTCCAGCCCAAAGCTCGGGAAGTTGTGGCGCAAGCCAGGCAGCATGCTGGATTCCAGCCAGCAGCGCCAACCCAACCACAATCACCGCCAGCGGCAGGCCGCGCAGGAACTTTAGCCGGACTTTCTCCAACAGGCCAACGGTCCCAGCGGCGGCCCATAACAGCATCAGTGGCAAAAGGAACAACCACACCTTCGCCCAGGCATTCGGTCTTTGGATGATGATCAAGGCAGCAATCCAAAGCAACGCTGCCAATTGCAACGGGACGCGGGTGGTGGAAAGGCGCCGATGGAAAATCAGGCTCAGGGTCCAGCCTGCCGCGAGGATTATCACCATGAAAAGCGGGACGCCAGACGTCCACTCGATCCAAGTCTCGGTGAAACGCTGAGAGAGAGTCGCCAGCAAATCAATCCAAGGAAGCGGGGTAACGAACCCGTTCGCAAAAAATTTTTCCGGGCCGGTGAAAATCAGGATCGGTGTGTAAAACAACATCGTCAGGATGGCCGCGCCAAAACCGGCTGTCACCCAATACCGGAGAAAGTCCAGCTTCGAGCGGTATGGGCCGGGTCCTTCGACCTGGTTTTCTAAAAACAGCCAAGCGAACAGTACACCGAAAGGGAACAGCATCACCGGCACAGTATAAAGACCCAGGGCAGAGAACAGGCTGATCAGCATCCAGGCAAAAAGATTTTTTTGTTTGTGGACAATACTGCCGAGCGTTATCGTCAGCAGGGTGAAGAGGGCCACGAGGGTATAGCCGCGGGCATTGGTGGAATAATTGATCAATATCGGTAACCAGGCTACCAGCAGAGCCGCACCGAGGGCCGTCCAGCGATCATAGAGACGTTTGGTCAGCCAGTACGCCGCTGGGACAAGCAACACGCCAGCCGTGAAAGCTGGCAGGCGTACCGCCCATGGCTGGATTCCAAAAATGCGCGTCGTAAAATAGACCAGGATGGAATGAAATACGTGGTTGTTCGGCAGGTGATAATCAGTGGCGGCAGCAAATAGAGAATGGGCAAAGGCCACATATGTGTAAGCTTCATCGTGGTGTAAAGACGAGTAGATGTATTCCAGCCGGTAAATAACCGCCAGCACCATGATGACCACCACAGCCAACAGGAAACCGAGTTCATCCTTGCGCGGGCGCAGACTGGCAAAAAAGTGACCCGCATCCGCCCAGAGCTGTTTGAAGAAAGGCACAAAGAGTTTCCAACGCCGTAGACCGGTCAACACTGCCAGGCCGAGAAAAACCAATCCACCCAGGCCGAAGAGCACTTTGAATACTTCAGCATTCCATGGTTTCAGGGAATTGAAATTGCCATCCGGCATGAGCGAATCGGTAAAAGGCTTCAAGATCCCGTAGGGGAGCAAGGCCAGGATGACTCCAAAAATCCCCAAAGATGCTGGCAAAACGGCGAAGGACCAGGAAATCCAATTGCGGCGCGGCGTCATCTACTTATCCAGTTTCAAACGGCGGGAGCGTAAACGGTCGTACAGGGCACGCGCTTTCTGCAGTCCCAGCAGGGAGAAAAAAGCCAGCAGGATGTGTTTCCAATCGCCGATGGCGGTTGGCGGATGCAAGCGGAAGGCGCGCCCGTAGGCGCGCAGGGCATTACGCGGCTGACCGGCATCCGTCAGGTAGAAGGCTTCGAACCGGTTCACACCCGCCCAGATGCGTTTTTCCTCCGCGGCAATGATTTCGGCAAATTCCGGTTGGAACTTCAGGTCATCAATCAGCATTTTGGCTTCCCGTCCGTAAGCCGCGCCGCGGGTGCGGTTCTTGGCCTGATCGTGGTAGCGGGCCGCCGCCCAGGCCTGCGGAACGTAAATCAGCGGGGCAACACGCGCTATGTTCATCCAAAGCAGGTTGTCCATCAGCAGGTGGTAAGCCGGGTTGAGATAATTCACCTGCTCCAGTACCGACCGGCGCATGAAAGCCGCCGGTTGGCAGATGATGTTGAACGCCATAAGGTCCACTAGCGAGTACTGACGGGCGTGCATCACATTGAATGTCCTGCCATCCGTGTCGATTGCCAAGGCATCGCCGTAGACAACGGCCGCATCAGGGCTGGAACGGAAAGCAGCTATCGCAGCGGACACCGCCCCGGGCAGGTACACATCATCGGAGTTCAGCCAGCCAACAATTTCGCCACGCGCCCGGCGCAAGCCCTTGTTGATCGCCTCGGATTGGCCGGAATCCTTCTCTGACACCCACCAGGTCAAACTGTCCGCGTAGCGGCGGATGATATCCACGCTGCCGTCGGTGGAGGCCCCGTCCACGACCAGATATTCGATGTTGGGATAGTCCTGCTCCAGCACCGAGCGGAGGGTGGCTTCCAGAAAGCGACCCTGGTTGTAGGACGGAGTCACAATGGAAACGAGGGGAAGGTCAGACATGCTATTGGAAGAGAGATGGGTAGTCAACTTTGGGGAAGATGGTCAGTTTTCCACCGATGGTGGCGTCGAGGATCTGCCGCCCGTCGACCTCATAAGCCTGACGCGCCAGCCGGTAACCAATCTCGGAGGTTTCAAAGTCGGGCAGTTGCCAGCGGAAACCTTTGCCGAAATAACCGGGATGGAAATGGTTGGGATCATCCCCTTGCGAGACAATCGTAGTATTGGCTTTGCCCGGCACATTGGAATTATGGTCCACGCCAACCAGGATAACCTGCTCGAAGCCCATATGGAAGGCCAGTTGAAGAGCAACATAGGTGACAGTCGCACTTTCCCAGACCCGCTGACGGACATCACGGGCAAAGGCAGGGTTATCGTAAGTGGTGTAAAGGAAAGTGGCAGGGAGTGAACCGGTTTGAAAAAATCGATGCGAGCGCCATGACAGGAACTTCGGCATGGGCAGGGCGGAGATGTCACCGGTGCATTGTTCGATGACTAGGTCATTGACCGAGACAAAATACGTGGTACCGAATCCCAGTGCGGGGAACATCATGTAAATGCGGTTCAGGCCAAACGTGAATTCATCTTTGAGTTTACCCAGATCGGTTTGCTTCAGGCTGGGGCCATTCCCGATGATAAAGGCGCGTTTGCCTATGTGAATATCTTTCAGTTCGGCCAGACGCGCCATGCTCTCGCGCCGCCAGGGATGAAGGTAAACGCCCGGCAGGTCAGGCAGGTGCATCAACCCGCTGTAGGTCTTGCGCAGGACATTCCAGGCCGGGGCAGGAATAATTTGTTTAACGGTTTGCTTCACGCTCACTCTCGTTCCTCTTTACTCCGTGCTCAACCTGGCAGTCGCGCCGCCGTCCACGATCATGGCCTGACCGGTCATGAACGATGATTGGGTGTTATCGGCCAGGAAATAGATGGCGTGGGCGATTTCAGCTGGCTGGCCGACGCGCCCGTTGACGGTCTTGCGAGCCAGGTTGTCGAGGCGGGTGTAGATGTCGTCGCCCGAAACATGCCCCCGGTTCAATCCGGCGCGCAGCATGGGGGTATCCACCGCACCAGGAAGGATAGCATTGACACGAATATTGTCTTTCGCAAACTCGATGGCAGTGGCACGGGTCAGCGCCAGGAGGCCGCCCTTGCTGGCGGCATAAGCGGCGATATTGGCAGAGGTCTGCACGGCATGCACGGAGGAAACGTTGACAATCGCCCCGCCACCCGCAGCTTTGAATAGCGGATAAGACAGTTTAGAAAGCAGGAAAGCCGGGCGCAGGTTGTTGGCGATGACCATGTCCCACTCCTCGACAGTCGTTTCGATGAGCGGCTTGGCGACCTGCACAGCGGCGTTATTGATCAGCGCGTCCAGTGTGGGGGTGAAGGCCTGAACCTGGCGGAAAATCGCTTCCATTGACTCGGGGTGAGAAATCTCGGTCTGGATGAACAGACCGTTGGCGGGGAAATCATCGCCAAATAGGGCGCGGTCCACACCGATAACACGCCAGCCGTTCTGAGCAAAGAGATGTACGGTGGCGCGCCCGATGCCGCCCGCCGCGCCGGTGATCAAGACAGTTTTGGTTTCTGACATAGTCAATCCTGTTCCACGCCCTGGAATGTCATGCCGAGGCCTTCGACCAGATTTTTAATCGTGTTCCAATGCACCCGCTCCCAGGCAGCGGGACTGGAATTGGCATTATGCGGAGCCAGCATAACGTTATCCATCTGTTTGAGGGGGCTGTCAGCAGGCAGGGGTTCGATTTCGAATACATCCAGAGCTGCACCCGCAATTGTACCAGCCTGGAGGGCCGCGACCAGCGCCGGCTCGTCCACGATGGAGCCGCGGGCGGTGTTGACAAGGATCGCATTCGGGCGCATCAGGTTCAGGCTCCGGGCATTGATGAGATGGAGACTGGTCGGGTTCAGGTCGCAGTTCAGAGAGACAAAGTCGGCGCGGGCAAGCAGATCGTCCAGCGTTGTCATTTCCACGCCGGTTTCAGCGATGAGAACGTGGTCTATCTCGACGATGTCGTTGCCCAGGAGTTTCATCCCAAAAGCACGCGCTCGGTGGATGACGGTCTTGCCGATCGTCCCCACACCCACCACGCCGAGGGTGCACTCGTGCAGGGCTTTGCCGGGAATTTTCTCCCACTCGCCGGCTTTCATGGCCCTGTCCATCCAGGGCAGGCGGCGGGCAAAGGCCAGCAGGTAGCCCATCACCGAATCAGCAACGGGCAGGGTAAACGCATTGGGCGTGCGGCAGAGTTTCACGCCCAGGCGCTCGCAGGCAGCGGAGTCAATCGAGTCCACGCCAGTGCCCCACTTGGAGATGACTTTCAGAGGCGGCGCACAGGCTGCGAGTACGCGGGCGCTGTAATAGTCGTCACCGCAGATGGCGCTATCGAACTGACCGGCATATTTCAACAGGTCGGCTTCTTCGAGACGCTCGTGGACCTCGGGCATGATCAGGTCCAGCCCGTACCGTTCCAGCACCGGGCGGAAACGGCCGAGGGATGAGAGCATGTAAGGGGCAGAGAAAAGAATGGTAGGCATAGGTTTCCTAACTGTTCAGACACGGATTCGGGATTTCCTGGAAGTAGGAGAGCAATGCCAATACCGGATAAGCGCCGAAGGTGACGAAGTAAAGGGGGCTTTGATAATTATCGGGAGGCGTTTTTCCATGGTGATGGCCTAATGCTACAAATACTGCTTTTCCTTATGAGATGAAGTTATTTCGCGCGCTCTTTTATTAAAAAATCGGTGATGGCAAAGTCAAATTCTTCGTCAATGTCCCAGGCTTCAGCCGCGTCCATCTCGAACATCAACGGCCTTTCGCCGAGACGGTTGCGCCGCTGGGACAGGTTTTTACGGGTGAAGATATACAAACACGAATTCTCTTCGAAAACCGGGGGCAGGTCCTGGGTTTGGAGCAGGATATTTGGGTCGTGGTTGAGGGCTAGACCGTGCTGGTCATACAGGCGGGTCTGGAGACGCGTCACCGAGAAGAGCGAATCGTGGGCCGGGAAATCAGACAGGAAGGTCAGGATGGCTTTCGAGATTGTCTCGGGACGTAGCAGCGGGTTGGTGCTGTGGGTCTGGAGGTAGAAATCGGCCTGCACCTGGGAGGTATCGTACAGCAAGATCTCGTTCATCGGGATAACGTCGGCGCGCAGGTGCTCAGGGCGGTCAATAACCCGCACTTGCGGAAAGTCACGCCGCAGGCCTGCAATGACCGGAGGCGAGTCGGTGTCTACCAGGATTTCATCGACTTCCGGAACGGCCAGTAGGGTTTCGACGATGTGCTGGTAGAGCGGCTTCCCCGCCAGCGGACGATAGTTCTTACCGGGGACACGCTGGCTGTGGTGGCGCATGGGGACGAGGGCGGCGAGTTTAGTCATAGATCACTCATTATACCGAATCGGCTCGACCTCGCGCGGCGCGGGCTTTTCGAACATCTCCATCCCGTGCGGATAATAGAACGTCTGCCGCAACTGCCAGTTCCATTCCAGCGAGCGTCGGTAGCCCTGGTACGTGCCCCAGAACTGCGCCATCCGGAACCAGAAAATGCTCAGGGCGTTGCGCCAGAAAACCCGCTGGCGGGCGGCTTGCCACAGGTCGCTGGTTATGTTGGTTGAGGCCATGCGGACAAAGTCGTACAGGCTGAAATGTGCCTCCGGGTAAATCCACTTGAAAGCCATGGCCTCGTGCCTGTAGCGGTTCAGCACGCTGCGCGGCGTCTCGTTGTGGACGTGGTGGATGATCTCGGCCTCGGCTGCGTAGGCGATGGCGTGACCCTGCTCGAATGCCCACTTGGCCCAGGCCAGGTCTTCCAGTCCGGTCAGCGACCCGTCGTAAGAGTGCACTTTCCAGACCGAAAGTCTGATCACCGCGTTGGCATTGTTGCAGAAGGGATGGCTTTGGTGTGCGGCTGATTCTTCCGGAAACCAGCGGGCAAAAATCTGATGCTCTGATAACTTCGAGTTCTCATTGCCGCGCTGCTTGCCATAGGTCAGGGCAACCGTCGGGTCTGCAAACGGTTCGAGCAGGCGCTCCAGCCAGTCCGGGTAGACCGGGTAAACGTGGGCACTGGCGATGGCAATCAGGTCACAGGTGGTGGCGGCCAACCCCAGGTTCAGAGAACGCCCGAAGGTAAACTCCGCCGGGAGGATGCGCACCACCGTCGCCCCGTATTGCGAGGCGATGGCCGCCGTGGCGTCGGTTGAGCCGGAGTCCACCAGGATGACTTCCACATCCCGCACCGTCTGGTGGCGGACGCCCTCCAGCAGGCGCCCAATGTGTTTTTCTTCATTGAAGGCGCTAATGACTAGTGAGCAGTTCATGAACCTGGCCTGAAGAATCTCACGAGACTTTCTTCAAGTGAATGAGCAAGGCACCGAAGCGTTTGTAGCGGAAATCTTTTATATTGTCTCGCGTAAGACGGTAAAAGCCATGCCTGTATGATTCGGCTAGTATATCCGGATTCAAAGCCATGTTTATGAGTGAGAGATTCTCGGTATGTTTGAAGGGGGTGCCAAGATTGCCAAGCGCTACGCGCAAATAGGCCTGAGGTGTGGCAATGCAATGCTTAAGACGAAATGATTTGGGAAGGAGAGGAAATAATAAATCAAAAGCACAGGCTTTTAACAAGCTCTTCACGCCTGCGTTGGAAGGGAAGATAACATCCACCTCATGCAACAGTTCACCGCCCGGCTTTAGCAGGCGGTCCATGTGACGCCAGACGGCAGGTGTCTGGAGGCCGCCAGCATGTTCCAGCGCAGAAAGGCTGTAAACAACATCGAAATAATTTTCGGGGAGCGATGATTTATCCATCGGTCCGACACGCTCCAACACGTACATTACCTCTGGATGGGCAGCGATATGTTCTTTCGGCGACCGACCGCGGGTCCATTCCGTCGCGGCGCTGTCAAGCCCGAAATCATCAGCGACCCATATTTCGCAACCATATGCTTTCTGGATGTAGATGGGCAATTCAGAATAAGCTCCGCCTACGTCGAGAACCTTTTCTCCCTTTTGCCAGTGATGGGAGTCTAACAGCCAGGGGCAGCCAAAACCTTTAAGATTGTTGAAATCGGCCCCATAGATGGATCTGATTTGGTACTCATAAGAACGACTCACCGTTGCCAGGGATGTTTCAAGTACTTCATACATGAGACAGATTTCCTTCCTAAAATGGAGTTTAGTTTACGAAATCACGAGGGACTTTCAAGTCGTCAGGCATCCATTTCAAACCGTTTTTCGTGTAATAGTCCATTCAGCAGGGCGCGCACGGTGGCTGACTGCTCTGGGAGCAAATCGCGCCAGGTAAATTTTTTTAGGCGCACATAACCGACCGGGACCGTGGACTCGATGAAAGTCCCAAAGGGGAGCGTAAAACGGTAGTTGCGAAAATACCAGTAGCGGCGCGCGGTCCGTAAACGCTCAGCCGGGACCTCGGGCTGGTCAGCAGCCAGTAAAGAGTCCAGACGGCGGAAATAGCCCGGTCGGTCCAGCTCAAAATAGGCTGTTTCGTGCTCATTGAAAGATGCCCAGCCAGCACACAGCACCGGTTTGCCAGTCAGGGTGATCTCGATACCAATCGTCGAATTGTAGGTCAACACGAATTTGGAAAACCGTGCCAGCTCATAAGAGCTGATATATTCCTGCGGCGGGATGAATATCACATTGGGGAGAGCAGCCACAAGGTTTCGCCCGACCCACATCGCCACAGACTCGCGGCTGGCCTTGCCGGGACGGTCTTCATCCGGGTGGGCACGGATTACGAAAAGCGTCTCTGGATGCGCCCGGAAAACCTTCAGCAATTCATCCAGCCAGGAAAACATGTCCGCGAAGACAACGTTGGCCAATACCAGGCTGGTATCGAAAATGACGTTGGTAAAGACCGCCACAACTTGTTTGAACGAACTGGCTTTCTGCACCAACTCATCAGGCAACCCCTGCATCCCTTTCCAGAATTTAACACCGGCCATGATGAAATCACCTTGACGCCGTTTCTGTAGGTCAGCATCCACCTGGGCATCTTGCTCCGGCGTGAGGCCCGCTTCCGGGAGAGGGATGGAATAGGTGGTGACTTCCCCCTCCAGAAAGAAAGCGCTGAATGGCTGGAAACTCGTTTCGTGCGTGATGACACGCACGCTGCGCCGACGGCACAACCAGGCTGCCACTGCTTCGGGGAACTGCAAGCCATTAAACAAGATCGCTGCTTGTGGCCTCACCCTTTCCAGCAAGGCATTGAATTCGCATGCTACATTCCAAGCTGATAGGATGAATTCGCGGCACAGGAAACGGGTTGGCTCGTCATCGTCCAAGGACTGGAGGCGCATTCTCCAGCACAGGGAGGGCAGGATCAGTGCACCCAATGACAAGGAAGCGGGTAATTTGGAATCAGGTAACCAGGTATCAGGAAGAGGTTGTTCGTAACGGACGAGTTCGGCGAGACTTAACTCTTTAAGCGTTGCAGCAAGCGTTTCATCTCGTTGGTAAGTGAAGTAACAGGTATCCGCGCCGGTGTAATTTACCTTTGACTGGCGGATGCACATCCCACATGGCGGGGGCTGTTGCGGACAATCCTGATCCGTACCCAAGATACAGCGACTCATCCCGGCTTTGCAGACAAAATGCACCACTGGCACACCTGCCAGCCGCACCGCCCAGGAAGTGATGAGCGAAAAGGCCGAATTCTGGCTGAGTCCCGACAGCCGCGCAGATGCATTGAAAAAGACGACAGGCCTCCGGTCCAGGGCGGGGCGGGCGCGACCTGCTACCTGCCGCGCCAGAACGAAGGTGCGAGTCAGTTCGCCGAGGCGACGTCCACGCCGCGCAAGCCCAGCAAAAAAATCAGACATTTACTCTCGCGAAACCACCCGGCGTAGTTTCATAAGCGAGGGCTTCTCACTCTCGTAGACGCGCTTAAAGCCATCGCCCAGTGAAACTTCGCTGACACGAACATACATGACCAGCCGCTCGAAACCACCCGGTTCCACCGAGGCGGCCTGGTCAGAACCCCACATGGCCCGGTCGAGGGTCAGGTGACGCTCGACCATGCACGCCCCCAAAGACACCGCCACTATCGGAGGGACAAGGCCCACTTCATGGCCAGAGTAACCGATCGGGCAGGGAAATTCGTTGCGCAACGCCTGAATGACGCGCATGTTGAGCTGCTCCGGCTCGCATGGATAGGTGCTTGTGCAGTGGGTGATGACCAGATCCTCGGTCCCGGCAACATTCACCGCTGCCCGGATCTCTTCCATCGTGGACATTCCTGTAGAGAGTATCAGCGGCTTACCATTTTTACGGGCATAGCGTAACAAATTATGGTCGGTTAAGGATGCAGACGGGATTTTGTAGACCGGGGTATCGAGCTTTTCCATGAAATCCACCGCCTGCTCATCCCACACTGAGGCAAACCAGGCAATGTTTTTTTCTTTACAATAACGCTCGATCTGACGGTATTGCACTTCGTCAAATTCAACTTTATGACGATACTCCAGATAGGTAATATAGCCCCAGGGAGTCTCGCGCATCTGCTTCTGCTGTTCGGGCGGAGTGGAGAGTTCGGGCGTGCGCTTCTGGAACTTGACCGCATCCACGCCCGCATGGACAGCCGCATTAATCATTTGTTTGGCGATATCTAGGTCGCCATTATGGTTGATGCCGATTTCCGCGATGATGTAGACTGGGTGCCCGTCGCCGACCATTTTGTTACCAATTTTGACTTCGCGTTTCATATCGTTTTTTCCTTGTTCAACTTTTCGGGAAGATCGTCCGTTCCACGATTCCGCAGATCACGTGCCAGATAAATATGTGGCATTCCTGGATGCGGGGAGTGTCGGCAGATGAGACCGCCAGGCAAAAATCGCATTTCGATCCCATGATTTCCCGCCCCTTTTCACCGGTGAATCCCATGGTTGTCACGCCACGCGCCCGACCTGCATCCAGTGCTTTCAAAACGTCGGGAGAACTTCCACTGGTGCTTATGCCCACCAAAATGTCTCCCGGCTTGGCGAGGGCTTCCACCTGGCGGGAAAATACATTCTCGAAAACCGAGTCGTTCCCAATGGCGGTCAGAATTGACGTATCGGTCGAGAGTGCAATGGCTGGTAACGCGCCACGGTCAAACCGGAAGCGGTTGACAAACTCGCCGGCCACATGCTGCGCATCGGCCGCGCTGCCTCCGTTTCCGCACAACAGGATTTTATTCCCCTGCTGAAAGCATCTGGCCATGCTCATTGCCATATCGTTGATTAACGCTGCTGACTGTCGTACAGTCTGCTCCAGGGTTTGCTGGTGCAGTTTTAATTCCGTTTCAATAGTCGCTGGAATCATAGGGTCCTCTCTCTTATCACCAGCAGCTCCGGCCACCGTCTATAACCAGGTTTGTGCCCGTCATGTACGAGGAGGCATCAGAGCACAAGAAAAGGATTGCAGCCTGATACTCGTCCATTTTTGCCATGCGGCCCAGAGGAATGAGACTGGCAAGCCGCTGGACGAATTCCTCCGGTTGGTTGTTATACACCCCGCCCGGCGAAATAGCGTTGACCCGAATCCCAGCCTCAGCCCAATAGGTCGCCAGGTAACGCGTCAGGCCGACCAGGCCGGTTTTCACGACCGAGTAAGTGACCGGTTTGACCGGCTGCTGGTCATCCGGAAGTCCGGACTTTCGGTAAAGACGCTGGTCGGGTGCAATCACTGCCAGGTCGGAGGCGACGTTCACGATGACTCCGCGCTTCCGTTTGGCCATTTCGCTACCGATAATCTGGGAGCAGATGAATGCGCCAGTCAATCCGACCGACAGGTCAGCCTCCCATTGTTTCAAAGGAAAGTTTTCTAGGCGCGAGAATTCCACCTCCGCTGTCTCCTCCATCTTGGGATTATTAGCAGCGTTGTTGATGAGAATGTCCACCCGGTCGTAACGACCCAACACCTCCGCAAGGAGTGCTTTGACGCTCTCCGGCTGGGTGATGTCTGCCTTGATTGCGCAGGCTGAATCCCCAAAGCGTTCCTTCCAGGCACGGCTCTGCGGGTCCACGCTGTCCACGCGGATATCGGCCAACACGGGGATTCCGCCAGCATTGGCAATGGCTTCAGCATGCTGCTGGCCCAGCAGTCCCGTCCCGCCAGTAATAATGGCCACACGTCCGGTAAGATCAAACAAATTCTTTTTCAAATTATCCATAAAGTTCACCTCGTTAGGTTTACCACTTGTCCCTTAGCCAGTGACTCTTTCGCAGCAAGCGCCATCCGAAGGCTTTGCAAACCAGCGTGCAGATCAACCAACGGCGTCTTTTTCCCCTGTAAGCATTCCAAGAAACCCTTCAATTCGTCCAGAAATAGCTGGTTGCGCTGGAAACCTTCATAAGAACTGGCCTCGACCTGGTTGCCCTGGCCGTCAAAAACGTCCACTTTGAGCGCCCGGATATCCACACGAATCTTGCCTGCTTCACCGAATACTTCGCAGAACCGGCTTAGTGGACGTTGTAGGTAGTCCTGATGTAGGGTAACAGGCAGTGGATGGCCATCCATTACACATTCCATCAGGGTGTCAGCCGTGTCTTCCACGTCAATCTCCAAATTGCTCAGATGACCACCCAGGGTATAAATGCTGCGAGGCAGGCCGAACAACCAGTAAAGATAATCCAGTTCGTGGATTTGCGAAAGGATAACGCCTCCCCCCAAGTCTTGCCTCGAAGCATACATCTGACGGTAATCCTCATAGGTGTGCCACCCTGGCATATATTCGCCGACCTCCGCTCGTACGGACAGAATCCGGCCGACTCTCTTCTCCTGAACAAGCGTGTGGAGGCGCTGCAAACAAGGATGGAAACGCATCTGGTAACCAATCACTGCTTTCAGGCCGCGGCTCTCCACCAGGCTAATCAATTCATCCACCTGCTCGAGGTTGTTCGAAAGCGGCTTTTCAATGAATATGTGACAACCCTCCTGCGCTGCCCGGATTGCTGCCGGGACGTGCAGGCTCGAAGGGTTACAAACGAAAACCACATCTGGTTTCTGGGCCAGAGCCTGTTCCAGGCCCAAGAAGATGCGGAGGTTGTATTTCTCCTCGAGGCTGGACCCTTGTTCGATCTGAAGCTGGTCGGTGAGGACCGGCGGATTGGGGCGGAGATCATGCGCGATAATTTCCGCCTCATTTCCCAACAACATCTGCAGATTACGGAGGTGGCGTTGTCCAATTCCGCCGAGACCTATGATCAATACTTTCATAGTCGCTCCTATTGATGTTCTACAAAGTTCTTTAGGACGAACTCGCGGTTCTGCCGGGCCCAATTGACTTCATTGCCAGGGTTTTCGCGCGCCACCTGGAGGATAAAATCGCCCGCATACCCGACCGAATCCAGACCGTCGGCCAACGCCTGGAAATCTGCATCGCCTGTCCCCAGCGGGACTGTGCCGCCGCCGAACAGGCGGTCCTTGATATGCACGCTCCCCACCCGCCTGCCATAGGCGGCGAACTCTTCGCGGGGTTTGTAGCCCAGCGAAGAACTGTTGCCGGAATCGTAATTGGCCTTGACCATGGGGTGAGGAAGCCGTGCAAGCAGTTCGGCCAACTTTTTTGAGGGCAGGGATGTTTCGAGATGAAGTTCGATACCGGTTTTTTTAGCGGCCGGCAGGAGACGGGTCAGCATGGCGCAGACGCCCTCAAACTCCGCATCTGTATCTATGCGGGAAGCGTCCACGAAGGGAATCACCATCCGGTTCATGCCTAGCAACTGGCAGCGACCCATCAGCCATTCGAGGGTCGCCGTGCGTTCGGCCATTTCGGTTGAACTTGCACGCACGAGCGGTTTATCCATGAAATAGTCAGCGCACAAAGACAGGACTTGAACGCCATGCTGTTTGGAGAGCAATTTCATCCGCTCAATTCCCGCATCCGTTGCAAGTGGGTTCACATCTGCCCCATACAGGTCATAGATCCATTCGATGCAGTTCAGACCGGCTTTGGCAGCCAGTTCATACTCGTCAGCCCAGTGCTCACGCGGAAAACTCTGGAACCGGCCAGCCTCGGGTGGGAAAAAGCGCCCTTGCATAATCCCAATACCTGTCATTCAATCCTCCGATAAATTACTTATGTACCGCTTCCATTGCTATCCACGCGGCGGAGTTTTTTCATGATCGGCACCTCCCTTTCGATCACGCGCTTAACGCTGTCTCCCATGGCCGTCTCCACCAGGCGGATATCGCGTACCAGACGTATAAAGCCCTGCGACTCGACCGAGGCAGCCTGGTCTGAGCCCCACATAGACCTGTCGAGGGTTATATGACGCTCCACCACGCAGGCGCCCAACGCCACCGAAGCAATCGTTGTGGAGAGACCGGTCTCGTGGCCGGAATAGCCGACCGGCACACCATATCGTTGTTTCAATGCCGGAATCACACGTAAATTAAGCTCTTCGTAGAAAGCCGGATAGGTACTGGTGGTATGCAGAACAATCAAATCCTTCTTTCCAAGCAAATCAACAGCGTGGTCAACCTGTTCCAAGCTGCTCATTCCGGTCGAAAGCAGGATCGGGCGGCCTTTAGCGCGCGTATGGCGCAGGAGGTCGTCATCTGTCAGGGAGGCCGAGGCGATTTTGAAACAAGGCACATTAAACTGTGCAATGAAATCCACCGATGCTTCATCCCAGCAAGATGCGAACCAGGTTATTTTTCTTTCCCTGCAATAGCGATCAATCTCCTGATATTCCTCCTGACCGAATTCCAGTCCATACTTTAGGTCACCGTTGGTTGTGCCAAAAGGACTCTCGCGTGGGTGTGCCAGTTCCTCGGCAGAGTAAACCACCTCAATCGTCCGTTTCTGGAACTTGACCGCGTCGCAGCCCGAAGCTGCGGCAACATCAATAAGTTTCCTTGCAGTCTCAATGTCGCCATTATGGTTAATTCCAATCTCTGCAATTACATAGCAGGGATGTCCATCTCCTACCAATCTACTACCAATCTTAATGTCTGTCATTTTCAGCCTCCTATAGAAATTCGGATACATGTATGATTTATGGCAGCCGTTATTGTAATTCAGAAGCAGCCTTCAGCCAGGATAAGGTCACACAACTCACGCACCGCGGCATGACCTCCGGGTCTGCTCAACACAAAATCGGCCTGGCGCGCCACTTCGGGCAAGGCGTCCGCCACCGCCACCGCCCAACCGACCAGCGGGAAGCATGGCAGGTCGTTGACATCGTTGCCCAGATAGACGACCTGTGCCGGGTCAATACGGCGTTCCGCCATCACCTTCTGGATGGCCGTCTGTTTATCATTCTCGCCCTGGATGTAGGATATTTTCATCTTCCGGCAGCGCGCTGCCACTACAGGGTTGGTCTCCATTGAAATGACCATCGCCTCTACCCCGGCCTGACGGAGCATATTGACACCGAGGCTATCACTGCGATTAGCGGCCACCAACTCGCGCCCGTTTTCATCTACCCAGACGCGGTTGTCAGTAAGGACACCGTCGAAGTCAAGGATAAGCAGTTTAACCTTTTCAGGCATGGAGCGGGGCGGCCGCCCCGGCCAGACCATTTTTGCTCCACCACGCAAAATAGCCTGCTCTGCCCGTCTCCAGTCATCAGGGGTATCAAGATCAGCATCATAAGCCGGGTCAAAGAGGATGGGCAGGATGATCCTACCGGTCATCGAATTCAGTTCCAGGATGGTCGCCGGGCGCATGGCGTCAATCAGCCCGGTGTGTGCATACGCGGTTGGCAAAACCTGACGCGGGGCATTATATGGCTCGTCAATGCCAGGGACTACGACCAGTGGCCGGATGGGCTTGTCCTGGCTGTCCATCAGCCACATCTTGAACGGGTTCTGGTGGGCAGGAGTGAGGCCGCGAACCGAATCCGCTTCGGGATGGCTGTGCAAAATGCGCACTGCGCGGTCCACCAAGTCGGGCGGGCGGAGTGGGGTGGTGGGACGCAGGTGAACAACCGCGCTGGGATGGTAATTCTCGTGCTCAGCCAACCACGTCAGGGCATGCTGGAAAACGGGCAGGTCGAGTGTGTGGTCCCCGCCCAGTTCAATAGGACGCAGGAACGGGGTCTCGGCTCCGTAGCAGCGGGCGATTTCAGCAATCTCCTCGTCGTCGGTCGTTACGATTACGCGGGTCACTGTCTCGGCCTGCAAAGCCGCGGCGATGCTATAGGCAATCAGCGGGTAGCCCGCAAACGAGCGGATATTCTTGCGTGGGATGCCTTTCGAGCCGCCACGTGCCGTTATGAGGGCGAGCACTTCGGATTTGGTCATTTTTTTTCCTCCGGCCAGACCATATCCAGCTCACCCTTGGTGACCAGCCATTCACCGCGTTCCCAGTCAGCTAGGGTATCCAGGTCCACCTCGAAATGATAGTCAATGATAAGCGGTAGAATGACAAGACCGGTCATGGAGCCACCCAGTATTGCCGCCGGACGAATAACGTTCACGTGGCCAGTTTGCAAGTACACTGGGGGGAGAAGCTGGCGCGGCGTGTTATACGATTCCGCAATTCCAGGCACAGTCAGCAGTGGAATCATACGGCCGGTCTGGTTGTCAATGCGCCACATTTTGTGGGGATTCTGACCAGGTTCCACCACCCCGCGCACGCAGTCGGCTTCCGGGTGATCCAGCAGTAGGCGGACCGCCTTATCCAAACAACCACGCGGCCGCACCGGGCTGGTGGGATGTAGATGGACAACAGCATCAGGGTGATAGCCCTCGCGTTCAGCCAGCCACGTCAGGGCATGTTGGAAAACGGGCAGGTCCATCGTCCGGTCCGCGGCCAGTTCGCCGGGGCGCATAAAGGGAGTCTCAGCCCCATAGCGGCGGGAGACTTCGGCAATCTCCTCTTCATCGGTACTGACCAACACGCGCGTCACGGTTTCGGATTGCCGGGCTGCGGCGATACTGAAGGCAACCAGCGGATACCCAGCAAAGGGACGGATGTTCTTGCGCGGGATACCCTTCGAGCCTCCGCGCGCGGGAATGATTGCAAGTACTACGGGTTTCGCCATCAAATACCTCTTTCCAAAATAACTTTCCGGCCAGTCTGGTCAGACTCCGGCCCGGCCAATTCGTCATCCGGCAGGGAGGCGCGGCGAGTCTGGTAAGGCAGGATATACCTCTCTCCGAGCCCTTTCAGGTTGCGCAGGTGCCGGCGTCCGACTGAACCCAGACTAAAAATCAGAATTTTCATTTCAATCCATCGAACAAGGAAAGCAAATACTCGCCCGTCCGCTTCCCGGCGCTGCCGTCGGTGAATGTACACTCGTCAGCAATGAACTTGCGGCGCTTGTCGCTATCGGCCTCGGGATTTTGAAGATAGAAGTTGACATGCTGGCGGACTTCATCCTTGCTGGCCGCCACCCGCCCGGCCCCGGACAAGCGGAAACGCTCATGGGTGGGCCAATCACCGATGGCCGTCAGCGGCAGGGAATAAACACCTGGCATATTCCAACCGCCAGGGGTGTCAATTGTCACGCTGACGATCGGGCGGTCATGAATGGCCGTCTCCACTACCATGGTGGAATAGACTGTCAGGAACACATCGGACCAGGCCATCATGGAGGCCTTTTCGTCCATATCCTCGCCGGAGTAGTGACCCAGTCCGCCACCCAGCGAGATCGGTTCCACCAGATGAACATGTGGCATCCCTTTAATGTATTCGCGCACCAGGTTGGCTTCGCCTTCAAAGCGCGTACCGGGTCGGAAGTGGTTTGGATGCAGGCGAATGAGCAATTGGCTGGGCCTGACCAACTGATCCTGATTGACCAGTTCGGCAATGGCAGCGATATTGGGAAAATTGGGGTGAAGGGTCTCGAAACTGCATGCGTAGGAAAGCAACTGACGGTTGGGGTCCAACCCATGCTGGCGGAAGTACTCGCCGCACGGGATAAGCCACTCTCGACGGAAGTAGCCATCGTAGGCCGGAACACCGCCAACGAAAACCCGTTTGGGATCCCAGTCGGAGCCCAGGATATATTCTTCCTTCTGGATTTCCGACCAACAGGTTATGTAATCCACAGGCGCACCGCTCATGGCATAGGAAGAAGGATTGTCCCAGCCGACGGTCACGGCAGCGGTGCGAATGCCGTGCAGGGCGGCTTCGCGCAGGATATACCGGTCGTTGCGCCAACCGGGAGTGCGAGACACCACCAGGTCGGGCTGGTATTTCTTGAAAAGGTCGGTATAGATGTTCGGTGTATACCGTTGCTGAGCGCGGACGATGAACCGGCGCAGGAGACGAGAGCGGCGCATTAACCAGATGACTCCCCGCAGGATAGGCAGTGCAAACCGTCCGCGGCCGGTGAAGGCCGCGGCCAGGAGGTGATAATTCCCGTCCATAGCCGTGACATTGATACGGTTGGAACCGCCCACCCAGCGCAGCATTTGCAGGCAGCGCTGGAGGAACGGGTCCACTGTTTGGAAGTATTGCTCACACTCTTTGGTGCGGATGCCTTCGAAGATAAGACCGGCCAGGTGGAAGCGAGCCTGCATGGCCGGGAGCGACTCCTCGTCGGTAAAGAGGACGATTTCCACGCCAGCTTTCAAGAGCGTCGAGATAACATCGGACTGAAGGAAATAGATCAGCGCCAA
>Ga0207931_1000224_pt1 | contig 21396 bp, 25 predicted proteins | sample NGESurdeep092012_2_FD_184478 | JGI IMG/M metagenome (GOLD analysis project Ga0207931, IMG submission 184478) | Arctic peat soil microbial communities from Barrow, Alaska - NGEE Surface sample 415-1 deep-092012 (SPAdes) | ecosystem: Environmental > Terrestrial > Soil > Wetlands > Peat ...
TTAACGTTCAGAATTCCTCTGCATGCCTTGCATAGATATTCAACGGCCATTTTAAACCTCCTTTTTATTTATGAGTTCAACAATTTTATTACCGGCATCCCGTACAATATAGGATAAATTTTCACCAAATCCAACTTTTTCCGGTTGAATTGCCAGAATCAATACTTCATTTCTGAAGAATTCCGATAATCTCTTAAGAGATATGTTATGTGTATTGAAAGTCATGTCTTTAACCCGGTCAACAGGCATAAGACCGAAGCTTCCCGGCGGTTTCTTCATTTCGACGCAGTCAATAAGAACAAGGGTATCATGTTCAACGGAATTTATCTTACCTATGTAGTTTTCGATGCTGGCTTCGGCAGTGATCACCTTTATGTTTTTCCTCTCCTTTAAGCGATTGCTTATATAAACTCCGATCCCGTCATCCTGTCTGAGGAGGTTGCCAATACCGACGAAGAGGATCTTCCGGTCTTTGCCTGATAACAACTCAGCAAGTTTGTCAGACACCCTTGGTGAGATACTTGACAGTTATCTGCCGCAAGCAGTTTGGGCAGATGATATTAAACATATCCTTTCGCTGAAGGGTTTCCTTTATCTCCGCTGAAAGGTCTTGACCTTCAGCAAGTTTGAGTTTACGATTGAGAATATTGAGGTTCAGTATTGAGGAGAAAGCTTTGGGACCGAGTTTTCGGTGCATGAAATGAAGATGTTCGACGGTTGTTATCACAGCACCACAGCTCTCACAGATAAGCAGTTCCTTTTCCTGGTATTCAACAAGATTTTTTCTGTCGAACGTTGCCAGATCATAAATAGTATCAGAGAGCTTCACTCCCTTGCCGGTTATGCAATGTTCCTGGCACTGTCCGCAGAAGATGCATTTGCCGTAGTCTCTTCTGATAATACGTATCTTTCTCTCCTTGTCATCAGTATTGGTTATGGCTATAGGCGGGCAAACATTGGCACATGTCTCGCATCCGACACAATTGGCATCGTCAACAACAGGTTTGCCCCTGAAATCTTTAAAGGGGACGTGTTCTACAGCCGGAAACTTTGAGGTATACGCCGGAGTAACCAGTGATATCACTGCCTCTTTCAGCTCTCTCAGTTTGGGGTATCTCATTTCACTGCCTCCTTGTAATCATCTCTTACACTCTTTTTCCCGAGTTTGATCCCGAAGTGATAAGTCCCTCTAATAAGTGCATGCGCTGCAACTGTGGAGGTGAAGAAAAGGATCGGGATTGCCACCAGGGCTTTGACAGCGGCATCACTGAAGCCAAAATGAAAACATACTCCCAGAAGGATACTGCAGCAACCCAGGGTCACACACTTTGTAGCTGCCTGGAGCCTGTTATATGTATCCGGCAGCCTGATGATTCCAATACAACCTAACAGGTTGAATAGGATTCCAATAGTTATAAATATCAGACTAACTGTATTCATTCGTTAAGTTTTTTACCTGTCAGATACTTGGCAAGTGTCAGGGTTCCTATAAAACTTAGTATTATCCATGCAATACCAATATCAAGAATAAATGATTTCTCTGTCTGAATGGAAATAATGGCACAAATGCCCACCACCAGAATGCCGAATATATCGATACCGACCATCCTGTCCGGGATTGTAGGTCCCCTGATGATCCTGTACATGCACACCGAGGCCAGCCCGATCTGCACATAAAGCAATATGCTCAGATAATCAATCATTCGACGATTCTTTTAATATATTTTTCAAATGCCCCGGTTATTATTTTGGTATAAACCTCAGGGTCTTCAGATCTGATGTAGATCCAATGGATGTACATATCATCACCGATAATATCAACAGTAATTGTACCGGGGGTCATTGTGATCGAATTAGCCAGCAACGTTTTGGCAAAGTCGGATTTCAGCGAAATTTTCACTTTGACTATGCCCGGTCTGATAGGCATGGCCGGGTGTAACACCCTGTAAGCAACATCAATATTTGCCTTGATGCATTCCCATATGAAAATGAAAAGGTAAACAAGGAACCAGAAGTACCGGTGCGGCTGCAGGAATTTGTAGACGCTGTGAAAATAGTATCTCGTGAAGATAGCCGAGCAAAATAAAGCAGCAATTGAACCCACGATCAGATTAGGGAAAGTGAATTTAAATGTCAGGAGCAACCAGAAGAGGAGGGACAATATGAATACTGCTACGTATCTCATTTTACAATCCGATTATATATGTTGAGTATTTTGAAGGATCAGTGAGAATATCCGTCGCCGGAGTCAGAATTGTCTCCCTGATTCCCGGAAAAACCAGAAGACTCAGCAGCAGGCAGATAATGCTCAGCACTATCATACTGAAGAGCATGGGGAACGGCACTTCCCTGATTTCTTTCTTTTCCTTGTCTGGTTCCTTATTATAGAAAGCATAACGCTGGAACTTAAGGAATGATGCCAGGGTTATTATGCTGACTATACCGGCCAGGGCGGCAAGAAGATAAAAGTGTGCCATCACGGCTGCAATAATAATTATCAGCTTGCTGAAAAAACCGTTAAACGGAGGGATACCTGAAATAGACAAGGATGCGACGAAGGAGGTTGCAGAGGTGACCGGCATTGACTTTGCCAGGCCACCCATTTCCTTCAGGTCACGCGTTCCGGTTGAGTACTCAATTGCTCCGGCGTTCAGGAAGAGTAACCCTTTAAAAGCCGCATGGTTGATCAGGTGGAATATTCCTCCGGTGACGGCCAGTGTTGCCACTTCATGTCTTATTCCCCTTGACATAAGTATCATTCCAATGCCAACCGACATTACCACATAGCCCATCTGGCTTATGCTGTGGTAGGCAAGAAGTCTCTTGATATCCCATTGTCCGATAGCCAGGAAGACACCGATGACCATTGATATTGTCCCGAGAGCAGTAATCAGAACTGCCATCTCTTCATTTATCACGAACATGTTGAAGAACAGCCTGATGATGACATAAATTCCAACTGCTTTTATGAGCACTCCTGATAACATCGCTGAAATGGGAGAGGGCGCTGATGAATGCGCATCAGGAAGCCAGGCATGGAACGGCATAATTGCAGCTTTAAGCCCAAAGCCGGTTAACAGCATTATTTCTGCCATAATATAGAATTTCCTGTCGCCGCCTGAACCAAGCGCTGTTCTTATATCTGCAATATTCAGCGTCTTTGTTCTCCAGTAAAGGAAACCGATAGCGAATAAAATCAGGAATGAAGCGAGCCCGCCAAGAACCTGGTATTTAAACGATGCCTCCAGCTGCTGTTTCTCCACTCCGAATGCGACAAGGGCATATGAAGATATTGAAGAGATCTCGAGGAAAACAAAAATGTTAAAGATGTCACCACTGGCAACTACACCGTTCATCCCTGCTATCATCAAGCAGAAAAGTGCATAGAAGAAATCTTCAGAAGTATACTTCGCAATATATGATATTGAATAAAATACCGACAGGAAACCTATGAGGTTTATGATACAGAGTATTATTGCAGTGAATCCGTCAACAACCATGTATATACCTATCGGGATGCTGTTTACAGCTTCCCATCCGCCGACTTTATAAACCGATATCTTATCGCCTGTGTTGAAAAGAAAATAGAAGCTTATTATTGCGAGCAGGAGCAGGACAACAGAGGCTAGTATTTTATTGAAATTCCGTATGAACCTCCCGAGGATCATTATCAGGAAAGCTCCTGCAAGGGGTATGACAACTAACAGTGGTATCAGCGGATTCATCTCTTATCCTCTTAGGTTTTTAATTTCCCTTATATCAAGGCTCCCGTATTTCCTGTAAATTCTTATTATAACTGCCATCAGAAGGGCCGTAGTGGCCAGGCCGATTACAATTGCAGTAAGTACCAGTGCCTGAGGCAAGGGATCAACATACAGCTTAACCGGGTCTGCGGGATCAACTATGGGTGCAACACCTCCCTCGGAGTACCCGACAAGTGCAAAAAAGAGAAAGGTGCTGAATTCCATGATCGACAAGGAAATGGCAATCTTGATCAGGTTTCGCCTGGTAATCACCCCGTAGAGCCCTACAAGGAATAATATGAAACACAACCAGTATACTATCATTTCGATACTTCTTCTTTAAATATTATCAGCGCAAGAAAAATGGTGACAATAGAGGCAGCCACCTCTATGCCTACAAAAATGTTATAAAGCGGTAATATGCCTGCACTTACAAGATGCCCCACTGTTCCTTTGGGAATCCAGTTCAGGAAGAAAACATGGGTACCTAAAAGAAGACCGGAGACTGCAAGGAACAGGACCACTATCATGGCCAGATTCTCATACATTGTTGTCCCTGATTCTTCCTTAAGCAACTTAAGGAAATCACTTCCGTAAGCCAGTATAAGCAGGATGAAAGAGCCTGCCATTATGACCCCGCCTGCAAAACCTCCGCCGGGAGTAAGATGGCCATGTACAATTACATATATGCCATACATGAAAATCATTCCGGCAATCAGCTTTGTGGTCTGCTTAACTATGGTTGTCATTCCTTTCATGGGGCTCCATGCATAATTCTTAATTTCTTCATTTCTTTCCTTTGATCCTCATTATTGTCAGTACTCCCAGAACAGCTGTAACCAGCACCGTGGCTTCGCCAAGAGTATCATATCCGCGGAAGTCGAAAACTACTCCTGTGACAAGATTGGCGCTTCCTGTTTTTTCTGTTGCTCCTTCAATATAAGAATGTGCCATGCGGAGTGTCCCTTCGCCAAACGGGTCAAGTGAAGCAACAGAAATCTTCATGAAATAAAAGAAAACTACAATGATGACTATACCTGTAATTGCTGTAAAATAACCCTGCCTGTCAAGTTTTGTAAACGCTTCTTCTCGAGAACTGTCGAGTACTACTGCCACCATAATAATAAGGGTTATTGTTTCAACAACTATCTGCACTATTGCCAGGTCAGGAGCTTTAAGAAGCAGGAAACAGATGACAAGACTGTATCCGACAATGCCACAGGCAATAACTGCCGAAAGAAGATCCCTTGCATGTATGGCATACAATGCTCCAATTATCATAAATCCCGTTATTACACTAATGGCAATTTCCATCGGATAATCGTTTAATTATATCATTATCAATAACATAATTATCAAACCTGCAAAAACCCAGATTACATAGGACGGAAGGACCCCGCTGTGAACGACACTGAGTTTGTGGCTTGACCACAAAACAAATTGTTTTGCCAGCTCATAAATGTCAAATAATTTCTCTTCTGCCTTTTTATATATCCAGGCAATGGATTTGAACTCACCGAGAGTTTTGTAAAATTCCGTTGCCGGATAGCCTGTAATGTCCTGGATCTTTTCACCTCCTATGAAGCTGTCTTCAGCACGCGATTTTTTCAGTCCGGTTGCAAGATAAACCAGCATTCCGAGGACAATGGATATGAGTACGAGAAGTGAAACGAACGATGAATTCCATAAGCCCGTAAACTCAAATTCGCCGGTCACAGGCATGAATAGTTTTGGAACAATAACATTGGTGGCAAATACTCCGAAAAGGATACATATCAATGCGAGGAGTGTCATCGGCATCCACATCAGTACCGGAACTTCCCTGACTTTTTCAAATTCGGGTCTCCGGCGACTTAGAAAAATTCCTCCGATAAACTTGATAAAACTGGCAAGCGTCAATGCTGAACCAAGAACGGCCAAAACCAGCCATAACACCCATAGTCTGCTGGCAATGCCTGCTTCTGATCCGAAATCAATAATACCCTGATATATCATCCATTTTGATGCAAAGCCGTTAAAGGGAGGCACACCCGATATTGACATTGCAAATATCAGAGAAGCAGCAAAGGTTATGGGCATTGCTTTCGAGAGCCCGCCCAGCTCACTGATATCACTCTTTCCTGTCTGACGTTCCACTGCCCCGGCAGAGAGGAACAGCCCGCTCTTGTAGACGGCATTATTTACCATGTGGAATAGACCTGCAGCGATGCCAATTACCGAACCGAGGCCAAACCCAAGTATCATATAACCTACCTGTGAGACAGCGTGATAGCCCAGCAGTCTTTTGCTGTCATGCTGCATAAGAGCCATCATCACGGCCGTGATGATGGTCACCACTCCAACGCTGAGCAGGAGGAGCTTTATGCCTCCGCTCATGATGAAGAGATCACCTGTCAGCCTGGCAAGAAAATAAATACCCAAAAGCTTGTCAAGAGAGGCGGGAAGCAAGGCGGTAGACGAGACCGGAGCAGTTTCGGAGTAATCAGGTACCCATGTGTGGAACGGGAAAGCTCCTGCCTTGGTGAATGTGCCGATAAGCAGAAGAAGAAAGGCTGTGACAGTCAGTATGTTAGTGGTATTAAGCGATATGTTATTGATGCTGAGTGTACCTGTCAGCCTCCAGACAAGTGCTATACCGATGAGCATGATGGTATCTGAAGCGCCAACCAGGATCATGGTTTTCTTCGCTGCTGCTGAGCTCTTTTCATCCATGCCGGGAATAAGCTTGTATAAGGTAATGCACAGAATGCCCCAGAAAACGATGAAGAGAAGCAGGTTGTCAGAGAGTACGGCGCCATAAGAACAGGCGAGTGTAATAAGAAACCAGGGATAATAGTTCCTGACTTTCACGGACCTGTTATAAACAAGTGAATAGAGAAGGATAAGTACCGAGATTATGCTTATGAAAAGGATGATAAGTTTACTCAGACCGTCAATCGTGAAGCTCAGATACCGGCTTGCATCCTGCATCATGTCATTATTAAACAAGACCATGCACGTTTTTCCGATTGTCTGTCCCGCAAGGGTCATCTGGGATGCCGTGAAATAAAGTGAGACAGAAAAATAAGCAGCGACCAGGCTGACAGCGAGAGCAAATACTCCTTTTACCGTCAGGTACCTGTCCGGTATAATTAGAAGCAGCACACCCGCAGCAAGGGGGATCATTATCAGCAACTGCAACAGCAGACATGCGGATGGCTCGGCGAATACTACAAGTGGCTCATTCATGACCGGCACCTGATTTTCTTATTTCTTCAGTTCTCTTCAGTGAAATCCCGATCAGCTCAGTAGCATTAAGAATTCTCTTTCCTGATGAGACATCATAGGCTGCTGCCATTCTCTCGGTGCAGCAATAGCACGGGTCAACTGCAGCCAGTGATATAGTTGCATCGGCAATAGTCTGTCCGATGCAGGATTTTTTGAAAGTTGCTATATTCACATAGCTCGGAGCACGTATTTTATGTCTTGCTGGTGAATTGGACCCGTCTGAAACAACAAAGTGGAACACTTCGCCCCGCGGAGCTTCTGCCCGTCCTGCACCGATTCCTTCGGGTATCTCATTCACCTTGACTGTTATGTCTCCTTCCCTGACTTTTTCAAGACCGTCGAGGCATTGCTCGATTATTGATACTGATTCGTACATTTCAAGCAGCCGTACCTCGGCTTTGGCAAAGACATCGCCGCCTTCGGCAGTGATCACTTTCCAGTTCACGAGCGGATATGCAGCATACGGATCATCCTTCCTTATATCTATTGCAACCCCTGAGGCTCTTGCGGTCGGTCCGACAGCGGCATAATCAATAATATCCTGCCGGGTAAGCACTCCCACGCCTTTGGTTCTGGCATGAATGACCGGATCATCCATGACAGCTCCTGCAAGGAGGTCAATCTTTTTCCGGGCATCGGCCAGAACCTTTCTTATGACAGGTATTTTGCTGTTTTCAATATCGCGCCTGACACCTCCTACCTTGAACATGGCATAGCTGTTCCTGTTACCGGTTATCATCTCAAAGAGATCAAGAACAGGCTCGCGGTATTTCCAGGCCCACATGAAGACGGTGTTGTAGCCGAGGAAATGTCCGGCGAGGCCAACCCAGAGCAAGTGACTGTGGAGACGTTCAAGCTCGCCGATTATCGACCTGATGTATTTTGCCCTGTCAGTGATCTCAATGCCGGCTATCTCTTCCACGGCATTGGCGAAAGCAAAGGGGTGAGAGGTTGAACAGATACCGCATATACGCTCAACAAGGAAGAATACCTGGTCATAGGTCTTTGACTCACTGAGTTTCTCTATGCTCCTGTGGTTGTAGCCGGTTTCCCACTTGATATCCCTGACAATCTCACCGTCGCAGAAGAGCTTGAACAGCTCAGGTTCTTCCTGCAGCGGGTGATACGGCCCTATCGGTATGAGTGTTTTTCTGCTCATCTATTTGAATTCCTTTCTGTAAGGGTAAACGCCTTCTGCCCAGTTGCCATCGGAGATCAGTTTCTCCTGGTTCGGGTGGTGGAGGAAGTCTATCCCGAAAAGTTCATGCATCTCTCTCTCAATCCAGTTTGAAGCGCTGAACATGTTAGAGAGTGATTCAATACGGGGCTTTTCTTTGTCAAGAATCACGTGCAGGCTGAGTATCAGGCCCGAAGTGTCCAGGCTGAAGTGGTAATATATTTCGAAGCCGCGCCTGGTGTGCAATGCGGAGGCAATGATGAACCTGTAGCCTTCACTCCTGTAAAGATATTCTGCTATGGCAGTGAGCGCTGTGTGTCTTATTGTAATAATGCCACGCCTGCTTTTCACAAGGTCAAAAGCAACAGTGTCACTGATGAATTTTTTCGCTATGTTCTCTATGACTGCCTCTGTCTCCATACTGGTAATGCTATTTTTTCCCGGCAAGTTTTACTATGCCTGCTATTATTGCCTCGGGTTTAGGTGGGCATCCCGGTATATAGGCATCTACAGGAATGATGGCGTCAACGGGTCCTGCGAAAGTGATGCTCTCGGCAAAAATACCTCCGGTGCATCCGCATGCTCCAATGGCTACCACAAGAATAGGTTTTGGCGCCTGGCGGTATAGCTCGATCAGTCTGTCTTTGTCTCTTGTGTTTATCGAGCCGTTGACAAGCAGCACGTCGGCATGCCTGATGCTACCGACAAGCAGTATTCCAAACCTTTCAAGGTCATGTCTCGGTGTCAGGCAGTCAAGGATCTCGATATCACAGTTATTGCAGGATGCCCCACCGAAGTGAAAGACCCAGAGAGATTTCCTGAAACAATAATCCTTGAACCCCACGTTTTCAGTTTTTATAATCCAAATGCAGTCAGCACCACAGCAATCACTACAAGAAGGTTCATCCAGATGAAAAAGAATCCGGATGCCTGTTTGATCTTCACCCTCGGGTTGGTGTTCTTTATAAGTACAAGCAGCAGAACCACACCGAGGATCTTCAGAACAAACCAGAGAATCCCTATTCCCGGTCTCATACCGTTCATAAGGAGAGCAACGATGAAAGCCGGCAGGATGAACAGCATTATGTATTTGGCCAGTTTGATCATCGCATAGGGAGGACCCGAATATTCAATAAAAATACCTTCCGACAGTTCAGCCTCGGCTTCAGGCATGTCAAAAGGAACCATGGCCAGCTTGGCCTGAGCGCAGAAGACTCCTACTACAAAGAGAAGCACTCCTGAGATGCTGCCGATGAATGGCGTGCCGGACTGTTGCGTTTCGATGACTGTTCTGAGGTCAAAGTGCTGTCCGCTCTTCATAATAATGGCAGCTATAAAGAGAATAAAAGTAAGTTCATAGCTTATTATCAGCTTCATCTCCCTTGATCCGCCGACGGCTGCCAGCGGGTTGCCTGAGGCGAGCGAGCCGATAATATAGGAGAAGGAGGGAAGGGTGAGAAGATAGAAGATTACCAGCATGTCACCCCTGAAGCCGGTATTAATATTAAAGAGAGGAAGAAGAATAAAGACACCGGCCATGGCAGCTCCGAATACAGCCAATAATGGAGCAAGGATAAATATAAAGGTGGAACCATACCTGGGAAGTATCGTTTCCTTAACTAGAAGCAACTTGAAAAAGTCGTAGAAAGGTTGAAGAAGAGGAGGCCCCTTTCGAAACTGGACCCTGGCGGATATCTTCCTGTCAAACCAGGAAAGTAAAGCTCCGGTGACAGCTGCGAAAATCAGCCCGGGGAATATGAAGAAATAAAAGAGATTAACCGCCATATTCTTTCTCTTTACTCTTTTTCAGTGGTATAAATGTACTCCCTGATGAGCACCTTATCATTCAGTTTAAAAATATGCTCCCCGGGTTTCTCCTCACCGTCAGTGAGTATTGCCGTTCCCGGAGGACATGCCGCAACGAACTTTTCAGCCTGTGCATCATCGCGCAGATCATAAAGGAGATCCCTGTTACGGTGATGTTTGAAGAAATCAGTCATCATGGTTCCGAAGGGACATATGGTGACGCATGACTTGCATGATATGCAGAGGTTTGTGTGGCGCATTATGACTCCCTCTTTATCTTTCTCAAGAGCTTCGGCGGGGCAGACGCTTATGCACGGTGCATCTTCGCACCTGCGGCAGGTGAACCGGAATGTGGCCAACTCACGTATAGTCTTGAGGCCATTAGTGTTGACGGTGCTGTAACAAAGAGCTTCAGGCAGTACCAATGATGCATTTTCCGTCATTGCGGCCCTCAGTTTTATCATATCAATCAACACCTTCATCAATGAATTCCTGTTACAGGTTAAGCTGGTTCATAAGCTGGAAGCGTGTGTCACTGAGCCTATGAGAGATTGTCTGAGCAATCTTGGACATCGTCTTAAAGCCAAAGTCACAATCTTTATCGATCTCAGCATTCAGTTTCCTGGCATCAATGGCAATCACCTTTGCCGGAGTAATGGCCATCACCCAGGCTGTTGAGATATAAGGAGGAAATATGGCTGACCAAGAAAAAAGCTGGCCTTCCTCAATAGTACCCAGATGGATCCTTTTATCCTTTGGCAGGCTTATGCCCAGAGACATCGAACCTTGCAGGAGTATGAAAACATCCGTAAGCTCATCATACTGCTCGAAGATTATCTCCTTCACCATGAACTCTTTGACAGAAGAGATCGAAGCTACGGTCTCAAGCTGCTGTTCTGTGAATTTTTCAAAGAACTTTATCTTTTTAATATCTTCAACATCCACTTTCATGACTTCTCCCTTTATATTATTTCCAGATTTCCGGATTATGTTTGATCTCCTTATATGTGAATACCGGGCCATCTTTGCAGACGAAAAATTCGCCCATCATACAGTGACCGCATTTACCCAGTCCGCATGACATGTTTTTCTCCATGGAGAGGTATATCTGGTCATCGCGGTAGCCCATTTCAAGGATCCTTATCGTTCCGAATTTCATCATGATTGGCGGGCCGCAGACCACAGCTACCGAGTTTTCTATCTTCACTTTGATTTTGTCAAGGAGAGCAGTTGCAACCCCCACGGGGCCGTCCCAGCCCTCTTCGGTTCTGTCGACAGTGCGGTATGCTTCGAATTTATCTATGCTGTTCAGCCTGCTGAATAAAGGTTTATAAATGCAGTCGGTAGGGCTTTTGGAGCCATAGCAGAGGATCACTTTCTCAAGCTTGTCTTTCATATGTTCAAGGGTGAACAGCAGTGACCGTATCGGTGCAAGGCCGCATCCGCCGCCGAGTATCAGTACTTCCTTACCCTCAAAACTCTTAACCGGGTAGCCACGGCCGTAAGGTCCCCTTATGCCCATCACTGCCCCGGGCTTAAGCTCATGCATTATTTTGGTCACATAACCGGTCTTCATGACAGTGACCTCCAGCTTGTCAGAAACAAGAGGTGACGATGAAGGGGTGAAAGGTGCTTCGCCCACACCGTCAACAGACAGTTCAATGAACTGGCCCGTACTGAATACGAATTCCCGCTCAGGGATAAGAACAAAAGTCTTGATCAGGGGAGATTCTTCAATTACATCTACCAGTTTTGCCCTTAAAGGCTTATATATATTGGTATTGTTCGTCATACAGACTGCTATGTGAGTTCCATGAACAGTTCGTTCTTGTTGATCTTCCCGATGCATGCTTCAATGCACCTTCCGCACCCTGTGCAGGCCATATGTTTGAACTTCTGTGGCTTCCATACGTACTTGCACATGTACCTGTTCCTGAAGCGATGCGGCAGCTCAAACAGCGCATCATCACCTCCGGCCACCCTTTCAAATCCCGGGTACTGGCAGGCATCCATCTGCTTCACTTTTTCAAAATCAGGCTTATCGATAAGAAGGAAGCAGCTGCATGTAGGACATATTGTTGTACAGGCTCCGCATGAGACACACTTATATGCATATTTAACCCAAACCCCATTTCCAGCCTTCTGTACAAGTTGCCCGGTATCATGATAATCAGGCAGACCCTTGTTTTTGGCTGCCAGCGAAGCCTCGACCGACTGATGCTTCTGCTCAATGAATGACACACTATTCGTGTCGGTCAGCTTACGTGAAGGAGATAACAGGGCCGCAAACTCTTCGCCCCTGGCAGTTATGACACGCAGACAGATATCATCGCCGTCGGCTGCCAGAGCCAGATCAGCATGTTCGACGGAATAAGGTCTGACGCCGTAGGACAGGCAATGACAGTGATCATTGGTTCCAAAACAGTCAAAGGAAATCAGTGTTGTGTTGTTGCGGCGTTGTCTGTAATAGGGATCGGTGAATGTCTCATCAAGGTATATCTCATCCAGTAGCATGAGAGCCTCTATATCACAGTTTGGAGCGCCGATAATTATCCTGGGTTTCCTGCCATCAACGCCGGCAGTGACATTCTCCCTGACGGGAAGAAAAAAATTCTTTAACGGAGTGGCAGGTTTGGGATTATTATATGAAATATGTTCAGCCTCATCAAGCCTGAATGGCTCATAATCAAGGCTATAGTCATCCTTCACCGGAACAAAAATGTCGCAGGTTAAAAGTAGTTTTTCGAGGGAACGGTGCCAATCTTCCTTCCTTATGCTTATGTAGTACATTTTATGTGAGAAGATTCACAGATAAATTTACGCCCCTACCTAACAAAAGACAAATTTTTTTTTACGATCATGCGACTGCAGTAACTAATGATGATCATAAAATTCATTAAATCAATTACATAAAATTTATATTTGTCGTTTGAAAAAGTTGGATTACCTTGCATAAAGAAACAGGCGATGATATTTTAATGTGAAACAATTCACAAAATACAGTATCAGAAACAGTCTGAGGAGGATATTTCTTTATCACGGATTGCTGGTCAGGCTTAATCTGATGGGAGTCACCAGGGTATTTTCACATACCATTGCCCGGGAAACTGGAGTTACTCCTGCGCAGGTAAGAAAAGACTTTTCGGAGTATGGTATCAGAGGCAACAGAAGAGGGGGTTACTCTGCAGAAACACTCCTTCATGATATGGAGGCTCTTTTTAACAGGGACAAGATCAGTAATGTGGTCCTTATCGGAATGGGCAACCTGGGGCTTGCCCTTTCGCGTCACGGCCGTTTTCCACAGCGTGGCATAAACATCGTTGCAACATTTGACATTGATCCCTATAAACAGAAGTTGAGATCTGACACACAGGTGTATCCAATGGAACGACTGCAGGAGATAGTTGACAGGTTTAAAGTCAATGTCGCCATTATTACTGTCCCTGCCATATCAGCACAGGAGGTATGTAATGAACTTATGAATACGGGCATAAGGGGCATTGTCAACTTCTCACCTGTATTGCTTAAGGTGCCGGCTAATATTGTGGTAAACAATGTTAATCTCAGCGATGAAATAGAAAGTGTCATCTGGTCCGTACACAGGAATGCAAAGGAGGAGGCAGGCTGACAATGGCAGGCAAAAAAGCCGGATATGAAATATTAATAAGAGGTCTTGTGCAGGGTGTGGGGTTCCGTCCTTTCATCTGCAGGCTTGCTGCACAACACAGTATTGCAGGAGAGGTGGTTAATAAAACAGACGGTGTGACTGTGATCCTGCAATGTGACCGCAAGGCAGCCTCCAGGTTCATAAAGGACATCCGCGCATTTGCCCCTCCCGCGGCAAATATTAAGTCCATTGAACTCAGAAAAAAAACAGTCAGGGGTTACAATGATTTCAGAATCAAGGCCAGCAGGAACATTGATGACAGTATCACCGAGGTTAGTCCTGACATAGCGGTCTGTGATGATTGTCTGCATGATCTCGAAAATGATCCGGGCAGAGTGGATTATCCTTTCATTAACTGCACCAACTGCGGGCCCCGTTTTACTATCATAAAGGCTCTGCCTTACGACAGGGATAATACCACGATGGAGCCTTTCAGTATGTGTCTCCGGTGTGCATCGGAGTACTATAACATGCTTGACAGAAGGTTCCATGCACAGCCTGTGGCATGCAACAGCTGTGGACCGGAGTACCTCATGAATGAAGATGGTCGCAGGGTGACGGGAATAAGTCAGATCCTGCAGACAATAGCAGACCGCCTGCAGTCAGGTTGGAGTGTTGCCATCAAATCGCTTGGCGGTTATAACCTGATGTGTGATGCACTGAACGAAGAGGCTGTTGCCGGACTCAGGCTGAGGAAACAGCGCGATAGCAAGCCTTTTGCCGTTATGTTCAGAGATATCTCTGCGGTAAAAGAGTATTGCATTATTAATGAAGAGGAGGAGACTGTCCTGAGATCATGGCGCAGACCGATACTGATCCTGAAACAGCTCAAACCGCTCGCAGCTTCAGTGAACACCGGGCTCGACACAATCGGGGCAATGCTCCCGTACATGCCGGTACATTATATGCTTTTCAGGAGTATAGGCACACCTGCCGTTGTACTTACCAGCGGAAACCTGTCCGATGAACCTATTATTACAGATGACCTTACTGCAGAACAAAAGCTCATGCCGGTGACCGGGTGCGTTGTCAGTTATAACAGGGAAATTCACAACCGGGTTGATGATTCAGTTGTAAGGGTTATCAATAATAATATAAGTATTATACGAAGATCACGGGGATTTGCTCCTCAGCCAGTAGATCTCATCTTTAATGCAGAGGGGATATTCGCTGCCGGAGCTGAACAGAAGAACAGCTTTTGCATCGGCAAGGATTCAATGGCAATCATGAGCCAGTACATCGGAGATATCAGGAACGTGGCAACCTTCGATTTTTATCAGAGCACTTTCAGACATTTCTCTGCTCTCTTCAGGTTTACACCTTCATCTGTTGTATGCGATATGCATCCTGATTACCTGTCAGGCAGGTTTGCAGAAACTCTTGCCGAAGAAACCGGGCTGCCGGTGATCAGGGTCCAGCATCACCATGCACATATAGCTTCCGTGATGGCTGAACATTGTATCAGTGAAAAGGTGATAGGGGTGAGTATGGACGGCACAGGTTACGGCACTGACGGTAATATATGGGGCAGCGAATTTTTGCTGGTGACACCGGGTGATTTTGAAAGGTATACTCACTTTGACTATTTCATGATGCCCGGAGGCGACACAGCTGTTGACGAACCATGGCGCATGGCGATGTCATGTCTGTACAAATATCTGGGCAGCAATTATGATTTTCAGAAACTAAAGCTCTTTCAGAAGATCGATGAAAAGAAACTGTCAGTCGTAAGGGCCATGCTTGACAACGGAATAAATACTCCTCTTACTTCAGGCGCGGGACGTATCTTTGATGCTGTCTCTGCTCTGCTGCTCCTTTGCACAGAAGCCTCTTTTGATTCCGAAGCTCCGATGCGCCTCGAATCAGTGATAAGTTGTAAGACGGACGATTTTTATCCGTTTACTATCGCAAAAACTGTCTCGCTGGGTGAGATGTTCAATGCAATTGTGAAAGAACTTAGCTATTCGGATGCCTCACATATCGCAGCCAAATTTCACAATACAATCGCAAGGATAATCCTTCATGTCTGTCTTATGATAAGAAAGGAGACAGAACTCAATTCGGTTGTCCTGTCCGGTGGTGTATTTCAGAATAAGTATCTCCTTGAGAAATCTTTGTATCTTTTGACCGTGAACAGGTTTAGTGTTTATACAAACAATCTTGTACCCTCCAATGACGGAGGTGTTTCTCTGGGGCAACTGTATATAGCTGCGGAAAGGAAGAAGCTATGTGTCTGAGTGTGCCGGCGCTTATAGTCTCTGTTGACGGAGAGATGGCTGACGTCTCTGTGGGAGGTGCAATATTCCGGGCAGGCCTTCAAATGGTTGAAAACGTCAGGGTGGGTGATTATGTACTGCTTCATGCAGGCTTTGCGATTGAGAAGCTGAATGAAGAAGACGCACTAGAGACACTTCGCCTTCTTAAAGAGATGGATGATGCAATGACTGAATGACCCGGCGATGAAGTATGTTGACGAGTTCAGGGAAAAGAAGCTGATACTGAACCTGGCCGATCAGATAAATCGGTCAGCCAGGGGTGAATACACTTTTATGGAGGTTTGCGGAGGTCACACCGCTGCCATTCACCGTTTTGGTATACCGTCATTGCTGCCCCCCGGCATAAAGCTCATCTCCGGCCCGGGATGCCCGGTGTGTGTCACTGCCGCCGATTATATTGACAGGCTTATTGCACTCTCATTCACGCGGGGAGTAGCTGTTGCTACCTTTGGCGATCTTATGCGTGTGCCGGGCACTATATCATCTCTCTCTGAAGCTCATGCCGGAGGTGCTGATGTAAGGGTGGTGCTCTCAGCTTATGAGGCGCTGGAGATTGCATGGTCACATCATGACCTGAATGTTGTCTTTCCGGCCATAGGATTTGAAACCACGGCTCCGGGCACTGCTGTAACGGTGATGAAGTCAGCCAGTGAGGGTACGGAAAACTTCTTCGTACTCAACGCACACAAGGTAATGCCGCCTGCAATGGAGGCGATAATAAGGGGGGGGACACATATTGATGGCTTCATATGCCCTGGTCATGTGTCTGTAATAACAGGCTCATCAGCCTTTGAGTTCATACCCCGGAATTACAGCCTTGCCTGTGTAATAACAGGTTTTGAACCGACAGATATACTTTCTGCAATACTTATGCTTATCAGGCAGATCAGCGACAATAATCCCCATGTCGAGATACAGTACAACAGGGCAGTGACACCTGCAGGCAATGTTAAGGCGCAAGAATTCATGAATGAAGTTTTTGAGCCCTGTGATGCAGAATGGCGGGGGCTGGGAGTTATTCATTCAGGCGGACTGACGCTGAGAGAAAAATTTGTCAATTTTGACGCCGGTGCATCATTCAATATAGAAGTGACTCATCATGAACCTGATCCCGTGTGCATATGCGGAGAAATCCTCAGGGGTGTCAGCAGACCGGATGAGTGCGTGCTCTTCGCAACAGCCTGTACGCCGGTCCACCCGGTCGGCGCCTGTATGGTATCAGATGAGGGGGCATGCAACACCTTTTTTAAATATCACGTACATGAGTGAAAATATTTCGCTAAGCCATGGCGGAGGTGGAAGACAGACACTTGACCTCATTCAAGGCATTTTTACGAAACGTTTCGGAATGAAGGATCCGATGACCGATTCGGCAATTCTCGCCGTTCCATCTGCAATGATCGCTTTCACAACTGATTCATATGTTATTGATCCGATCTTCTTTCCCGGTGGAAATATCGGAAAGCTTGCCATATGTGGCACTGTCAATGACCTAGCAGTGTCCGGTGCTGATCCGAAATATATTGCTGCGGCTTTTATCATTGAAGAAGGTTTTGGGACCAGCGATCTCGAAAAGATAGCTTCTTCAATGGCTGATCAGGCTGAAGCTGCCGGAGTTAAAATAGTTACCGGTGATACCAAGGTGGTCGAGAAGGGTCAGTGCGACGGGCTTTTCATCACCACCACCGGCGTAGGCATACTCAGGGAAGAATATGCGCATATCAGCAGCGCTATCCGTGTAAGACCAGGTGACAGGCTTATTATAAACGGCTCTTCAGGCAATCATGCAGTGACCATTCTCGCATCACGGCGTAACCTTACTTTTGACGCACCGCTGATATCCGACTGCGCTGCTCTTAATCATATGATCAGAAAGGTTCTTGACAATAACGACGGGGTGCATTTCATGCGTGACCTCACGCGCGGCGGACTTGCTGCAGTGCTGAATGAGCTTGCAGTAATGACCGGACGGGGCATCACTGTTGAGGAGGATTCGGTGCCGGTGGATGAGCCTGTGAGAGGTCTATGTGAAATACTTGGCTTCGATCCGCTTGCCATGGCCAATGAAGGGAAAGTAATAGTCGTCGCCGCTCCCGGTGAGGCTGATAAGATATTGAATATTATGCGTTCCTGCCCTGAAGGGAAAGACTCTTCTATAATTGGGATTGTCACGGATGAGAGGCCCGGAAGGGTCGTACTTAACTCATCAACAGGAGGAACAAGATTCCTTGACATGCCTTCAGGAATTCAACTCCCGAGAATCTGCTGACAGGGCAATTTTTTATCCCGGATACGGAATGCCCCATTTCTGCGTTTTCTGCTTATAAACATGACATAAGTAAGGTTTTTGGATTTGTAATGTTATTACTTTCACAGCCGAAAAAAGTAATAAATCGTTATAAACTTATTTAATTATTTAAAACTAAACAGAAATGTATCATACCGGTAATCTTGTGAAAGAGCTGGCCGATAAATACGGCCGACAGAGAGAGAACCTGATGCCGATCCTTCAGGATATTGTAAGGAAGTATAACTATCTGACAGACGAAGCGATGGTAGAGGTAGCTACTGAGCTCGATATCTCTGCAGCTGAGGTTTACGGGACAGCTTCATTTTACACCTTCCTTGACACGCAGGAGCGGGGTAAAAACGTTATAAGGGTCTGCAAGACAATAACCTGTTCAATGAAGGGTAAGAATGATATAATCGCTGTCCTTGAGGATATACTGAAGATAAAGGTCGGTGAGACCACCCCCGACAAGATGTTCACACTGGTTGAGACAAATTGTATAGGTTGGTGTCACAAAGCTCCAGCAATGCTTATCAATGACATGCCTTACACCGATCTGACTCCTCAAACGGTAATAGATGTGGTAAAAGATTATATGAGTAAATAAGAAAGGGAGGCAAGACATGGAAAACAAAGGACTAAGCAAGGTTGACCTTATATTTGAAGAAATAAATGCCAAAGAGGTTCTGCAAAAAGCCTTCGCCATGACAAGCGAAGAGATAATACAGCAGGTCCTTGAATCAGGACTTAAGGGCCGGGGAGGCGCCGGCTTTCCGACAGGTCTGAAATGGAAATATACTGCTGCAGAGAAAGAGTCTGAAAAGTACATCGTATGCAATGCTGATGAGGGCGAACCCGGCACATTCAAGGATCGTGAGATACTTGACAAAGTACCTTACAAGGTCTATGGTGGTATGGCTATCGCCGGCAAGGCCATGGGTGCAAGAAAAGGTTTTATCTATCTCCGTGGTGAGTACAGGTTTCTTTTGCCCCAGCTCTTTGTCGAGCTTCATAAGTTTCATAAGATGATAAAGGAGATAGGATTTGATTTTCAGATTGAATACCGTATGGGCAGCGGAGCGTACATATGCGGTGAGGAGAGCGCTCTCTTTGAGTCAATAGAAGGATTTCGCGGTGAACCGCGTAACAAACCACCATATCCTACTACCAGCGGATTATTCTCAAAGCCAACCTCCATAAACAATGTAGAGACACTTGTTACAGCGATGATGATCATCAAGATGGGTGGCGCTGAATATGTCAAGCTTGGAACGAAAGACTCCCGCGGATCAAAAGTATTCTCCATCTCAGGAGACACGCCCATCCCGGGTATCTTTGAACTGGAACTTGGCATGAGCGTTCAGGAGTTCGTAAACGAATTCGGCGACGGTGATACCAAAGCCGTTCAGGTAGGAGGCGCTTCCGGCTTCTGCGTTCCAAGAAAAAGATTTATCGAGACGATAATAGGTTTTGAAGGAGTACCGACAGGAGGATCAATGAAGCTTTTCAACAGCTCTCGTTCAATGTATAATGTTCTTCATAATTACCTTGAGTTCTTCACTGAAGAATCATGCGGCCAGTGTACACCGTGCCGTGTAGGTTGTCAGCAACTGCTCAAGGGCATTGAAAAAGTCAAGAAAGGCGAAGCAAAATCAACATATCTCAATGAACTGATCAAGCTCGCCGACACAATGAAGGTTGCATCAAAATGCGGCCTGGGGCAATCGGTTGGCAATGCATTCAGATCTATTGTTGAAAATTTCAGGGAAGAGGTTATTTATTAACGAAGCAAAGAAAAATATGATAACACTAAAGATAAACGACCAGCTGGCAAAGGTAAAAGAAGGGACAACAGTGCTCAACGCCGCAAAGAGTCTTGGTATAAATATTCCAACCCTCTGTAATCATCAGGATTTATGCGTTGCAGGCAATTGTCGTGTATGTGTTGTGGAGCAGAAAGGTGCCCGCACACTTATAGCTTCGTGTGCCATGCCTGTCTCAGAGGGTATGGAGATCCATACCAACTCTCTCAAGGTAAGGAATGCGCGTAAGCATATTGTTGAACTGCTCCTTTCAGAGCACCGTGCAGATTGCACAAAGTGCTACAAGAACCAGAACTGTGAGCTCCAGACACTGGCAAACGAATTCTCTTTCGGAGAACATATCTTCTTCGACCTGACGGAAGATCATCCATATTCGATTGACAGATCATCACCGTCATTCTCGAAGGATGACAGCAAATGTATCAGATGCCAGCGTTGCGTGCGTACCTGTGCTGAGCTTCAGCATGTTTCTGCCATTGCTGTTTCAAACAAAGGCTCGGAAATGAAGGTGTCGTCATTCCACAACAGGCCCATGAGCCATGTAGTATGCACCAATTGCGGCCAGTGTGTCAACCGTTGTCCGACGGGTGCGTTGACTGAGAAAACATATATCGATCAGGTCTGGGACGCTATATATGATCCCGATAAGCATGTCGTTGTGCAGACTGCACCGGCAGTAAGGGTAGCTCTGGGTGAGGATCTCGGATATGATCCGGGACAGAGAGTAACAGGCAAAATGGTCAGTGCACTGCGCCAGATCGGTTTTGATTCAGTGCTTGACACTGACTTCACTGCTGACCTGACTATCATGGAGGAGGGGACTGAACTGCTTACCAGGCTTAAGAAGGTACTGGTTGACGGCGATAAGAAACTTGCACTTCCTATGTTCACTTCATGCTCGCCGGGATGGATCAAGTTCATTGAGCACAAGTACCCCCAGATGCTGAATAACCTCTCAACCTGCAAATCACCGCAGCAGATGTTCGGAGCTCTGGCAAAGACGTTCTATGCACAGAAGCGTAACATTGATCCTTCGAAAATCGTCTCTGTTTCAGTGATGCCATGCACAGCCAAAAAGTTTGAGGCTGACAGGCCTGAGATGAGATCGAGCGGTTACAAGGACGTTGACTTCGTTCTCACAACCCGTGAGCTTGCAGTGATGATCAGACAGGCAGGAATTGATTTCCGTGCTCTTGAGGAGTCGAGTTATGATTCGATCATGGGATCATCCACAGGTGCTGCAGTTATATTCGGAGCAACAGGCGGCGTAATGGAAGCAGCCCTGCGAACAGCTTATGAGATCGTGACCGGCAGAAGCGTGCCGTTCAAGAACCTCGATATTACTCC
>Ga0207931_1000225_pt1 | contig 21394 bp, 18 predicted proteins | sample NGESurdeep092012_2_FD_184478 | JGI IMG/M metagenome (GOLD analysis project Ga0207931, IMG submission 184478) | Arctic peat soil microbial communities from Barrow, Alaska - NGEE Surface sample 415-1 deep-092012 (SPAdes) | ecosystem: Environmental > Terrestrial > Soil > Wetlands > Peat ...
TGGCGTTCAGGGTATAGAGCGAGGGGGTAAAGACCGAGGCGGGGAGCTGCGTGTAAGTAAACGTAGGAGGGATGGTCACGGTGATCGCAGGAGTGTTTGCCGAAGGACCAAAAGGTGTCGGCGAGGGCGAGGCATTCAGGTTGGACGTAACAGCCGGGCCGATGGCGGTCGTGGCAGATGGGTTGGGGCCGGTGCAAGCAGTGAGCAGGAAGAGAAACGCTAGAAGTATGTAAGGAGAGCGGTGGAACATGCTTATCTTTTCTTCCACGCCAGTCCCCGGCGGGGTTGGAAAAGAAAAACCAGCAGGAAAATAGCGGTGGCTGTCAGCACGATGGCTGAGCCGGAAACGATGTTGAAGTAGTAACTCAGATAGAGACCGGTCACCGCCGAAAATGCCCCAATGACAGCCGAGACGAGCATCCCCTGCCACAGGCGGCGGGTAAGCAGGGAGGCCGTGGCCGCGGGTGTGACCAGCATTGCCACCATCAGCGCCACGCCAACTGTCTGCATGGCAATGGAAACGGTCAGCGCCATCAGGACGAGCAGGATATTGTTCAGCAGGCCAGACGGGAGGCGCAGGGTGGCCGCCAGGACCGGGTCGAAGGACAAGACTAGAAACTCTTTGTAGAAGAGGAAGATCGTCAGCAGCACCACCCCGCCGAAGACAGATGTCAGGACCAGGTCGCGGGTCGAGACGCCGAGTACGTTGCCGAACAGGAAATGGCTCAAGTCCACGCTGTAGCTGCGGACGGTGGAAATCAGGGCGATGCCGAGGGCGAACATACTGGCAAACAGGATGCCGATGGCGGTATCTTCGCGGATCTCGGCACGTTTGGAGATGCGTCCCACTGCCAGCGCCACCAGCACCGCTGCGCCGAGCGCCCACCAGAAAAGGGTATTCCGGCTGCCACCGCTGAGCAGGTAGCCAAGCGCCACGCCCGGCAGGACGGCATGTGCCAGGGCATCCCCGAAGAAGGCCATGCCGCGCAAGACAACGTACACACCCACCACCGCGCACACCACGCCAACAATGACCGACGCCACCAGTCCGCGCAGCATGAAGTCATAGGAGAATGGCTGGAGGAAGATATCGAACAGGTTATTCATGCTCATCTTCCCCGTCACAGCAGGTATCGGCCAGGGTGGCCGTACCGTCCGCACTCCGGATCAACTGGGCGTGACCTCCGTAAGCGCGCAGCAGGTTCTCGCTGGTCAGCACATCCTGCGGTGATCCAAAACGGATCAGTTGATGGTTGAGGAGCATGACGCGGTCAAAGTGGCTGGCAGCCTGTCCCAAGTCGTGGGTGGCGACCATGACGGTGATCTTCTGCTGGCGCAGTTTATCCAGCAGCGACAAAATTGCTTCCTGAGAGGGTGTATCCAGTCCATTGAGCGGTTCGTCCATTAGCACCAGTTCGGCCTCCTGCGCCAGGGCGCGCGCCAGGAAAGTGCGCTGCTGCTGGCCGCCGGAGAGCTCGCCAATCTGACGGTTCGCCATTGGATCCATATCCACCGCTTCGAGCGCAGCGTGGACGGTATCCCAGTCGGCGCGGCGCGGCCAGCGGAAAAAGCCCACCTGCCCGATGCGGCCCATCATCACTACGTCTGCCACGCTGGCCGGGAAGCGCCAGTCCACCTGGCTGCGCTGGGGCACGTAAGCGATGCAAATGTGTCCGCGCGGACCGCAACCCGAGATTTTCACCTCGCCCGAAGTGGGCGGCAGCACTCCCGCCACCACCTTGAACAGGGTGCTTTTCCCGGCCCCGTTCGGCCCCACCACTGCCACGCGTTCCCCGGCGTGCAGGTGAAAAGTAATATTTTCCAGCGCCTCGCGTCCCTCGTAACTGACGGAAAGGTGCAGGACATCCAGGATAGGTTGGTCAGGTTGGTGGTGGGTGTGGGGATACATTATTTCAAGGCTTCCACAATCGCTTTGACATTATATCGCATGAACTCCAGGTAACTCGCCGCCGGGCCGCCGGAGGCGGTCAGCGTGGCGTGATAAATCCAGACAGACTTTACACCGGTATCCGTGGCAATCTGGTCTGCCAGAGTCTGGTTGACGGCTTCGCTCACGAACACCGCCCGGACCCCCGACGAGCGGATTTTATCTTCCAGCGCGGCCAACTCCCGGGCTGACGGCGCGGCTTCAGAGCTGAACGACCCGGTAATAGTGCCTTCCTGCGTGAATCCGTACTGCGCGGCGAAATAGCCAAGCACTGCGTGGTCCGCTACCAGCAGACGGTTTTGGGGCGGGATTTGCGCCACCTCGGTACGGATCCAGATATCCAGGTCATGCAGCGAGGCGGCATAGGCTTCGGCATTGGCCTGGTAACCGGAGGTGTGTGCCGGATCTGCAGCGGAAAGAGCCGCGGCGATGTTTTGCGTCCAGATGATAACGTTGTTCGGGTCCATCCAAGTATGCGGGTCGCCAGTCGACTGGTTACTGCCCGGCAGAGGCAGAAGTGTTATCCCCGCCGATACTTCGACGAGTTTGCCCGTCGCTCCAGTGCTTTCCAGCAGCGGCTGGAGAAATCCCTCCAGCCCGGCTCCGTTGGAAAAGATAATTTGAGTATCGGTGAGGGCGGCGGCGTCATGTGGGCGCGGCTGGAATTCGTGCGGGTCGGTGCCGACAGGCATCAGGATGGTCAGGGCTATGAAATCCCCGCCCACCTGGCTGACAACATCGCCCACGATGCTGGTCGTCGCCAGGACTCTGAGCTTGCCGCCGGTAGCGGCAGGGGTTCCACCACTACAGGAGGACACAGACGGGACTAATAATAATACCAGCAACAGAATCGTTTTTCGAAACATGCCAACCTCCAATAGATAAAAATATCACATCCGCATTTTACTGCAAATGAGGTTCGGGTTTGATTTCGATCTCCGGTATTTAATTTTATCCGCCCCCGGAAAAGATATCAGCGGATTACTTGCGTGACTTATCCTGCAACCTTTTTTTCCGATGTTCCAGTTCTTCCATCCAATGACGGTATTCATAACGCGGGATGTCAAGCGAACTGATCAGCCCCTCTGCGCTCTGAGTCCATCTCAGCGCTTCAGCATAGTCGCGGCGGTGGTGCTCATAGTATTTTGCCAGTTCGACGTGGGCATAGACATGTCCCTCGGCGGCGGCTTTTTGCCACAATGCCGCGGCAGACTCGAGGTCGCCGCGGCGGCGTTGTAACGTGGATAGTCTTTGCACAGCCGCTCCAAAGTCCGTTTCGCTCACGCCGGCCTGCAAGCCGCGTTCGTAAAGACGAGCTGCCTCCTCCCGGCGGTCCAGGTCTTCGAACAGTTTCGCCAGGGCAATGAAATCCAGCCCGTGCTGCACCTGTCCGTCAAATGGGGCGTGGAGGATGGACGCCATGTGGTTCATCAACGCTGCCAGCGCGACGATATCCATGGCATTGTGATAGAACACGCCCTTCAACGGGGCGGCGTCGCCGGTGCGCAGGTAGTCGAAGTAAAGATAGGGGATTTCGTACCCAGGGACTTCATCGGTGGTGCGTGGTGCGGCGAGGACGTTCTCTTCGAGGTATTTCAAGGCGCGGCTGGGCAGACGGTCGCGCCAGAGACGACGGGCCAGGGGTAGTAAATCGAGATGCCCAAAATCCTTGAATGGCACCGGGAGGCTGTGCAGCGAGTAACGTGTGACCAGCAGGGGCGCGTCGAAGGCTTTGCCGTTGAAGGTGACCAATGCTGCACAGGGAGCCAGGAAGTCCATCACCCCTTCGAGCAGTGCGGCTTCCTCAGACGGGTCTCGCATGAAGAATTGCGCCAGGCGGAATGTCTCGCCCTCGAAGCGCCCCACACCCACCAGGAAGGCATACGTGCCCGTCCCGCCCGCCAGGCCGGAGGTCTCGGTATCCAGGAAGGCGAAGGACTCTAGCGGCAGGTCGGCGAGGCGCAAATCGCGAGTCCATTGAGCAATGGTCAGCAGGGGCACGGAGAGGCGCAGCGGAGTGAGACCGTGACGGTAATCGGAGGAATAAGTTTGTTCGGATACGAAGGTTTCGCCTTGCCGGGTGGAAACGAAACGTCCATCCACAACAGATTGGATGGGAACTTCGGTTTTCAGAATCGGCGAAGCATGCTGGAGGCCCGCTGCGCCGATTCTGACACCCAGGGATTTTAGTTTACTGGCAAGGGAAGATTTGGATGGTTCGGTCATCGAGTCGATTATATCCTTAACAATCCTGCCTGCCTCGAGGAAATCTGGTAAAAGTGGTGTTAATGGTATATCAGCACTTCTTGTGAGGAGCATCAATGAGTGAAATAACCAGCAGGGTAAAAAAGGATGTGCTTTCATTCTGGGTCAAGCTGGCCTACGGGACCGGCGACTGGAGCGAGGCCAGTTACGGGACCCTGCGCCAGATCTTCTATGCCATCTTCCTGACGGATGTAGTAGGGTTGGACGCGCGACTGGCCTCTTTCGCCGCGCTGGTGGGTATTATCTGGGACGCGGTCAACGACCCGCTGGTGGGCATCCTGACCGACCGGATGCGCAGCCGATGGGGCCGCCGCCGACCGTTCCTGCTGTTTTTCGCCATCCCCTTCGGGGCAAGTTTTCTATTATTGTGGTGGGCTCCGCCCTGGCACAACCAAATCGCCCTGGCTGCCACCGTCACGCTGGCCTTCATGATCAGTGACACGTTCGAGACCCTGTGCGGCGTGCCATTTTCCTCTCTGCTGCCCGAACTGACCCCCGACTACGACGAACGCACTACCCTGACCAGTTTCCGCATCTTCTTCAACCTGCTGGCCTCGCTGGTGACCGCGGTTGCTGCTCCAGCCATCATTGACGCAGCCCTGGCCGCCGGTCTGACCCAGCAGCAGGGTTACCTGATCGTGGCCGGGATTTTCGGCGGGCTGGCCGCCATCCCGTTCCTACTCATCTTTGCCGTTGTCCGTGAGCGTTACGGCGCGGTAGGCCGGCCGCAGGAAACGGTGACCTTCGGGCAAACCGTCCGCACCGCCTGGGCCAATGTTCCCTTCCGCTTCGCCACGCTTATCTACATGCTGAACTGGATTACCTTCGACCTAGTAGCGCTGGTCCTGCCTTTCTACCTGCTCTACTGGATCGCCCGCGGCAACATGCTGACCTCGGTTACATTGCTCGGCGTTTCCCTGCCACTCGAATCAGCGGTCTTTGCGCTGCTGCTGGTCACGGCGACTGTCGCCTTGCCTTTCTGGTTGTGGCTCTCCCATCGCCTGGGTAAACACATCGCCTACATCATTGGGATGGTCTTCTGGGCCGGAGTACAGATCGGAATTTTCCTGGTCCACCCCGGGCAGGTTACGCTGGTGCTGTGGATGGCTTTCCTGGCCGGGTTGAGCGTTTCCGCTGCGCACGTCCTACCGGATGCCATGTTCCCAGACGTGATCGAATGGGACGAACTGCGTACCGGGCGTCGCCAGGAAGGCATTTACTATGGTGTCAAGAACTTCGTCCGGAAGCTGACTGGTGCGCTGGCGATCTTTCTCGCTCTGCAAGTACTGGGCTGGTTCGGTTACCGGACCCCCCCGGAGGGTGCGACAACTTTTGTGCAATCCCCAATAACCTTGACAGCTATCCGTATTTTAATTGGACCCTTAGGCGCGGTTCTGTTATTCTCGGCAGTCATTACCACCTGGTTCTATCCGCTGACTAGGGAACGGCACGCAAGAATCCGGCGGCTGCTGGAATACCGTAACGGCAGGTCCAGGAAAAAAGAGTAATTACCGCCCGCTTCCTAATCGCTAAATTTTCCCCAACCTTAAATTTTCTCTATAAGAGTTGACTCTGGTTGCAAAATTCGCTATACTATGTAAGCGCTTACATTCCTTGGAATTATCTTACCCAACCTATGCCCCCTTCCCGTCCCACAATTGCCGATGTTGCTCAACGAGCTGGTGTTTCCATCGCCACGGTCAGTCGCGTACTGAATGGCACCGCACCCGTGGACGCAGACACTTCAGAACGGGTCCGTTCTGCTATCGCTGCGATGGATTATGTTCCTCATGCCGCGGCGCGAACGCTTGCAAGCCGCAGGACAGACACGATCGGCCTGCTATTGCCTGAAATCAGCGGAGCCTTTTTCCAGCCCATGTTACGGGGTGTGGAGGCAGGGGTCAGCGAGGCCGGGTTTGATCTGCTGATTCATACAACCCAGTCTCGCCCCGAAAACGCCCCTCGCCGACCGCTCGGGGAGCATAACACAGACGGCTTGCTGGTCTTCACCGAAAGCCTGGATGCGAAAGAGCTGACTCGCCTGCACAGTATCGGATTTCCGGTTGTTTTGCTTCACCAAGCTCCCCCAAACTCCTTGAACATCCCCGTTGTTACCATCGAGAACCAATCCGGTGCGCAGAAGATTGTGGAACACTTGATCGAAGTCCATAATTGCCGCCGGATCGTTTTTTTGCAGGGTCCGGAAGGTCACGAAGATTCAACCTGGCGTGAAAAAGGCTACTGCGTCGCGCTGAATGCTTATGGCATCTCTTTTGATCCATCGCTGATCATGCGCGGCAACTTTGACCGGGACATCGCTCGCGCTTCTATGGAACAATTACTGGCAGAAGGTGTGGCCTTCGATGCGGTTTTTACCGGCGACGATGAATCAGCGATCGGAGTCCTCATGGCGTTACGTCAGGCAGGCCGGAGAGTCCCAGAGGAAATTGCCATCGTTGGGTTCGATGATTCCTTATTCGCGAATACACTTTTACCGCCACTGACCACGGTGCGTGCCCCAACAGAACAGGTCGGTAAACAGGCCGTGCGTCAGCTTGTGCGCGTCATCCAGGGCGAGGAGGTTGAATCGCGCCTGGTTCTATCAACTGAACTGACCATCCGCCAGTCATGCGGATGTCATGCCTTATCCAAGCAGGAGGTGCCCGAGTAATCTAAAATTCTCATCGAAAATCCACCCTTTTCAATTCTAGAATTTCGGAGGATAAAAATGAAAACGAGAACGTTATGGCTGGTTATCAGCTTCCTTGTCATCGCCAGTGTAGTGCTGGCATCTTGCGGCTCTAAGACATCGACCCCTAATACACCAATTCCTAATACACCAACCAGTGTGGGGAGTTATCTCACAATCAATTTCGAGCAAGTGTCAACCTGGGTCCGTAACTTCAATCCCTTCTCACCAGATGCACTCGGCTCGACCGTCACTGCCATCTACGAGCCGATGATGATTTACAACAAATCCATCGGGGAACTGGTGCCGTGGCTGGCAACCGAATTTTCCTGGAGCGCTGACAATACTATCCTGACCTTCAAAATTCGAGAGGGCGTCAAGTGGTCAGACGGGCAACCTTTCACCGCCAAGGATGTTCTTTTCACCTTCACCTTGCTCAGGAACAATCCTGCTCTGTCGGGTTTCGGAACCGGCGTATTAAGCGAGTATGTTGACAGTTTTACATCTCCAGATGATTACACCATTGTATTTAACTTCAAGTCGGTCTACACAGCAGCCCTGTACGATATTGCCAACCAGATCATCGTCCCGGAACACATCTGGAGAGATATCCAGGATCCAATGACTTGGACCAACGATAACCCGGTCGCGACAGGCCCCTTCACTGAAGTGACCAAGTTCGAAGCCCAGATCTACATCCTGGAGAAAAACCCATACTATTGGCAGGCGGGCAAGCCGTTTTTCCAGGGGATTCGTTATCCCGCCTTTGCAGACAATAATGCGGCCAACCTGGCCCTGGCCAACGGCGACCTTGACTGGGCCGGTAACTTCGTCCAGGACATTGAGAAGACCTATGTCGCCAAGGACCCCCAGAACTACCATTACTACTTCGTCGGTGCAGACTGCGTGCTGCTCTACATCAACCAGACCATAAAGCCCTTCGATAATCCAGCCGTCAGAAAAGCCATCAGCATGGGCATCGACCGCCAGATGATCGTCCAAACCGCCGAGTTTAGCTACATTCCGCCGGCCGATGCGACCGGCCTGGGCGATACCTACTCGGTCTGGAAAGACCCTGCAGCTGTGGCGGCTGGTACCTGGGTTAATTACGATGTCGCAGCTGCCAATGCAGCCCTCGATGCGGCTGGCCTGACAAAAGGTTCCGATGGCATCCGCCTTGACCAGGATGGCAAGCCGATGAAGTACACCTTGATCGTGCCATCCGGTTGGACCGACTGGATCTCTGCGGCCCAGATCATCGCCCAGAACATGGGTGATTTGGGTATCACGATCACTCTTGATACCCCCGAAGAGAATACCGATATCAATCAGGTTTCCCAAGGCGACTTCCAATGGGCGATCTTATGGGGCAGCGGCGGACCTACTCCTTACAATTTCTACCGCGGACAGATGAGCAGTTTGTCCATTTTGCCCGTGGGAGAAGTAGCTAACGAAAATTTCCTCCGCTATGCCAACCCGGAAGCGGATACGCTGCTGGAACAGTTTGCCAAAACGTCGGACCTTGCTCAACAGAAGCTGATCATCGGCCAGATCGAGATGCTCTTCGTAAACAACGCCCCCGCCTTGCCGCTCTTCCCCGGACCTGATTGGTACGAGTACAATACCACCCGCTTCACCGGTTTCCCGAGTGCGGACGATGCTTATGCTCCTGGGGTACCTTATGGGGGTTCACCTTACAACACCCCGTTGATCGTCCTAACTACCATAAAACCCAAATAGTTTCTTCTCAACAGCCAGGGTTGGCTCGGGTAAGCGAGCCAACCCTGGTATCTCAAGGATTTGCACCTCTTCTGGAGAAATAGGAACCATGAAATATCTATTACGACAGGTCAGCCTCTATCTTCTGGCGGCTTGGGCCTCATTAACACTTAACTTCATACTCCCGCGTGCCATGCCTGGAGACCCGGTCACCGCGCTTGTCGCCCGCATGCGCGGTCGAATCAGACCTGAGGAAATTGACGCCATCAAAGCTGCCTATGGCTTCACGAATGGTCCCATCCTGCAACAATACTTTCAGTATCTTTCGCACGCATTGCGTGGAGACTTTGGTATCTCCATTTCTTCTTATCCGGCAAAGGTATCTTCTGTTATTTCTACCTGCTTTATGTGGACAATCTTGCTTGGCGTTGTGACTCTACTGATTAGTTTCGTATTAGGTACCATCTTGGGTGTGTTTATTGCCTGGCGGCGCAATGGCTTTCTGGACTCAACTTTGCCCGGCTTGAGTGGGTTTATCGGTTCGTTCCCCTATTTCTGGCTGGCAATGGTAGCGCTCTTTTTCATGGGCTTTGAATTAGGCTGGTTCCCTATGTCCCACGCATATTCGGATTACTTGTCCCCCGGTTTCACCTGGGCTTACATCGGCAGTGTGCTGTACCACATGGTTTTACCTGCCGGGACAATCATCCTGGTTTCAGTCGGCGGCTGGATGATGGGAATGCGTTGCACCATGATCAGCGTGCTGAATGAGGATTACATCATTATGGCCGAAGCCAAGGGGCTTTCACAGCGCACCGTTATGTTTAAATATGCTATGCGCAATGCGATCCTGCCAAATATTACCCAGTTCGGAATGTCAATTGGCTTTGTAGTTGCCGGTCAACTCTTGACCGAAATGGTCTTTTCTTATCCAGGGTTGGGCTTTTACCTGGTGCGATCTGTCACGACTCAAGATTATCCTCTCATGCAAGCTTTATTCCTGATGATTACCCTGGCAGTTCTGGCCGCGAACTTCCTTGTTGATATTTTGTACGTTCGACTCGACCCGCGTGTCCGGGTAAGTTGAACGGGGTGAGAGAATATAAATATGGACCCAAAAACAAAAACTACTCCTCCTCCCCTCGGGAACGAACCACTTCAACCGGTTCCGCTGAAGAATCCCGTCTCTACACAGTTGGAATTCTTTCAGCACCTGGTAATACAGCCAAAGGCGATTATCGGACTGGTGATTTTAGCAGTCTTTATCTCGATGGCCATATTCGCCCCGCTCATTGCCCCCGGCGATCCAAGCCGGTTCGTTGACCGTCCGCATCGGCCGCCCTCCAGTGAGCACTGGCTGGGCACAACCGGACAAGGTCAGGATGTATTCGTGCAAGTAGTATGGGGCGCACGCATTTCACTTTTTATCGGGTTTTCAGTCGGGTTGTTGACCACGCTGCTTGGCTTGATTATCGGAATGATAGCAGGTTACATACCCGGGGTGATAGATGGATTGCTGAATATGTTCACGAACGTCTTCCTGCTCATTCCGGGCCTGCCCTTGCTTATTACACTGGCATCTTTCCTGCCTCCCGGTATTATCACCGTGATTCTGGTGCTCACTGCTACTGGCTGGGCCTGGTCCGCACGCGTCTTCCGCTCCCAGACACTCAGCTTGCGCGAAAAAGACTTCGTCTCGGCATCCGTGGTGAGCGGTGAAAACACATCCCGTATCGTATTTTCCGAGATACTCCCCAATATGCTCTCGCTGGTGGTATCTTCTCTCTTCGGTTCGGTTGCTTATGCCATCGCATCTGATGCCGGCCTGGCTTTCTTGGGGTTCGAAAACGTGAATAACGTCTCCTGGGGCACAATGCTATTCTGGGCCTCGAACAATTCTGCATTACTGCAAGAGGCCTGGTGGACCTTCCTGCCGCCCGGCCTGTGCATTGCCCTGGTCTCATTTGCCACCACCATGCTCATCTATGCCATGGATGAAATCACCAATCCCCGCCTAAGAAGCGAGAAAGAGATTTCCATTGTCCTCAAAAAATTCCACATCGGCGCAAAACGGTCAACTCCCGTCGTTAAAGAACCTATCGCCTGACCAACCGCTCCTGGATATCCAGGACTTGCGAGTTGTATATCTGACCATGCGCGGGCCAGTTAAAGCAGTGGATGGAGTCTCCTTCTCGATAAAGCCTGGTGAAGTTGTTGGTTTGGCCGGTGAATCCGGCAGTGGAAAGTCAACCATCGCCCACGCCATATTGCGCATCCTACATCCTCCGGCACTTATCACCGGTGGACAGGCACTTTTTGCCGGTCTTGATATTCTTGAGATGAATGATGCTGAATTGGAGCAGTTCCGGTGGAGCAATATTTCCATCGTTTTCCAAAGCGCCATGAACGCCCTTAACCCCGTCATGCGCATCCGCGACCAACTCATGGATGTAATGCTGCACCACGGTCTCTCTAAAACAGAAGCAGCTGAACGCGCCTTAAACCTGTTCGATCTCGTAGGGATTGAACCACAGCGTCTTGACGCTTACCCTCACCAACTTTCAGGGGGAATGCGCCAACGAGTAGTAATCGCCATTGCCCTGGCGTTGAACCCACCCATGTTAATTTTGGATGAACCAACCACAGCCCTGGATGTGGTCGTGCAAAAAGATATTCTCCAGCAAATCGCTACTCTGAGAGAGAAACTGGGATTTTCGATCCTTTTCATCACCCACGATCTGTCCCTCCTGGTGGAATTTTCAACCCATATCGCCATCATGTATGCTGGCGAAATCGTCGAGAAAGCCCCGGCGCGGGAACTCTGCGATAACCCCCTGCACCCTTATACCCTGGGATTGATGAACTCATTCCCATCCATCAGCGGAGAAAAACACAAACTCACCGGCATTCCCGGTTCGCCCCCAGACCTGGTAACGCCTCCATCCGGCTGTCGCTTTCATCCCCGCTGCCCAAAAGCCATGCCGGTTTGCTCACAGACTGCCCCCTTGACAAAAATCATTTCCGCTGACCATTCAGTCGCCTGCCATTTGTATTAAGAGATACTTATGATCCGGTTAAATTCTGAATCCAAAAACATTCTCGATGTACGCGGCATGACCAAACACTTTCCAGTTGGGGTATTCGCGAGAGCCCGGTTGGTTCATGCCGTAGAAAATGCAACATTTTCCGTGCAGTACGGTCAGGTAGTTGCACTGGTGGGAGAATCGGGCAGCGGAAAGACGACCACCATCCGCATGATTGCTCGCCTGATCCCGGTGACGCAAGGCGAGATTTTCTTTGAGGGCGCAGATATTCTAAAAACCGAACCGCACCGGGCCTCTATGGACTACCGCAGTAAAGTCCAGTTGATATTCCAGGATCCATTCGCTTCGTTAAACGCTGTTCACACCATCGAGCATCACCTGGCACGTCCGCTCGTCATCCACAAAAAAGCCACTGACCGCCAAGAAATACACGACCGCGTCTGCGAGTTGCTGGAGACCGTTGACATCAAGCCTGCGGCGGAAATCGCCCGCCGCTACCCGCATCAACTTTCCGGCGGACAGCGACAGCGCGTTGCGATCGCACGTGCCCTAGCAGTGGACCCTAAACTGATCCTGGCCGACGAACCCATTTCCATGTTGGATGTCTCCATCCGCATGGGTATCTTAAACTTGATTTCCAAACTTAAAGAAGAGCGTGGCATTTCCTACGTGTATATAACTCACGATTTAGCCTCCGCCCGTTACATTGGAGACCAGATCATGGTAATGTACGCCGGGCACCTGGTCGAAGGTGGAAATAGCGAGGAAATCATGGGCAGTGCGGTGCATCCCTACACCCAACTCTTACTATCTGCCGTCCCCGATCCGCACGCTGGTCTGCGTACACGCAAGGATAGCGGGGCACGCGGTGAGGTGCCGTCATTGATTGATCCACCACCAGGCTGTCCGTTCACGGCGCGCTGCCCAAGAGTAATAGACATTTGCCATCAGGTTATGCCAGAGCAGACGGAAGTCACCCCGGGCCATTGGGTGCGCTGCCATCTCTTTGGCTTATGACTAGGTTTGTGAGCAATATCTTGGGCGAGAGCCGCTGCCCGGTTTATCCCGCCTAGAAGGACATATGATGGAAAATTACTATCAGAGCGGATCGGAAGGATATGCATGAATCTCACAGGCTTATGGCGTTTCTATACCGAAGACAATTCCGACTTCGCCCAACCCAATTACGATGATTCTGCCTGGAAAACAATGTCCATCCCGTCCAACTGGTTCCTGGGCGGGCTTGACCATCACGGTGTCGTCTGGTTCCGCCATGAATTCCGTCACCGCACGCGCCGGGAGTTTACCGCCCTCCATTTCGACGGCGTGGATTATTTCGCCGATGTGTACCTAAACGGTGAGCACCTTGGGCACCATACGGGCTATTTCGATCCTTTCGACTTCGATGTGACCGAAACACTTCACTCCGGGAAAAACATCCTGGCCGTGCGTGTCGAGAGCCCTTACGAAACCCCCGGACCAGATGGCTGGCATTTGCGGAAGCGCCTCATAAAAGGCGTGCTCAACCACCATGACTGCCGTCCTGGCGGTGGCTGGGAACCAATCGGTCAATCTTATAACACCGGCGGAATCTGGAACCGCGTCTATCTCGAGCAGCACGGGGCAGTGACAATTGACCGTATGCTCCTGCGCGCGGATATGGATTCGCAGCCCCCTGCCCTTCACGCCGAACTTACGGTGCGCAACCGGACCCGGAAACGGCGCGCCCGGTTCGAGGTACGCTGCGCCCCGGAGAATTTCAAAGGCAAGGTACAGACCGCCAGGTTCACGCTGGATCTGCCGGAGGGCGAGAGTGTCCACTCGGTCCAGATACCTGTCGAAGACATTCGCCCCTGGCAACCTTGGGACCGGGGCTTTCCGCACCTGTACGAAGTTTCGGCTTCATTGGTTGCCGACAAAGAGAGCATCTCCCGCTCCAGCCTGTTTGGCTTTCGCACTGTCCGGGTGGAGGCTGGCTTCCGCTGGTTCATCAACGGTCAATCTTACTTTCCGCGCGGCTCGAACTACCTGCCTTCCCAGTGGCTGGCTGAAACGCTTTTCCCGGAAGCGGCCAGCGGCAAGGAACACCCATTTGGCGGCGGCGCGGGCGGTGACTTCTACTCCCGCGACGTGGCCCTTGCAAAGCAAGCCAATCTAAATATCCTGCGCGTTCACGCCCATGTGCTGCCGCCCGAATTCCACGAAGCCTGTGACCGGGCCGGTCTACTTGTTTGGCAAGATTTCCCGTTCCAATGGGGCTATTCGGACGAGCTGGAGTTCCACGCCGAAGCCGAGCGCCAGATGCGGGCCATGATCACCGGACTGTACAACCACCCCTCCATCGCTGCCTGGTGCTGTCACAACGAAAGTCCCTGGGATGCACCCTGGATGGCAGGCCAGGTGGGCGGGATTTATGATCCAGCCCACAACCGCGACCTGGATGCGCGGCTGGAGGCGATTGCCCGCGACCTAGACCCAGGGCGGTACGTTCACCGCAACTCCGGCACCGGCGATGGGCATACCTATCCCGGCTGGTACGTGGGTCATTGGCGCGACTATCAGAATCTGCCTGCTGCTCCCTTCATAACCGAGTACGGGGCGCAGGGACTGTCAGTCAGACAGAACGTCCTGCGCATGTTACCCCAGTTCGGACCGGATGCCGGTTACGCTGAATTGGTCCGCTTCAAAGACTGGCTCGACTCTCAGAAAAAGATCAGCGCGACCACAAAAACACTGATCAGGTTTGGCACATACCTGTGGAATTTAACCGAAAAAAACCACTGGAAATCCATACAGGAGTGGATGAAAGGCTGGGGCATAAAAATAGAGCGATCCACTTACAAGAACATTCCTCCCGTCGAGAAAACGCCGGAGGAACTGCGCCACTCCCGGGATGTCTGGGAAACCTGGCGCTTCCACGACTTCCAACCGGCGGAGACCTTCGATAATGGAATCGCCCTGGGCGTCTCGCTTGACCAATTTATTGCCAACAGCCAGGCATATCAGAGTTATCTAATTCAATATGCCACGGAATGCTACCGGCGCGCCAAATACACAAAAGTCACCGGCATCTTCCAGTTCGATTTCAGCGACCCCTGGCCCGCCGTGACTTGGTCGGTGCTGGATTACTGGCGGACCCCCAAGCCCGCCTTTGACGCCCTGCGACGGTCCATGCAGCCGGTTCTACCCTGTTTCCGGTTGCCGGAAAATATAGAAGCAGGCAAGGCAATCCTGATATCGTTCTGCATCGTCAACGATCTGACGCAAGCTTTCCCCAGTGCCACCTGCGAGTGGCGTCTGGAAGGCGGGATAGGTGATATCGCTTCTGCTACCTTCCCAGTGGATATCCCAGCCGACGGCGTCTCGGCAGAGGCCAAACTGACCCTGCCATCGCTCGGGCTTGGGAAGTACAAACTATTGGTAACTGTCACATCGAGCAGAACAACACTCGGCGAGAACTGGTACGAATTGACCGTCCAATAACCGCAATCCCTAAGAAAGGGGAAATGGGATGCGAAGAACACGAAGGTAATTCGTGTTTATCCTATATGGTGATAACTATGACTCTCCCAACCAAAATCGTTGTTATCGGTGCAGGCAGCGCCTCCTTTGGGGAAAACACCCTCTCTGCCCTGGTGCGTAGCAAAAAACTGCGCGGCAGCAGGCTGGCACTCGTTGACCACAATCCTGAAACGCTTGATACTGTTAAGCGTCTGGCCGAAAGGCTTAATCGAGAGTGGGATTCCGGCATCACCATCACCGCCCACACCCATCATCAGGAAGCGCTCGAAGGCGCAGGCTTCGTCGTCTTGGCCATCGAAGTTGGGGCACGCGAAGGATTGTGGAGAAAAGACTTTGAGATCCCGCTCAAATACGGGGTCCGGCAGCCATACGCCGAGAATGGCGGCCCGGGCGGTTTTGCCCACGCAGCCCGTAATATCGGCCCGGTGATGGGGATCGCTCATGATATGGAGCAGGCCTGCCCGGATGCCTGGTTCATCAATTTTACAAACCCGATGATCCGTATCTGCGACGCGATCAACCGTCACAGCAAAATCAAAGCTGTCGGCCTGTGCCACCAGATTTTCATTGGCTACACGATGGTGGGCATTGCCCTGGCCAAAGACCTGGGCATCACGGTCCCGGATGGCATCGTCGGGATGCATGCCGATCCCATGCAAGCTCCGCTCCATAATCAGGTCAAAACACAGATCGTCCCACGCGTGAATATCCGTGCCGCCGGGCTGAATCACTTCTCCTGGATCATCTCCATCCACGACCGGCAGACCGGCGAGGACCTTTATCCGCTCTTCCGGAAGCGCTTCTTCGAACTGGATCCAGCCTTTGAGCCCTTGACGAGGCGCGTCTTCGATGCATTTGGTCTTTTCCCCATTCCCGGCGACAGCCATCTGTGCGAGTACATGCCCTGGGTCTCCGACCCGGCCACCAAGCCCTGGGAAAAGTACCACCTTCCTCTCTACGACTGGGATATGAACGCCGCCGTACGCGAGTTCGAACACGAGAGGCTAAAAAGCATGGCCGACGGAGAGGCAACTATTGATGGCCTGAAAGATACCGATTCCGAGGGCGCCCTGGAGATGATCGAGAACGTGGCCGGAGCGAGTACGCACTACCACCTGGCGGCCAACCTGTCCAATCAGGGACAGATCACCAATCTGCCGCTGGGTTGTACGGTCGAGACACCGGTGGTAGTGGATGGCGACGGTATCCACCCGGTCCACGTTGGAGCGTTCCCTGAACCGGTGGCCGAAATCCTGCGCCGGGAAGTCACCGTCGCCCAGTTATGCGTAGACGCGGCCGTTGAAGGCTCGCGCGAGAAGGCCCTGCAATGCCTCCTGCTCGACCCGGTGGTTAACGATTTCGAACTGGCAAAGCAGATTCTGGACGACTATTTGACCAGTTATAAAGAATATCTGCCGCAGTTCTGGAAATGAGCGCGTTTGGACCATCCCGTGATATAGGAGAAGAAATGAGATATTATCTCGGAGTAGACGCAGGCGGGACCAAAACGCACGCCCTGATCGCGGATGAGACCGGTGAGGCCGTCGGCTTCGGCCTGGCCGGACCCGGCAACTGGGAGTCCGTCGGCTACGACGAACTCACCAAAAACCTGCTCGACATCACCACCCAGGCCCTTGAAATTGCGAAAATCAATATCTCACAAATCGCCGGGACGGGAATGGGTCTGGCTGGTTACGACTGGCCCAGCCAGCGGCAGGCTCATCTGGATGCCATTCATCCTTTGAAACTGCCGTGCCCGCTGGAAATCGTCAATGACACCACTCTTGGGATTCTGGCCGGCGCGGCAGAAGGATGGGGCATCTCAGTCGTTTCGGGGACAGGCTGCAACTGTCGTGGCTGGAGCCGGGACCACCAGCGGGAAGGTCGCGTGGTGGGTGGCGGCAGCCATTGGTCCGGGGAAGCCGCTGGAGGCTACGACATCCTTGCCCGCGCGATGCGCGCCGTCGCTTTTGAGTGGGTCAAACGCGGACCTGCCACTGCCCTTACTCCCGCCTTTTTACAACAAACCGGAGCCAATAACCTGGATGATCTGGTCGAAGGCGTTTACCTGGGCCGCTTCGACTTCAACCCGGCCATGATCCTGCTTGTCTTCGAGATTGCCCGGCAGAACGACCCGCAAGCCCTGGAAGTCATCCGCTGGGCAGGCAGCGAACTGGGGATGATGGCCGTCAGCGTCATTAACCAGCTTGACCTCCAAAACGAGGTCTTTGATGTTGTACTGATCGGCAGCTTGTACGACGGGCATCCGTTAATGACGGAAAGTATGCGCGCGACCATCCATCGCACCGCGCCGGGCGCCAGACTGGTGCGCCTGACCGTCCCGCCAGTGGTCGGCGGTGTCGTACTGGGAATGCAGGAAGCCGGTCAGGATGCACGCCCTGTGCGCTCGAAACTCATCGAGACTACCCGGAAATTGCTTAAAGAAATCAAAGAGTAAATCCCCGCTCCCTCTCCGCTGGTATATAATCGATTGGCGATCCATTCTGACGATGGGTCGCCTTACACTATAATTACATCGTGACCGACAACCATCAGCCAATAGAACTCCTGCGCTTGCTCGCCGCCCGTCTGGAACGGCTCTCAGTGGACTCGCGCTGGGCACGGCGCGCTAGTGGATTGCGCGGCAATATCATCAAAATACTCGAGCAAGCCGACGCCGGGGAACCGATCGCCGCAAGGCGCCTCGACCTGCTAACGGATACCGCCTTCGATATCCTGTGTAGGGCCGCGCAAGACATCCCGGACCTGGAAGACTTATACAAGAATAAGTAGAATTTAACCATGAAACGGAGTTCACATTCCTGGTGGCCCGACACAACGGTCACAGCCTCACGCCGCCGCTGCCCACACCCTGAAAGGAGCCAAGATGCAAACCATGCGCGCCATGCTATTCGAAGGACCCGGCCAACCGCTGAGACTGGCCGAACTGCCCATCCCACAGCCGGGACTGGGACAGATGCTGCTCAAAGTCCACGCCTGCGGCGTCTGCCACACCGACCTGCATATCGTTGACGGTGAACTGAGCGAACCGAAATTGCCGTTGGTGCTGGGACATCAAATCGTCGGGACGGTCGTCCAGGCCGGGCCGGGGTCGAAGCGTTTCCGAACCGGGGAGCGGGTCGGTGTGCCCTGGCTGGGCGCCACCGACGGGACCTGTCGCTATTGTGGGCGCGGACAGGAAAATCTGTGCGACCATCCCACTTTTACCGGCTACAATGTGGATGGCGGTTTCGCCGAATATACCGTCGCCGATGAAAGATTCTGCTTCCCCCTCCCCGCCGCCTACACCGACGTGGAAGCAGCCCCGCTGCTGTGCGCCGGTCTGATCGGCTACCGGGCATACCGCATGGCCGGAGAGAACGCGGAGACGCTGGGAATTTACGGCTTTGGCGCGGCTGCGCATATTATTGCGCAGGTTGCCAAACACCAAGGTAAAAAAGTGTATGCTTTCACCCGTCCCGGCGACACGGCCGCGCAGGAGTTCGCCCTGCGCCAGGGTGCGGACTGGGCCGGGGATTCCACCCAGGCCCCGCCTGAAAACCTGGATGCGGCGCTGATCTTCGCCCCGGTTGGCCCACTGGTGGTGACAGCGTTGAAAGTCACGAACAAGGGCGGCGTGGTCGTCTGCGGCGGCATCCACATGAGCGACATACCCGCCTTCCCCTATAAATCCCTGTGGGAGGAGCGCGTCATCCGTTCAGTTGCCAATCTCACTCGCCGCGACAGCGAGGAATTCCTGGCGCTGGCGCCGCAGGTGCCGGTAAAAACAGATGTGACAGCCTTCCCGCTGGAACAGACGGGCGAGGCGTTGGAACAACTACGGAGTGGCCAGTTCGTTGGTGCGGCAGTAATCACGATAATATCCCTTTGAACTTTCTCTCAGCCTCGACCAACCCTGCGACCGAGGGTATCCGTTGCGGGGGGGAAACACTGGTTCAAAACACATTCTGGTAAACCCAAAAAATGTGTCGAATTCCCCGTAACCTTCCGCGTCGACAGATGTTATATAGTTCGGAGCTCCATCCAATTCTCTCACACCAACCAAAGGAGATTAAAAAATGACTAAAACAATCGGTAAGTGGCTTTACCTCATCGGCCTGCTCATCGCCATTGTCGTCGGCCTGTTCAGCCTCTCATTCTCGTGGCTGTCCCTGATCCTGGTGATCATGGGAATCCTGGCAGCGATCCTGTTCCTTGACTCGAATGACGTGGTCAACTTCGGCATCCGCTTCCTTTTGCTGACCGTAGTTGCCGGTGCGCTGAACAGCCTGCCCTTCATTGGGCCTTACATAACCGGCATGTTTACCGCAGTGGTTGCCTTCCTTGCCCCAGTCGCCCTGACGCTACTGGTCGTCCATTTCATCAAGAAGTACTTCTTCACGGAGTAAACACTTCCGAAGATAGAATCTCTAGAGAGCCGTCTGAATCAGAAGGCTCTCTTTATTTTGTTGAGGGAGGCAGGGTATTCGACATACTGGGCACTGCGGCGGGGATGGGCGCCGCCTGGATTGCGTACCGGGATTCGAGGCAGAAGCTGGAGCCAGTGGCAACTGGATTACCGTTCAAGAAAGCGACGAAACGTCCGGTAAAGAAACAGGCATCAGCAGACTCTACCGCCAGGTTTCTCCAGGGGAGAGTTTATTTTTAGCACACATGCAACTGTGATAAACTCTGCTTATGTTAGCTTTCACAGCCCAGGCAAACCCTAACATCGCCTTTATCAAATATTGGGGAAACCGCAACGATGCCCTGCGCCTGCCAGCGAATGGCTCGATTTCCATGAACCTGGAAAGGTTGGAAACGCACACCACCGTTCATTTTGACGAGTCTCTCCTGACAGACGGCGTTAAAATAAATGGGAAAATTGCCGGAAGCGCGGCCCGCCTGCGCGTCAGCAAGATGCTGGACGAGGTGCGGGCGCTGGCCAGCATCCACCACTTCGCCTGGGTGGAAAGCGAAAACAACTTCCCAATTGGAACCGGGATCGCCTCGTCTGCATCGGCTTTTGCCGCGCTGGCCCTGGCTGCCACAAAAGCCGCCGGCTTGGACCTGGACAAGGCTTCCCTCTCCCGCCTGGCACGCCGCAGTTCCGGTTCAGCCTGCCGTTCCATCCCGGGCGGATTCGTCGAGTGGGCCGCCGGGACGGGCGATGCCGATTCCTATGCCATCTCCATCGCCCCGCCCGAACACTGGGATCTGGCCGACTGCATCGCGGTGATCAGCTCCGAACATAAGTCGACCGGTTCCACCGAAGGCCATGCCCTGGCAGGGACATCCCTGCTCCAATCTGCCCGCGTTGACGACGCCCCGCGCCGCCTGGACACCTGCCGGCATGCCATCCTGAACCGTGACTTTGGGGCCTTTGTCGAAATCATTGAAGCAGATTCCAACCTGATGCACGCCGTGATGATGACGTCGCGTCCGCCGCTGTTCTACTGGCAGCCTACCACTCTGGTTGTTATGCAGGCCGTGCGGTCTGCGCGGGAAAAGGGACTGCCGGTATGCTACACAATTGACGCCGGGCCGAACGTTCATGTGATTTGTACTGGTTCTGCGGCGGAGGAAACGGCCCAACTGGTGGGAAGCATCCCCGGTGTCCGGGAAGTGCGTCTGGCAAAAGTCGGGGGACCGGCCAGGCTGGTGGAAAATCCATCCACCCATGCTCATGAGATTTGAATAATAAAAGCCGCTCAGATTAGCAGACAAAGCCCAAAACGGATATAATCAACCTGACCGCCTCGCAGGAGGCGCAGTTTATTGTTGACGAGGTTAACACATGAGTACAGCTATACTCGGCGGAATCGTCTTCGTGCTGGTCTTCGCCGGAATCATCTTGCTCCACGAACTAGGGCATTTTATCGTCGCCCGGCTGCTGAATATCGAAGTTGAAGAATTTGGCATCGGCTTTCCTCCGCGTCTGTTACGGCTCTGGCGCGGCAAAGGATCAATCCTCATCGGAAAGGAACGCCTGGTTATCCCGATTAATTTCGACCTGCCATTCGATCACAAGGCGTCCATCCATCGACCGGTAAATGCCGTTGCCGCTTCCATCCGCGGTAAGCTCGTACTACGTTCCATAGATTTTGCGGCCATAGAAGACGGTCAAGACCGGCCCTCTCCGGTTTTGGGGCACGAACCATCGTCTGTTCCGACTTCTGTCCCCCCCACCGGCGAAGAGGCGAAATC
>Ga0207931_1000226_pt1 | contig 21312 bp, 20 predicted proteins | sample NGESurdeep092012_2_FD_184478 | JGI IMG/M metagenome (GOLD analysis project Ga0207931, IMG submission 184478) | Arctic peat soil microbial communities from Barrow, Alaska - NGEE Surface sample 415-1 deep-092012 (SPAdes) | ecosystem: Environmental > Terrestrial > Soil > Wetlands > Peat ...
CCCCGCCGATATCATCCCCGAAGGGGAAGGTCCCCGAAGGGGGCAGGGTAGGCGCGGAAACTCTATTCCTGCTATAATACCTCTGCCCCTTGCTTCTAACCGAGGCGGCCTTAGCGTAACACATCGTCCCCTTAGGGGATATCATCCCCGCCGAAGGTCCCCGAAGGGGGCAGGGTGCAGGGAGCAGGGTATCAACTATCGCATTATAATATTCCCTCTGCAAAAAGCACGCTTGCCAAAAGTACACAGAAAGGATAAGCCATGGACCAGAAGAATGCTGATATCCAATCAGAGCAGCCTGCTCCTGATACTTTTAACGCCTCTCAAACACCCAATCCACCTGAATATGTCGCTGCCTCTACAAAGGCAGAAAAAAAGCAGCCTAATCGCTTTCAGCGATTCTTTCGCAAGGCGCTTATCTGGCTGGTCGTACTTGCTCTTGCTTTCCTTGCAGGTACCGTTACAGACCATTATCTTCGCACTATGCCTTTGCAAGATGAATTGAATACAACCACGGCGCATTTGGAACTATCCCAAGTGATGGTGGATGTGAGCAAAGCGCGCCTGGCACTCGCCTTGAACGATGTTGCGGGAGCTAAAGCTGCCCTACTCGATACCCAGCAGCGACTGGACAATCTGCTTCCACGCATTGCCATTTTCGATGCCAATCTGTCCCAAAGCATGCCTCAACGACTCAGCCTGATCGTTTCAGACTTGGAGAGAGATACCAAAACTGCAAAAATTGACCTGGATCTGTTTAACCAGGATTTGCTTGAAATTGAAGCAGCGTTGTTTAACAACTAAATTTTCCATTAACCATCCTCCATTCCCCAACAGTGTCCTCTTTGGGGATCCTCAGTCTCCAATTAAAAATCTTCTTTCAAAAATCCTCTTGACATTCTAGCTCAAATGTTCTAAAATAACCTCAGACAAGCGACGGTCAACCTTGCGCCGCTTGTCGCGTTTTAACCGCATCTCCTTACGAAGGGATCCTCCCATGCTCAACCCCTCCACTTTGCTTGTCGAAAGCCTCACCGTTCCCGGAAAGCCATCTATGATAATAAAACCGCCCTCACACCGTCCCCTTAGGGGATATCATCCCCGCAAGGGGACACCGTCCCGGGTTCTTACGGGAAATGATCTGTTCCTCTTATTTCCCCTCAGCAGCGCTCATTTTCCGGTGAAATCGCCCCCAGATGGGTTCTTCAATATGAAGAACCCCTTCCCAATCAGTCATTCGTTCCTGTTCGTTTTGGCAAAATTATCGTCTCCTGCTTTCCGTCGTCCATCAGTTCAAGGAAGAAGCAGTATAATGACTCGTTAACGACGTAGTTATTACTAAAAATCATGCCAATTACCCGCTCGAAACCCCCGTTTAAAAGAACCTCCTCTCGCTCCGGCAGCCGCAGCGCTTCTTTCCCGCAACCGGAGCCTGTCAGTAGTTCCTCGCGGCCCCGCCAGCCGACATCCTCCCCGCGGGGGAGGCGTTCCTCCTCCAAGCGCAGTGTCCCGCCCGAACGTTTCTCGGTTCTGGACAGTATTTCGCCCGAGCGCAAAATGGACATCCTCGGCGTTGTACTGGCCATCGTCGGCCTGCTGACGTTGCTCAGCCTCTTCTCGGCCAACAAAAGCAGTCTCACCGGCGGCTGGATCAACATGCTGACGCAGGTCTTTGGCTGGGGCGTCTACGTCCTGCCGGTCGGGCTGCTCGTGCTGGGCACCTGGCTGGTGGCTCGCAACGTGGATCGTCTCCCGGCGCTCAATATCGAACGCGTCATTGGCATGCTGCTCCTGTTCGTCGGTCTGCTGGTGGCATTCCACGGCCTGGACGGCCCGACCGCCACGGTCATCGCCCGTGCCCAGGCCGGCCACGGCGGCGGCTACATCGGCGCGCTGCTCCAGCAGGGGCTGGTCGGCGCCATCGGCGCAGCCGGGACGGTCATCGTGGTGGTTGCCTGGTTGGTCATTGCCCTGGCGATGACCCTGGACCTTTCGATGCACGAGATGTTCAAATGGGTCGGGCCGCTGGGGACGAAACTCAAAAACCGGCTGAACCAGCAGTTGCAGAAGGAAGCCCACGGTCCGGCCGGGAGCGAGCCGCCGGAAGAACCGCTCGACGAGTTCACCCCCTTGCAGCCTCCGCCGCTGGCGCAGCCGGCTTCTGCCGTCCCCTCCGGCGTGACGGTCAGGACCAACCTCTCGTCTGCTCCGGCGATCACCTGGGTACTGCCGAAGGTGGCCGATATCCTGGAGCCGCCGGAGGCTCCCAAGGTCAATGAGGAATTTATCGAGAAGCGCGCCCGGCTTATCGAGGAGACGTTGGCATCCTTCGGCGCGCCCAGCCAGGTGGTCGAGATCAGCCGCGGGCCCACGGTCACCATGTTCGGTGTGGAGCCGCTCTTCGTCGAGTCGCGCAACGGTCAGACGCGTGTGCGCGTTGGCAAGATCGCCTCTCTGGCCGACGATCTGGCCCTGGCCCTGGCCGCGCCGCGCATCCGCATCCAGGCCCCGGTGCCGGGACGCGGCTTCGTGGGCATCGAAGTGCCAAATGAAGAGATGACACTGGTGGCGCTGCGCGAAGTGGTGGAGAGCGAGGTATTCACCCGCAACAAAGCACCCCTGCGTTTTGCGCTTGGCAAGGATGTGGCCGGGCACCCCAAGGCCGCCAACCTGGAATCCATGCCGCACATGCTCATTGCCGGGACGACCGGCTCCGGCAAGTCGGTCTGCGTCAACGCCATCCTGACTTGTCTCCTGCTGAGCAACACCCCCGACGACCTGCGCCTGATCCTGGTGGACCCCAAGCGCGTCGAGCTGACCGGTTACAATGGCATCCCGCACCTGCTGGCCCCGGTGGTGGTGGAGATCGAACGGGTGGTCGGTGCCCTGCAATGGATGACCCGCGAGATGGATAACCGCTATCACAAGTTCGCCGAGATCGGTGGGCGCAACATCGCCGATTACAATGCCCGCATGGTCACGCAGGGCGGCAAGAAATTGCCCTACCTGCTGGTGGTGATCGACGAACTGGCCGACCTGATGATGATCTCCCCCGACGAGACCGAGCGCACCATCACCCGTCTCGCCCAACTGGCGCGTGCCACCGGCATCCACATGATCATTGCCACCCAGCGTCCCTCGGTGGACGTGGTGACCGGTCTAATCAAGGCCAACTTCCCGGCCCGCATTGCTTTCGCCGTGGCCTCCAACACCGACAGCCGCGTCATCCTCGACCAGCCCGGTGCGGAACGTCTGCTCGGGCGCGGCGACATGCTCTTTCAGGCCCCCGACTCTCCCGCGCCGGTGCGTTTGCAGGGTGTCTTTGTCTCTGACATCGAAATTACCCGCCTGGTGGACTATTGGAAACAGCAGGCGGGTGCATCCAGTCCTTATGCCGCTGCGGCCGGGACCCCGGGCGGGACACCCGAAATCCTCCCGCCGGGTGTACCCCTTAAACAGGTGCCGATGTTTGAGGATATCACCGCCCTTCAGGGTGACCCGCTCCTGAATGACGCCATTGACACCGTCCGCCGCGAGGGGCGCGCCTCGGTCTCGATGCTGCAGCGCAGAATGCGCATCGGCTACACGCGCGCCGCCCGCCTGGTGGATACGATGGAAGAAAAGGGGATCGTCGGTCTGCCCGAACATGGCACCGGTGTGCGCGAGGTGCTGGACTACGGTCCCGCCGCCGCGCCGAAAGAGGATTAATTTTTCAGGGGCGACCGGAGCCTTTTTGGGATTGCTTCGCCCGCCATCCCAAAGATCTTACTATTTGCATAGGTGTATTGCCAGGGATCCATTTGACATCTGTTATCTTGTAACGGACCATTCCAAACAGCTATCCTTAGGAGGTTTCGTATGAGTAATGCAATTGCCGATTTAATGAATGAACATGTAGCGATTCTTTCTGCCATTCAGATCTTGGAAAGGATGATTGCTACAATTGAAAAAGCCACATCAGTAGAAACAAAGGATATTCAAGATTTCATCGGGTTCCTAAAAGAGTTCGCAGACAAGTGCCATCATGGGAAAGAGGAGGGTCTTTTATTCCCGGCGATGATCGGGGCAGGCGTTCCAGATAGGGGTGGACCTATTGGTGTAATGCTTGCTGAACATGCCCAGGGCAGGAAGTTGATCCGGGATATGGAAGAATCAATCTCAACGGATGTAGACCGGATGAGGCTCGCGCAGGCGGCCAGAGAATATGCAAATCTTTTAAGGAATCATATAAAGAAGGAAAATACAGTATTGTTTCCCCTGGCAGAAAGCGTGTTAACAGAAACACAATTAGAAAAGCTTTATGAAGGGTTTGAAGAACATGAAGAAAAGGTAATTGGACAGGGGAGGCATGAAGAACTTCATGCCATGCTTAAAAGCCTCCAGGAAAAATACCCGATGAAATAATGGGGATGGTTGCTCCGCCCGAGCCGGGCACCGGCGTGCGCGAGGTGCTGGACTACGGTCCCGCCGCGTCGCCGAAAGAGGATTAATCCATCCAAAGCCCACCCGTGGACTCCATCCAATCGGCGATCTTTTCCACGGCGTGGGGGATGTCGTTATCGGAAATATCCAGTTCCAGTTTCGGCAGCATCGATTCACTCACCAGCCGTTTGATCAACTCCTGCTCGCGTACAAAAGCCGGAAGGTCGTTATACTGGTCCGGTTTGCCGGATACTTCCAGGCGTTCCTCGCGTGCCGCGGCAAAAGACTCGGGCGTGCGGTTCAGGAAAACCAGCCGAAAGTTGAGCGGCAGCAGGCGTTCTTCCAGCCAGCGGAAGTCATAATCCTTGCCGTAGGTCTGTAATTGGCAGGCGCGCGTCGAGATGTGGAAACGGTCCACGATCCAGGAGTAGTAGCGCTGGAGTTCGAAGAGACGCAGCCAGGTGGCGTAGGTCTCCATTGCCAGGGCTTCCTCGTGCGGCTCGAAGTTGATCAGCCCGCGTCCCCAGGGGAAGTTGGTGAACGCGCACCACTCTGCCGAAATGAGCGGGGAATGATATTTATATTTGCGCGGTCCCACAATGCGCGGATGCTCGTTGAGGGCAAAGGCGATGTCGGTTTTGAAGGTCAAACGGGTGCCTTCGAGGATGATCTTTGGGGTCAGTTTGTTTCCCATGACTCGAATTATAAACGGCTTTATGGTATGATTTCCGGGCCTACAGGTATCTTATGGATGACAAAATCACTATCATCGAAGGTCCGCCCCCCGTATTCGAACCCGTCCAGGACGGCTGGGCGCTCAGTCTCGGCGAAGGCCCCTATCTGCCGCTGACCCTGCTCACGCGCCTGCGAACGTTTAACGGCCCGGCGCTGGTGGAACGTTGTTATCGCCGCTGGCGCCTCAACGAACCCATCCATCTGCACTATCGCAACGACCTGGGCTTGGAAGAGAAAGCCCCCATCGTGGCGGCGCGTTCGGTCGAGACCGACGACGGGCACGTGCTCCTGCTCTGGATCCAACTTGACCCGCAAAATATCCGCCTTGAGCTCGATGCGGGGGATGATGAGGCCGGCGAGGAGTAGCAGACCCAGGGCTGAAGATGAAGTGGAAGGCCCGGTTCCCGGGCTGTCTTTATTTGGGTCAATAATCACGAAAAAAATCACGCATGGCTATGGATTTCGTCATATTGACTTAGTACTGATAATCGAGTACCTTTAAGGGGAAAGATTTTTCTTGGTGGAAATGCTTATGCTGGAATGTTTAGACATTGCGTAGAGTAGAGCGGGCCTCCCGTCCGGGGTGCCCGCTTATATTTTCACCGTACTTCAATCTTCATAAGGAGATAAACATGTCAGGACAGGTTAATGCTTTCGAAATGGCGCAGAAGCAGTTTGACGGCGTTGCCAAGCTGCTCAAGCTCGACCCGCAGGTGGCTGAGATGCTGCGCTGGCCGATGCGCGAATACACCTTCCGCATCCCGGTACGTATGGACGACGGCTCACTGCGTGTCTTCCAGGGCTATCGCGTCCAGCACAACGACGCCCGCGGCCCGTGCAAGGGCGGCATCCGCTTCCACCCCGCCGAGACGCTGGATACCGTGCGCGCCCTGGCGACCTGGATGACCTGGAAATGCGCCGTGGCCGATATTCCGCTGGGCGGCGGCAAGGGCGGCATCATCGTTGACCCGTCCACGCTTTCCGTTGGTGAGAAGGAACGCCTGTGCCGCGGTTGGGTGCAGAACATGTGGAAGAATATCGGTCCACGCCAGGACGTCCCTGCTCCTGATGTCGGTACCACCCCGCAGATGATGAGCTGGATGATGGACGAGTATTCCAAACTCTCCGGCGTGTACACCCCCGGGGTTTTCACCGGCAAGCCGCTGGGCGGCGGTGGTTCGGAAGGCCGCACCGAAGCGACCGGTTACGGCGTCATCTACACCGTGCGTGAGACTATGAAACACCTGGGCATTGACCCGAAGAAATCTTTGGCTGCCATCGAAGGCTTTGGCAACGTTTCGCAGTACGCTGCCATTGGTTTCATCGAAATGCTGGGCGGAAAGATTGCCTGCGTCTCCTGCTGGGACCGCAATGACAAGACCTCCTATACTTACAGCCACAAAAACGGCGTGGACCCGCGCTTTTTGCTCACCATCGTAGACCAATATGGCACGATTGATAAGAAGAAGGCCGAAGCCGCCGGTTACGTCGTCGAAGACGGCGAGAAGTGGATCGAGACGGATTGTAATGTTTTGATCCCGGCTGCCATCGAAGGCCATGTCAATGCCGATACCGTCAAGAAGATTTCGAAGAACGTCAAAATCGTGGCCGAAGGCGCCAATGGCCCCTGCACGCCCGAAGCAGATGAATACTTCAAGAAGAACAATATCTTTGATATCCCTGATTTCCTGTGCAACGCCGGCGGCGTGACCTGCTCGTACTTCGAGTCAGTCCAGAATGATGCCAACTACTACTGGCCGAAGGAAGAAGTGTTACAAAAACTCGACCAGAAGATGACCGCTGCCTTCCACGGTGTGTTGGATATGTCGCACAAACAGAAAGTCACCATGCGCGATGCGGCCTACATGGTTGCCATTGACCGCGTGGCCAAGGCCATGCAGTTGCGCGGCTGGATCTAGTCCAACCTGAAATTTCCGTGGTAGTCCCGGTTCCAGCACGGGACGTGGTAGTCCCGGTTCCAGCACGGGACGTGGTAGTCCCGGTTCCAGCACGGGACAAAAAACCAGGACGCCAGGTCAACCTGGCGTCCTTCGTTGTTGTATAATAAGGCAATCCACTGCGAAGCGAGTATGTAAAAATGGACCTGCCAGAAGAGACCTTCCCCGAAGAGCTAATCTTGCCAGAGGGCTTTACCCCACTTGGCGACCCCACCCGTCTGCCACGCGCCCGCCGTAGAAGGGCGCAGCGCATGTTGGTCCCGCTAGCGGCGGACAAACGGGCTGCCATTTTAGACGATCTGGCGCGGCGTGCATTCCCCTCGTTTGAGTTCTTCCTGTTCGCTTTTCTGTGCGGGGCCATTCTGGGAGCGGCTTACTTGCTGAATGCGCCGGCCATGCTCCTGCTGGGGATTTTACTCGCGCCGCTGTTGACCCCCTGGGTGGGTCTGACGCTGGCTGCGGTTACCGGCTCCTGGCGTTTTTTCTTCCTGACCTTGGGCGGGCTGCTGGTAGCTGGGGCGCTGGTATTCCTGACCGGAGCCCTGGCCGGGCTGGCTGGCCGTCTCTGGGTTAATTTGCCGTTTTATTATGCCAGGACCCATGCCCAACTGTGGTGGCCGGATTTATTGGTTGTGGCACTGGGGGCGGCTCTACTGGCAATCTCCTTTGTCCGCTCTGAACAAAAACCAATCCTGGCGAGTGTGATGCTTGCTTATGGGTTGTTCCTGCCGGTCAGCGCGGCGGGTATCGGGCTGGGCATCGGGAAGGATATCGGCGGTGTGACTCTCTGGCCAAATGGCTTGCTGGTCTTCCTCGTCCATCTGGCGCTGGCTACGCTGGTCGGCGGTATTGTTCTGGTTGCAATGCGTTTCAAACCGATGAGAGCCAGCGGATACCTTCTTCCAATTTTCCTCGGACTGCTTACCCTGATGACACTGGTCGTTCTTACCGGGCTGGTGACGTTCATCCGGGATGGCATAACTGCCGCCCGCCACATGGCGCCGACGTTGACGCCCACGACCCTTATCCTGCCCTCCACCACCCCGATCGTTGTCCAAACCTCGACACCGCTCCCTACCAGCATGCCGAGTGCCACGCTTTCGCCGGCCTTCACGCTGCAACCGACTCCGGTTTACGCTTTGATTGCTGCTGACCCGATGTACGGCGGGGCAATAGTCCGCACCGAGCCAGGCGTGGGAACTCAGTTGGCCATCCTGAACAACGGCACCATTGTTCAGGTGCTGCCCGAAATCGAAAACGTGGATGGGATAACCTGGGTGCGTATCCGGGTCAATAACCTGGAAGGCTGGGTCTTGCAGGCCATCCTGGCAGCAACCACCCTGACGCCTACACCGGTTCCTACGTCCACGTTCACGCCAACCCCCTAGTATTTCATCTCACTTATGGAGTTCTAAATGACCATCCACTTTGGTACAGACGGCTGGCGCGCCGTCATCTCAGACACGTTTACGTTCAATAACCTGCGCATGCTCACCCAGGCCATCGCCGATGCTGTGTCCTCCGAGAGCTGGGATAAATCTGGAAAAGGCGGTTCTGTTCCGGACCCAAAAAAGTTTGTTGTCGGTTTCGACACGCGCTTTCTCTCCGATCGCTACGCTGGAGACGTGGCGCGCGTCCTGGCGGCTAACGGCTTTACTGTTTATCTCGCGCAATCGGATGCGCCCACTCCTGCCATCTCATATGCGGTAAAAAATCTCAACGCCATTGCCGGAGTGATGATTACCGCCTCGCACAATGCCCCGCGGTATAACGGTGTCAAACTTAAAGCCGCTTATGGCGGTTCGGCCCTGCCTGAGCAGTGCCACCGGGTGGAGGTTTACCTCAATGATAACGAGGAGCGCGCCCGGGGTCCGAACTTGATGGACTTTGACCTGGCGCGCGAACAGGGCCTCATCCAGAAATTCAACCCCCTGCCGGCGTATTTCGAGCATTTACGGAAACTCATCAACAGCGATTTGATTGCCGAAAACCCTCAGCGTTTTGTGGTTGACTCGATGCATGGCTCCGGGCGTGGTGTGATCAAGGCGTTCCTGCAAGGGACCGGCTGCGAGATTTCCGAAATCCGCTCCGAGATGAACCCGGGCTTTGGTGGCTTTCACCCCGAGCCGATTGCCAAGAACCTGGGCGCGTTGGCCGGGGCCATTGGTGCAGGGATGGGCAATTTTGGCTTGACCACCGATGGTGATGCAGATCGCATTGGCGCCATGGATGAACGCGGTAATTTCGTGGATCCGCACAAAATTATGGCTCTCGCCCTGCGCTACCTGGTTGAGAAGCGCGGCTGGAGCGGCGCCGCGGTGCGGACGGTCTCGACCACGCGCATGGTGGACCGTCTGTGCAAACGCTATGGCTTGAAACTCATTGAAACACCGGTCGGCTTTAACCACATCGCCGATTACATGATGACTGAAGATGTCCTTATTGGCGGCGAGGAATCGGGCGGCATCGCTTTCAAGGGACATATTCCCGAAGGCGACGGCCCGCTCATGGGCCTGTTGCTCGTGGAAATCATCGCCGTGGCGAAGAAACCACTGTATACACTGGTGAATGATTTGCTGGCGGAGGTTGGCCCGGCCTTCTACGAGCGCATGGACCTGCGCCTGCATCATCCGGTCGCCAAGGCCGAGATGACCAATTTCGTGGTTAAAAATGCTCCGGCGGAGATTGGCGGGCAGAAGGTGGCCGAAATCAGCAACATTGATGGTGTCAAATACATTATGGCCGATGATTCCTGGCTGCTTATTCGTCCTTCCGGCACCGAACCGGTGTTGCGCGTTTACGCTGAAGGACGCAGCGCGGAGATGGTTAAAGCCTTACTGGGCTACGGTGAAACCGTCGCTGCTAGTGTGACTTAGAACCGGGAATATCCAAAGACATTCTTGTTAAAAATTAAAAGCGTGGGTCCGAATAATCAGACCCACGCGGATACCACCAATAGGAGCAGACCCCTTTGTCTGCTCTTAAATTTTATTTTGTCTGGGATTTTCTCATGCGACGTGCCAGGAAGATGACGGCTACTAGCGCCAGTGCCAGGATAATCATACTGGGCAGGCCGACATCGTCGAAGAAGCCGGTTGTAGGCATTCCTTGACCGCCGGCCGCGTGTGTGCCTATAGCGGCAGCGGCTGTGGAGGTCATCTGTAACGCCAGTTGCGTTTTCATGGCGGCCAGCGTAGCCGGGTCCGTGGAGGTCATCTGTAACACCAGTTGCGTTTGCATGGCAGCCAGCGTAGCTGGGTTAGTAGAGGTCAACTGTAACGCCACCAGTTGCGTTTGCATGGCGGCCAGCGTAGCCGGGTTAATGGTGGCTGTTGCAGCCGGGCTGTTCAGCGCAATGACCGGTGTGGAGCTGACCGTCGGCGTTCTTGGAACAGAGGTTCCGGTCTGTAAGGGTAAGGGAGTAGACGGAAGAGTCGGTGTCCGCAGAGCGGCCTGGGCTATGGATGTTAACTGCTGGACAGCCTGGGCTGTGGATGTTAAATGCTGGACAGCCTGGGCTGTGGATGTTAACTGTTGGACAGCCTGGACATTCCCTGCTTCGATCGTTGCCTGCGCAGCATTTCTTTGTGCGGCGGTGCGCGGAGCGATGACCAGGAAATAGATCGCCATGCATACCAGAGTCAGGAAAACCAGGCCCGCCACAACCCCGGCCACGATTCTGAACGTACGGTTGCTTTTCTCCTCAGGCGGCGGGGCGTCAGGAGTTTCCGTCATATTGGGGGTATTACCTTCATCCAACATTGCTGCTTCCTCCTCGTTTGAATTATATTACCCTAGGACTTCCAAATTGGCAAGCGGGACAACAATTTGCTCGCCAGAATCCAGTCTTACTTCTGCGGCTGCCACGCGTAACCCGCTGGGTATAGTTGTCAGACCGGGTAGCAGTCCGGCCAGGGTCCCGACCACTCCGGCGTGGGGTGCACGCGTCAGACGTACCGGCTGATCGGGGGCAAACGTCTCCACTTCGCGCGGCAAAGGCGGTTCTTGCGTCACCGGCATAGGTATGAGGATTTCAGGCCGCACGCCGGTTTGCCGGTCGAACGGTTCGGCATTAAGTGTCACTTCGCGCTTGGCATTGGTGGTTAGTAATTTGTAAGCGGCGCTGTCCATCGATTTCAGGCCAAAACCGTCCACCAGGACAATCGGATATTGCATCTGCGCGGCCAGCGGGATGAGGGCGGGCGAGAGACTGCCCAGGATCATGCCGCGCACCGGCAGATCGCCGGCTGCTTGCAGGGCTGCCGGATCGCTGCAATGACCGGCCAGCAGTATCGAGCCGCGCAAGCTGACATCTATATGGTTTAAAGAGAGCATTTCATCCGGGGTTGTGGTAACGGGCAGCATCAGGCCAAGCCCCATCTGACCGTTGCCCCATACACCCTGCACCAGTGCCCCGCTGAACGTGATTTCCACGCCGCGTTCGGAGATCTGACGTGTGACCCTCCCCGGGATTCCGGCACGCAGTTCGAACGTTCCCTCCCCGGCTTCCATCAAGATGCGCCCATCGCCGACCAGAATTACCCGTCCGTTGCTCGGTGCACGCAGGGTGTACGGGACGAGGCTCATCCGCTGGGCAATGCACTGGCCTTCGGTGACCATTTCCCCAGCTTTGACCTGGATCAGCCGTTGAGCCGCTTCTGGCTGGATCCCGAGCATGCGTGCCACATCAATCAGCAGATGATCCTGCCCGTAGTGCGCCTCGGCCACCACATCCAACGGCGTGACTTTTTGGTCTACGCGCGCAATGACACGACCGGGCACAGGCAACAGGCGTTCGCGCCGGAGGGTGGTCAATGGGAGGATATGTATAACGGGTGCCAACATGGAGAGTCTAGCCTCCTAATGTCCACAGCCATTTTTTGATGAGTTCGCGCCGCCGCACGCCATCTGCCGGGAAGCGCAGCGGGCGGCCGCGCGCGTCGATAACCAACCCCAGCGCCGTCCCGGTGATGGGGATGCCGTCCTCGCGGGTGCGGCCAGGGCCAAAACCCAAATCGGCATTGTGTAAAGGTTGCAGATAAAGGCGTCCGGATTGACCAGCGGGCAAAGGCATTGCTTCCAGCGCACCCTGTTTCACCTCTATCCGGCTCTCGTTACCGTTCGGGTGGATGAGGCGTGCACCCAGGACAGGTGTCCCGAGGCGGACCTTGGCATACGGTGCTACCACGGTCGCCAACCCGAGGAAAGCACCCGATTCCAGTACCTGGATGGGCAGGATGGAGTTGCGGCTGGCGGCTGCGCCCAGTGCAGGCAGCAGGTTGTTCTGATCCAGAATCACGGTGGTGATGCCCACCGGTTGGATGGCGTCCAGCAGGATCAGTAAACCCTGGCCGAGGGTGGGAGCGCGTGTAATCACGCTCCCTGCCGCCAGGATTGGCTCGAAGTAGGGCCTCAGGCCGAGTGCGGCCCGGCGGGCTTTGCGGGGAAAATCTTTGGCAGCACTGTTCAATGCCACGTACAGACTCTGGCGTGCCACAGCCTGCTCAATGGACAGGTCTTCGGGGGTAGCGGGTAAACTCGCCGGATAGATGGATTTTTGGTACAGGTAATCGCGCACTGCCTCGGCGGGAATCTCGGTCGGAATCCATTTCAGGATGTCTTCCAGGCTGGTGTAACGCAGCAGGTTGGCGAGGCTTTCGCCAAGTCCCAGTTGCGGATACACGCCCAAGGTCAGTTCGCCGCCGAAAGCCGCCGCGACGGTGACCGCCGATGCGCCCAGGTCTACACCCAGGATACCTTTGCTTGAATCATACACCTTGCTGAGGAAGCGAATAATGCGCCCTTCGGCGGAAGCGGTTGGTATCAGTGTGTTTCCTGCCCAGGTGTTGAGTTCATCTAAGCCATTCATCTGACTGCGGCGCACCTGGGTGTAGAGTTCGATCAGGGCGCGCTGGGCAGGTTGGAGGTCCTCGATATCGATACCGGGGCGCAGGTTAGGACTGATGCTTAAAGAGGACGTCAGTGGTTGTAAACTTTTTTTGACTTCATCGGCCAGTCTCTGATTCCCAGCGAAGAGCAGGGCGGGACGTTTATCCACCGGCAGCAGGTAACAGGCCAAGCCGACAGTTTCAATCAGACGCCGGACGGAGCGTGCTGCCCCGCCATCCGTCCCACCGGCGATCAGGATCAGGTCCGGGCGGAGCCGCACCAGACTGTCAATCTGCTCCTCCGGCTTGCGGGCGTCGTTCAGTCCGATGGTTTCCACCACGCGGGCGTAGATGCTGCGCGCCAGCCGCTGGGTGCTTTCCAGCGAGACATCGTCCAGCAGGCCAACGACAGCGGTTTTGATGGCCGGACCAGCGGAAAGCGTGGCGGCAAAGGTATCCACCCCTGTGCCTTCCGAAGTCGGCATGATCAGGCGGTGGCCTTCATCGAGGAACTTACACCCGGTGACAATTTGCAGGTTTTCAATGGCCTGGCGCACGCCCTCGCTGACATCTCGAAAGGGTGAGGCGGCTGTCGTGGGGGCGTGGCCGGAAGCGATGAAACGATAATGGCCTTCCACCACGTCGAAGAGGGCGGCGCGGGTGGTTACGGTGCCGACATCTACGGCCAAGAGGGAATCAGCGTCAACCAGCGAAGCGGGCATAAGGATTATGTCTCATTACAGGGTACTGCGTAATTATATGAACCAAAATCCCATGAAATGCGAGCAATTCGGCAATCGTAGGCTCAGAGGTTTCATCCAAGAAGCAATAGAGGACGCAAAAGGTTTATAGAGATGATAAAAATGTAATTATGAAATTCAGACGCTCGATGAGAGCGGTCATGGCAGCCACAAAGACACCGGCGAACAGGACGCCAAAGGTGATGGCGATGAAGACCTGTCCCACCCAACTTAGCAAGCTGACCAGTTTGCCACGTTGCGGGCCACTCTCGGTGGCTTTCGCTCCGTAATGGAAATAGACCAGCGTCGTCAGGGTTCCAACCAGCATGACGACCCCTTCACTCAGGTGTTCCAGCCAGTATTGTCCGGCACCGGACAGGTTGAGCGCGTTCATGGACGCCCGGGCCTGCGGGAAGAGCGTCCCCATCACTGCTCCGCCTACGGCGACTGCCGCGCCCACTCCCACCAGGAAAGCCATTGATGGAGTGCCCAGGCGGGCAGTCCGCGGCGAAAGTTTGAGCAGGAGCAGCAACCCCAGCACCAGCGGGATAATGGTCAACAGACTGCCGGAAAGCAGCGGCACGATAAGCCGCAGATACAGCACCTGATGCCAGGCCACCGCAGCGGCATATCCGGCGGAAACACCGATAAAGATATATACGGCCACCCGAAAGGCCGGGTTATCCCCAATAAGATAACTCAATACCATCAGGGTAAGCAAGAAACTTATCCCACCGGTGATTAGGTCAACAACGTTGGTAGAGGAGATCGCGGACATGGTCAGACCCCTTCTCCAAACTTGTCGCGGCGGGCGCGCCAGCCAGTAATAACGCTCCAAAGTGCGCCGACTATGATCAATATTTCTGCGACCAGTGTCCCGGCGCTGAATGAGTTCCAGTAGCGTTGTGCCAGGCCAGTTTGTGCATCGGGGCGGATGAAAGCTTGCCCGTAAGCTTCGCCGCCCGCCAGCCCGGTAACCAGGCCTTTAATCTGCCCTGAATCATAGTAGGGGAGGATCATCGGTTCCGCTAGGGCAGAGATGACCATCAGCATGGGCGTATTGCCAATCGTAGAACCAGTTTGCTCAATCCAGACGCGCCCGCTATCGGCATTGTCGGTTAAAACGATAATGGCAGCAAAGTCGCTTAATTCCTGGATACCTTGCAGGGGTGGCAATTGCCAGGCCTGTTGACCGTCCATTGTGAACGGTGCGGCTTCTGCGGGGAAAATGGCAAAATACTGCACGCCCGATGGACCTCCTGCCAGGTACCCTAGGTTAACATATTGCTGCCCGGCCTGGTAATTGTGCCTGGCAACCAAAGGCGAAGCGCTTGTATCGTGCAGGAAGCGTTCAGCCAAAGCCGGTCCGGTTGGGCTTGTGGAGACCAGCACCAGACGTGGATCTTGGAGCAACAAATGATCCATTAGTGGAGCGGCGGCAGCTTCCAATTCGCCGGAGAGGGCTGGGTCATAATCGAAAACCACCAGCACCGGCGCGTTGGATGGCAGGCTACCGATCAAAGTGAAGGCGTTTACCATTTCAGGCGGTTGTAGTTTACTGGCCTGCGTGACCGGAATCCTGGTACTGAGCGGCAATCCGACTGCCAAGATCAGAAAACTAGCAATCAACCACCGCCATAGCCGGTTCGAGGCGAGGCGCGTTCTCCTGGCGGCCTGCGGCTCAATCTCGCTGGAAATCAGCCGTTCGAAAGCGGCAGCATAGCGCTGCTGACCGTCGGTTACCTGGAGTATGGTGGAATAAGCCGGCGGCTTGCGCAGCGGACCCAGACCGGGACCCACCGGCAGCACCCCGTGCAGACCCGCCAATGGGCCGCTCTGCTCGGTGACCTGGGCATCCTCTTGCAGAGTTGTCTTGGCTTCGGCCACAACCGATTCCACCGGGCGCATCGCCTGTACCCAGGAAGGCAGTTCGGATACCTCAAGATTTTCAGATGCGGATGTTTCCGCATCCCCCTCGGGAGCTTTTTCTGCGGCCTGTTCCGGCTTCAATTTAGAGAGCCAATCGGGCATTTCCATTGAGAAGGCTGCGTTGCCCCTTTCCTCAGGGGCAGTGCCTTCGTCGTTGTTGGCGATCATTGCCGGAGTCCCGTCTGAGGGTGTCGTGCTACTCTTGATCCCGGCCAGCCAATCGGGCAGCGACTGGGTTCCTTTCTTTTTTTCTGGCAGTGGGGGAGCCACCTCGAATTGTTCTTTTTTTGCTTCCTGCTCCTCCGCCGCGTTGACATCTGCCTGGAACCGGGACAACCAGCCGGGTGTCTCGTCGCGGGCTGCGCTGGAAGGCGGGAGTTCGCGACTGAATATTGGCGCGGGCGCGGCGGACTCTGGAGCGGTCTTTGCTTCCAGGTCTGACAGCCACTCCGGGAGACTTTCCCCGGTGGCCGCCTCGGGCGTTCCGGGCGCTGACCCGAAATTGGAAAGCCTGTCCGGGACATCGGACCCTGCGGCTGTCCCTCCATCCCCGTGCGGGGCAGGTTCCGAATCAATGGTTTTCTCTTTTAGTTGATTCAGCCAGTCGGGCAGGTTTTCTGTCTGACCGGAAGCAGGCTTGTTTTCTTCCGAACTGCCTGATAGACTGGATAGCCAATCATGCAATCCTTCATCTTGCGGTGCGACCGATTGTTCCGGCGTACTGGGAGCTACAGGTTCGGATTTCAGAGAATCCAGCCAGTCGAGAGATTCTCCCTTGCCCTGCAAGCCACCTTGAGGTGTGATTTCCGGCGTCGCCGATTGTGGCTCGCTGCCCAGACGCGCCACCCAGTCTGTATCACCCGCACCGGCTGATAGGCTGCCAGTTGCGTTCAAGGCAGGTTCCGGCGCAGACGCAGATGCCGGAGCGGACGTGCCAGGTTTTTCGGCGCTCAAGCTGGCCAGCCAGTTGGGGAGTTCTTCCTCGTCGGCGGAGGCGGCTTTGCCGAGACCGGATAGCAAATCGGGCATGTCGCCGGAAGAGTCGGGGCTAGTGGCAGGCGCGGGTCCGAGCGGCAGGCCCTGGTCGGGGGATACGTCCGCTGTAGATTTACCTGCAGCGGTGTCCTCGTCTTTTTGTAGGGAACGCAGCCAGGAGGGCAGCGTCGGTTCCAATTCCGCCGTATTTTTCTTGGTGGGAGCTTCGCCTACGTGAACAAGGTCTTCACTGGCAGGTTTTACTGTTTCAAACTCAGAGGTATCTTTCTTGACCGGATTTTCGCCCACTTTGATGGGCTGGGAATCGACCGGCCTGGAGGCCGAGAGTGGTGTCAACCGGACTCCACAGAATTGGCAGTTCTCCAGTTCTGCGGGGTTGGATTTGCCGCACATTGGACAAAGAACATCAGCCATTATTTATTCCCCCCGTAGGGAAGGTCGGTGCCGAAGAGGATGCGCAGGCCGGTGGTCAGCGTGCCAAGCGCCACGCCGATCAGGATGCCACGTGCCCCCGCAGCAGCCATCACCTGGGCGATGAAAGGACGCACCCAGTCGCTTAATCCGGGTATATAACCCAGTAAGGGCAGGGGAGCGGTGCCAAGCAGGATGAGCAGTGCGGTGACGAGGAAGATGACGGAAAACAGATTGAACCGGCGGCGCAGCAGGCGGATGCTGGCATAGGTCAATGTGACGACCAGCAGAGCCATCAGGCTGGCTTCGACCGGCAGTTGGACTGTGGTGAAGACGACTTCCATCTGATCGGGTCTTACCAGGCCGAACAGGAATGTGGCCACCAAACTGATGATCAGGAGCAGGCTGTAGAATGATCCTTTTTCCTTTTTTTGGATTTTTTTAAAGTGAACCTGGAACAGGTTAAGGATGCCAATGAAGATTGCAAAACCTGCCAGGATAATTGCCCAATTAAGCAGTGTTAGGCGTATGTCTGTCAGCAGGGAGGTCTGGCCGACCGCATTTTGAGCGAAGAAGTAGCCTGCCAGGACAAGCACGCCGCTGGCAATCGTAATGGCTGTACTGGCAATGGCGATAACAGTGGAGAGGGGACTCTTGCGGTTCACAGCAACCCTGCCAGTGTGAGCAGCGCCCCCACCAGGATGGCGGCGATAATCAGCCAGCGCAGGACATCTTGGACGGTCAGGCTGGCAGTGTGCAGCGGACTGGATTCGACATAGGCTCCGGCCGCGTAAATTTCTTCGCCGATGAGCGGTTCCTGAGCGCTGGCATAGATCACAGCCTGGGCGCTCAGATTGTCACTTCCAGCTAGAACGAAAGTGTTTTCGCGTTCAACGGCGTCGGTCAGTAAGGCCACTTCGACGCCGAAATTGCCCATCAGTACATTGGCTGAAACGTTTTCGTCGCGGATGGTCGGGATTACTCCAGCAGCATAAGAGAAGGGGGTCAGACCAGTCAAACGTCCCGCAGTAGGGTCGAAGGCGGACCGTTCGGAAAATTTTGCCGCGGCTTGTAGTGTGTCCTGCGAGAGGATGGCCAGCGTAGCATCGCCGGAGGTGGCAATCGGCGGCTGGTCACCGGCGGAAGTCAGGTCAGCCAGGCGGCGTAGGAGAGCGAGACCCGCCAGGGCCGAGGCGGATTGGGGGGTGGTCAGCGTACCGTGCCCGAGCGAGACGTGGAGGCGGCTGCCATCTTCGACGACGAGTCCAACTGCCTGACGCAGGCGGGTGAAGGCAGGGATGTCACGGAAAACAGAGGGCGTCTTGCGGCGCAGGTGCGATAGCCCCAGCATCAGCGCTGCGCTGAAAAATACTATCCCAAAACCAGCCAATCCAAGCCAGATGCTCATGAAGGCATTTCCTCCCGCAAATAGGTGGCAAAGGCCAGCGCCTCGCTGTGATCTTCCAGCAGACCTGCCAATGTGTCAATCTGTCCATTTGACATTGCCGGGCGCAGGAGCGGGCCACCGAGATAGAGGACCTGTGCGCCGAGCACTGTCAGCGGGCCGGCAGCTTCCAGCGCCCAAGCAGCCAGACTTTCCAGTCCGCGGCGGCGGAGGAATTCGGCCCAGGTGGGCCAGGAAGCGCGCGCTTCGGTGAGAGAGTCAGTCTGCATCCTGATACGAGTATAGCACAAGTTGTGAAACAATAGAACAAACGAGCATGATCTCATTTTATATCCTCACGCGCGGCTGGTCAAGGATAGTATAATCCTATTAACTTCCCAACTTCTCACCTTATTTTTATGGAGATTTTCATGCTTTACGGGAAACGCATCCGCCTGCGCGGCAACGAGCGCAGCGACCTGCCCAAATTTGTCGAATGGCTGAACGACCCGGAGGTCCGGCGCTACCTCTCCATGTCACTGCCCCTCTCGCAGGCTGCCGAGGAGCAGTGGTTCGAGAACATGCTCAAGCGCCCACCCGAGGAACAATCCCTCGGCATTGAAATCAAAGACGGGGATGGCTGGCGTCTGATCGGTAATTGCGGTATCTTCGACGTTAATTGGCGCGCCCGCAGCGCTGATGTTGGTCTCTTCATCGGTGATAAATCCTGCTGGAACAAGGGCTACGGGACGGAGGTGATGCGCCTCCTGCTGTGCCACGGCTTCCGGACCTTAAACCTGAACCGTATTTTCCTGCCGGTTGACGCCAAAAACCTGGGAGGCATCCGTGCCTACGAGAAGGCTGGGTTCGTCCATGAGGCCCGCTTGCGCGAGTCGGATTTCCGCGAGGGAAAGTATTATGACGGCCTGATCATGAGCGTTCTGCGCTCGGAATGGACTCCTGAAAAATAGGCGGCAAGATGGCTCAATCAAACGAACTACGTGTGTACGGTGGCATCAAACTCTATGCAGGAACAGCCAGTCCGGAACTGGCCCAGAAGGTGGCCGAGTACCTGGGTGAGAAATTGTGTGGCCGGGATATTGTTGAATTTCCCAACGGAAACTTGTTCGTCAAGCTGCACAGCAGCGTACGCGGCCAGGATGTGTACGTCATCCAGCACACCGCTGCGCCCGTCCATCGTAACCTGATGGAACTATTGATCCTGCTCCAGACCCTGCGCCTGGACTCGGCGGCGCGCATTACGGCGGTCGTGCCCTACCTGTGCTATGGACGCTCGGACAAGAAAGACCAGCCGCGCGTGCCAATCACGTCACGCCTGGTGGCCGACATGATCCAGATCGCCGGTGCGGACCGTTACATGACCCTCGATCCGCATGCCTACCAGATCCAGGGCTTCTTCTCCGTACCCGGTGATGTGCTGAATGCCTCGCATATATTAAGCGGCTACGTTCTGGAGAATCTGCGCCCTTATCTCAAAGACCCGGTTGTAGTGACCGTGGACCTAGGCTTTGCCAAGAAAGGCCGTGACTTCGCGACCCGTATAGACACCCCGATCGCATTTATCGAAAAACGCCGTGTCGCCAACAACGCCAGGGCTGAAGCGCTGACGATTATTGGTGACGTGAAAGACCGCGATGTTGTTCTGGTGGATGACGAGATTGATACCGGCCGATCCATCGCTCAGGCAGTCAATCTCATCAAGGAGAACGGGGCACAACGTATCTATGTGACCTATGTCCACCCGATCTTCTCGGCAGATGCTGTGCAAAGGCTGGCAGCTCTGCCTGTCACCGAATACATCACCACCGATAGCGTGCCTATCCCGTTGGAAAAACAGGAAGTGTTCGGCAAGCGTCTAACTATTCTGACCGTTGCCCCCCTGCTTGGTGAAGTTATCCGCCGCGCCCATGAGGGCCGCAGTGTGGGGCAAATGTTTAATGAATAACCCGTAAGTGCGGGCCTGTGTCTGCCCGCAAATTCTCAACAGGAGGACCATTATGAAAGGCAACGACCTGGTTATCGAAAAGCTCAATTCTCTTTTGGCCGATGAGCTGACAGCTATCAGCCAATACATGGTACAAGCCGAGATGTGCGCCAACTGGGGATACAAACATCTGGCGGAAACCATCGAAAAGCGCGCCATAGACGAGATGAAACACGCCGAAAAGCACATTGGCCGCATCATCTTCCTGGAGGAGAGGCCGATCGTTAGTGAATTGAACAAAATACACATCGGCGATGCCGTTGAAGCCTTCCACAAGAATGACTGGGAGGCCGAAAGCGGTGCCATCAACGCCTACAATGATGCCATCAAGCTGGCAGTGAAAGTGGGCGATAACGGCACGCGTGAGATGCTCGAGTCTATCCTCAAAGATGAAGAAGGCCACATTGACTGGATCGAAGCGCAACTCGATCAGATCAAACAGATGGGCCTCCAGGTATATCTTTCCGAGCAGATTTCATAGGGATACGGCGACGCTGGCCTCATCGATCAGCCCGTAAACACGCAGCCATGCCCGAACTCCCCGAAGTTGAGACCATCACACGCACCCTGCGCCCGGCGCTGATCGGCAAAACCATCCTCTCCGCCGACTTGCGTTGGCCGCGCACCCTGGCTGCCCCTTCTCCGGCGGCGTTCAAAAAGCACATCAAAGGTCAGCGGATTGAATCCATCTCCCGCCGGGCGAAATTCCTCGACCTTCAACTGTCGGATTTGCACCTCCTCATCCACCTGCGCATGAGCGGGGAATTGCTGGTGGTCCTGGGCGGGTACCAGCCGGCCAAACACGACAGACTGGTTGCACAACTTTCGGAAAATACCAGCTTGA
>Ga0207931_1000227_pt1 | contig 21307 bp, 17 predicted proteins | sample NGESurdeep092012_2_FD_184478 | JGI IMG/M metagenome (GOLD analysis project Ga0207931, IMG submission 184478) | Arctic peat soil microbial communities from Barrow, Alaska - NGEE Surface sample 415-1 deep-092012 (SPAdes) | ecosystem: Environmental > Terrestrial > Soil > Wetlands > Peat ...
TGCTGTAACAGCAAACAGTATTTTAGTTTTATTCATGATTATATAAGTGATTTGGATTTCAGATATGCCATTCGCCCCTCATTGGCTGGTCAATAAGCGAGTTCGCCGCTTCATCATTTTTAAACACCTGTTTTACAGGATCGAATGTCAGGTTGCGGCCGAGCCGCAGCGCTACCACACCCATATTAACCAGAGTGCATGACCTGTGGCCGTTCTCTTCATTCAGTGCAAATGGTTTTCTTGTCCTGACCGATTCACTGAACACAGTTATCTGCGGTTCAGGATCCGGCAGTTTCCCCAGGAGTTCCGTCAGGTTTGGTATATCTGATTTGAATCCCTTGAATATTTTGCCGAGGGGACCTTCTATGTATGCTGCATCTTTATCACGGTTCTCGCCATCAAGAATTATCTTGCAGCCGTCATCATATGTATAAGTTATTCTCCTCCACGTACCGACAGCATCATAATGCTGCTGAGGAGCATCTATCTCTACTGATGCCGGACTGGTGCTGTCTTTCCCCAGAAGATACTGAACAGGATCGAGGTAATGCTGACCCATATCACCAAGACCGCCTCCGTCATAATCCCAGTAACCTCTGAACTTCTCATGTACCCTGAGAGGATTATATGGCTTAAACGGAGCAGGTCCGAGCCAGAAGTCATAATCAAGATCTGCAGGAATAGCCTCCGGAGACAGGTTCGGCACACCGGTCCAGTAGAATTTCCAGTCGTAACCTGTTATACCGCTGATTGTCACTTTAAGAGGCCATCCGAGCACTCCGCTGCTGACAATTTTCTTCAGGGGTCTGACAGTTGTTCCAAGTCCATAGAACTGCCCGGTGAACCTGAACCATGTATTCAGCCTGAACATGCGTCCGTTTGTCTGAACTGCCTCAATCACCTTTTTTCCCTCACCTATCGTGCGTGTCATCGGCTTCTCGCACCATATGTCTTTTCCTGCCTCAGCTGCCATCTTTGATATGACGCCATGCCAGTGTGGCGGAGTGGCAATATGCACGATATCTATATCAGGCCTGGCTATCAGGTCCCTGAAGTCATGGTATCCCGTCACGCCTTTGCCGGCCTTATCAAGCGCTATCCTGAGATGTGAGGCATCAACATCACAAACTGCAAGAAGGCGGGTATTCTCATATGCAAAATGATTGAGCCCCATTCCGCCTGTGCCAATGATCCCTTTTGTCAGCTGATCACTGGGAGACAGGTATCCCTTGCCGCCAAGCACATGACGCGGAATAATTGTCAGTGCAATGCCTGTAACCGCTCCTTTTCGTATAAAATCACGTCTGCGTACCATTTCATGCTTCATTTCGTATAGATTTATCTCCCACCGGTAAATATAAATAATTTGAGTAAATTGGCCTGTGACAATCGTCCGGTATGATATAAACCCGCAAAAAACAAGTAATGAAAAAGACTATTGGATTAATTGTGCTGTCAATGTTCATTGTTACATCTAAAGCTGAGGATATTAAAATTCCGGTAATGGGCTTGTGCATTGAAGCGCCTCAACATGAATATGTAAAGGAATTTGACAAATTCATCAGGGAAGAGCTTGCTCCGCTTGGAGTAAACACTCTTGTGCTGAGGGTCGACTGGAATTATGAGTATGACACTCATCCCGAGCTTAGAGGCGATAATCCTCTTACCCGGCACGATGTCAAAATGCTGGTAAAAACCTGCAAGGAGCTTAACATTAATCTTATACCGCATATTAACCTGCTTGGTCACCAGTCGTGGGAAGAAAATACCGGCAAGCTGCTGGAGGCATACCCGCAGTTTGATGAGACCCCCTGGGTAAAGATGCCGGAGGTATATATAGAGCCGAATGATGATGGCCTTTACTGTAAGAGTTACTGTCCGCTGCACCCGGAAGTGCATGATGTGGTGTTTGATGTCGTGGGAGAACTAATCGATGTGTTTGAGGCGAATGCCTTCCACGCAGGCATGGATGAGGTTTTTTATATAGGAGACAGCAAATGTCCGCGATGCTCGGGAAAAGATAATGCCGAACTGTTTGCCGGTGAAGTGAATACGATACATAATTTCCTGGTTTCAAAAGGCTGTAGGATGTGGATATGGGGTGACAGACTCTTAGACGGAAAAACTACAGGCTATGGGATGTGGGAGGCAAGTATGAACAACACACACAGGGCAATTGACATGATATACAAGGATGTGGTAATCTGTGACTGGCACTATGAGAGGCCTGATCTGTCCCCGGTGATGTTTGCCCTTAAAGGATTTACGGTACTCACCTGCCCCTACAATATTCCCGATGTGTCTCTCAGACAGCTTGAGAATACCAGGTTATTCATTTCGACGGCAAATAAAGTTACAAAGGAGAGATATGCCGGAATACTTCAGACCGAATGGGGCAGTGCGGAAAAATTCGTGAACGATTTCATGGAAATAAAAAATAACGGAGGGGCGATGCCGGGGAAGGAGGAATCCGCTGCAAACACATTCTACTTACTGACCAGGAAAGCTTCTGAACTATCCCGCTGATATCACTCCTGGCTGTGTGACTGCCAGACCGGACAAAACTATCAGTCTATACTGTTGTGATCTTCTTCTTAATGATCACCCATGATACTATAAGAATATATGTGGCACATAATAGCAGCACCCCCATTCCCGCAGTGACTCCGAGAGAATCACTTACTAGTCCTATAACAGGAGGTATCAGTGCTCCACCGGATATCGCCATCATCATAAGTCCTGATATCTCATTGCTTCTTTCCGGATATTTCTGAATTGTCAGTGAGAAGGCCAGCGGGAATATATTTGCGACACCCAGACCTAAAAGGAATACGAGTACCCAAGCTGCCGCTTTTGACGGTACAACTAGAATAAGCACTATTGTTGCGATTGATATCAGTGCACTGTAAAGGAATCCTTTGCTTGATGACAGCTTTGTCAGCATAAGCGCCCCGGCAAATGTCCCAAGCATACGTCCGAAAAAGTAAACGCTCCGTCCTGTCTGAGCCGCGTCTGCTCCGATGCCGAATTTCTCAGTAAGGAATGTCCCTGAAAAATAATTGAATCCGACATCAATACCTACCACGAGAAAAATTGTAAGGACCATCATCAGCACGAATGAATTGCCAAGCAGCCTGAATGCAGATCCCAGTGAAGGCGCTTTCTCGGTGATGGCACTCTCCTTGATTTTGACATTGGCAAGCCATAGAACACTCAGTAACGAAACTATTCCGTAGACAAGGAACAGCAGCTTCCAGTCGCCGAAACGACTTGCAAATAATACTGCCAGCGGTGCAGCTATCATCGAGCCAATGGCTTTGATGAACTGTGAAAAGCTCAGGAAGCTCGAAACTCTGTTACCGGGTACAACGTCAACAAGCAGCGGATTAGCAGATACTTGTACGATAGTGTTACCTATGCCCAGGAGTGTAAAACCTGTAATTACGGTAGCGAAGCTGTAAAAGAAAAAAGGAATAAGAAGGCCTATACCTGTCACAGCCATCCCGATATTAAGCATCAGCTTCTTTCCGACCCTTGCCTGCAGGATGCCTACCGGTACTGACAGGAAAAAGAACCAGATGAATGCAGAAAACGGGATCAGCCCAAGGATGAACTCACTCAGCTCCAGATCACCTGCAACGCGGTCTTTGCCAATCCCGACAAGGTCGACAAAACTCATTACAAAGAAAGAGAGGAGCACGGGTATCACCTGCCTCATCTCAATTTTTTTCTCATTCATGTTTTTTGATTGTTCAGTTTTACATAAGGGTAAGGACAGGCTGTACCTTTTTCCAGAATCCTTCATCAAGAAGATAGGCGCTGCCAAGGAGGGCAGCATCCTCCTTCAGCTCTGAAATGGCTATTGCGATATTACATCCTGTATGCTTTAGCTCGGCCTCGAAGGAAGGTCCGAACAGGTTATATGCGTATGAAATATTACCGCCGATGACCAGTATCTCAGCACCAAACCTCATGAGCCACGGTGAGAGCAGTGAACCCAGCCCCTTTCCGAATTCATCAAAGAGAGCCTGCACCTCACCAGCACTCCCGGCTACCTCAGCAACCTCCTTAACGCCCGCAGCCTCCCTTCCTGTCACGTCAGCATACCTCGCCGTGAACCAGCGTGTTGAAAAATAGTCATCAGCAATTCCTTTACCGACAGGCAGGTGATAGACGCATCCACCCCGGGGGACAGTATCTCCACTGACCACAGGTATCCGATCATCAATGAATGCCGACCCGAATCCTGTGCCAAGAGTTATGCCCATCATCTTCTTGTATCCTGAAGCCTTTCCGGCCCAGGCTTCCCCTACGGCAAATGAGCTTGCATCATTCATAAACCTCACACTGCAGTCACATGGCAATCCGAGCCTTGAACTGATAGCTTTCCCCACATTGACACCGTAGAGCTTCTCGTATTTGAATACCCCCCTGATCAGACAGATGCCTTTGACATAATCAAAAGGGCCCGGCATGGCAAACCCGATACCACGCAACCTGAAGACCGGAAATTTATCTGCCACTTTCCGCAGTGCACCTGCCCAGACAGTAAGTATTTCATCGGCTTCGGCCTGATTATCGACAGGACTTTCAGCCCGTGAGCCTTTAATTATAGTATGATTTGACATATCAACGGCAACAGCAGTGATGTGACTGCCGCCTATGTCAACACCTATCGCAATATTCTGAAGTTCCTTATCCATTTTCATAATCAGGCTTGCCTTTTTTTTGCAGCAATGAAAATATCTATTTTCCGATAGAGTACAAAAGGAAATCAATTTATATTCTTAAAATAAATTGGAACACTCTTAGAAAAATTCTAAATTCGTTGCACTAATACCTTTTCTCAAAACAACTCTAAATCAAAAAAACTTTCCATTATGTCTAAAATTACAAAAGAAGACGCACTCCTTTATCACTGTCGCGGACGCAAGGGTAAGATCGAGGTAATTCCTACCAAACCTTACTGCACCCAGTTTGATCTCAGCCTCGCTTATACTCCCGGGGTGGCTTATCCATGCCTTGAAATTGAAAAGAACCCTGATGATGCTTATCTGTACACGGCCAAGGCAAACCTGGTAGCCGTGATCTCAAACGGAACCGCAGTGCTGGGTCTGGGTGACATAGGTACTCTCGCCGGCAAGCCTGTGATGGAGGGAAAGGGCCTTCTTTTCAAGGTTTTCGCCGACGTTGATGTGTTCGATATCGAAGTGGATGAGAAAGATCCGGATAAGCTGGTTGAAATATGTGCAAAGATATCCCCTACGTTCGGAGGTATTAACCTCGAAGACATCAAGGCCCCGGAATGCTTTGAGGTTGAGACCAAACTGAAGGCAATGCTCGACATACCTGTCTTTCACGATGACCAGCACGGGACAGCCATTATATCTTCTGCAGGTCTCCTGAATGCACTTGATATCATGGGGAAAAAGATTTCCGACATAAGGGTAGTGGTGTGCGGCGCGGGGGCTGCTGCCAACTCGTGTACACGGCTTTATGTTGCCCTCGGCGTGAAAAAGGAAAACATCGTTATGGTCGATAGCAAGGGAGTGATAAACAGCAAAAGGACTGACCTCAACAAGTACAAGCAGGAATGGGTCACCCACCGTGATATAAATACACTTGCTGAAGCAGTCAATGGTGCTGATGTTTTCCTTGGCCTGTCTGTTGCCAATATGCTCAGCAAGGATATGCTTAAGACAATGGCGCCCAATCCTGTCGTCTTTGCCATGGCCAATCCCAACCCGGAGATCAGCTACGAAGATGCAATGGCGACACGAAATGATCTCATTTTTGCCACCGGGAGGTCAGACTACCCCAACCAGATCAACAATGTACTTGGTTTCCCGTTCATCTTCAGGGGTGCGCTTGATGTCAGGGCAACCACCATCAATGAAGAGATGAAACTGGCAGCCACAAAGGCTCTGGCAGCTCTGGCAAAGGAGCCTGTTCCTGAGACAGTTCTGAAAGCCTATGGCCTTGACAAACTTGAGTTTGGCAGAGAATACATTATTCCTACGCCGCTCGATCCGCGTCTTATCTCAAGGGTAGCCTCGGCAGTTGCAAGGGCTGCCATAGAAACAGGAGTGGCGAGATTCAGGATTGACGACTGGGATGCCTACATGAAATCGCTCGACAAACGTACTTCAGAACACATTCAAAGGATCGCAAAGATTTGCTGTCTCTGAAAAAGTAAAAGAAGAGGGCCGGTTTTCCAGAAAAACCGGCCCTCTTACTACCCTCCTCACTAATCAACCAACAAGCTATGCCCAAACTCTGAAAAAAGCATAGCAAAACCCTTATCTCATCTTGCCCAGCTTTGCTTCATACATGTTATGTATGAGCGCTGACAACTGGTCAATTGTAAAACTGCTTCTGTTAAGTGTAGAGTCAAAGAGGAAATCGATGGTCTGAGGTTTCCTGTCAAGAAAATCAAGAATCATCTTATGCCTTTTCTCATCTGTTTCTATAACATACTCCTCAGCCTTCTCAATGATCATACCCTTCTTCTTCATCACATTCTCCACCCGCCAGTATAACGGAGCCACGAGCCTTATATGCAATGCATTCGTCATATCGCGCGTTATAGCAACACCTCCCCGGCCGATGATCACAACATTGCCTTCACGCGCAATGGAGAGCACAACCTCTTTGATAGCCTTTTTTACCGAGCTGTCAGTGACAAATGTACCTGAAAAGGCCATTATCATCTCTGACATATCACTCAGAGCCTTTCCCTGATAGAATGTCTCAACCCTGTTCGTATCAGTCTTCAGCTCATGGGCAGCATGATAGATGATATCCTTATCAATCCATCTCCATTTATTTGTATTATACCTGAGATTGAGCTGCGCAACAAGCGCTGCCGCGACTTCCCTTCCGTCACATCCGGTAAGGCGTGATATAGTTATTACCGGACCTGTCTGATCGATGGGCTTGCCAAGCATCTCAGCCCTGTAACGTGTATCAAAATAATCGAATATCTTCTTCACGATCAAGGCATTAATTACTGCCGGCAGAAGTCATGGCCACGACCTGAGCAGCACTGTGAAATTTTACAAAATATACTGAACTTTTATGACAAAGTCAAGTGTATCTGACAAAAAGTTATTCTTTTTTGCCGGTATCATTGATAAACTTCATCAATTGGCCGTTTTCTAAAAACCGCAATGCTCCGTACGCCTGATTATCTCATTCTGCAGGTCTTCTCCCAGGTCATTGAAATAATCACTGTACCCGGCCACACGTACTATAAGATCACGGTAAAGCTCGGGATGTTTCTGAGCCTCGCGAAGAGTCTCAGCATTGACGACATTAAATTGTATATGATGTCCGTCAAGGCTGAAATAACTCCTGATCAGTGCTGTGAGCTTCTGATAGCTCCCCTCATCCTCAAAGAACTCAGGTGAGAACTTCTGGTTCAGCAGCGTTCCTCCGGTCCTGAGGTGGTCTATTTTGGATGCTGATTTGATCACTGCGGTAGGTCCCTGACGGTCAACACCCTGAAAGGGTGAAATACCTTCCGAGAGAGGCACATAAGCTTTGCGCCCGTCAGGCGTGGCGCCGGTCACGTTTCCAAAATAAACATGCGAAGTAGTCGGCAGCATATTTATCCGGTGAACTCCTCCGCGAGGTGTGGGTCTGCCGTTGACGGCATCATAGAACATTTCAAAAACTGCAACGGCCTGCTCATCGGCATAATCATCATCGTTGCCGTACTTGGGAGTGTTATATATCATCTCATACTGCATCTCCTCCTGTCCGGCAAAATTATTCTTCAGGGCAGAAAGCATCTCATCCCAGGTGAACCTGCGCCTCTCATAGATGTTGTATTTTATAGAGGTCAGGATGTCAGTTATGCTGCCCAGTCCCACACCCTGTATATAAGTTGTGTTATATCTTGCTCCGCCGGCATTATAGTCTTTGCCGCTGGCGATACAATCTTCCAGCAGCAGTGACAGGAAGGGCACCGGCAGATGAGTGGCAAAGGTTTTCTCAATGACATTGTTACCTCTCACCTTTATATCTGCAAAATGGTTTACCTGCTGTTTGTAGGCAAGCATGAATTCATCAAATGAAGCGAAAAGTGACGGATCGCCGGTTTTGGGACCCACCTGCACTCCGGTACGCGGATCATAGCCGTTGTTAAGGGTCACCTCAAGTATTTTCACAAGGTTAAAATACCCCGTAAGCCAGTAGCACTCCGTCCCGAATGCTCCGGTCTCCACACATCCTGAAGCGCCTCCGTTGCGGGCGTCGACAAGACTCTTTCCCTGCCTGAGAAGCTCCTGTATGATTGACTCGGTATTGAAGACTGACGGCTGCCCGAAACCTGTCCTGACAATATCCAGAGCCTTATGTACAAACGCATCCGGGCTCTTGCGGCTTACCTGAACCATGGAGCTGGGCTGGACAATGCGCATCTCTTTAATGACATCAAGGAGAATATATGACATCCTGTTAACAGCGTCAGTACCATCAGGCTTTACGCCTCCGAGGTTTATGAGGCAGAAATCCGTATAGGTGTTGCTCTCTTGGGCGGTGACACCCATTTTCGGCGGTGAAGGATGATTATTAAACTTGACCCAGAAACAGCCAAGGAGCTCATAGGCCTGACCGGGAGTGAGTGAACCTGCCTCCGTCTCCTTTTTATACACCGGCCACAGATGCTGGTCAAGGCGGCCGGGATTAAATGAATCCCACGGGTTAAGCTCGGTCACCACTCCGAGGTGGATAAACCAGTAGTGCTGCAGCATCTCATGAAAGGTCCCAGGTGCATGAGCAGGTACACGACGGCATACAGCTGCCATTCTGGTCAGCTCGTCCCGGCACTTCTGATCTTTCTCTGTCTCAGCCATCTTTTCAAGAGCATCAGCGTGCCTTCCGGCATACATGATTATTGCATCACAGGCTATATCCATCGCCTTGAGCTCTTCGCTCCTTTCATAAGCATAAGGGTCATTAAAGAAATCCAGCCCCGCTAAGGATTCATCTATCTCCTTCTTCAGATCAAGAAACCCGGTATGAAACATCTTGTAACCCAGGACGGTATGTCCCGGAGCCCTCTGTTCCTGAAACTCTGTAAAGATGCCTGCCCTGTATGCATTGATCCACTCGGGGGTCATGCGTTCCATGATCCGGTCACGGTTGCTGCGTCCCTTCCAGAAGGGAATGATCTCCTCATTGTATATGCGCTTCACTTCGTCATCAACCCTGAAAGATACCTTTTCGCGGCTGTCAAGGATATCGAGATCCTGCAATGAGTGAAGACATATTTCCGGATAAGTGGGTGTCGCTTTTGGTGCCGGCCCTCTCTCGCCGACAATCAGCTCGCCCTCATTGATACATATGGCTTTGTGCCTGAGCAGGTACTCAAACGCGCGCGCCCTGGTTACAGGAGCTGACAGGCCTCTTGCGTCGCTTCCTGAATAAAAACGTGTGATGAGTTGCGCCCTCTCGGCAGTTATTGTCTCACGGGCACTGAGGCTCTGTTCCCTGAGTCTGAGAACTCTGTCGGTCATTTTCATATCTGTAATCTTTTCTGTTCTGTTCATCCGCCTTTTTTTACATGGATGCCCAATGGTTTAAATATTTCAATATAATCATCAAGGTTACCGTCCGATATCTGGCTGATGCCAGCCATGTGGTCAGGAAGGTCAAAACGGCGGTATTTTGAGCTGCCTGTCTTATGATATGGCAGAAGATTTATCTCTCTGATCTTTTTCGTCTTACGGCTTTCGATGAATTTTTTAAGCTCTCCCATATACTTTTTATCAGCTGTCACACCCGGTATAACCGGTATCCTTATCATCACCTCCGCCCCTTCATCCAGAAGCATGTCAAAGTTTGAAAGTATAAGCTCGTTGCTCACACCCGTGTACCTGATGTGAGTATCGCGGTCAAGGTGTTTGATGTCAAAAAGGAAGAGGTCGGCATAAGGGAGAATAGCCCGCAGTCTTTCCGGTGATGTGTGTCCGGAGGTATCGACAGTCGTATGGAATCCAGCCTTTTTCATGGCCTTCAGCGTCTCGAGGAGAAAGTCAAATTGCAGCAGCGGCTCGCCGCCCGAGAATGTAACTCCACCACCAGACTGTTCCATGAAGACCCTGTCTTTCACAGCTTCTTTTACAAGGTCTTCCGGAGTATACTCCTTACCAACCAGCTCAACGGACCGGAACTCTTTTTCTCCCACCCGGTCAATCCGCTCCACGGACCTCTGCATGGCAGACTTTCCTTCCGGATTGTGACACCACCAGCAGTCAAGAGGACATCCCTTCATGAAAAAGGTGACCCTGATGCCGGGGCCGTCATGAATTGCATATCTCTTTATATTGAATATTAAGCCTTTCATAAAAAGTCCGTGAAATAATCGTTGATACTTAATGAGCGGAAGAACAGCCGTCATGACGGCTGCAGCTGAAAGGCTATCTGTTATAGAACATAAGGCAATGATAAAGCCTCCGTCCGAGGCGGTTCATCATAAACCTGTGTTCCATATGCTGTAACATACTGTTATAAAACGCAAAAATACCATTTAACTTTAATTAACGCAAATTTAACACAAACGATTGCAGCAAAACGGAGGGCTTCCGGTCTTTAGATTGAAAAGAGAATGGAAAAGGACAGTTCCTCTTTTTTTCAACAGACAGTTTGGTGTTAAACAAAAAATCGGGTAAGTCATGAAAAGAATTCTTCTAGTTCTGGTTCTTTTTGCCGGTGTGACAGCCATGTCATTCGGCAGAGTCATTGTGAAGGGGGAATCAAACACTTCCTTCGGAAGCTACACCATCGAGGCTATTGATGAGCCTCTGATGCTTGCAGGTGAAGAGCTGAAATGCTACACTATCACCTATGAAAACTATCTTGAAACAGTGAAGGTTTTCATCGACAAGGAAAAGAAATGTAAAAACTATGTCGTTGTCTCTGACGGCCTGGAAGTGATGTACACCTGCAACGGTGAGTACTTCGGTGTAAACAAGGTAGGGAAGAAATACAGAGACGCGCAGATCTCTACAGATGAAAGAAAACTTGACAGAACCGGTTATTTCCACCAGAAAGTTCTTTCCAGGGGCAAGACTGAAGAATTTGATGCTTTGCAGCTGATAGCTTCCTTCTATCCTGCACTCGTCAAACAGAGCGATTAAAAGAAATTTTATCCTTCCTTAATAAGGCCGTCCGGCCTTTCTACGATCAGGTTTAGGTTGATAAGAGGATGCCCCCCGGGGGTATCCTCTTCTTTTTGCTTAAATACTATTATTGATTTTTATCAGGTGTATGATCTGTAACAGGATTATCTTTGAATATTATTTTGAAGAACTAAGCCGCTATAAATTTCCCCTGTTTATTAGTATGAAGAAAAAGATCAAATTCAGTCTCGTATACCGCGATATGTGGCAGTCCTCAGGCAAGTACCAGCCAAGAGTTGACCAGCTGACCGCTGTTGCACCCCACATCATTGAAATGGGATGCTTTGACCGTATCGAGACAAACGGCGGTGCTTTTGAACAGGTACAGCTGCTTTATGGTGAAAACCCCAACCTGGCTGTGAGGGAATGGACAAAGCCTTTTAACGAGGCAGGCATCCAGACACACATGCTCGAACGCGCCCTTAACGGTATAAGGATGTATCCGGTGCCGGCAGACGTCAGGCGACTGATGTACAAGGTCAAAAAAGCCCAGGGAGTAGATATTTCACGTTCATTCTGCGGATTGAATGACCATCGCAACCTTGAGCTTTCGGTGAAGTACGCCCGCGAGGCAGGCATGATCTCACAGGCGGCCCTATCGATAACCTCCTCCCCTGTTCACACCAATGATTATTACATGGGAGTGGTCGACAAAGTGGTTGAATACGGCGCTGACGAGATATGTCTTAAAGATATGGCCGGCGTGGGCAGACCGGCTACCCTCGGCGAACTGGTGAAGAAAATCAAGACCAAGTATCCTGGCATAATAGTACAGTATCATGGTCACAGCGGCCCAGGCATGTCTGTTGCATCAATGCTTGAGGTGGCAAGGGCAGGAGCTGATTACCTCGACGTTGCCATGGAGCCTCTCAGCTGGGGAATGGTTCACCCCGATGTCATTGCAATACAGGCAATAATGAAGGACGCAGGATTTGATGTACCTGAAATTAACATGGACGCCTACATGAAGGTCAGGTCGCTGACACAGGAGTTCATCGATGATTTCCTGGGATACTTTATTGATCCGAGGAATAAGCTGATGACATCGCTGCTGATCGGATCAGGACTGCCGGGTGGCATGATGGGAAGCATGATGGCTGACCTCAAGGGAGTCCACCAGGGTATCAACTCCGCACTGAAAGCAAAGAACAAACCTGAGCTCTCAGAAGACGAGCTTGTTGTATGGCTCTTTAAAGAGGTCGGCCATATATGGCCCATGATGGGTTATCCCCCGCTGGTGACACCTTTCAGCCAGTACGTAAAGAACGTGGCACTTATGAATATCGTCTCGCTGGTCAACGGTAAAGACCGGTTTGCAATGATAGATCCCAATACCTGGGATATGCTGCTCGGCCGTGCCGGGAAACTGCCGGGACCACTGGCACCTGAGCTCATCGAGCTGGCAAAACGTGAAGGGAAGGAGTTCTACGAGGGCACTCCTCAGGATAACTATCCCGATGCACTCGACACCTACCGGAAAGAGATGGAAGATAACAAATGGCCTGCGGGTAAGGATGAAGAGGAGTTGTTCGAACTGGCAATGCATGACCGGCAATACAGGGACTACAAATCGGGAGTGGCTAAGACCCGATTCGAGAAAGAAGTGGAAGACAGAAAAGCTGAGCTTGCAAAGGCCGCTTCTGCGAAAGTCTCACTGAAGAAACTCCTGTTTGCACCTGAGTCCGGTGTTGCATTTATTTATTACGGCACAACAGGCACCTACCGGTCTGAAGATGACCTGGACCCGGGAGAGGAAGTTAGAAAGGGAGAGATACTGATGTACATCATGATCAACAGAACGTTCAGGGAAGTGAACTCTGACCGCGACGGAAAAATTAGAAGAGTTATTGTAAAAAGCGGGGACAAGGTCAAAAAGGGAGATCCCCTGGTCGAATTCGAGTAGAAAGAAGTTAATTTAACACAAAAGAATGCCGCCTGTTATGCCCAAAAGAATTGCCACGACCCTGATATCTCTTTTCCTGCTGCAATGCCTTGTGACAGGCGCACCGTTGAAGGTTGAAAAAGGCGTCCTTGACCTGAGGCATTTCCGGCAGGGAGACGCTTTCACGGTAAAAATGAACGGAGAATGGGAATTCTATTTCAACACCTTCCTTTATGCAACTCCGGATTTCAGCAATGATACCCTTGCATCGAGCTGCTACGGTAAAGTACCTGGTTACTGGTCTACATATAAGGTTAACGGAAAGCGGCTGCCGCGATTCGGCTACGGCACCTACAGGGCAGTTATCCTCCTCCCGCCGGGATACCGTGAACGCATGGGATTTGACATGCCCATATTCGACACGTCGTACGAGATAACTGTCAATGGCGTCATGATGGCCAGGAATGGCAAGCCTGCACGCAGCAGGGCCGAATCAGTACCTGCATATGAACCCTTATTTTTTAGCTATGTTCCTAAAAATGACACCCTTGAGCTTCTGATCCGTGTGTCTAATTATGAGCATCGCAGAGGAGGCTTCTGGCTGCCGCTTAAGGTTGGCACTTTCCATTCGATACAATCTAACTTCTCTAATCACTGGTTCAGCTCCATAGCCGTGACGGGCATGCTCTTCGCCGCCTTCCTTTTCTTTTTTGTTTTTTATCTCTTTGACAGAAGAAACATCAAGCTCCTGATGTTCTCCATCCTCACTCTTTGTCTTGCCGTCAGACCGTTCCTCTCTACTCCGTATCTTATCTCTATTCTCGATAATACGAGCTGGTACATGATAGTAAAAGGCGAGTACCTTGTCCTCTACCTGATGGTTACGTCAGGCGCATGGCTCGCTTATTATATCTACCCGGTTTCATGGTTCAGGAAGGTAGCAATAGTAATTGATTTTATCTTTCTTGCTGGCGTCATCCTGGTAATTACTGCGCCAGCGTATATCTTCTCTTACTCTGTATTTTTTGTCCAGGCTCTGGCTTTCTTTCTGATGATCTACGCATTTGTGAAAAGCCTCAGGGGGATTTTAAATAAAAACTGGATTGACCTGATCAATTTCATTGCCGTTTTGGCAATTGGCGGTGGCGCTGTCGCAGATGTCATGCTTTCAAACGGATTTGAGCAAAAACAGCAGGTTTATATTCTTTCGTTCATGATGATGCTGTTTGTATTTCTACAGGCAGCGCTCCTGATACATGACTGGATCAATTCGGGCAAAGAGAGGGAAAAGCTATCGCTTCAGCTTGAAGAACTGAACCGTAACCTTGAAGACAGGGTTGATGAAAGAACAAGAGAGCTGAGAGAGAAAAGTAACGAACTGAATGCCAGAAATGAACAGGTTGCCCTCCAGAATAAGAAACTTTCGGAAACAATTCATCTGAAAAACAAGGTCTTCTCTGTCATAGCACACGACCTCCGCAGCCCGGTCGTGAACATCCTTTATACCCTTCATATGCTCAAGGAAGAGGAGTTTAAGGATAAGACAGAAGCTATGGCAAACTCCTGTATACAGTACTCGCAGATGCTTATCAGCCTCATAGAGAATATGCTTGTATGGGGAAGAGGCCAGGAAGATATGATACGGTTCGCTCCTTCTGAAAATGACCTCGCAGATATTGTGCTTACAAACATGAGCATCCTGAAGGATAATGCGGAAAGGAAAAACATATCGCTCAATTTTACACAGGTTGGAAGGTCGGTTGGATGGGTCGACAGGGATCTGATTGACATCGTGGTAAGGAATCTCCTTTCAAATGCCATTAAATACACTAATCCTGGCGGCAAAGTAACAATCAGCGTGAGGGAACAGGATAAAAATAACGAGGGTGTAATAATAAAATTTTGTGATAACGGTGTGGGTATAAGCCAGGAACGTCAAAAGAAGCTCTTTACCGGGGCAGATATTGATACCACCCCCGGTACTGATTCCGAAAAAGGCACAGGGATAGGATTGAAACTGGTGCATGAACTGGTCACCCTCAGCAAAGGCACCGTTACTGTAGAAAGCACACCTGGCAGCGGAAGCTGTTTCACGGTCAACCTGCCCTCCGCAGCCTCCGGGAAAAAGATAAGATAGGATCACCTACAGCCTTCCTGTCACTTTTCAGTCAGCTTTGAGAGGCCTCCTATATCCAACAGCCTGACTTCACGCCTGTTTACTGATAAAAGCCCCTCTTCCTCCATCTCACCAATTGCCCTGGCAAGTGACGGACGCGTCACTCCGAAGTACTCGGAAAGTTCCTTCTGTGTCCTGTCGATAACCACTCTGCCGGAAGCAGCGCCGGGTAATCCGGTAAGGTAATGTGCAAACTTTCCCTTTATGGTGCGGAAAGATAGAAACCTCAGTCTGTCAGAAAGAAAAAGGGCTTTTGTGCATACAACATTAAGGTAATTGGAAAGAATTCTTTCATCATTTTTCATCATGGTGAGGAAATCAACCCTGTCAAAGATCAGTAATTCAGAATCGGAATTTGCACTTACATTGACAGGGTAACGCGCTCCCGAACCATAAATGAAGGCGGCAGCAAGTGCATCCGGAGGATTGACGTCCTCTATCTTTATTGTGTGACCGGCGAGGTCAACCATCTCCCCCTTCATACTTCCTGACAGGACTATCATTAGGGAAGAAATCTCCTCCCCGCTCAGCACGGCAAGCGCACCGGCAGGGAAGTGCCTTACTCTGTAATGCACACTTTCTGTAAGAGTTTCAACCTCAACATCCGTCAAGCCCCTGAACAGGAGGGATCTGCTTAAAACCGGAAACTTCATTTTCTTCTTTTTGATAAAATTAATAAAAATAAGTACATTGTAACAATTGTTACATTATGCTTCATGCAAGTGTCGTATCTTTGAACTGAAAACTATAATACGAAGCAATGGAGAGAGATGTAATTAAGATAGATGAAGAGAAGTGTAATGGATGCGGACAATGCGTTCCGAATTGTCAGGAGGGGGCGCTGCAGGTAATTGACGGAAAGGTCAGGCTGGTCTCGGAGGTTATGTGTGACGGTCTTGGTGCCTGCATCGGGTATTGTCCGGAAGATGCCATCACAATTGAAAAGCGTGAGGCAGAGCCGTATGACGAGGTAGTTGTGATGAGCAAAAAAGAACACGATCACCCATATTCGCATAACGGTGGCAGTTGCCCCGGAAGCATGGAAAGGATAATTACACCGGCGCCAGCAGATACTCAGCATGATTTTGCCGTGATGGCATCTCAGCTGACCCACTGGCCTATCCAGATGCACCTGATCAATCCTAATTCTCCGGCTTATAGAGGCGCTGACCTGCTGCTGGCAGCTGACTGTGTAGCATTCTCCCTGGGGTCATTCCATTCAACCTTCCTTAAAAACAGGTCGCTGGCAATAGCATGCCCCAAGCTTGATAACGCAACTGAAAGCTATGTTGATAAGCTGACCACGCTGATTGATACTGCAAAAGTTAATACCATCACCGTCATGATGATGGAAGTGCCATGCTGCGGAGGCCTTCTGCAAATGGTGAAATCAGCAACAGGCAGGGCGACGGTGAAAATACCGGTAAAAGCAGTGCTGGTAAGCATTGACGGAAAAATCCTGAAAAACGAATGGATACAATTGTAATTAAATAAAATTAAAACTATTAAACATTAAGAGACATGAGTATGTTTTGTTTTCAGTGCCAGGAAACTGCAAAAGGAACCGGATGCGTCGTAAGAGGTGTATGCGGAAAAACGGAAGACGTAGCAAAGATGCAGGATCTGCTGGTCTATGTAGCCAAAGGGATCTCTATACTCGGGACCATTGCCCGGGAAAACCACTATTCAAATGCGAAGGTTGACAGGTTCGTTCAGGAGGCCCTGTTTACAACTATCACCAACGCCAATTTTGACAAAGCAAAGATCATTGCCAGGATCCATGAAGGCATAGCCATTAGAGATAAGTTCGTGAGCGAAATGAAGAGCCATGGCATCGCTGTCCCAGAAAAGCTTGACCCAGCCGCTTCATGGAAACCTTCTTCAGAAGAAGATCTTGAGGAGATGGCTTCCAGGGTTGGCGTGCTGGCAACGGAGAATGAGGATATAAGGTCATTGCGCGGGCTCATCACTTACGGCGTCAAGGGTATGGCCGCCTATGCAGAGCATGCTTCCAACCTCGGTTTTAACAGCGATACCGTCGATGGCTTCATCCAGCGGGCGCTTGCAGCTACTTTAAACGACAACCTGACAGCTGATGAGCTTGTAGCTCTTGTTCTTGAAACAGGGAAGCACGGCGTGGAGGTGATGGCACTGCTTGACAAAGCCAATACGACCACCTATGGCAACCCCGAGATGACTGAGGTAAACCTTGGTGTAAGGAATAACCCGGCAATACTCATCAGCGGCCATGACTTGAAAGACATGGAAGAACTGCTTCGCCAGACAGAAGGAACCGGAGTGGATGTCTACACCCATAGTGAGATGCTTCCGGCTAATTATTACCCGGCATTCAAGAAATACAGCCATTTTGTCGGTAACTATGGTAACTCATGGTGGAGACAGATCACGGAGTTCGAGACCTTCAATGGCCCTGTCCTTTTTACCACCAACTGCATCGTGCCGCCGCGCGAGACCTACAAGAACCGTATCTATACCACGGGCGCAGCAGGCTTCGATGGCTGCACTCATATCGCTGACAGGGAGCCCGGCAAGGAAAAGGACTTCTCAGTGATCATTGAACATGCAAAAAAGTGCCCTTCACCTACCGGGATTGAGACCGGGACAATCACAGGAGGTTTTGCTCATAACCAGATCAGCCTGCTGTCCGATAAGGTTGTGGAAGCTGTGAAGAGCGGCGCCATACGTAAATTCATTTTCATGGGCGGATGCGACGGACGCATGAAGAGCCGCGACTATTACACGGAGTTTGCCCAGAAACTGCCGAAAGACACTGTGATCCTTACCGCAGGCTGTGCCAAATACAGGTATAATAAGCTTAAACTGGGCGACATAAACGGTATCCCCAGGGTACTTGACGCCGGACAGTGCAATGATTCTTATTCGCTGGCAGTGACAGCGCTGATGCTTAAGGACGTTTTCAAAAAGAACGACATTAATGAACTGCCTATAGCTTACAATATTGCATGGTATGAACAGAAGGCAGTCATCGTACTGCTGGCTCTTCTCTACCTGGGTGTGAAGAATATACACCTCGGACCTACACTGCCCGGATTCCTGTCGCCAAACGTTGTGACTGTGCTTGTTGAAAAGTTCGGCATAACAGGCGTCACCACTCCTGATGAGGATATGAAAATCCTGATGAATTAGAGCATCAGGTTACCGGCTTTTAGAGGGTGAGTCCGGGTATCAGATAGAAAATAATTACATAAATCAGGACAATAATGCGGGTAAAAAGCATGTTATCCTGATTTATAATTATTTTTGTCTCCGATGATAAAGACCCTGTTGTTTACCTTATTATCGTTTTTTCCTGTTTTTTTGCCTGGCAATCAAGCGATTGCAGAAGACCCTCACGGCGTCCCTCCCCGACCTGCCCAAAAGTTTATGTTCTTACAGCCGGCGGACAGTTCTGAATTTCCACCTTTACATTTGCTTCAGACAGCCCTGGCAGGTTATGAGATACTTGTTAAAGACAATTCAATAATCCGCCCTGAGGTGATCACCATAATTGATTTCAGTCTTCAGTCTGACAGGGAAAGACTTTGGGTACTCGACCTCAACCAGGGGAAGGTGCTGTTTCATTGTCTTGTCTCTCATGGCCGTAACTCCGGTGAGCTTATGGCTGAGAATTTTTCCAATACTCCCGGTTCAAATGAAAGCAGCCCCGGTTTCTATGTTACAGGTGAGACGTATATTGGCAAGCACGGTTTATCGCTCACACTTGATGGATTGGAAAAAGGTATAAACGACAAGGCCCGGGAACGTGCCATCGTCATTCATGGTGCAGATTATGTTTCCGATAACTTTATCAGGAGCCACGGCAGACTGGGGCGCAGTTTCGGCTGTCCGGCTGTTCCTGTTGAACTAAGTGAGGAAATTATCAAAACCATCAAGGGTGGTTCATGTTTGTTTATTTATGCTCCTGTACCAAGCTATAAATCTAGTTCACAGATTATCAGTAGAATAAATTCCATTACAAAAACCTAGCTTTTACTGTGACGCCTTCAGGCTTTTGATTTAAGGCTTCCAATACTTTCCCATCGTTATTATAAACATCATTCCGGAATTGTACCCGGTCTTTACCGTCAGTCCAGGCTGTAAGATAGACTACCATAACATCAACCGGCACCTTCAGAAGGACAGTTTGTTCCTTAGTCTGTAGCATGGCATTCCTGATATTGTCAGGAGACCATTCCGGTTCATCAGACAACAGCAGCACAGCCAGATCAAACGGGTCTTCCACTCTGATACAACCGTGACTGACAGCCCTTGCGTCGCGGGCAAAAAAACTCTTTGACGGAGTATCGTGTATGTACACATCGTAATTATTCGGAAACATGAACTTGACCCTGCCCAGTGAATTTCCCGGTCCCGGATCCTGCCGAACCATATAGGGAAAATTGGCTTTTGTTATGTTTGACCAGTCAACGTCACTGTAAGCTAATTCTGACCCGTCATTTCTGATCAGTTTCATATTCTTCTTAATAAGGTACCCGGGGCCCTTGAGCAACTCAGGGATAACTTCTTCCTGCAATATGGTATTGGGAACAGTCCAGGTGGGGCTAAATACAATGTACGTCATGCTATCATCAAAAACAGGTGTTTTTCGTGTTTCCTTGCCAACGACTGCTCTCATCGAAATAAGTGTATCTGTTCCCGTTATCAGGTCGAGCTTGAAATTGGCAATATTTACGATAATATGTTTTTCAGTCACCTGTGGTGGAAGCCATCTGAACCTCTCCATATTCACTTTCAGTTGACCAATTAGTTTGAAGGGCATGCAGTTTAAGTATTCTAACGTTGACCTCCCGATCACGCCATCAGCGTTTAAGCCCCAGTCATTCTGAAACACCTTAAGCTGTTTTTCCAGTTCTTCATCAACAGTAATAGAGATACTGTCGGATAATTTATATCTCAGCTTTATCAGCCTTTCCCTGACCTTAGGAACTAATTGACTCGAATCTCCGGGCTTAACGGGTTTATCAGAAAGAATTGCCGGCCAGAGTTGCTCATTCAGATTAAGAAAGAACGCAAGCTCATTTTTCATCATCCAGTAGGATCTGTACCCCGGGGCAAGCATATTAAGCTCATTGTCCACTTCGTTTTCAATCAGAGCCTCTTCAAGCTTCAGGTCCATTCGTAATTCCGGATCCTTGCGCTGTATTTTCCAGTTGGCACCTTCTTTTTCAGGATCGACTTTGCCATAGTAAAGGTGTGAGCCCAGAAGCAGGAAAGCATCAGTAAGCAGTACGTCCAGTTTCATAAGGTCAGTTGTATCTGTTGCGGCCGAGGACAGTATTTTCTTAAAATACTTCTCAATCAGATACAGGTGATAATCATTAGGTTGCAGGCCCTGCTGGCCAACACTGCGGATGTAATTAAGCAAATCAAACCCATTATTGCTAAAGCTGTTCCGGGTGAACCAGGCGGGATCATAGAACCTGTTCACATAAAAAAGATGAAGCTCCTTGCCACATAGAAGGTCCTCATTGTCAATTTCATAGGTCAGGGATTCAGCATCGCCCTCAATAAATTTCTTTATTGACCCGGAAATTTCACCAAAACCTGATGAGAATGTTGCTACCAGCAAAATCGCTGAAAAAGCTATTCTTTTCATTACTGTAAGTATGATTTGCCTCATAACATCAATTGAGGAAAACTACTTACTAAAGATAAGGACTGATTATTGTGAAAGTGTTACACAATTATGATTATGAGTTACATAATTCAGATGATAAATGGTTCACGCGGTCTGGTAATTATCAAGGCCTACTGTTTCCTCGAATGCTCTTACGAACCTCAGGAAAAAGTCTGAATAATCCTCCTGTTTGAAATAATGAGTGGTATCTGAATCTGAGGAAGGTATATATTTCATGCTTATAACATCCGATGAATTGCATATTTCCTTTGCGCTGATATCAATACGCTCACCATTAATCCGGTTATAAAAATGCCTGCCTTTACCGTCTCGTGTTTTTAGGATTTCCCCGCCAAAGATATCGTTGATCATAACTGAGATTTCAATATCCTGGCTTTCTGAAG
>Ga0207931_1000229_pt1 | contig 21254 bp, 20 predicted proteins | sample NGESurdeep092012_2_FD_184478 | JGI IMG/M metagenome (GOLD analysis project Ga0207931, IMG submission 184478) | Arctic peat soil microbial communities from Barrow, Alaska - NGEE Surface sample 415-1 deep-092012 (SPAdes) | ecosystem: Environmental > Terrestrial > Soil > Wetlands > Peat ...
TTGGCTGGACCTGTAACCTGGTCCGCCCGGGTAGGGCCGGTACCTTCCCGTCGTTTATCGTTGACGAGCAGCGGGTATTCAAGTTCTTTGGCCCGCTGTTTGACGGCAAGACTTGCTGGCGGGTGGAGCAGGAAGCGGCGCAGTTGATGACGGACATGCCCGTCGTCCCGGTGGCGCGGCTGCTAGCTTCAAGTGTGCTCGAAATGGAACCAGGCTGGCAGTACCTGGTCTTCGAGTATGTGCCGGGCGTGAGCATTGGCGAGGTCTATGCAGAGGTTCCCTTTGAAGACAAACTGTCGCTGGCGCGCTGGCTGGGAGGCAGGCTACCGCGTATGCACCGGATCCAGGTCCGGGACGGGACGGCCCTTCCAACCCTGAGCGCGGGACGGGTGCGCAGTTGGTTCTCTGCCCGCTGGCCCGAAGAGCGAACCTGCTGGCCGGTCCACCTGGCCGGGCAAGTGGAGGCCTACTTGTCAGCGAATGGCGACTTTTTCCAGGGTGGGCACGACAATTTCATCCATTCCGACCTGACCCAGGACCACTTCCTGGGCCGGTTTCAATCCGGGCACTGGGAAACGCTGGCGGTGATCGATTTCGGGGATGCCATGCTGGGGAACATCTACTACGAATTGGCTGCCCTGCACCTCGACCTGTTCGACTGCGACAGGCACCTGCTGAGGGCTTTTCTCCAGGCGTATGGTCTGCCTCCCGACCGGTATTTTGTCCACAAGGTGATGGTCACTTCCCTGCTGCACCAATTCGATGTTAACGGCTCCTTGTTTGCTTGGAAGCCGGAATTGCAGGAAGTGCGCTCGCTGGAAGAACTGGCTGAACAATTATGGAATGTTTATGACTGAGGCTGATAGGAACAACTGGAAAGATAAAATCGCAGTCGTGACCGGGGCCTCCTCGGGCATCGGCGCAGCGACCGCCAGGCGGCTGGCCCATGAAGGGATGCGGGTGGTACTGGTGGCCCGTCGCCTCGACCGGTTGGAAGAACTTACCGGGGAGATCCGGCAGGGTGGGGGGCAGGCGTACACCATCGCCGCCGACCTGACACAGGAGTCCGACCGGGAACGCCTGTTCCAGGAAGTAACCGAACGCTATGGCGATGTCGATATCCTGGTAAACAACGCCGGGCTGGGGTGGTACGGCTACGGGTCCGACATGCCATGGAAGATGGCGTGGGAAATGCTGCAGGTCAATGTGGAAGCGGTGGTGCAGCTGACGATCGGCTTCCTGGGCAGGATGCGCTTGCGGGATGCCGGGCACATCATCAACGTTGGCTCGATCTCAGGCAGCATCCCCAGCCAGGGCATTGCCCTGTACGGCGCGACCAAATCCTTCCTGGACAACTTCACCACCGCCCTGTATCGCGAGTTGACCGGGACGCGCGTCCACGTCAGCGTGGTGCGGGCCGGGGCAGTGCGGACCGAGTTCGGGGAGGTGGCCCTGTCGAAGGAGAACGGTGGGCGCGTCCCAACCGAGAACGCTGGCGTGACTGCCGATTATATGGCCTGGCGCATTTGGAAACTGATGCTGCGCCCGCGGCGCGTGATCTACGTCCCGGGCTGGCTGCAAGTGGTCCCGTGGGCCGAACTGGCCTTCGGCTGGATCATTGACCGGGTCGGGCCGCTGTTGTTGAAGAAGAAAAAGGTATAAAATGGAATCAGACCTAAGCATCCATCGCTAAAAAGTTCCATGATATTTTTTTGGAGGTTTTTCAATACTTTTTGAAATTCAAGAGAACGTCTTATATTACCCAAAACAAGAACTGATAGATTGGAAAAGAGGAATAAAGAAAATTCCCGATTTTGTATTGAACAGAGATTCTTTAGACACTCAGCAATCGTATAGTTTTGGTGAAATCTTTATGCTTAATTATTACCATAGACCTGAAAATGGTAATTGGTTTGGTTTATGTCATATGCTCTTGGTAATCAATATCCAAAATCAAAAGCTCGTAGGGATGGCCAGAATAAAGTTAGGGAGATAATTCTAAAAACAAAACTTGAGCGATTCTTTGATATTTCTTCTGCAACGCGAGATGTTAACTATGGCACTGGCGAGCCTGACTTATTCTTGTACAAAGATTCGAGTGAGTATATGTTTGCGGAAGTAAAAAAACAGGGGGACTTTGTGAGACCGATGCAATTCACATGTTTAGCTCAAATCATCGTTGCCCTGGAATGCCCCGTCGAAATTGTATACTTGGTCGAAGTAGGTCATCTGCACAACAAAAAAACATATGTATTGGATTTAGAGAAATTCGTTGGGTGGGTCAAAGGCACATAGATCCCAGCCTATCAGCATAAAATGTTACACCAAATAAGCGACCCCGGAGGCATGCTTCCTCCGGGGTCATCTCTTACTGGCTACTGATTACTGTCTACTGGCTCTTTCCCGCCACATTCATCTCAGGGATCAAAATATACGGGGCGTAGAAGGTGCTGTAGACCCATTGCGCTTCCTTGCTGACCGCCGCGACGTTCTTGAGCAGGTCGTAGATGTTTCCCGCAATGGACAGGTCTTTGACGCGCCCGACAATCTCGCCCTTCTCGACTTTGAAGGCCAGCGCCAGCGGATTGGAGAACGCGCCGGAGATGATGTTGCCTTGTCCGATGCCGAGTAGGTCTTCGACGATGATACCCTCGTCAATGCTGGCGAGGATATCTTTCAGCGGAGTTTCACCGGGCTGGATGACCAAGTTGGTGAACGACGGCTCTGGCGGGTTGAACAGGCCGCGCGAAGCGTTGCCGGTCGTTTCGACCCCGGACTTAGCGGCTGTCTTCAAGTCGTAAATGAAACTTTTAAGCACGCCTTTCTCGATGAGCATATTGCGGCGGTGCGGCACGCCCTCGTCATCGTAAGAGGCACTGGCGAACTTGCCGTCGATTGTGCCATCATCAATGATGGTAACCTTTTCATTGAAGAGTTTTTCCCCAATTTTGCCGGCCATCGGGGAGGTGCCCTTGTAGACTTCCTTGCCGTTCAAACCCTGGCTGAGCGGCAGGCCCAGAGCCAGCGTGCCGGTGGGGGCGAACAGGACGGGCATCTTGCCAGGTTTGATGCTGGTAATGGTGCGGGCTTTCTTGAGTTTCTCCACCAGGCGGCGGGCAAAGTCGAGGTAGTCTTTTTCCCAGATGGTCGTGCCCAACTGGTCGTACAGGATGAGCACGTCATCCCCCTCGATGCGCTCAATATCGACACCGAGCGAGAGCGGGGAGGTCTTGAAAGACACATCCAGGCCTTTCTGGTTGCGGATGCTGGCGGAGACCAGGCTGCGCTCCAACCCGATGTTGCAGCGGAGGTTCGGCTCGACCGGCAGGATCAGGTCGAGGATTTCTTTGCCGATCTCCACCAGCCGTGCGATGGGCAGGTCGGCGACAGCCTTGTCGAAGGTGCGGACGATGGGAGCAGGCTGAGCGTCCGGGAAGGAAAACGAGGCTTTATCCCCATACGCAGCGGACTCGAGGGCGTTTGCGGCCAATTTGTCCATGGCAGTATCGTCGGTGGAAGCGGCAAAGCCGAGTTGTCCCTTGCGGATAACGCGTACCGCCGTGCCTTTAGTCTCGGCGACGGTGCAGGTCTTCAGTTGATTTGCTTCGTATTCGACGGTGGTCTTTTCGTTCTGCATGCTGAGCACTTCGACCTGTTCGGCCTGTTTTTTGAGTTGGGTCAAAATATCCATGTTGTCCTCCGGTTATTCGCCGCCGATGACGATGTTTTGGATGCGGATGTGGGGTGCGCCCATGCCGACCGGCAGGGGGAACTGGTTGCCCTTGCCGCAGCCGCCGCCGGTGTTCAGCCATTTGAAGTCATTCCCAATGGCGTCAATATTTTCAAGGGTGGTGAAGAGATTCCCGGCCAGGATCACGTCCTTCACCATCTCGGCGATCTTGCCGTTGCGGATCATGTAAGCGTAGCCGGAACTGAAGGAGAAATTTTCCAACTGGGTTTGGCCACCGTAGGCTTCGCAGGCGTAGATGCCGAGTTCGATGTCCTTGATCATGTCATCGAGGGAGGTGGTTCCATTATCAATGGCTGTGTTGGTCATACGCACGATGGGGGCGAAGCGGTAGTTGATGGCACGCGCGTTGCCGGAGGCTGTCTCTCCCATTTTGGCTGCGGTTTGACGCGAATGCAGGCGTCCGACCAGTTCGCCGTCCCGGATGAGCCAGTTGCGCCGGGCGGGAGTGCCTTCGTCGTCGTAGAGGGTGGTGCCCCGCAGGTTCGGGATGGAGCCGTCGTCATAGACGTTGAGCAGGCCCTTGCCAAAGCGGCGGCCCATGGTCATCATTTCACGCGCCTTGGGGTTCTCATAGACGAAGTCCGCTTCGGAGAGGTGACCGAAGGCTTCGTGGATGAAGACGCCTGCCAGCATCTGGTCGGCGACCACGGTGTATTGCCCGGCCTTGACCGGTTTGGCAGTCAATAGCTCGACCGCGTGCTGGGCAGCCATTCTCACCATCTCATCCTTGTCGAGTACATACTCATAGCCCTGCCTGCTGGCCAGCGAATCGTGTGCCTGTTGGACATTGTCGCCATCGCGAGCGATGGCAGTGGCGCCAACAACTACGGACGGGCGGTCTTGCTCGATATATGTCCCTTCGGAGTTGGCAAGGATGACCTTGCTGAACGAGTCGCTGTAAACAGCCTGGGTATCGATGATCTTGTCGCTGTGTCCCAGCACCACCTGGTTGTAACGCTCGGCCAGGGCTTTTTTCTCGGCCAGTGAGATATCGCGGAAGTCGCGTTTCATCTCAACCGTGGTAACTTTTTCGATCGGCTCGACCGGAGCCAGTTCGATCGGCTCGGGGACGGAACCAACCTGGGCGCACTGGTAAGCCTGGTCCGCTTTGTTAAGCAGGTCGTCCAGGTTGTTGAAAGTGGCCACGCCCCAGCCTTTGTCCTTTATCAGGCAGCGGACAATGCCGCCTTTATCGATATTCGCATTGGCCACCTCCAACTCCTTGCCACGGAAGACCACGCGGGTGGTCTCTTTCTCTTCGATTCGGATTTCGGTGTAGTCAGCCTTACTGCGTTTGAGGGCTTCTTGTATTCGGTCTCGCATAAGAGTCTCCTTTTACTGCTTCTTGCATAAACCTATGAACTTTCATGTATCGAAAGGCTCGGAAATAACGGGATTTTGGTTCGGATATCTACGCAGTACTTTGTAGGATTTCCATTTTACTATTGAAAACATCTCTGTGAACTGTGGGGCAAAAGATGTTCGGATTGGAAATGATCTGGTTCTACGCGGGGGCTTTGGCTTTTTGCAACTGGTCGTGGTCGGGCAGGGTTGACTCGGCGTTGCGGATGAAGGGGAAGAAATAACCGCTCAGGCCAACCAGCGCAGATCCCAGGCCGCAGAAAATGAGCAGGAGTGCCATCCCGGACCCCGGTCCGGTGCCGACCCAACTGCTGAAGGTAGCCGCCAGGCTGGTTGTACCGGATGTCATCGAAGGCTCCAGCCATTTGTCGGCCATCACCCCGGCGATGATGGGGGCGATGGGCTGGGTGAACCAGGCGATCAGGCGGCGCGCCGAAAAGACGCGTCCCTGGATATCGGGTGCCACCTTGGCCTGCCAGATGGACTGGTTGGATGTGTTGATCAGCGGGCCGACGAGAGCCTGGGCGACGATGAAAGGGATCCAGAAGGCCAGGCTGGTGCCGAACCCGAAGAGAGCCGTAAAAATTCCGATCGCGATCCAGCCAGCCAGCACCCCGTGGGTGCGCTTCTTGAAACCGCCCCAGGCGCTCATGATGAGCCCGCCGGCAACGCCACCTATGGCCGCCGCCGAGTTGACCGCACCGTATATAACAGTATTGTTGTCAGTGCGAAGAAGGAGCATCGGGGCGAAGACCGTAAAGCCGATGCCGGAAAACAGGTTGCCGAAGAAGAAGATCATCTGCAGGCCGAGCAGGCTGGGGCGCTTGAAAATATACGTAAACCCATAAGCGGCCTCTTTCCAGATGCTGCCTCTTTCCTTCTGGCCCTCCACCGTTTTCTCCGGCTGCGGCACATGGACGAAGGCCAGAGCGCCGAGAGCGATGAAGAAGGTCACCACATCGATGGTCAGGATGATGGTCAGTCCGTTGGCTTTGGAAGTTGCCAGCACTGCGCCCGCCAGGATGGGAGCCAGCACACCCGGTCCCGCTTCCAGCAGGGACATCAGCCCGTTGGCGCGCCCGTACTGCTCTTTCGGGACCATTGTGCTGATGGCGGCGGAATAAGCCGGCCACTGGAAGGTGTTTCCCAGCCCGTATAGCACATTGGCAGCGTAGAGATGCCAGAACTGCAAATGACCGGTGGCCTGCAGGATAAGGATTCCAAATGTGGCCGTCACGGCCGCAAAATCGCTGATCATCATCATCAACTTGCGGTTGTAGCGGTCCACCATCACACCCGCGATGGGGGAGAGCAGGAGGAAGGGTAGGATATATGAGACCTGCATCAGTCCCATGGCAGTGGCGCTCTTGGTCTGTTCGAACATCCAAATCGAAAGGCCGAATCCGCTCATCCCGGAAGCCAGAATGGAGATGATCTGGCCGATCCAGACGATGATGAAACCGGCCATGCCGGCCGGGCGTTTAGGGTGTGGGAGCGATGCGTTATCCATTTTTTCCTAAATTGATGTCAGATGTCTCTAGAGGAAGTAGGAACTCTGCATAAAAATAACCGGGATTGGACGATAAGTCATCACCCAATCTCGGTGATTTTAGTTATGGAAACCTTCATTCAACACATGGCCAGGATCAATCCACCTGGAAGAACCGGACTTTAGGTATGCAGTTGGCCCAATGCCTGCTCAACGGTTAGTTCGCCGCGTTCGACACGTTCCAGCACGGCCCGGCGTTCCTCACTGGAGACAGTTTTCGACAGTTCCGCAGCGGGGGGAAGATCTCCGTCGCAGTCCAGGGACAGATCACCCGAAACGCTGTGTAGAAAGATTTTCACACCGCCGCCTTGAACATTGACCGTCTGGGATCCGTGATGACGGGAATAGCCGGTGGTCGGGAAAGCCGAGACCAGGTCACCGCTCATGCTGTGCAATTCACCCGTGCAATGGGTGTCGGGTGGCACTGTCAGGCGTACATCGCCGGATACCGACTTGAAATCGTAGGGACCTTCGGCCAACGAAGTGCGGATTCGCATGTCGCCGCTGACGGAGTTGCCTTGGATGGAGCTCAGGGTGGATTCCTTCAACACCACATCACCGGAAACCGTATCCACGCCCAGTGAGCCGGCGATGCGTTCTCCGTCGGCATCCCCGCTGACGGTATGGATCCGCACGGAACCTGTCAGGGTACGTAGTTTAATTTCACCGCTGACCGAATTCACACTGGCATCGCCCTCGAACCCTTCGACCAGGACCGTGTTACTCACGCCGTTTAGTTTGAGCGAACACTGGCGCGGGGCCTTCACAACGTAATCCACCTCACATGGATGGGAACCGAACATCCAGTTCCAGCCGCCGTCGGGAAAGCGGGTGGCAACCTTGACGGTCCCGTCAGCTTCCTGGGTGAATTCTATCTCGGTGCGCTTTTCGTCTCCGCTGTGGGGTTGCTTGATGGCTGTCACCTGGATGACGCCCTCCTCGCCGGGGTGGATTTCCACCGAGCCGCGTATATTGCTGACGGATAGGCGCGCAGGGGAAGTGACGCTGAACGTCTTTTCGATGTTCTCAGACATGATTGGCCTCTATTCAACAAAGATTTCGACGTGTTCGCCGTCTTCATCGTCCACCACGTCAATGATTTTGCCGGTCATACCGGAGCGCAGGGCCTCCATCAACTGGTCCATGTTCACCCCGTCAATTTCAGGAGCGAAATGCGCGCCGATCTTCATCCCGGCTTCCATCAGGCTGATGGGGATCTGCACCGTGGCTTTCGAGCGTCCGCTGTTGACTTCGGTGACGCGCACGCGCAGCCATTTTGCGCCGCTGGCAGCCAGTCCGCCCAACGGACGGTTGGCGCTGGCCAGTGCTGCCAGCAACTTGGCGCCCTCTTCTGCGCTCACCTTGCCTTCTTCGATCATTTTCAAGATCTTCATGCGTTCTTCAGTGGTAGCCATGTGATCCTCCTTTCAAAGTATCGCCAATTGGCTAGCTTTCCTTGATTTCTTCATTGTCGCTGGGTTTCTCACCATTGGTGCTCTTCGGCAGTTTGAACTTGAACCAGGCCGGGATCGTCGCCAGGAATGAGACCACGATCGTAACGATGAACGGGGAGCGCGGCCCGAACTTCTCCCACATCTGCCCGCCGATCAACGGCGCTGGCAGGGACACCAATCCCAGGCTGGAACTGAACAACCCAAACGCCGTCCCACGCACCTTCTTTGGGACCGCTTTGCTGATCAGGCTCTGGTAGGCGGGGGTCATCAGCCCGACGCCCGTCCCGGCGATCGCCCAGCCGGCTCCGTAGAGCCAGGGGTTGGTTGTCGGCATGTAAACCAGCAGCCCCAGCGCCGCGCCGATCAGGATGAAACCCAGTACGATGTTGACGCGCTCGCCTTTCTTATCCGCCAGCCAACCGCCCGGGATGGTGGACATCATCATGAACAAGCCAAAAATGCTGTTCATCAGGCCGATTTGCCGGAAGTTCAGGCCGCCGTAATCCTGCATGTAGACCGGCAGGAAGTTCATGGAAAGGCCGAACGAGATGTCGCGTACACCGTCAGTGATGAGTACCCAGGTGATGACGCCGCCAGCTAACAGCAGGCCGAGCATCGTGCCCAGGTTATCCTTCAAACTGCCGAACGACAGTTTCTGGGGCTTGGCTTCGCTGTTCTTGGAGGCTTCGCGTGCCATGCTGACCCGGATCACCGTGGCGATGACGTACAGTCCTGCGGCCACCATCAGCATCTTCTTGAACCCGAACAGGTCCACCAGCCAGCCGCCCAACACTGGTCCCACCACGCCGACGATCATGAAAAGCGCCTGTGATACACCAAAAACTTTGGCCCGGTTCTCCTCGCTGGAATGCTCAGCGATGAAGGCGTCGAAACTGGGCCCGATCAGTGAGCCGGTAATGGCCGAGAAGGCCGAAGCCACCAGCAGCCACTGCCAGGTGGGGGCGGCGATCAGGGCAACGTACGTAAAGATGCCCACCACACTGCCGATGGCAATCGCCCGCAAGCGGCCCAGTGTGTCTGAGATCCAGCCGCCCAGGATTTGCAGCACCAGGGGGATGACTTGTGAGATGGTAAAGAACAGGCCGATCTGTCCGACCGAGGCGCCCATGTCCTTGATGTAAAGTGACATCAGCGGCCCGTACATGTTGCCGCCTATGTTGGCGAAGATCATAGCCACCAGGAAGAGCAGGATCAATCCGCTCAACAGCGGCTGTTTCTTGGCCTGCTGGGCTACAGCTTCAACGGGAGGCGTCAGGGTCATTTATTGCTTATCCAATATAAACTTGCACGCGTTCACCTTCGTCGCCATCATCCACGTTGACCACCAGCGGTTCCTCGCCTGTGAAACCGGCCTCAACCACCTGGATTATCTCGTCCACATTCGTCTTCCCCAGGTCGGGGATGTAATGGCCGAACGTGCGCAGGAACCAGGCAGTCAGTTTTAAAGGCAGGGGGAATCCAAGGAAAATGCGGGCCGGTTTTTCACCGGGTTTCTGGTGCACATCCACGAACAACCAGCGCGCCTTGCGGCTGCCGATTGCAGCGACGATCACCAGCACGCCCAGCAGCAGCAGGGCGCTTAGGCAATAGAACCAGAAATTGAGCCTGGCGGCATGCACCAGAGCGTACATTCCCCAGGCGCTCAGGATGGTGATGAGGACACCGATCCATAAGGGGATTTGCCAGAGCCGGCGGACGGTGGATTTGACATGGGCTATGCGCGGGTCCGATTCGAAGCTGGACTTTTCAGCCTTAGCCTCAGCCCCGTTTTTTTCGACAGCCGCCTCGGGTCCGGACCCCGCGCCCATTTCTGTGGTACCAGCCGTCACTTCATCCTCGGCCGGGCTCTGGTCGAGGGTTCGCATCAGTTTCAGGCCATCTTCCGGCGAGATCTTGCCGTTTTCGATCATTTTTAGAACTTGTGCGCGTTCCTGGTCAGTCATAGCTCGCTCCTGTTTTCTCCAGCCCCCGGCCCCTCCCTCGGGAAGAGGGGCGCGAGGGCGGGAGAGAAATGTCATTTACCTTCCAGAGCCGCCAGTAATTTCTCGGCTTCTGCAAGACTGATTTTCTTTTCCTGCAACATACGCAGGATGATCAGGCGTTCGTCATCCGAGACAGCTTCACCTGTTTCCACCGGCCCGCGCGGAGACAGGTCCCAATTCCAGCGCCCGACATTTACGTTGAATTGTGCGCCGCGCCGGCCCCGTACTTCGGCGGCGCGCGCCTTCATCTCAGCCCGGCGCATGGCAGCTTCGGCCTTCCGTCCGGCGGATTCAGCTTTCCGCCCGGCCGCTTCGATGTGGATATGAGCCCGTTCCATGGAGGCCTGGACGCGTCGGTTGATGCGCTCTGAGAAATCCGGAGGCAGGGGCGGGATGGGGGGAATGGGAGGGATGGGAGGAATGCGCCAGTCGCCGCTATCGAAATCGGCGGCGGATTCCCAGGGGTCGGCCTGGCTGGTGACCAGCAGGTCGCCACTGGCGGTCAGGAGCATCTCTGCCATGCCTTCCTTCTGTTCGCCAAGGATCACTTCGCAGGAAGTGCAATCTTCGGGGATTTCAACGCCGGGGAAGTCCACCTGGATTGAATCAGGCGAAGCGGCGGTCAGGTGGAGTTTGCTGTTGGCTTCAGGGGATAGACGCACGATCAGGTCATCTCCAGCGGTTATGTCGTAGATCTGACCGGGCACCGGGGTGACATAGCAGGCCACATCTGCCCCGGCTTTGACGGTCACCGCGCCATGCACGTTGCGTACATACAGGTCTGAGCCGACGTTCTCGATGGTCAACATGCCGTCCACGTCGCGGATGGACCCATCTCCGCCGACTTTGTCCACGGCACAGATGCCGTGTCCGCCGCGCAAGGTTAAATCGCCGGAGATCGTCTCGGCGTTCAATGCACCGATGTTCCGCAAAGAGGCGTCCCCGGCGACGGTTCCCAGTGTAACGGGGCCGAGGTCATTCATGGTCAGATCGCCGGCCACAGGCCCGAGCGTGACCGGGCCGTTGAGGGCTTGCAGGATGGCGTCACCGGCGACTTTTTCCACCTTCACATTGGTGCCGCGCGGCACGTACAGGATCAAATCTTCATCACAGGAGATGACGATGGGGTCTGAATCGGCAGAGATTTGCAGCGCGTCCCCGTCCGTCTTCACCATGATCTCGGAGCGCTCCCAACCGGCCACACGTAGATCGCCAGGGATGGATTCGATGACGATGTTGGGTGCAGGGCTGACAGATACGGTTTGTTGTCGCATACTCACTCCTCTCCATTCAGGACGCGCATAGCCTCTTCGGCGGAAATCTTGCCGGAATCGAGTTCTTCGAGAATGCTGCGGCGCTTCTCGTCAGAAATGTCACTGGATTCTTCCTTGCCGGGTTCGTAACCGAGGGCGCGGATGACTTCCTGAAGCCGGTTGCGGATGGTCGGGTAGGAAAGCGCCATCTCGTCTTCCATGCGGGTGATCTTCCCTTCGCAGCGCACGAATGTTTCGATGAAATCCAACTGCTCCGGGGTCAGACCGGCGAAAGCGCCGTTGGCGAAACGGCCCTCGATGGAGGTGTCGCAGGTCTCACAGTGCAGACGGGTGACGGTCAGTTCGCCATCGCAGACGGGGCATTTGCTCAGGGCTGTTTTCACGGCTTGCTCCCGGTCATCGGTGACCAGGCCATTGGCTTGCCGGCCGCATAACGCCGCTTGAGTCCCAGGCCAGTGCGAATGAGCAGGTCGCCGAATCGCGCCAGCAGAGGCTCACGCGGAGCAGGCCGGTTTACGGCTATCTGTGGAGTGTTGTCCAACTCGCCCCGGATGACCCGGCGTTCGTAAGCTTGATAAGCATTGTAGAAAGATTTCATTTCAGCCTCTTTTCTGAAAGCGAAAGCACCATGTAAATCTAATTGATATTATACACAGATTTTATTAAATGTCAATAGGCATTTATTGATAATATTCAACTTTTACTTTAAGAATATTAAAGTCCGGGTATGTTTTCGCTCCACGCATCCGAAAACGAGGTAAATAACTGATGTTACAGATTAATCCGAAATTGGCTATTGACTTTCGTTCTTATTTTTGCTAAAATACTTACATCATGAAAATAACACTTACACGATGTAAGTAATATAAAATTCTGATCCATTTGAGGCTTAATGACTTACCCTCTGACGATCACTGCTTCTGCCATGCGCGACATCAATCGTTCGGCCATCCTGGAGATTATCCGCCGGGAAAGCCCGATTTCCCGGACGGCCATTGCTGAGAGGCTGAACGTCAGCCTGCCGACAGTCATGCGCATCGTTGATGGGTTGATCGAGGAAGGTTTCGTCCGCCTGCAGGGGACGACCGAATGGAGCGGGGGCAGGAGACGGCCCCTGATCGAGTTCAATTCCGACGGCTACGTCGTCCTCGGGGTGGATATGGGCGGGACCAAGATATATGGAGCATTATCGGACCTGGGCGGTAACATCCTCGACGAAGTCAATGTCAGCCGTCACGGGACCTCCGGGGAGGATAGTTTCAACTACCTCACCAGGTTGATCGACAAATTACTTGCCAGCCCCAAGGTGAAAGGACAGCGGGTGCGCGGGATCGGGGTGGGGGCGCCAGGCGTCACTTTACATAAGGAGGGCATCGTCACCTGGGCTTATACCCTGCATTGGGACAATTTCCCTCTCAAGGCCAGACTGGCTGAACGCTACGACTTGCCCATCATCGTGGACAATGACGTAAATCTGGCGGCTCTCGGTGAGTTGTGGTTCGGGGCGGGACAGAACGTTCAGGACATGATCCTGATCGCCATCGGCACCGGTATCGGCGCGGGCTTGATCATCGACGGCGCCCTCTACCGCGGCTCGAAGGAAGCTTCAGGCGAGATCGGCAATATGATCCCGGGCCGGGAGTTCCTGGGGAAAAACTACCAGGATTTTGGTGCCCTGGAAAGTGTCGCCTCCGGCACCGGGATCGCCGACCGGGCGCGCGAACTTCTCAGCTCCCAACGCAGCCAGCAGGAACTGCTCGACCTGATGGCGGAGGATGTTTTCGATGCGGCCCGCAAGGGTGAACCCTGGGCCTGGACTGTTATTAACGAAACGGTGGATTATCTGGCTATCGCCATCGCCAACCTGGTCTCCGCCTTCGACCCGGAGTTGGTCGTGCTGGGCGGAGGCGTTTCCAGGTCGGCGGATATGCTCATTGCCCCGATCCTGTCCCGCATTGCCGGGGCGATCCCCAATCCCCCCAAGCTGGTCGTCTCGAACCTGGGATTGCAGGCCACTGTCATGGGTGCCATTACCAACGTCTTGCACAACACCTCGAATTTCTACGTCGTCCATAAGCTTTCATAAAATTGAGGTTTCCCTCAGAAGGAGGTGGTTCCTGGAGAAGACTATCCGCAAACGAAGTTCGTGTTTCCTAACCATTTAGATAATTCAAAGGAGAAGAATATGCGTACCATGAATAAGATATTGATGGGGATGCTTACGGTCATTCTGGTTTTGAGCGTGGCCGGATGTGGCGCCAAGACGAGCGGCCCCGTCACCATCCATGTGCTGACCATGGACCAGGCCGGCCTGAAACCTGCCGAGATCGATCAGATTGCGAAGGATTTTGAAGCCAATAATCCGGACATTAAAGTCGTCATGGAGTATTTGGGTTATGATTATGTACATGACAAGATTGTCACCGGTATGGCAGCCAAACCGCCAGCGTATGATGCCGCCATGATCGATGTCATCTGGCCGGATGAGTTCATCAAGGACGGATACTTGCTGGATGTTACCAATCGCGTCACCGCAGATATGAAGACAAACATGTTCCCGGCATCATGGAACGGTGTGACCCGGAATGGAAAGATTTACGGCATGCCGTGGTTGATGGACGTGAAGTACTTCATGTACAATAAAGACATCCTCCAGCAGGCGGGCATCAGCGCACCTCCCAAAACCTGGGAGGAACTCGTGGATCAGGCAAACATTGTCAAGCAAAAAGGTCTAGCTGATTACCCGATCATCTGGTCGTGGAATCAGAAGGAAGGCGTGGTCTGCGATTTCACTGTGCTCCTGTTCGGCAATGGCGGCTCGTTCCTGGATGCAAGCGGTAAGCCGGTCTTCAACAACGCCCAGGGCGTTCAGGTTCTGACTTGGATGAAACAGACAATCGATGATGGTTTGTCTAACCCGAGCTCGATTTCATCCGACGAAAATGCAGTCGAAGCCGACTTCCTAGCGAGTAAATCTGCTTTTGCGGTGAACTGGCTCTTCCAATATTCTGATTCGAACGATGATTCGAAGTCGCAGATTGTTGGTCAGGCTGCTTTCGCTCCCATGCCCATGTTCGCTGCGGGTGCAGCGGTCGGCATCAAGGGTTCCAGCGTGGATGGTTCCAGCTCGTTCGCCGTCATGGCCACCACCCCCTATCCGGATCAGACCTGGAAGTTCCTGACCTATCTGGCCAGCAATGAGGTGCAGACTAAATATTCGGCTGAGATGTTACCCGTCTGGCAGAATGATTTCCAGGGGGATGCTCTGACCAAGTTATTGGCCGCCACCCCCACGAATCCGGTCACCGTTCCTGCATTCCTGGGGCAGTTCCCCTATGCCAACGAACGACCGACGGTGTCCTACTACAACGAGGGTTCGGCAGCTCTCCAGCTGGCCATTCAGGAGGCGTTAACGGGAGTAAAATCCCCGCAACAAGCTTTGGATGAAGCCGCAGCCACGTGGGTTACGCTAGCCGGTAAATAATAATTAATACTACGCAATTGGGTGGATTTGCTTTACAATGCAAATCCACCCAATATTTTTAGAGATGACAGTAAATTCCCCCCTCCTTCATAGAAGACGGCTCTCTTTGCGAGCACAGGACGCGCGCACTGCCTGGCTTTTGATTATCCCAAGCCTGGTGGTGATCCTGGGTGTGACGTTGTGGCCGATCATCTATACGTTTATCTTAAGCTTTTTTCATGCACCTACTGGCATCAACCAGGTGCGGACTTTTGTGGGTTTGGGGAACTATATTGAGATGGTAAAGGATCAGACTTTCTGGGAAACCATTGGGCGTACGATATATTTTACGGTCGTCTCGGTGGGCCTGGAAATGGTAGGGGGAATGGCAATTGCCCAGTTGATCCATTCTCATCCATGGGGTTGGAAGTTCCTGCGCTTCAGTCTGATCATCCCCTGGGCAGTTCCGACGATAGTCAATGGCGCCATGTGGCGCTGGATCTACAGTGCTGATTTTGGTGCCCTTAATGGCCTCTTGATGCAGTTGGGGTTGATCAAACATTATGTTCCCTGGCTGACCCTGCCCACCATGGCCATGCCACTCGTAATTCTGGCCGATACCTGGCATATGATGCCATTCGTTGCCTTGATCCTGCAGGCTGCCCTGGCGGGACTGCCGGTAGAACTCGACGAGGCCGCCGCCGTGGATGGCGCGAATGCCTTCCAGCGTTTCTGGAAAATCCGACTCCCTTTGCTCCGTCCAGCCATCCTGGTTGCATTGATTGCCCGCACCGTGGATGCCTTTCGTGTGTTTGATATCGTCTATATCATTACTAGCAGCGGACCAGCTAATAAAACGCTCACCATAACTTATTTGACATACCTAAACTCTTTTCCCTGGGGAAACCAAGGGATCGGCGCAGCCCTATCGTTCCTGATTTCCATTTTTACGATAACCATGGCTCTGATTTTTATCCGTTTGCTGTATCGCCCCGAGGAGACCCAATGATGTATTTCCATAAACTCCTCCGCAAGCTGTTATTATTTCTCCTAACCCTCCCTGTCCTCTTCTTTATTTTCTTTCCGATTCTCTGGCTATTCAGCGCCAGCCTGTCCACGCAGGTGGAACTGTATGCGATTCCTCCGCATTGGATCCCACAACACCCGACCCTCCAGAATTATCTGGATATTATCTTACCCAACCTGGCGACCTCATCAGTGCCGCGCACTTTTGCGGTGGCATTATTGAATTCCTTCAAGATTGCTTCGGCTGTGACAGTCATTTGCATCGTGATCGGAAGCCTGGCGGCCTATGCGTTGGTACGGATCCCCTTCCGATTCAATCGCACCATCCAACTTGGGATAATTGCCACGCGTATGATCCCGGAAGTTTCGCTGATCCTGCCCCTCTTTATTATCGCTTCCAGTCTGGGGTTGATTAATAAGCCGATTGTTTTAATTGTGGCCTATATGAGTTTTGCTCTACCGTATGCAATTTGGATGATGGCAGCTTTCTTCCAGACAGTTCCCATCGAACTGGAGGATGCTGCCCGCATTGATGGTTGCACACGCCTGGGTATCTTGTTCCGGGTGGTGATGCCCATCTCCGTACCCGGATTGGTCTCCACGGCCATGTTCACTTTCCTGCTTGCCTGGGATGAATTCTTCTATGCCCTGATCTTCACCAGCACATTGGCTGCCAAAACAGCACCTGTAGCCATTGCAGAATTTGTCGGTCGCTATGCCGTGAACATCAATGGCATGATGGCAGGTGGGATCATTGCAGCTCTTCCTCCCGTGATCCTGGCGTTCATTTTCCAGCGTTATATTGTAAGCGGTCTGACAGCCGGAGCGGTCAAAGGTTAACGAGTTTGTAACACACGTGGTGGGTTTTGAGTTTTTCGCGCTTTCTACCGCTACATTAAAAGATTGTATCATTGCGACATAGTCCCCGCTAGGGGATATCATACCCGAAGGGTATCCCCGCGGAGCGGCAGTTTCGGCGCCATCGCGAAACACATCGTACCCGCCGAAGGTCCCCGCTAGGGGGCAGGGTATCCCCGCGGGACGATTTGCCGAATCTCCCCTATCACCCATCACCAATTACCTAATTCCTTTCCCCATTAACGATTTACCAATAACCATTAACCGCTTTTCCGCGCTTGACATAGAACGAGTGTTCGTATTATAATTAGCACAAATGTTTGCATAGCATGATAAGAAAGGAAGGTTCCAATGGTTAGAACTCGCAGTGGCTTGACCGAACGACATAAGAAAATCATCCAGTATCTCAATGAACGGATGAGCATAGGCTATCCCCCGTCCATCCGCGAGATCGGTGAGGCGGTTGGGATCACTTCGACCTCCGTGGTTACGTATTATTTAAAGCAATTGACTGAAATGGGTCTGATCGAGCGGGATGCAAAATTCTCGCGCGCTGTGCGATTGACCGATCCGGTCAGCAGGGAACTGATAAAGATCCCCATCCTCGGCCCGATTGCTGCCGGTGAGCCTATGCTTGTCCCTTCACCGGGGGCCACCTATCTTGGTATCGGCAACGAAATGGACGCGGTGGACGTGGCCCGCAGCCTTCTGCCTTCCGGAGAAAAGGGCAGTGAACTCTTCGCTCTGAAGGTGAAAGGCGAATCCATGATCGATGCCATGATCAATGATGGCGATATTGTAATTATAAAACCAGCCATCAAGGCCAATAACGGTGAGATGGTTGCCATCTGGCTTCCCAACCGTGATGAGACTACCCTTAAATATTTCTTCAAAGAGAAAGACCGCTATCGGCTCCAGCCTGCCAACCCAACGATGAAGCCGATCATGATTGACAGCGCCGAACCGCTGGAGATTAAAGGCAAAGTGGTGATGGTCATCCGTAACGTGGGAAATGTCGCCGTTTGAAACCGGCTTGTTTAATAATATATAGGATAGGACAGCCTCCGCGCAATTGCGGAGGCTGTCCTTTTATTTCTCTTGGGGCGTCGTTTCCGGCGGTGTCTTATTCTGGAGCAGTACCTGTACGCCATTTTGGGCCTGGTTGGCCAGGCGTTCCAATTCTGTCTGAAGGCCCATTAAGGAGTCGAGAACATACTGGTCCGCATCGGTTTTGATATTCTCGGCCTCCACCCGAGCCTGGTCAATGATCTGACCGGAGCGCCGCTGTGCATCCTGGATCAGCACTTCTTTCCCAACCAGGTCGTCGGCTTTTTCGCGCGCCAGTTGCAGGGTCCGGTTGGCTTCTTCCTGCGCCTGGGCCATCACCCGGTCTTTTTGCGAAAAGACCTGCTGCGCTTTCTTGACTTCCTCCGGCACGGAGATGCGCATCTGGTCAATGATGTCCAGGAACTTATCCTCATCCACGATGACATTGTGCGTTAACGGGATGGGACGGCTTTTGTTGAAAAGTTCTTCCAGACGGTCAATCAGTTGAAGAATATCCATTGGCTCCTCCGCTTGAACGAGGTTGGAACACGGTAATTATACATTAATCCCGCAGAGATGTAACGGTTGGTTGCTCATCTTTGAACTTGTCCTTGAGCGCGGCTTCGACGTGCGGCGGGACCATGCTGGAAACATCCCCGCCCAGCGAAGCGATCTCACGCACGGTGGTGGACGAAAGGAAGGTATGGTCCTCGTCGGTGATGAAGGCGATGCTTTCGATATCCGGGGCCAGGCGGTGGTTGGCAAGCGCCATGCGGAATTCGTACTCGAAATCCGAAAAGACGCGCAAGCCGCGCACAATGACCTGGGCGTCTATCTGGCGGCAGAAATCCACGGTCATGCCGCTATAACCAACGATGCTGATCTTCGGATGGCCCTTGAAGGTCTCGTTCACCAGGGAGATGCGTTCTTCGGGCAGGAATATCAAGCTCTTGAGCGGCCGGTCATAGACGGCAATGACCAGCTCGTCAAAGATACGTACAGCCCGTGTAGCGATGTCAATGTGGCCGTAGTGAATGGGGTCGAACGTTCCGGGAAAAATTGCGCGTACCATGTTAACTTACATCTCCTTTGCCACCGCCCCAGAAGCGTCCGAGGGCCTCGGCCAGCAGGGCGTTTTCGGGGTCTTTCAGCTCCGGGTCGCGGGCGAAGAGAGCTTGCGCCTGCGTGCGGGCTTTTTCGATCAATTGAATGTCGCTCAGGCTGGCCATTTTCAGCGACGTGGCGTAACCGGCCTGGCGTGTTCCCAGGAATTCGCCGGGACCGCGCTGCTGCAGGTCGCGTTCGGCCAGCACAAAGCCGTCGTTGGTCTCGGCCATGGCTTTCAGGCGTTCGTTCTCGGCTGAATCTTCGTGGTCGGGGATCAGCAGGCAGAAGGACTGGGCTTCGCTGCGCCCCACCCGTCCGCGCAACTGGTGCAGTTGGGCCAGTCCGAAGTGGTTGGCGCCCTCGATGAGCATGACGGTGGCGTTCGGCACGTCCACGCCCACCTCGACCACCGTAGTCGAGACCAGGATGTCGTACTGCTTCTCGCGGAAGGCCAGCATGACGGCGTCCTTCTCGTCGGGTTTCATCCGTCCATGCAGCAGGCCCAGTTTCAGGTCCGGAAAGATATCCTTCTGCAGGGCTTCATGTTCCTGCGTGGCGGCCAGCAGTTCGCTCTTTTCACTCTCTTCCACCAGCGGATAGATGATGAAAGCCTGGTGCCCGCCCTTGACCTGGCTGCGGACGAGGGCATAGGCGCGCTCGCGTTCCTGCGGCGTAAGGATGTGGGTGGGGATGGTCTGGCGGCCGGGCGGCAGTTCGTCCATGATGGACAGGTCCAGGTCGCCGTACAGGGTCAGGGCCAGCGAACGCGGGATGGGCGTGGCGGTCATCACCAGCAGGTGCGGATTGGTGCCCTTGGAACGCAGGGCGGCGCGCTGCTCCACCCCGAAGCGGTGCTGCTCGTCCACCACCACGTACTGCAGGTCGGCGAACGTGACCGGGTCTTCGATCAGGGCATGCGTGCCGATGACGATCTTGATCCCGCCGCTGGCGAGACCGGCCCGGATGTCTTCTTTTTCACGGTCGGAGGTATCGCCCACCAGCAAGCGGATCTGTTCGGGTTTGAGGGGCCCGTTTTCACCGGCCAGCACGTTCTGGAAGGTGTGGAAGTGCTGGTCCGCCAGGATGGAAGTGGGCGCCATGATGGCGGCCTGCGCCTCGGACTGGTTCACAATGGCCGCCGCCAGGGCCGCCACTACGGTTTTCCCGGAGCCGACGTCGCCTTGCAAAAGGCGGTTCATCGGCTTTCCGGATTTCAGGTCAGTGCGGATGTCGGCCACGGCCTTCTTCTGGGCATTGGTCAGGGCGAAGGGCAGGGCTGCCAGTCGGGCTTCCAGCCAGGCCTCCTCCACTTCGAAGATGCGCCCGGGGACCGACTGCCAGTCACGGCGCTGGCGTAGGACGCCCGTTTGCAGGAAGAAGATCTCGTCGAAGGCCAGGCGCTGGCGGGCGGCTTGCAGGCTGGCGTCCGAGTTGGGGAAATGCGCCTGGAGCAGGGCCGTTCCCAGGTCCGGTAAGTTTGCGGACTGGCGGATGGTTTCAGGCAGGTGGTCGGTCAGTTTCGGCGCCCAGTAGGTCACCACCTGGTGCATCAACGTGCGCAGCCACTTCTGGGTGACGTTGGCGGTCAGCGGGTAGATGGGCACGATCCGGTTGGTGTGCAGGTTTTCCACTTCCACCGGTTCCCAGTCCGGGCTGTTCATCACCAGGCGGCCGAGATACTGCTCCACCTTGCCGGAGACCGAGATGGCCTCGCCCACCTTCAGCCGGTTGGTCAGCCAGGGCTGGTTGAACCAGGTGAGACGCAAACCGGCGGTGCCGTCGTTGATCACGGCTTCGGTGATGGACATTTTTCCGCCGCGTAGCGGGCGCGAGTTCACCATGGTCACCTCGCCGATGACGGTCAACTGCTGGCCGTAGAACACGTCCCGGATGGGCTTGAGCTGGCTGTAGTCTTCGTAGCGGTGGGGGAAGTTGTAGAGCATGTCACCCAGGGTGTTGAGGCCCAGGCGGGTGAGCATGGCAGCGTGACGCGGCCCCACGCCCGCCAGGACGGTCAGCGAGGCGTTCAGGGCGATGGGACGTTTGCTGGTCACGCCGCCGGGGCTCCTCTCGGCGCGGCCGGGGACTGTTCGCTGGGGCCGGGGAGCCGGGGCTGGCACTGGCTTGGGTGCTGGGGTTTGCGCAGCCGGAACCTGTTTCTGTGCCGCGCTTTCGGGCTTTTTTCCATCCTCTGCCACCACTGGCACCACCGGTGCCAACAAGGCCACCGGAGGCACTTCCGATCCCGGCACCGGTTGTGGGTGTGGCTGCGGCTCGCCCGACGCCGACTCTGGCTGTGGCTGCGGCTGTGGCTGTGTTTGCGGCCGAGCCGGTTTGGCGGAGGCCGGTTTTTTCGCCAG
>Ga0207931_1000233_pt1 | contig 21048 bp, 16 predicted proteins | sample NGESurdeep092012_2_FD_184478 | JGI IMG/M metagenome (GOLD analysis project Ga0207931, IMG submission 184478) | Arctic peat soil microbial communities from Barrow, Alaska - NGEE Surface sample 415-1 deep-092012 (SPAdes) | ecosystem: Environmental > Terrestrial > Soil > Wetlands > Peat ...
CGGGTCCGCTTGCGCTTCTGGCAGACTGCGAAAAGGTGGTCATCCTCCCCGTCGGCCATACCGAACAGCATGGCTACCACGCCCCGCTGTCCACCGACACACTCATCATCGAAGCCATCGGGCGGGGCACGGCCCAGGCCGTCCCGGAACAGGCGGTCTGTCTGCCAGTCTTCCCGTACGGGGTCAGCACGCACCGGCGCTCGTTCCCCGGCAGCTTCAACGTGGGCGGGCGGGCCTTCGAGGATTTCTGGCTGGCAGTGGTGGACACGCTCGTGGGAGGCGGCTTCACCCGCTTCTACCTGATGAGCGGGCACGGCGGCAACTCGTCCTTTTTGGTGAACGTGGTCAAGTACGCCGGGGAGAAGTACCCGCAGATTTTTTGCGCCACGGCCTTCCTGTACCTTTCCGGACCGCAGGGCGTGGCCGCGCTGGAAGCCAGGCGCCAGTCCGGGCTGGGCGGGATGGGTCACGCCTGTGAGTTGGAGACTTCTCTCATCCTGCACCTGCGCCCGGAACTCATCCATCTCGAGCGCGCCGTGGACGAGACAGATTTCATCACCACCCCCAACTACTACATGGACTGGATCGAGGGTGGTGCGTTGACCGCCAACCCGCCCTGGGAGGACGATACCCGCACCGGCGCGTACGGGGCGGGTAGCCTGGGAACGGCGGAGAAAGGCAAGTTCTGGCTGGAAGCCGCCATCGCCGAGAAGGTGGAACACGTGGTCGAGATCCACGAGCAATACCGCCGCCGGCGCGAGCGCCGCATCCAGCGCACAGACTGAGGTAGATGAAGCCCTCCGTGAATGCCGGATGGCTTTTGGTTATTTGCCCGTGCTGATGACGACCTGGTCTCCAATCTGAGCCCAGGTGTACAGCCACTTGGCATCCGCCGGAGACAGGTTGATGCAGCCATGCGAGGCGGGTATGCCGAAATTATCATGCCAGTAGGCGCCATGGAAGCCAAAGTTGCCGGCGTAAGTCATGAAATAGGGTACCCCCTCGATGTAATATTCGCTGGTGGATGTTGTCGGCGGTGTGATGGAACTGTACTCCACCTTGTAGAGAATGGCAAACCGGCCCTCGAACGTCCAGGAATTTGCTCCGGAAGAGATCAGGGTGGCAAAAACCAGCTTGCAGTTGTCGTAGACGGTCAACGTCTGCTCGGCCAGGTTGGCGTAGATGAACCGGCAGGTATTTGCTCCCGCATCGGCCGGGACCTGTCCGCCTTCGGCGCTGACCAGCGCAACCTTCTCCTCCGGCAACCACTCGTCCGCGCCGACGGCGATGTAGCCGGTTTTTTGCGTTACCGCCAGCACTTCATGCACGATCTGGTAACGCGTATACGTCTGGATGGGCGTCCCGGCCGCGTTGACGCTCTGGGTATCGGCCAGCACCCAGCCGAAACGGAAGGTTATTTCGCGGGTCAGCAGGATGCCAGCGAACGTGGACGGAGTCAGGGCTTGCAGGTCCGCTCCATCCATCCAGCCGTAATTGACTGGGTCAAAATAGAAAGTGCGACCGTCACGCGTCTCGGTGGTGGTGTAAGCCACGTAAGCCGGATAGTTCGGCAGAAACCCGAAATTGCCTGTCTTTACCACGGCGTCCTGCAGGCTGATGTAGACCCTCGCCTTCGGGTTGTTGACCAGGGCGTAATTGTATTTCAGCGCGCCCATCGACGGGTCGAGCGGCTGGTACCAGGCCGGTTCGGGCGTGGGAGGCTGGGTGGGTGTTTGGGTGGGGGTGGAAGTGGCAGTCGGCGTCAGCGTGGGGAGGGCGGTCTCCGTCACAGGGACAGGGACGGTCGGCGCGGGTGACGGAGCCGATTGGCAGGCTGAAAGAAACAGGAGTAGAGCAAGGAGCACTGCCGGATAGCGATAATTAGGCCAATCCCTTTGCCGGGGGCCGAATCCCCCGGCTGAGATAGCGAAAGCCGTCTGAAGACGGCTCTCCACAGATTCTCCACCTGCAGTTTTCCCTTTGTGTGACTTACCCTTCGGGTACGCTGTTGTGCCCGCCTGCCCCCGTTCTCTGGGGGTTGTGTTTAATATCGTTTTATCCATGCGGCCAATCCAGCAAAAGGACTTCCGCCAACAGGCGGGCGTTGACGTTTCGCTCCAGTTTATCGATCGCCCCCTCGGCGTCACAGACCAGTTTCCGCGCTTCAGGAAGAGTCAGCTTGGCCGCCAGGGCATCCACAGCTTCGGTATAGTCCACGTTGGTGAGCGGGGACCCGGAACCGACCGCGCGCAGGAGCACGTCCCGCCAGAAGGAGAGCCAGAGCAGCAGTGTCTCGCGGAAGCGCTCTTTCGCCTCGTATTTCCGGTCGGTAAGTTTTTCGGCGTAAGCGAAGCGCTCGATGCGATTGGACTTGAGCAGGCTTTGCAGGTCACCCAGGCGCATCTGGCGGAAATCCAGCGCCTCCTTGTCCTGCATCAGGCGCAGGGCGTATCCGGGCCGTCCGCCGGAGATGTGAGCCAGCAGGCGGGCAGACGCATTATCCGCATTGGCCCGTGCTGGAACCGGGACTACTTCACGGGTTTTCAGATATGCTTCCACCGTCTCCACCGGCAGCGGACGCAGCCGCAGGATTTCACATCGCGACGGTATGGTCGGCAGGAGTTGCTCGGCGGTGTCGGCGGTCAGGAGCAAAATGACATGCGCCGGGGCTTCTTCCAGCGTTTTGAGCAGGGCGTTGGCCGCGTTGGGGTTGGCTTCCTGGAAGCGCAAAAAAAGCGCCACGCGGTATTTCCCCTGGTACGGTTTGAGCGAGAGACTCTGCCGCACGGAGCGGATCTGTTCCACCTTCAGCGTGCCGCCTTCCTTTTCGGCTTGAATGACAGCCAGGTCGGCGTATTGCATCCGTTCGATCTGCTGGCAGGTTTTGCATTTCCCGCAGGGTTCGCCCGGAGCGACCGGATTTGGGCAGTTCAGGGCCTGGGCGAATCGCAGCGCCAGGGTGCGGCGGCCCAAGCCGGGAGGCCCGGTAAAAAGGTAGGCATGGCGGACGGAATCACGAGTGAGATGCTGCTTGAGCATCTCGACCGCCCATTCGTGTCCCAACAACCCCCAGTTTCCTGTGGTAGTCCCGGTTCCAGCGGGGTAGTCCCGGTTCCAGCGAGGTGGTCCCGGTTCTCGCACGGGGCACGGGGCACGGGACATTGTCCGTTGTCCGTCGTCCGTCGTCATTCTTCTCCTGCTCTCAGCCGTAAATACGAATCATAACGCTGGGGATGCACCCTGCCCGCCTCCACGGCGGCCCGCACCGCACAGCCCGGCTCGGTCTTGTGCTTGCAGTCGTTGAACTGGCAGGCCGCCACCAGCGGGGCCAGTTCTGGGAAATAGCCATCCAGTTCCTCCGGCTCGGTGTCCCACAGTGCCAGTGAGCGTATGCCGGGTGTGTCGGCCACATAGCCGCCGCCCACCAGCGGGAACAATTGGCGCACGGAGGTGGTGTGACGTCCCTTATGGAACGCCTCGCTGATCTCTCGCACCGCCAGCCCCAGCCCCGGCTGGACTGCGTTCAGCAAGCTGGATTTGCCTACGCCACTCGGCCCGGCCAGCGCAGACACTTTGCCGGTCAACCGCTCCCGCAATTCCTCCACGCCCTGGCCGGTATTGGCGCAGGCATAAATGACCGGATAACCGATGGGCGGGTAGAAGCCGAACATCTTCTCAGCCTGTTCGCGGCCCACCAGGTCAATCTTGTTGGCGATGATGACCGCCGGCAGCCCCTGTTTTTCGGCAATGACCAGGAACCGGTCCAGCATGCGCAGGCGGGGAGTGGGACGGGCGCAGGCGAAGACGAACACCGCCTGGTCGGGATTGGCCAAAATGACTTGCTGGTACACGCCCTGGGGTCTCGGGTCGAGCCGGACCAGGGAACTGCGGCGCGGTTCGACGGATTCGATGCTCCCCGTCCCGTCTGGTTGAGAGGAGACCTGCACTCGGTCGCCGACCGCGGCGATATCGCCCACGTGTTTACCCTGCTTGAGACGGCCGCGCAGGTGACAGGTCAACGTGCCGTGTTCCGTCTGCACGTTGAAGAAGCCTGACTGGGAGCGGACGATGAGTCCGGGGATTTGTTCTGTGGGCATGGAGGGCGGGAAGGTTTTCCAAAAAGGCACCACACTTGCACCGCACTGCTTTTCCTGGCACCGCCCGCCAATCATCCCGGTGTCCTTCCGGGAGGGCAGGTGTGGTGCAGTGCAGGTTTGTCACGATTTTCTTAGCCTTCGTGACTTGGTGATAAAGACCATTGTTACGGGCCCGGGGTTGGGGTCGGCGCGGGAACGCCGTAATCCGGATTGACGACGCCAAAACCAGATTCCCACGGGTATACCGTCTGTGGTTTGCCGTTGAAGTAAATTTCCATCACACGCCGCAAGATGGGCGCCGCCCAGGTGGCGCCCTCGCCCTGGTTGTTGACGATCACTGCCACGGCGATGTCGGGTTTATCGGGCAGGTTGGCCAGGCTGTATCCGGCGAACCAGGCATGCGGGTCGGTTGCGCCGCTCTCGGCGGTACCGGTTTTGGCGGCGATGGGGAAGGGGAAGCCTACAAACCTGGAATACCCCGTGCCGCGCGGGTCCGCAACCACGCTGCGCATGGCATCCTGGATGGCTTTCAGGTTCTCGGTAGTGAGGGGTAGGGTGCCGTTCGCCTGCGGGTGGAAGACGTTGATGGCGTCACCGCTGACCGGCTGGACCTTCTCCACCAACTGCGGGCGGTAGAGTGTGCCGCCGTTGCCGACGGCGGCGATGAAGGTCGCCACCTGGAGCGGTGTAACCTGCACGTCACTCTGGCCAATGGCAATGCTGGTGGCCTGGAGACCGTCGGCGGGATTCGGGATGCTCCCCGTCGATTCGGCCACCTGCTCAATCCCGGTGCCATCCCCCAGGCCAAAGGACTTGGCCATATCGGAAATAAGATTGCCCTTGCCCAGATTCCACAGGTCGTAACCAATGTGGTAGAACCAGGGGTCGCAGGAGCGCATCAACCCCTGTTCGAGAGTCAACAGACCGCTGGGAGGCCAGGAGGGGCAGGTATCTTTCCCGGTATTCTGTTTCTGGGTCTGGCAGCGGTCATAGGTCCAGTCGTTCAGAGGATGACCGGGGATGTCTGTGAACGAATAACCGCATTCGTAGGTGGTATCCGGTTTAAAGACGCCGCTCTCCAGCGCGGCTGCCATGGTGATGATCTTGAATACCGAGCCGAGCGGATACGTGCCTTGCGCGGCGCGGTTGAAAGTCGGTTGCTCAGACATGTACTGTCTGTTGACGTTGTTCAGGTCGTACCAGTTGGGATCAAACCCCGGCGAGGAGACCATTGCCAGCACGCGCCCGGTGTTTACTTCCATCACCACGATTGCGCCAGGGAGGCCGTCCATGGCAGCCTGGGCCTGCTCCTGCAGATCCTTGTCAATCGTCAGGGTAATGGAGGCGGCGGGTTCAGAATTCACTTGTGCCAGAACCGTTTCATAGGTCCCGTCTGCGGAGGTGACGTAGAGTGTGGCGGCATTACGGCCATGCAGATAGCTTTCTCCCCACTTTTCGATGCCTTCCCAGCCTATCCGTTCCGCTCCGCTGTAACCGAGCTGGCGGTAGGTATTCATATCTTCCTTTGAGATGTAAAGGGTATATCCGACTGCATTTGGGGCAAGGTTTGGTTCATAAAAACGGGAGGTGTAAGCACTGACCTGTACACCGTTGTAACCTGTGATACCAGAGGCCTTTACCGCCTCGACGCTGGCCTCGCCAACCGGCACGTAATTTCCTGCCGTATAATTTTCATAATTGTTGCGGATGATTTCCCGGCGGACGCCCGTCAGTTGCTCGAGTTTATAGAAAACGGCATCTTCACTGTCAGGCGAGACTTCCCCCGCCACCAGACCCAGGGCATAGGCATCCGTCTGGGCGGCGATGGCGTTGCCATTGCGGTCATAGATGTCGCCGCGCGCCGGGCTGACAGAATTGGCGACCAGGTGCTTGCCACCTGCCAATTCGGGCAGAATCAGGCCGTCGTCCCACTGGAGCAGCCATTGGCCGTTCTCCAGCACCAGATTGGTATTGAAGTCACGCTGGATATCACCGAAAAGGCTGGTGTGGTAGATGATGTGAAAGGACACCTGGGAATTCTGCGGGTCGGTCAGCATGGACAGGATATTGTATTCGACCGTTTTTGCACTCATGGCGTTCAGGCTGTCTGTGTAATGCTTGGTAAAATCATCCTGAGAGATGGCGTCACGGCTGGCCTGCGTGATCAGGGAATACATCGTGGGGTAATCTTCCACCACCATGGCATCCAGGTAGGTGTGGAGAGCGGCATCCGCGCTGGGGACGCGTGTAACGTTGACCTCGGCGGTCGGCAGGGTTGGTGTACTTGTGCCGCCTACGCCTCCGCATCCGGTCAGGAAGATGAGCATCAGGAGCAGGTTTAGCAGGTGTACAGGTTTCATCAGTTCACCTTTGTAGTCAACCGACCTGCTCGCCGCGCAAAACCGCGGCGGAGATCGGGCACGTGTAATTCAGGCTGGACTGGCACTCGGCGGCAATGTCGGTCTTGGGGGCAATGCCGAGTTGGCGCAGGGTACGGGTCAGGTGGCAGAGTGGGAGTCCCATCACGCTGGCGTAGCAGCCGGACATCGTTTCGACCGGATGGAATTTTGGGTGCTGGATGGCATAAGCCCCGGCCTTGTCGAGCGGGTCGCCACTGGCGACATAGGTCTCGATCTCTTCTTGGCTATAGGCCCGCATCGGTACATCTGTGACGCACAGGTCCGTGCCCAGGTTCCCGTCGGACATCCTCATTACAGCAATACCGGAATAGACCTGGTGTGTGCGGCTGCGTAACCGCCGGAGCATTTCCGCCGCCTCGGCCATATCCCTTGGCTTACCGAGGATGGCTTTCCCGTCCACCACGGCGGTGTCGGCGGCCAGGATGGTCAGGTCTTCGCGGGCGGAGGCGGCACAGGAACGCGCCTTGCTTTCGGCCAGACGCAGGACGTAGGTCCCGGGCGCTTCGCCGGGGCGCTGGCTTTCATCTACCTCGGCGGGACGAGTTTTGAACATCCAGCCTACGAGCGCCAGCAGTTCCCGCCTCCGGGGGGAATTCGACGCCAGTACCAGTAATGGCTTACCCATGGGCGAGATTCTAACACACTAGCGGGTTCTTCATCCCCGTTGTAAAATGGATATGTCTACAGGGTACTGCGTAAATAACGTAAACATAATTCCGTTATTTTCGAGCCCTTCGATACAGGAAAGTTCATGTATTTATGCGAGAAGCAGTAGACAAGACAGGTTGTCGTCCCGTGCAGGAACCGGGACTACGTCGAAAATCTGTCAGGTTTTGCACAGCATCATTGAGGAGGCCTTTTGTGTTGGAACTCATTGAACGTATCCGCCGAGATGGTAAAAACCTCGGCAACGGCATCTTGAAAGTGGACGGGTTCATCAATCACCAGGTGGACCCCGTGCTGATGGACGCCTGTGGACGCGAATTGGCCCAGCGTTTTGCCAATGTCGGCGCGACCAAGGTGCTGACCGCTGAAATCTCCGGCATCGCCCCGGCTCTGACCACCGCCCAACACCTGGGCCTGCCGGTGGTCTACGCACGGAAATCCAAGCCGATCACCATGCCGGATCAGGTCTTCCTGACCATGGCTCCCTCGCATACCAAGGGGCGGATGGTCGAATTGATCGTTTCGCCTGAATACCTGGCTGGCGGCGAAAGAATCCTCATTATTGACGATTTCCTGGCCTCCGGGGCCACCATCTGGGGCCTGGTCCGCCTGGCGCAGGCAGCCGGGGCGACCATCGTCGGCATCGGGACACTGATCGAGAAGGTTTTCGAGGGCGGGCGCGAACTGCTCAAACCAATTGGCGTGCCGATTGAGTCGCTGGCGGTCATTACAGTACTGGACGGGAACCGTATCATCTTCGCCAATGAATAGCATTTACCGTTTGCTGAAGCAGCCCTCCTTCTACCGGATTTTTATCTGGATGCTGAACCACGTCCCCTTTGCCATCCCCGTCAAACGCCTGCGGGAAACGGACTCCCTGCTGGCCTTTTTTCCCCCGAAGCCGGCTTACCCGTTCCACGTCATCCTCCTCCCGAAAAAGGCCATCCGTTCCTTTTCGGACCTGGAGCCTGCCGACCCATTCCTGGCAGACCTCGTCACCGCCGCACAGAGTCTGGTTGCCGAGAATCATCTAACGGCTTATCGGTTGATCGTCAATGGCGGGGAATACCAGGAATTCCCGCACCTGCATTTTCATCTCATTTCCGGCACATCGAACGAACGTTCAACGTCCGATGACTGACTTTCGACATTTAAATACCATGCCCCATAATTCCATTGCCATCCTCGATTTCGGTTCGCAGTATGCCCAGTTGATCGCCCGCCGGGTGCGCGAGGCGCACGTCTACTGCGAACTCTTCCCATGGGACGCGCCTGCAGAAAAAGTGCTGGCGCTCCAGCCCAAAGGCTTCATCCTCTCTGGCGGACCGTCCTCGGTCTATGCTGAGGGAGCGCCGACCCTGCCTGGCTATGTCATTGAGTCCAGCCTGCCAGTGTTCGGGATTTGCTACGGGATGCAGTTATTGGTGCATACACTCGGCGGCAAGGTCAACCCGTCTGCCGATCGCGAGTACGGCCCGGCGGAAATCCAGCCGCTGATCCCCGGCACGATGCTGGATGTGCTATCCAAAGTTTGGATGTCACACGGCGACCGGATCACGAAAATGCCGGAGGGATTTGTTGCACTTGCCAAAAGTGGCAACAGCCCCATTGCAGCGATGGGTGATTTTGCCCGCAAGTATTTCGCCGTACAATTCCATCCCGAAGTCCACCACACGCCGAACGGCGCGGGAATCCTCAAGCATTTTGCGATGGATGTCTGCGGCTGCGCGCCGGATTGGACTCCCGCGTCCATTATCGAGGAAAGTGTGGCCAGGGTTCAATCTCAGGTTGGAAAGGAACGCGTCCTGGCGGCGGTAAGCGGCGGCGTGGATTCGTCCGTGGCCGCCGCGCTGGTGCATAAAGCTATTGGCGACCAGCAGGTGGCTGTTTTCGTGGATACCGGCCTCCTTCGCCAGGGGGAGCCGGAACAGGTCGTCCGCACCTTCCGCGAGCAGATGGGCGCCGAACTTGTAGCGGTGAATGCCGCCGATGAGTTTTTCGCCGCCCTGAAAGGCGTCACCGACCCGGAGCAGAAGCGCAAGATCGTCGGCGAGAAATTTATCCGTATTTTCGAACGCGAGGCGAAGAAACTCGGTGCCCCGAAGTTCCTGGTGCAGGGCACGATTTACCCGGATGTGGTCGAGTCCGCCGCGCCGGACCGGAACAAGGCCGCTAGGATCAAGTCACACCACAACGTGGGCGGCCTGCCGGAGGATATGGAAATGTCGCTCGTCGAGCCGCTGCGCTACCTGTTCAAGGACGAGGTGCGGGCAGTGGGAGAAACCCTGGGCCTGCCGGAAAGCATGGTCTGGAGGCAGCCGTTCCCGGGTCCGGGATTGACTGTGCGCTGCCTGGGCGAAGTAACCCCCGAGCGCGTTGACTGTTTGCGTCTGGCGGATGCCATCTTCACCGAAGAACTGGCTGCGGCGGGACTGCTAGGAAAAGGAGCAGGCACCAGCCAGGCGTTCGCAGTGGTGCTGCCGGTCCGTTCGGTGGGCGTGATGGGTGACGAACGGACGTACCAGGAGGTTTGCGCCATCCGGGCGGTGGTTACCGACGATTTCATGACCGCCGACTGGGCGCGCCTCCCGTATGATGTGCTGGCGAAGGTGGCTAACAGAATTGTCAACGAAGTGCACGGAATCAATAGAGTGGTGTATGATATTACCAGCAAGCCGCCCGCCACGATTGAATGGGAGTGAGGCGATTTCAGATTTACGACATCCTACCCCCCGATATCATCCCCCCAGGGGAAGGTCCCCGCGCAGTACCCGCCTAAGGTCCCCGAAGGGGGCAGGGTGAAGGGGGAAGGGTATTTTTGATTGGAGATTGAAAATGACAAACGAGATCGAACCCACCAAGGCGATGCCGCCCGAGCCCTACCATCCCTTCCCGCCCGTGCCCATCCATCCGCTGGCCGCGCTGGCGACCATTGTGCTGGATAACGTCTTCGGCATTTTTGAACTGGCTGACCCTCTGGCTCTTATTCTGACCAGTATATCGGTTGGTGTATTGGGCACGCTGACCACAACACTGATCCAGCATTACCTGGCGAAGGATGAATGGGGTGCATCGGTGGCAAAGGGATTGGTCATGGGCATTATTGCCGGTGTGCCTTTTCAGGTAACCGGGACGGCGGTCGGCGCCATCCTGCTTGGCTGGGCCGGGGCGAGTCAGTGGATCAAGCTCCCCGCGCCGAAGAGAAAACCGGAACAGCTTCCCGCATCTGATGAAATCGTGGACGCGGAAGTTAAGGATGCCAAGTAATTGGTTGGACCGACGCAAAACGTCCCGCCGACATCGTCCCCGCAAGGGGATATCATCCCCGAAGGGGGCAGGTTCCCATAATTCAGGCTTGTTTTTTGCCCAAACCTGCAGTAGTCCCGGTTCCAATACGGGGCGGGACGGTGCGTAACATCAGTTATTAACTGATCGCTGCACCATATGCGAAAATTCCTGGCGGTATTTCTCAGCATTTATCTGCTTTTTGCCGGACTGACACCTGCCCGCGCCCAGAGCAGCGCGCGTCTCAGTCTCTTTGCATTGCAGACTGCTTCCTTCCCAACCATGACCACCGGGCTGGACGTGTTCGATGCAGCCGGCAACTTCGTCACCGGGCTGACGCCCGATGCGGTCACCCTGCTCGAAGACAACCAGCCCCGCCCGCTCACCAACCTCGAAGAGCTCCAGCCGGGAACTGAATTCGCCCTGGCGCTGGACCCTGGTCCGTACTTTGCCTACCGGGATGCCAACGCCGTCTCCCGTTTTGATAAAATTGTGCAAGTGGTAAAGGAGTGGGCCGCTGCACACCCCGATTCGCTGGACGATGACCTGAGCCTGCTTCCCACCGGCGGGACGCCGGCCACACATCTGGCGACGACGGCGGCTTTTTCAGACGCCCTGACTGTTTACCAGCCCAATCTGCAAAGTCCTGTCTCAAGCCCGGAAACCCTGTCTCGCGCCCTGGATGTGGTCTCTGAACCCACTTCCCAGACCGGTAGGAAGCCCGTCGTGTTGTATATTACCTCCTTGCCGACGGCGGGTGACATTCCGGCTCAGCAAAACCTGACTCAGCGCGCCGTGGCCGGGCATATCCGCGTTCACGTCTGGATTGTGGCTTCGCAGGATTCCTTCTCCACTTCCGGTGCCACGGCCCTCAAGGATTTGGCCATCCAGACCGGCGGACAGTATGTCCTTTTCTCTGGCGAGGAGCCGTTGCCCAGCCCGGAGATATACCTCGCACCACTACGCCACGCCTACCGCCTGGCGTATTCCTCCGGCATCCTCACCTCCGGCGGACATACATTGACGGCGCAGGTCAGCCTGAATGGCGAGACGGTCACTTCCGCGGCACTGCCCTTTGAACTGGAGGTTCAGCCGCCGAACCCGATCATGGTCGCCCTGCCGGTGCAGATCGTCCGCACAGCGCCGGATGAGCGCACCACCGCGGTCTTGTCTTTTCTTCCCACCCAACAGACGATCAGCATCATTATCGAATTCCCGGATGGACGGACGCGTCCATTGGTCCGTACCTCACTGTACGTGGACGGCGTGCTGGCGGATGAGAATACTGCTGAACCGTTCGACCAATTCGCCTGGGATTTGAGCGGCTACGCGACCAGCGGCCAGCATATCCTGACCGTGGAAGCCGTGGATACCTTCGGCTTGAGCAAGGTCAGCCTGGGCGTACCGGTGCTGGTTACCGTTGTCCGGCCGCAGGAGGGTTTGCTGCCCTGGCTGTCCCGTAATAGCCTGTGGGTGGCGCTGGGAGCGATCCTTCTCGCCGGGGGAGGGCTGGGTGCGATCCTGACCCGCAGCCGGGTAAAAAAACGTCGTTCAGTAACAGCCGGCCGCAAGTCCCGCCATGACCCATTGACCCAATCCGTCCAGGCCGAGGGGGGAAAGCGCGGTCTTCGACTGCTGTGGAATCGTCCAGCCAAACGATCTGGAGCCTACCTTGTCCGCTTGAAGGACGACGGCCAGCCTATTGCTGCACCGCCCATCCCTATAACGATGCCGGAGATAACCTTTGGCTCAGACCCGATCCAGGCCACGCACATTTTGGACGACCCGTCGATTTCGTCACTGCATGCCCGGCTCAAAGTAGAGCATGGCGAGTATATCCTTTCTGATGAAAAATCCGCCGCCGGGACATGGATTAACTACGAACAGTTGACAACTCCCCGCCACCTGCAGCACGGTGACGTGCTCCACATTGGGCGGCTCTCGTATCGGTTCATGCTGCACAAACCGCCTGAACGTCCCAACCCGCAAGTCATCCCGACGAAGAAATGATCCGCACAACAAATTCTCACCTGAAAGTTGCCGCCATAACCCATCCCGGCATGGCTGGCAAGCAGAATGAAGACCGCTTCGCCGTCTCGTCCTACCGCGTGAGCGAAACCGATGCCACGCCGTCGGTCTTTGCCATTGTCTCGGACGGGATCGGCGGGCGCCGCGCCGGGGAAGTGGCAGCCGAGATGGCTGTTGAGACCATCAGCCACATGGTGGCCCAGTCCGACATCCGTCATCCGCTGGCTATTCTCGATCATGCCATCCAGGTCACCAGCGATGCAATCGCATCGAAAGCCAAAGACGATACCCAGCGTCTGGGGATGGGCACCACCTGCGCCTGCGCTTGGGTCATTGGCAGCCAGTTGTACATTGCTTCAGTGGGTGATTCGCGCGTCTATCTATTGCGCAACGGCAGCCTTATGCAGTTGACAGTGGACCACACTTGGGTGCAGGAGGCCGTGGAGAAAGGCATCCTGGGCCCGGAAGATGTGCGCAAACACCCGAATGTGCACGTTATCCGCCGCTACCTGGGTTCATCCAAAACGCCTCAGGCGGATATCCGTCTGCGGCTGGCGAAGGATGAGACCGATATCCAGGCGCGCTCCAACCAGGGACTGCACCTGCTCCCCGGGGACCTGCTCTTGTTGTGTACCGATGGCCTGACCGACGTGGTGGAGGATGCCGACATCGAGCCGGCGGTGCGCGGTCTGGACCTCCAGTCTGCCGTGCAGGCACTTGTGGATTTGGCCTGCTCCCGCGCGGGGAATGACAACATCACCGTGGCGCTGATGCTCGTACCCTGGGAAATCCCACCGAAAAAGAAAAGCCACTTCTGGTTTTGGGCGTTGTTGGGATTGGCGGTCCTGATTCTGTTGGCGCTGGTCATTGTCTTTGCCACCTGGGCGGCTTTTAATTTCATCCTTCCGCCTGCCGCGTCTCTGACGCCCCCCCCATAGTTCTTACACAAGCAAAACTCACCTCTTGTTATTTTCCCATAATGGCGTATACTCCGCACCGCCCGCAGGGTACTGCGCAAATATGTGAACCCAATTTACTATAGTTGCTTGTATTTTGATCATTCAATATTTACATATTTATGCAAGAAGCAGTAAATCCTATCAAGAGGTGAAAAATGATCGCTCCACTGCAAGAAAAGGAAAACGATAAACCTCCCAGTTCAGCCCCGCGCCCGGCGCATCCGTGGCGGGTGGCCGTGCTCGCCAATATCAAGGAGCACGGAAAATCCCTCCCAGCGGATGTACCCCCAGACGCCGGCGCGGACTACGATTACATCGAGACCATTGACAAAATCCGGGCTGCCATCGAAACCGATGGTCATCAGACCGTCTTCATCCAGGCCGATAGAGATCTGCCTTTTGCGCTGAAGGAAGCCCGGCCTGACATTTGCTTCAACATTGCTGAAGGATTGGGGGGCGATGCGCGCGAAGCCCAGGTTCCAGCTCTGCTGGAAATGCTCAAAATTCCCTATACCGGTTCGCGCGTTATGACCAATGCCATCTCGTTGGACAAAACGCTTACCAAACGCATCTGGCGTGACCGGAACCTGCCTGTGGCTCCTTTCCAGGAATTTACCTTCGGCGATGAACCACTGCGCCCCGAAATGCACTTCCCGCTTTTCGTCAAGCCCGCTCGCGAGGGCACCGGTATGGGTGTGACCGAAAAAGCCATCGTCAACAACGAGGCCGAACTGCGCGAGCGCGCCGACTACGTCATCCGCCTGTACCATCAACCCGCGCTGGTCGAGACCTTTTTACCGGGCCGCGAGTTCACGGTCGGGATCATGGGCCGCTTCGATACCGTCCTCTACTCCCGCCATCCCGAATGGTACGAAAAAGATGGCTTCCTCCGTCTGCCCATTCTGGAACTGGACAGCAGCCGTTCCATCACGCCCGGTATTTATGGCCTGGAAGCCAAGGCCCAATCAGTCGGCTCGGAAGGCGCACCCGCCTACCTCTGCCCGGCTCCGATTGACCCTGAACTGACCAAGAAACTCCATCGACTGGCCTGGCGGGCGCATGTGGTCCTTGGTGCGCTGGACGTCTCTCGCACCGACGTCCGCCTTGATGCCGATGGTCAGCCGCGCCTGCTGGAGATCAACCCTCTGCCCGGTCTGACCCCTGGCTATAGCGACTTGTGCATCCAGTGCGCCGCCCAGGGGATTCCCTATGAAGATTTGATCCTGGAAGTCCTCTACCTGGGTGCTTCACGTTGGAACATGCTCGCGCCGCGCGATATTCCATTGCCTCAGAAGAAGAAAACCGGCCCCCTGAACGGGGCTGCAAAAACGACAAACGGGAAATAGTTGCTCACAGGGTACTGCGTAAATATTTGAACTCAAATTGTGGTTTTTTCCTGCGGATTGGCTGCTACGGTTCAGAAATTTATGCAAGGAGCAGTAAATTGGGTGGCAGTCAAAAACTGTCGTCCAATATTTTTCGTTATGGTATAATTCGCCCGCCTTCCGGAGAGGTCGCGTAGCTGGCTTAGCGCGCACGCTTGGAAAGCGTGTAACCCCCAAAGGTTCGCGGGTTCGAATCCCGCCCTCTCCGCCAGAAAGGACTTCCCGCGCGATGTTTGCGGGAAGTCCTTTCTGTTTCACTGGCTGAAAAGTGTTCCTTCGATCAGCAAATGACTTCGATAATTATCTCGTGATATACTCTGGGCTACGATGAACCATACTCATCATCCCCGTTCGCTTATCGTTCTACTGTTCATCCTGGTTGCTGTTACTTTCTTCGTCGGGACCCTGCGCGCCTTTACCCCCGCGCACGCCGTATCCAATGCAACCGTCACCCCTACGACCCCCTTAGTCTTGAAGACGCCCTCCACTACCCCGGCAGAATCAGAAAGTGAAACACCGGTCTTTACGCCGACTGTGACGAACACCGGTCAGGCAGACAGCGACGAGAATTTCACCCCCACTCGCACCCCAATCCCCGAACAAGAATATGTCGCCGATATGACCGGAATCGTTGGCCTGGCCATTCTGATGGTAGTTGTGATGCTGGTTGGCGTGGCTTGGGGCGGACGCAGCCCCTGGAAGAAAAAAGAACCCAAAAAATAATCCTTTCGGATTTTCAACCATTGACAATCTTGGTTTTCTGCATATAATCACCCCCAATACTTGAAATACGCTGAAGAGGACGAGTAAACCTCGTACGGCGGACCAGAGAGCAGGCGGTAATTGGTGAAAGTCCTGCCCGCACGATGGAGTTGAATGGACCTCAGAGTTGCAAGGCGAAAGGCGCAAGCCGAGTAACCCAAGCCGGAGCGGCCACCGTTATCAGGGCCAGGTCACTTGGTCAGGCGCGATGAGCAAATCTTGTCAAACCTTTAAGACTAGCTGACCGATAAGAGTGAGGCTGGCTTTTCCCTGTGCATCATGCAGGGATTTTTTATTAAGTCAACCTAATTCGGGTGGTACCACGGACTACGCGTTCGTCCCGTTCTACGGACGAACGCGTTTTTGTTTACTCGGAAGGAGATTCCATGCTCAAGAAGCGTATTCTCACAGGTCACCGCCCCACTGGCCCCCGCCATATTGGTCATCTGGTCGGAACTCTGGAAACTTGGGTGAATTTACAGGATAGCCATGAATGTTTTTTCCTAGTTGCTGACCTGCACATCCTGACTACCGACTATGCCCACCCGGAGCGCATCCAGGACAACATCCACAATATGCTGGCTGACTGGCTGGCAGCGGGGATTGACCCGCAGCGGGCGTCCATCATCTTGCAATCGGCCATCCCAGAACACTCCCAACTTTCCTTACTTCTCAGCATGTTGGTGACGGTGGCGCGATTGGAACGCGTTCCCACCTACAAAGAGCAGGTAAAAGAACTCAACCTCCAGCCCTCGCTTGGCCTGCTGACCTACCCGATCTTGCAAGCGGCAGATATCCTCGTTTACAAAGCAAACACTGTCCCGGTGGGAGAGGACCAGTTACCGCACATCGAACTGGCGCGCGAAACAGCCCGCCGCTTCAACCAGACCTATGGACAGGTTTTTCCTGAACCAGAGGCTCTACTTTCCCAGGCTGCACGCCTGCCGGGGATGGACAACCGTACCATGCATACTTCTTATGGGAATGGTATTTATTTGCGCGATACCCCCGAAGAGACGACCCGCAAAGTGATGAGTATGTACACCGACCCAACGCGCATCCATCCCAGCGATCTCGGCCATATTGAGGGCAATCCTGTGTTCATCTACCACGATGCCTTCAATCCGAACCCGGAAGAAGTGGAAGAATTCAAACTCCGTTACCGGACTGGCAAGATAGGCGATGTGGAGATAAAGAAACGTCTGGCTGAAGTACTCAATACTTACCTTGCTCCTCTGCGAGAGCGTCGTGCAAAATTCATCGCCCAGCCCAAGATGCTCATGGAAATCCTGCATACCGGCACAGAGCGAGCTAGATTCATCGCCCGGCAGACCATAGAAGAGGTCCAGGTTTGTATGGGCTTATTGCAGAGACGATCATCCGCTGGGTACGGCACGGTTGTCCCATATCCCGGTGTGTTCTGTTAATACCTAAACCTGCTTTCCAAGGAGTCACCATGTTTTGCTTCGCTTTCCATCCACCCTGAAGGTTCTCTCCTTCCCGCCTCCCTGTTTACCTGATTCCCGATTATCTGATCCCTGAAAGGAGATTCCCATGTCTGACCAAACCCGCTTTATGTTGAACGAAACCGACCTGCCAAAAAATTGGTACAACGTGCTGGCCGATAGCCCTGTCCCGCCCGCCCCGGTGTTGAACCCGATGACGAAAGAGCCGATCACGCCGGAGTTCCTCTCGGTGCTGTTCCCAATGGAAATCATCCAGCAGGAAGTCAGCACGGACCGCTACATCGAAATCCCGGAGGAAGTGCGCGAAATTTACAAACTCTACCGCCCGACCCCGCTCGTCCGTGCCCGCCGGCTGGAAAAGGTGCTTGGCACGCCCGCGCACATTTACTTCAAGAACGAGTCCGTCTCGCCGGTGGGCAGCCACAAACCCAACACGGCCATCCCGCAGGCTTTTTACAACAAGGTCGCCGGGACGAAAGCCATGACCACCGAGACCGGGGCCGGTCAGTGGGGCACCTCGCTGGCCATGGCCTGCAACTTCTTCGGCATTGACCTGGAAGTCTACATGGTCAAAATCTCCTACGACCAGAAGCCCTATCGGCGCATCTTCATGCAAACCTACGGGGCGCAGGTCTTTGCCAGCCCATCCGAGCGCACGGAATATGGGCGTAGGTTACTCGCCCAGGACCCCGACAACAACGGCTCGCTGGGCATCGCCATTTCGGAGGCGGTCGAGGTGGCCGCAAAATCCGGCGGTAAGAAGAAATACAGCCTTGGCTCGGTCTTAAACCACGTGCTGATGCACCAGACGGTCATCGGCGAGGAAGCCCTCAAGCAGATGGACCTGGCCGGAGAATACCCCGACGTGGTCATCGGCTGCGTGGGCGGCGGCTCGAATTTTGCCGGGATTGCCTACCCATTCCTGCGCCAGAACCTGAAAGATGGACAACGCACGCGTCTATTGGCCGTCGAGCCGACTGCGACCCCCTCACTGACGAAGGGCACCTACACCTTTGACTATGGCGATACCGCCCAGATGGCTCCCATTGTCAAGATGCACACACTCGGTCACACCTTCATGCCGGCCGGTATCCACGCTGGTGGTCTGCGTTATCACGGCATGGCCCCCAGTGTTTCGGCTTTGTACGATGCCGGGTACATAGAAGCGCTTGCAGTATCACAGATCGGGACCTTCGATGCTGCCGTGCAGTTTACCAAAGCCGAAGGCATCCTCCCGGCTCCCGAATCCGCGCACGCCATCCGCGTGGCGATTGACGAGGCGCTGGATGCCAAAGCCAAAGGCGAGAAGCGCGTCATCCTGTTCAACCTGTCTGGCCACGGACACTTTGACATGACAGCCTATCAATCCTACCTGAATGGCGAACTGGTGGATTATGAGCATCCAGCACAGGCGATCGAAGCAGCCATGAAGGATTTGCCGCAAGTCGAGATGGAGGCGGTGTAATTCCGAACTGCGAACTCGATAGAAAACCGGAGGCCACGAAGAATGGCCTCCGGTTTTTGGGGAGGCAAGATTCAATCAAGCCGGATCTGCTCTTGAATAGCCGTGCCGAAATGCCAATAATAAAAATTAGGGTGTGGTCAAGTAGCAAGCGATAAGTTATGCCGGATGATAAAGGGTGGCGTTACAATCTCGTACCTGAAAGATGGATCGGATTCAGGATTACAGTTTAGGGGAAATTTCTAAGAAATAATCTCGATTATGGTAACATACTACCGAATACCTGACCTTTCTCTATGATGTAATCAGTCATGAATTTTTATCATCGTATAAAAACATTCTTACATAGTATAGTCCTGTCAAAATACACCCCACCTATTGTTCTGGTCGGAGTGGCTATCTTGGCCTTTGGCCTGTTAATCCCGACCCTCGGTTTTTATTTTGATGATTGGCCTGTTGTATATCTGGGGAAGATACATGGGAACTTCTGGCAATTTTACCAATCTGACCGCCCCTTTATGGCATGGCCTGATTTGGCATTTCTCTTTGTTGCTGGTGAAAACCCTCTTAGCTGGCAGGCTTTATCTCTCCTTACTCGGATTGCCACTATTTTTAGTTTTTGGTGGTGTCTTAATCTGCTATGGCCGAAAGCAAAGCCCCAGACTTTTAGCGCAGCGCTTTTATTTTCTATTTACCCAATTTTTATCCAGCAATCCATGGCGATTACTTATAAGACACACTTTACGTGCCTTTGTATTTACTTGGTGTCTGTCGCTTTGATGTTGCTGGCTTTGCGAAAACCGTCTTATTTTGTTCTCTTCATGTTGCTTGCCTTGCTTACGGATGCTGTGCAGCTGGTAACACTTGAATATTTTTGGGGATTGGAGTTGTTGCGGCCGGTATTGTTGTGGATTGTAATTGCGGAGAAAGAAGGGACCTGGAAACAGCATCTAAAGAAAGTTGTTCTTAACTGGCTTCCATATCTGCTCCTCTTTTGTGGTGTAGTAGTATGGCGTTTCTTCTTTCTTCGTCTTGCCGAAGACAGAAATGCGCCTACTCTCCTTTATTCGTTTTTCCAGACCCCCATCTCCTCAGCGGAAAAGCTGTTCCTGATATTGCTGCGCGACAGTATATACGTGTTGATTGGAAATTGGCTGGAAGTTTTTCAGATACAAACGCTGGACGCCAGTTCTCCAATGATGCTGCTATCGTGGGGACTCGCATTACTTGCAATAATCGTTTTCTGGATTTATTTGTCCGGTGTGTACCGGAAAGGGGATGAAAATCAACAGGCGACGCCCTCATGGTCATGTCAAGCCTTGTTCGTGGGTATCTTTGCCTTACTGGTTGGTATGATCCCGGTTTGGATGACGAATCGGCAGGTGACCGTTGGTATGTATTCTGACCGTTTTGCAATTCCGGCCATGGTGGGCGCCAGCATATTTATTACCGGTTTGTTATACACCTTTCTTTCCAAATGGTCGCATCGTGCCCTTGTCCTTGCTGCTTTGGTTGGTTTATCTGTTGGCCTTCATTTTCGTATTGCTAATGATTATCGCTGGGATTGGACGGCGCAGGAGAAATTCTATTGGCAGCTTTACTGGCGCGCCCCTGCCATTAAGCCAGATACATCTTTATTGAGTGAAGGCGGATTGTTCCATTACGTAACGAAGTACTCCCTTGCAACAGCCATCAATTCACTCTACCCTGTATCTCAAGGTACGATGGATGTACCGTATTGGGCATTCGAGTTGGACGATACCAATGTTACCAACCTCGAAGATGGCGCTGATCTATATGCTGCCATGCGGACGCTCACTTTTTCCGCGCCTGTAAAGAACAGTCTGGTAATTCTCTATGATAGGACAAACAATTCCTGCTTATGGGTCCTGTCCGAAACCGACGTGTACTACCAGGACTTGCCTCCACATACACGGGATGCCCTTTATCTCTCGAATTTGAGTCAAATTTTGCCCACCTCAAGCGATTCCACTTACCCCGACGAGAATATTTTTGGTCTTGAACCGGGACATACCTGGTGCTATTACTTCGAGAAAGCTGACCTTGCTCGCCAGTCGGGCGACTGGGAAACGGTCATTAGCCTGGGTAATCAGGCTATTTCAGGGGGATATAGCCCAAACAATCTTTATGAGTGGATCCCGTTTATTGAAGGTTATCTTCACATGAGAGACTGGGATAAGGCGCAATCCCTGACAATGGATATCTTTAATTCGGATCAGGGGAACAGGGCAGCTTTATGTGCAGCTTGGTCCCGTTCGATTGAAGCAATGAGGCTTTCTCCATCAGAGAATGAAACGATCCTCTTGGTCCAAAATGAATTGGATTGTTCTGTTCCATAGCGGAATTCGATTCACCGCAACATCACACTCCCGAAGATGCAGATCTTTGGGAGTTTTTTATGACCCATCCAATCCTATAGCTTGGATGTTATAGATACCGATGGACAATAGTTTTCATCTGACCAGAATAGAACATCTGTACGAATTCCGCCGTGTGG
>Ga0207931_1000234_pt1 | contig 20912 bp, 22 predicted proteins | sample NGESurdeep092012_2_FD_184478 | JGI IMG/M metagenome (GOLD analysis project Ga0207931, IMG submission 184478) | Arctic peat soil microbial communities from Barrow, Alaska - NGEE Surface sample 415-1 deep-092012 (SPAdes) | ecosystem: Environmental > Terrestrial > Soil > Wetlands > Peat ...
ATTCGACGAAGATCGGCGGCGTGAGGTTCTCGTAGTCGGCGCGCCTCTGCGGGTGACCGAGCATGATGCCCTCGCCGCCGAAGACGGTCACCTTCTTGCCGTCGATCTTGAAGTCGACGCCTTTGACCGTGGGGAACTGAGTCAGCGTGTAGACGACCTGGGCGAGGCGCGCCGTCATCGACAGCGTCCCGCCACCCGAGTCATAGGCGCTCGAGAGATCGACGGTGGCGATGCCGTTGCTGACCTTGACGCTGCGAAGCTTGGTCCCGGTCGGGATGATGGTCGCCAGTCCGGCGGCCTTCTCGGACGCCAGAGGGCCGCCGAGAAGCGCGGTCATCGCTGCCGTCGCCACCGCGGTGGTCTGTGGCACGGAGCGGTGCGCGGTGCCGACGAACTCGCCGCGCATGAAGTAGACGGAGATGGTCATCTGCGCTGGGGGAGCGGTCGAGGATGGAGACGGCGAGACCGTCGCTGAGCCGCTCGCGGTCGACGACGGTGTCGCCGTCTCGGTCACCGTGGCGGTCGGCACGGGCTTCGAGCTGCCGCACGCCGCCAAGGCGAATGCGGCGATCACCATCGCGAGCGTGATGATCGTCCAACGTGTCCTGTGTGGCGAGGTCATGGCTCCTCACTCCTCTCTCGCGGCCGGATCTGACGCGCGGCGCTGGATCGGCGCCGTTGTGCTCTGTAGATGGCACCCCGACCGCTTTTCGTTCCCTGCGTCGAGCTTAGTGCGGTATCGGTCGGGGGTCAACGAAGCGCGGCGCCCCGGCGACGGCCCGGCGCCGCGCGGTGCTACACTTACCGCCGTGCCCAGCGATCCCGACAAGGCCGTCTACTACCGCAAGCAGGTGCCGCTCTTCCGGCTTGTCGACAAGATGAAGCTGTGGCCCTCGCGACGTGGCATCCTGCACGGCATCAAGACTTTCGAGGTGCGCGGCTCCTACGCCCACATCACGACTCACTGCGACAAACACATGGTCGTGCACGACTCCAAGAACAGCCGCGCCGCGCGATGGCTGCGCAACAAGTGGTACGCGGAGGCTTGCGAACAGTGCCGGATCCCCGACTGGAAGCGGCGAAAGTACGCCGCGACGCACTTCAAGCGGGGGTATGGTTCACACCTGGGCGACGCGGAGCGGCCGGGTCCCAGCAGCTCCTGAGCGGTCCTAGAGGAAGCGCCAGGACTCCGGCCGCAAGGGCGCCCGGTCGGGTGCCGCGAGGACCCCGTCGAGGGCGGCGAGCATCTCCGCCTTGTCGGCGGGGAGCCGCCCGCCGACCGGCAGGTAGTTGGAGGCATGGTTCGAGCGAAAGAGCGAGTCCGTCACCTCGATGGTGGCGATGATCTCGCGCAACTCGCGGATCATGCCCAAGGAGTCGGGCAGGACGATCTCGCCGCGCGCGACGCGTTCGGCCATCGGCGTGCCGGGCACGAGCATCAGAGTGAGCACGCCGATGTACTTTGGGTCGATCGCGGACAGCGCCTTGCCCGTTCCAGTGGCGTGCGCTTGCGAGCGCTCGACGCCGGCAAGGCCGAGGATCGCCGTGACCGAGAGCGCGAGGCCGGCGGCGCTCGCTCGCGCACATCCCTCGATCTGCTCGGCGACGGTGATCCCCTTGTGGACCTCGGCGAGCGTACGATCGTCGCCGGACTCGAGTCCGAGGTACAACAGCTCGAGTCCTGCCGCGCGCAGCTCGCCGAGTTCTTCGACCGACTTGGCGAGCAGGTTGCGCGCGTTGGCATAGGAGCTCACGCGCTCGAGGTTGGGCAGCTCACGGTGAAGCAGGTCGAGGATCTCCAGGAGCCGGCGCGTGGAGAGCGCCAGCGCATCGCCGTCGGCGAGGAAGACGCGATCGGTGCGCTGCCGGGCGCCGACGGGCAATCCGACGATATCCTCGACGACTTCAGCGAAGGGGCGCACGCCGAATGGTTTGTCGAGGTACGTCCCGCAGAAGTCGCAGGTGTTGTTCGAGCAGCCGTGGGTGACCTGCACGATGAGGCTTGCAGCTTCGCTGGGGGGACGGATGACGGCGCCGTGGTACCGCATCTCCCAACTGTACCAGCACCGTGACGGGCGCGGCGACCCGGGCGCTTCCTGTGCCTGCGGCACCTCCTGTATACTTGTCGACGTCGCAAGACGCGTGATAGCGGAACAAGGTGGATGCGCGTGATTGCAGTTCGCGAGAATCACGGTCCGCACTAGGCGCACAATGCCGCCGCTTTCCGATCTGGCCATCATGCAGCTGTGGCAGACCAGTTGAGCGTGTCCAGTGAAGTTGGGAGGAGTCAAGGGCCATGGCAAACGAAGCGTTGATGAAGGAAGCGATCGAGTCGATCCTCAACTACGATGCGGCTGGAGCCGAAGACGTCGCCAAGCGGGCGCTGGCTGCGGGAATGGCGCCGGGCGACGTCATGGCCGAGGGTTTCATCAAGGGCATCCAGGAGATCGGTGAGCTCTTCGAGAGCGGCGAGGTCTTCCTTCCCGAGCTGATGATGGCGGCGCAGGCCATGGAAGCAGCGACCCAGGTGTGCAACGCGGCGCTCGCCGACGGCGTTGCCGAGAAGAAGGGCACGATCGTCCTCGGTACCGTGCAGGGCGACGTGCATGACATCGGCAAGGCGATCGTGATCGCCTACCTCAAGGCGAACGGCTACGGTGTCACCGACCTCGGCCGCGACTGCGCCGCCGAGGACTTCATCAGCAAGGCCGAGGAGCTCAACGCCGACGTGATCGGCATGAGCGCGCTGCTCACGACGACGATGGAAGAGCAGCGCAAGGTCATCAAGCTACTCAAGGAGAAGGGCCTCGACGGCAAGTTCAAGACGGTCGTCGGCGGTGCGCCGTGCACGCAGCGGTGGGCCGACCAGATCGGCGCCGACGCCTACGCCGAAGACGCCAATGACGGCGTCAAGAAGATCGGCGCGCTGCTCGGCAGGTAGACCGCTAGATGTTGAGGCGCACGCCGTCGACGTAGGCGAGGCTGCGCGCGACGCGCTCGATCGAAGGGAGTCCTTCACGGGCGACGAGCATGCGTTCGAGACCGAACCCGAGGCCGACCCACGGTTCGGTGATGCCCCAGGCGTCGTCGAGCGCATGCGGCCCGATCGCCGTGGAGCAGACCTCGATGCCGTCGACGATCACATCGAGTTCGTCGCCGTACACCTCGGAGGTCTCGGTGACGAGCTCGTAGGCCGACAGCGCGCCTGCCGCCATCACGAGCGCCGCCAGCTCTTCGAGCCGGCGGCGGCGCTCGCCCAGCGGCAGCCCCAACTCCACCAGGTTGCACATCGTGAACTCGCTGAGGTGCTGGCTGCCCTTGCTGTCGCGGCGAAAGCACGAGCCGATCTCGAAGATGCCGAACGGACGACTCCAGATGCGGCCCAAGCGACGGAGCAGAGTATAGAGGTTGGGCGCCAGCATCGGCCGCAGGCAGCGCCCGTCGTCGAGCCAGAAGACCTGGTCGAGCAGTGCGTGCCCGGCGGCGATGCCCATCTTGGCAAGCGCATCGGCGGTGACGATCGCCGGTGTGGCGACGCGCACGAAACCGGTGCCGACGAGCGCCGTCGCGAGATCTTGCTCAAGCTGGAGCAGCTGTGGCTGGCGGCGGCCCGTGCGCAGCTCCTCCAGCCGCCGCCGGCCTTCACGCACGATCTCCGTCTCGAGCGTCTTAAAGACGGCGTTGCGCTCGTCGGCGCCGGTGAATCTCCGCGTCAGCACGTCGGCGCCGGCGCCAAGCTCGCGCAACCGCTGTTGCTGCGTGGGCGTGAATGCGACGGCGCTCACGACGTCGTCCGCCGTGCCATGTAATCGACGAGGCCGGCGACCAGCGCGCGCGCGAAGTGGTCCACATAGTCGGGCTGCCGCGCGCGCCGCTCTTCTTCGGGGCTGCTGATGAAGAAAGGCTCGACGATCAGCGCGATGGCAAGCGGTTCCCGCAACAACGCGTAGTTGCGTCCGAAGCTCCCGATGAAGTCTCCGCCAAGCTCACGCAGCCGCGCGCCGACGGCCTCGGCCACGCGCTGCCCATGCTCAGAGTAGTAGTGGCTGCGCTGGAAGAAGTAGCAAACCGCCCCGGCCGCCGCCGCGTTTGCGTCGTGGTTGAGGTGCAACGAGATGAAGAACGCGGCACGCATCGCATTGGCCGTTTCGCAGCGCTCGTAAAGGGAGACCGTGCGGTCCGTGTCGCGCGTGATCGCCACGCGGCAGCCCTGCGCCTCGAGCAGCTGGCCGAGCCGCTGCGCCGCTGCCAGCGTGAACTCCTTCTCCACGAGGCCGCGCGGCGAGACCCACCCCGGCTCCCTGCCGCCGTGACCGGGGTCGATCACGATCATCTGCCCGGCCAGCGTACGCTCGGCGAGAAAACCCTCATCACGCTCGGGGATCTTCTTGCCCTCGCGGCCGGCTTCGGCCTTGCGCAGTGCGTCGAGCTTGCGCAGCGTGCTCTCGCCAACGATGCCGTCGGGCGGCAAGCCGGCGTTGCGCTGGAACTCGAGCAACGCCGCCTCGACGGCCTCGTCGAGGATACCGCGCTCTGGACCAGCGTTGAAGCCGAGCAGGTTGAGCTTGACCTGCAAGGCAAGCACGTCGTCGCCGCGAAAAGGCGGGACACGCAAGTAGAGGAGGCGGTCGCCGAGGGTGTAGCCGGCCTCGACAAGCTCACGCCACGTGTTGGCGCCGACGATACCGTCGGCGAGCAGCCCGCGCTCCTGCTGAAATGCCTTGACGGCGGTCAGGGTGCGCGGGCCGTAGAACCCATCGACGCCTTCGCTGCCGAGTTCGATGCCCAGCACCCGCAGGCGGGTCTGCACATCAGTGACTTCTTTGCCGCGGTCCCCGAGCGACAGATTGCGCACGCGCTGCTCCTCGTTGGATTGCGGCTAAGAGTATAGCTTCAGATACCGGTCGCGGAGCGTGCGCCGGAAAAGATGATGGCGAGCACCGCGATGCCGACGACCAGGCGGTAGATGATGAAGATCCTGAACGTGTGCGTCTTGAGATAGCCGATCAGGAACCAGACGGCGGCGAACCCACTGACGGCCGCCGTCAGCGTGCCCACTGCGAACGGCATCGCCGTGCCCGCCGGCAGGCCCGTGTGCGCGAGCTTGAGCGCCTTGTAGGCGGCGGCGCCGCCGATCACCGGAATCGTCAGCAGGAAGGAGTAGCGCGCCGCATTCTCGCGCGTGAACTTGAGCAGCATGCCGGCCATCATCGTGACGCCGGAGCGCGACACCCCGGGCCAGAGGGCGAGAGCCTGGGCGAAGCCGATGCCGAGCGCTCCCTTCGGGCCCATAGTCTCCAGCGGCCGGGGTTTGTACGCACGACGGTCGATCACCCACATGACGAGAGCGAAGAGGATCATCGCGACGGCGATCAGCCATGGCTTGCCGAGCCGGGTCTCGATGAACTTCTCGCCCAACACGCCGATGACCCCGGCCGGGACCGTACTGAGCAGGAGCAGCCACGCAAGCCTGCTCTCCGGATCGGCGATGCTACGCCGGGCGATGCTGCGTCCCCAGGCGGCGAGCAGATGGGTGACGTCGTGCCAGAAGTAGATGAGCACGGCGACGAACGTGCCCAGGTGGAGGGCGACGTCGAAGGTCTTGTTGAGGTCGGCGTTGTTGAGCAGCACGTGCCAGTTGAAGAGCCACGGCACGAGGATCAGGTGGCCCGAACTTGAGATCGGCAGAAACTCGGTAAGTCCCTGAACGAGGCCGAGGATGATCGCCTGGATGATGCTCATTATCGTGATCCCTTTCCGGCGCCGGCGGCGCACAAGTCGCAAGTCTACCGCAGTCCAGGAGGCAACGGAAAAGCGTTGTCGTTCGCGCGGCGGGCGTGATTTCGCACTATCTTGGCGGTGTTTACATGAGAGTGGCGCTCGACTATCATCGCAGCGGAGGTGGTGTGCGTGGACCGCGATCATGAGCTTACCGTCGTGCTTGCCGACGGCACTCGCTACCGCATCTACCGGTTCATCGCCGAACACCCTTCCGACGAAGTCACCGTCGCCGAGATCGCCCAACGCTTCGGGCTTCACCCCAACGTCGCGCGCATGCATCTCGTCAAGCTGGAGCACGCGGGTTTTCTGACCACGAGCACGCGCCGGAGCAAAGGTGGCGGCCGGCCTGCCAAGCTCTACTCACTCAGCGACCAAGTCTCGACTTTCGGTTTCCCGCCGCGCCACTACGAGCTGCTTTCGCGGATGGCACTTGCCGTGCTCGGCGATACCGGAGTCGAAGGCGGCGCCGAGCACGTCTGCCGCGAGATCGGCTGCGCCGAGGGGCGCCGCTACCTGTCGGATGGCGGCCGCGGCAAGCGCATCGACGTGAGCGCGTCGGTCGAGGCGGTTCGCAGGGTCTCCGAAGACCAGGGGCTGCTCGCCGACATCAAGCTGCACGGCAATGACATCCTGATCGACATCCACAACTGCGTCTTCCGCGAGCTCTCGGTTGGCCAGCCCGATCTGGTGTGCGCGATGCATCGCGCCTTCCTCGAGGGCGTGCTCGGGGTGGTCATGGCCGGAATGGGAGAGATGACGTTCTCGGCGTCGGCGACCTCGATCAGTTGTGGCAGCGATTGCTGTCATCTCACCTGCGCGTTCGTCGGTGAGCCTGTGCGGCAGTCGCCGCGGCGGTAGCCGGCAACGCCGGCCGGGCGGCCGTGGCGTGATAAAGTAGCGGGCGTCGTCAGGCTGGCACCGGGAGGACTGTGACCGTCGATCAGGCACTGAGCGAGCTGCTCCGTATCTCTGTCGAGATCACGCACGCCGCCATCCTCGATGAGAACGGCGATGTGCTCGGGTCGACGGTCGCTGCCAGGACTGTGGGCGATGTGGGCAGCCGCCTCTGGCAGTCGGCTGGCGGCATCGCCACCGCCTACGGCGACGCTAAGCTCGACCAAATTGTCGTCGATGCCCAAGGCGGCGCCGTGTTCGCCGCCGGCGACGGCGCGCACGTGATCGTCGCGCTCGCCGAGCGTCATCCTGCCGTCGGCCTCATCTTCTACGACCTGCGTGCCTGCCTTGCCGATGCGTTCGCGCCGGAGGAGCCCGTATGAAGCGGCGGTTCAAGTTTCTCGTGGGCGTCGGTGCCGGCGCCGCCGGCGCTGCGTACGTGATCTCGCGCCGCCGGCGCGCAGGTGTGCGCGTCGCCCTGTACTATGCCGACGGCGCGCTCGTCGGCCTGCCGGCGGAGTCGCCCGACGCGCTCGAGTTGCGCGCGCTCGCCGGCGATCTGCGCCGCGCGTTCGACTCGTCCTCAGCATGATCACGATCGAGACGATCGCCCCCGACCTCCTCGAGGCGACCCTCCGGCACGCGCTTGCCGCCGGGGGCGATTTCGCCGAGGTGTTCATCGAGGACCGCGTCGGTCTCGGTTTGAGGCTCGAGGACGACAAGATCGAGCAGACCTCCGGCGGTCACGAGTTCGGCGTCGCCGTGCGATTGACGAACGGCGAGCACACGTACTATGCGTACTCGGACGAAGTCGACGAGGTCGGGCTCGCGGATGCCGCCGGCGCCGTCGCCGCCGCGGCTCGGCGCAATGCTTCACCCGCCGGCGTGACGGCGCTTGGCAACGCGCGTTCCGAGCCCGGCCGCCATCCGGTGCTCGTCCCGCCGGAGAGCGTCGAGGTGGAGCGCAAGGCTGGCCTGCTGAGGGCGGCCAACGAGGCGGCACGCGCATTCGGGGGAGAGGTGGCGCAGGTCACCGTCGGCTACTCGGAGGATCGCCAGCGCGTGCTCATCGCCAACTCGCTCGGGGAGCTCGTCAACGACGACCGCACGCGCCTGCGCTTCATCGTCAACGTCGTAACGCGGCGCGACGGCGCCATCCAGACCGGCTATCAGTCACTCGGGGAGAGCCGTGGATTCGAGCTGCTCGACGAGCCTCGGGTGGTCGCTGTCGCCCGCGAAGCGGCGGAGAAAGCGATCGCCATGCTCGGCGCCAAACCGGCGCCGATGGGCACGATGCCCGTCGTCATGGCGAACGGCTTCGGCGGCACGCTGTTTCACGAGGCGTGCGGCCACGGGCTGGAGGCCGATGCGATCGCCAAGAACGCCAGCATCTACGCGGGGCGCATGGGCGAGCTGGTGGCCGCTGCGCACGTCAGCGCGTTCGACGACGGCTCGCTCGTCAACGGCTGGGGCTCCGGCGCGTTCGACGATGAGGGCGTGCCGACCGGCAAGACGATGGTGATCGAGAATGGGCGCCTGTGCGGCTACCTGTACGATCGGCTGCGCGCCCGCGCCGCCGGCGCGCAACCCACCGGCAACGGGCGCCGCCAGTCGTTTCGCCACGTGCCGATCCCGCGCATGACTACCACGTACATCGCCCCCGGCGATGCGACCGCCGACGAGGTCATCGCCGCGACCAAGCGTGGCTTCTATGCCAAGAGCCTCGCCGGAGGTCAGGTCGAACCGGCGAGCGGCAACTTCGTCTTCGGCGTCTCGGAGGGCTATTTGATCGAGAACGGCAAGGTGACGACGCCGCTGCGCGGGGCCACGCTGATCGGCAGCGGCATCGACGTGCTCAAGCGCATCGACATGATCGCTGACGACTTCGACGTGCGCTCCGGCATGTGCGGCAAGGATGGCCAGAGCGTGCCGGTCGGCACCGGACAGGCGACCCTGCGTATCGCCGAGATGACCGTCGGCGGCACAAGCTGATGTTCGTCGTCGTCGACAGAGCTCTCGATCTTGCTCGCGCGCAGGGAGCGTCGTCGGTCGAGGTCTACGCCCAGCGCGCAACGTCGCGCCGCATCAAGGTGTACGAGCAGCAGGTCGAGGAGCTCACGGCGGCGCGCCGCAAGGGTATCGGTGTGCGCGTATTCACGGAAGGTGCGGTGGGGTACGCCTACACGTCCGACACGTCGGACGCTTCGCTTGCCGAGACCGTCGCCAGGGCGATCGCCAACGCAAGGGTGAGCGACAGCGACGAGTTTGCCGCGCTGCCCGAGCCGCAAGGCGCTGCGCCGCAGCTCGAGATCTACGATCCTCGTCTGGCCGGCGCCAGCGATGCCGACAAGATCGAGATCGCGCTCGCCCTCGAGCGCGCCGCGCTCGAGCACGACGCACGCGTGAAGACCGTCGACACGGCGATCTACGCCGACGGTGACGACGAGATCTTCATCGCCAACACCGCCGGCGTGCGCGGCTCGTATCGCACGAACGAGTGCTACACGTTCGCCTATGTGCTCGCCGAACAGGACGGCCAGGTCGAGACCGGCGACTCCTACTCGATCGGGCGCGACATCTCCCAACTGGAACCGGCGCGCTGCGGCGCCGAGGCGGCGCAGCGCGCCTGCGATTTGCTCGGGGCCCGCAAGTGCGCCTCGATGAAGGCGACCGTCGTTCTCGACCCGTTCGTCGCCGCAGCGTTCATCGGCGTGCTCAGCTCGGCACTCACCGCCGATGCCGTGCAGAAGGGTCGTTCGCTGTTCGCCACCCTCGAGGGCAGTGCCGTTGCCGGCACGATCGTCAACCTCACGGACGACGGCGTTCACCGCGATGGGCTGGCGAGCGCTCCATTCGACGGTGAGGGCACGCCCTGCCGGCGCACGCCGCTGATCGAAGGCGGCGTGCTCCGTGGATTTCTCTACGACACGTACACGGGCCGCAAGGCGGGGCGCGCCTCGACCGGCAACGGCCTGCGACCGTCGTACGTCGGCACGCCCAGCCCGCGGCCCACGAACCTCGTCGTCGAAGGCTCCAAGACGCCGCTCGCCGACATCATCGGCGGCGTCGAACACGGCGTTCTCGTGACCAACGCCGTCGGCGTGCATTCGGGCGCCAACCCCGTCTCGGGCGAGTTCTCCATCGGCATCAGCGGTCGCCTGATCGAGTCGGGCAGGCTTTCCACGCCGGTGCGCGAGGTCACGCTCGCGGGCGACATCATCTCGATGCTGAAGAACATCACCGCGCTGGCCGACGACGCGCGCTGGGTCCCCAGCGGCAGCATCCTCACGCCGTCGCTCGTGATCGAAGGCATGTCGATCGGTGGCGTCTGACCCGCGTGCGGGCGGCGGCGCGATGGGAGTGCAGGTGAGCGAACTCGGCGACAGGTTGCTGCAAGCAAGCTACCTCGAAGGCGACTTTGTGCTGCGATCCGGCCGGCGCAGCCGTTTCTACCTCGACAAGTACCTGTTCGAGACTCAGCCCGACCTCCTCCGCGACATCGCTGCCGGGCTTGCCGCCAAACTCACCGCCTGCGAGCCTTATGACCTGCTCGCCGGCCCCGAGCTCGGCGCCGTGGCGATCGTCGCGGCGCTCTCGATCGCCGTCGGCAAGCCTTTCGTGATCGTGCGCAAGGCCGAGAAGGGCTATGGCACCAGGAAGGCACTCGAGGGCAAGGCTGCGGCAGGTCAGCGGGTCGTGGTCGTCGAGGACGTGGTCACTTCGGGCGGCATGGCGCTCACCGCCGTGCAGGTGCTGCGCCAAGCGGGACTCGAGGTCGCCGCCCTGCTCTGCGTCGTCGACCGCGAAGAGGGTGGGCGCACCGCGATCGAGGCCGAAGACGTCGTCTTCGACCCGCTCTTCACGGCGACCAGCCTGGGCATCAAGGCTCCCTGACGGGGGGGTCTATCCGGCGCGGAAGGTCAGGAGGATCTGGCCGAGTGCCGACCGCCATTGGTCGAACTCGGCGGTCGGCGCCTGGACAAGGATCTCGTAGAGATACGTGCCTTTCTCGACGCCCAAGACGTAGCCCCTGTAAGATGTGCCGTCCTGGGTGATGTTGAACGAGTCGGCGTAACCCTTCATGCCGTTGAGGGTGAAGCGCTCGGGATCACCGAGACTGTCCGGACCGAGGACCTTGCGCGCCGCCTCCAGCGCCGGAGGCAGTACCTGGTCGCCGATCTGCCACAGGCTGAACTGCTGCCCTTCGCCGGAGAAGTCGTAAACGGCGACGAGGAACCCGCTGCGGCCACTGCCGGGGAGCGCGACCGACGAGCGGTCGACGAACTGCACGACCGCAAGCGGCGTCGCGCTCATCTGGTTGTGCGCTTCGGCGATCAGCGGCCATGTCGCCAGTGTGCCCGGCGCGAAGCGGTCGTTGCGGTACTGGAAGCTGAAGCCGTACTCCTTGCTCGAGTAGGTCGTCAGGTCGGCGGCGGCCTTGTGGCCGCAGCTGCCCGCCGCCGCCAACCCGACGAGCGCGATAAGGCAGATGAGCAGTCGGCGGCGGGACATGACCGCTACTTCACCGTGAACGAGTTCACGGCGGCATCGAAGCCGGCCGCGTACTTCGCCCAGTCCTGCTCGGTCGCCTGCTCGGTGACCTGGTACTCGATCCTGCCCTTGACGAGAAAGTACGTCACCATCTTCATCGTCGTGCCTTGGTTGTCGTACGTGGTTCCCAGCTTGTAGCCCGGCACACCGTTGATCGCTGCGGTCTCGAGCTGGGTCATCTGCGCGGTCGGGTCCTGCTGCTGCATCTGCGCGACAATGCCCTCGAGCTCGCTCTTGAATTCGGGCATGAGGTCGGCCGTGATCTCCGTGGTGAGCGCGTAGACGCTCACCGCGATCCCTTCCACGTAGACATCGCCGATCTTGGTGCCGCCCGGGTCGACGAATCCGACGGTCAACTTAGAGCCGCTGCCGGCGGCCATAGTGGACGACGTGTCCGTGGACTCCGCCAGGCTGCCGGGGTAGCTGAGTGAGAATCCATAGTCGGTGTTGGCGTACGTCTTGGTGACGGGGCTCGAGCTCGGCTTGGTGCTGCTCGAGCTCGAGCCGCAGGCGGTCAGCCCGACGGCAGCGACGACGGCGGCCAGCAGCAAGGTCGTCGCGGCCAGAGACCTGGTGGTGCGCATGAAGAACCTCCTCAATCTTCGACGACTCTCAGTGTGCCCAGGGTGAGGTTCTCGGGTCCGTGCACCTTCAGGCCCATCGCCGCTCCCTCACCGAGGTAGGCGACGATCTCCGCGGAGATCTCCTCGCCGGGTCCGAGGATGGGGATGCCCGGCGGGTATGGTGTGACGATCTCGGCACTCACGTGGCCGACGCAACGCGCCAGGGGCAGTGGCCGCGAACGCGCGAAGAACGCGTCTCGCGGCGTCAGGACCTGGCGCGTGAAGCCGGGCATCTGCAACAAGAGCCGCCGGCAGGCGGCATCGTCGCCGGCGCCGGCGACGGCGAAACGCGCCGAGTAGTCCTTCAATGCGGCGATGAGCGTGCGCATGTCGTCCATCGTGTCGCCGTAGGTTACGTTGAGCACGACGTTGAGAGGGTCGGCGGCCTCGACGGCGATGCGGTAGTCGTCGCGCAGGATCGTCTCGAGCTGGTAGCCCGTGTGACCCAGCTCGCAGCCGCTGATCGTGAGTCGCGTGCGGTCGAACGAGGCGACACCCGGGCGCTCGAGGAGCTCGGCGCCGAGACAGCGCACGCCGACGAGCTCGCGGAGTTGCGCGCGGGCCCAGTCGGCGAGTTCCAGGGCCGTGCTCCAGAGCTCCTCGCCGTGGGTCGCCATCTGCGCCCGCGCCGCGTCGATCGAGGCGTAGATTAGCACCTGAGGACTTGTACTTTGGGTCAGCTTCACGATGCCTTCGAGGCGCTCGAGGCTGAGCCGCTGGCTGTTCGCGAGTAGCACCGACGACTGCGTGATGCCGCTGATCAGCTTGTGGGTGCTGGTCACGGCGGCATCGGCGCCGGCCGACATGGCATCGATCGGCAGATGGCTGCAGAACCGCAGGTGCGGTCCCCACGCCTGATCGACGATGAACGGCATGCCGGCGCCGTGCACTGCGTTGGCGATGCTCTCGAGGTCGGCGCCGAAGCCGTTGTAGGTCGGCGACGTGACGAAGAAGGCGGCGGCGTCGCTGTGCGCCTTCAAAGCGCGCATGGCTTGCGTGGTGTCGATGTTCAGCGGGATGCCCCACTCGGGGTCGATCGCCGGCTCGACGTAGCACGGCATCGCGCCGGAGAAGATCAGACCGGCGAGGATCGACTTGTGCGAGTTCCGGGGGACGATGACGCGCTCGCCGGGACCGGTGAGCGCGAGCACAAGCGCGTGCACGCCGCTTGTCGATCCGTTGACCAGGAAGAAGCAGCGGTCGGCTCCCCAGGCGGCCGCCGCCAGGTCCTCGGCGGCGCGCACGAGCGCGGTCGATTCGCGCGTGTCTTCGACGCCGCCGGCCATCGCCACGTCGACTTGGAGCAGAGGCATGCCGAGCGCTTCGCGCAGCTTCGTCGGGGCGCCCTTGCCGTGTTTGTGCCCAGGAGTGTGGAAGGCGACGAAGTCGCGGTCGCGGTAGGCGAGCAGCGCGTCGACGTAGGGGGTCTTGCTCTGGTCGAGTGCCACGATCACCTCAGAAGTATCGGCGGCCTCCCTGCCGAGCTCCAGTCTATCAGCCGTGAACGCGCGATCGCGTTGCGGCTGCGAGCGTGGCGGAGCCGCCGGCGGGTGGCGGCGACGCCCGGGCATACCGCCCTTGCCCGTGTCAGGGGGTGCCGATAGACTGCGGTTGGCATTTGCAGGGATTTGCGGCACGCAGAGAGGGTGACCATCAGCCTCGACCCAAAGGTGAGAGTCCGCTTCGCGCCGAGCCCGACTGGTTCGCTCCATATCGGCTCGGCGCGCACCGCTCTCTACAACTACCTCTTTGCTCGCCACAATGGCGGCGCGTTCATCGTGCGCATCGAGGACACCGACGTGGAGCGCTCGGATACGCGTCACGAGGAAACGATCCTTGACGATCTCGCTTGGCTGCTCGCCGACGGCGACACGGTGCCGTGGGACGAGGGTCCGAGAGCAACCAGCGGAGCATGTGGTCCGTATCGCCAGAGCGAGCGGCTGGCGCTGTATCGCGAGGCGGCTGAGGGCCTGCTCGAAGAGGGCAAGGCATATCGCTGCTTCTGCAGCGACGAGCGGCTGGAAGAGCTGCGTGCGGCACAGCTCGCCGGCGGACAGATGCCCAAGTACGACCGCCGTTGTCACGGCCTGTCGACCGACGACGTGAGCAGCCGGATGGCGGCCGGCGACCGGGCCGCCATCCGGCTGCTCGTGCCTGCCGGCGAGATCGTCTTCGACGACGTGATCCGCGGGCCGATGACCTTCAGTTCCGACGTCATCGGCGATTTCGTCATCGTGCGCTCGAACGGCGCCGCAGGCTACAACTTCGCGGCCGCGTTCGACGACAGCGCGATGCGGATCTCGCACGTGATCCGTGGCGACGACCACATGACCAACACGGCGCGGCAGCTTGTCGTGCTCGCCGCGCTCGGCGCCCCTGCGCCGCGCTACGCGCACCATTCGCTGATCCTCGGGCCTGACGGCAGCAAGCTTTCCAAGCGCCACGGCGCCACGTCGGTCGGCGAGTACCGCGACGCCGGCTACCTGGCTACGGCGATCCGCAACTACCTGTCGTTGCTCTCGTGGTCTCACGACGAGCGCGAGATCCTCGCTACCGGCGAGCTGATCGTTGACTTCGACCTCGGCAAGCTGTCGGCGAGTCCGGCGATCTTCGATCGGGCCAAGCTCGATTGGCTCGATCACCACTGGATCATGCTGTCGCGTGACGATGACCATGCCGCCGAAGTCGCCCGCCGACTGCCCGCCGGCACGGCGCCGGAGGCGGTGCGGGCTTTGGCGGCGGCGCTCAAACCGTCGGTCGCCAGCTACGGTGAGGTGACGGCGATCGCGGCGTCGGTCCTCAGTCGACCGCAGCTGACGGGTGAGTCGGCACAACTCGTCCTCGGTGCCTCCGAATCGTTGCGCGGCGCGCAGTCCCTGCGCGCCGCGCGATCCGCCGACTACCTCACGCCCGACGGCGCGCGCGAGCTGCTGGCGGAGTACCGTCGCCTCGGCGCCGACCGTGGCCTCAAGGCGCGCGAGCTGCTGATGCCGCTGCGGATCGCGTTGACCGGCGAGCAGCACGGCGTCGAGTTGCACTTCGTGCTCGCCGCGATCAGCCGCACGGAGACCATCGCGCGCCTCGAGGCTGCCCTCGCCGACCCGGCCGACCGCAGCGGCCGGGTCGAGCGACGTCGGGAGGACTGAATTGCTTCGTCTGTTCAACTCGCTCACGCAATGCAAAGAAGAGTTCGTCCCGCGCACCGAGGGCGAGGTGGGGATCTACGTTTGCGGTCCCACGGTCTACAACCTCGTGCATATCGGCAACGCCAGGCCGTACGTCACTTTCGCCGTGCTGCGCGCGTGGTTGCGCCAGCGAGGCTTCGCGGTGACGCTGGTTGAAAACATCACCGACGTCGACGACAAGATCATCAACAAAGCGAAAGCTGAGGGGCGCAGCCCCGAGGAGGTCGCCCGCGAGTTCACTGCCGCGTATCGCGCCGACGTGAACAAGTTGGGCGAGCGGCTGCGACCCGACATCGAGCCGCTCGCCACCGAAACGATTCCCGAGATCATCGACCTCTGCTGCCAGCTCGTCGCCAAGGGCCATGCGTACCAGGCCGAGGGCAGCGTCTACTTCCGTGTGCGCAGCTACGACAGGTACGGCAAGCTCTCCAAGCAGCGCATCGAGGAGCTCGAGGAGGGTGCCCGAGTGAGCGGCGAACCCGGCAAGGAGGACGCGCTCGACTTCGCCGTTTGGAAGGCCGCCAAGCCCGGCGAGCCGGCGTGGGCGAGCCCTTGGGGGATGGGGCGTCCGGGCTGGCATATCGAGTGCTCGGCGATGGCGCTGCGCTATCTCGGTGCTGGCTTCGATGTGCACGGTGGCGGGCGTGACCTGATCTTCCCGCACCACGAGAACGAGATCGCTCAATCCGAAGCGGCTGGTCTGCCCTTCGCCCGCGTGTGGATGCACAACGGCATGATCCGCAGCGAGGGCGAGAAGATGGCCAAGTCGGTCGGCAACATCTTCCTCCTGCGTGAGGTGCTCGATCGGTACCCGGCGCCGGTCGTGCTGATGTACTTCCTCACGACGCACTATCGTAGCCCGCTCGAGTTCTCGATCGAGAAGCTCGACGAGGCCAAGGCGGCGTTCGAGCGCCTCGTCGAAGCCGTGCGCACCGCAGACTTCAGACTGCGGGCCGCGGTCAGCGGAGCGGTCGCCGGGGACCGCCTTGGCGAGGCGGTCGCTGCTGCGCATACCGCCTTCGCCGAGCGCATGGACGACGACCTCAATACCGCCGCGGCGATCGGTGCGCTCTTCACCGTCGCCGGCGAGATCTTCCGTCACGTCGGCGCCGTCGACGGCGGCACCGAAGCGCTCGATGCCGAAGGGCTGTCGAGCGCGCGCGACCTGCTCGTCGAGGCGCTCGACGTGCTGCTCGTGCCCTTGCCTCAGAGCGGCGAACCACAGGTCGCAGCGGACATGACTCTGGACGAGGCCCTGACGACGTACGCGGAGCGGCTGGCGGCGGGCGATCCGCTGGCAGCCTCCAGAGCTCGCGATCACTACCGCGCGGAGCGTGACTGGGCGATGAGCGACAAGCTGCGCGACGAGATCCAGGCCGCCGGCTTTGAGGTACGCGATACGAAGCAGGGCACCCAGGTGGTCAGAAGAAGCTGATGGACTGGCTCTACGGACGGCAGGTGGTTCGTTGCGTGCTTGCGCCCGGCGCCCGGCGCCGGGCGCACAGACTGGCAGCGACGCCGGCTGCGTTCGAGGATCTTGCCTCCGCCGTGCCGGTGGCAGGCGTCGAGCAGCACCTTGTCGATGCCCGCGAGCTCGAGCGTCTGACCGGCTCGCGTGACCATCAGGGCGTCGCCGTACTCGTCGGCGACTATCCCTACGTCTCACCGGACGAGCTTGCGCAGGAGGGCGTCATCGTCGTCCTCGACGAGGTCACCGACCCACGCAACGTCGGCGCCGTCGCGCGTTGCGTGCTGGCCAGCGGCGGCGACGGCCTGGTGCTGCCGCGCCACCGCTCGGCGGCGATCACGCCGGCAGCCGCCAAGGCGTCGGCCGGCGCCACCGAACGCATCCGCATCGCCCACGTCACGAACGTTGCGAGCTTTCTCACCGACCTCAAGAAGCGCGACTTCTGGGTCTACGGCGCCGCCGGCGAGGCCGACACGTCATTCGTCGACCTCGACTATTCCGGTAAGGTGGCGCTCGTCTTCGGCTCCGAGGGCAGGGGTCTGCGGCCGCTGGTGGCGCGCACCTGCGACAAGCTGGCGGCGATACCGATGAGCGGCGGCCCCGTCGACAGTCTCAATGTCAGCGTCGCGGCGGCGCTCTTCCTCTTCGAGGCGCGCCGCCGCCGGAGCTAGAAGTGGCCGATCGACTCCTCTATGTCGTCGACGGCTACAACGTGCTGCATGCGCTCTATCCGGGGCTCGAGAAGGACGATCTCGCCGACAGGCGCCAGTGGCTGATCGATCAGTTGGCGAGCCTCGCTGCTGCGCGCTCGGCTTCGGTGACCCTCGTGTTCGACGCTCGCGGCCGGCAAGGCTCGACCTCGCAACCCGTGAAGGGTGCCGCCGTCGAGGTCGTGTTTGCCGGCGGTCGGCTCGGTGCCGACACCCTGATCGCGCGCCGCATCGCCGACCAGCCAGCCGACGTGACCGTCATCGTCGTTTCGGCTGACCAGGAGGTCCAACGCGCCGCGGCGCGCGCTGGCGTGTCGCGCATGACGCCGCGCGAACTCGGCCTGGAGATGAGTAGTCTTGCCACGGAGCTTGCATTATCCCCCGACATGAGTACAATGCGCTCAACGCTTGAGGATAAAGTAGACGTTGAGACTTTGCGTAGGCTCGAAGAAATGAGGACTAAGTTGGATTAGTCCTCTTTTGCAGGGCTTAAGGGGTGAGGAGGGGGATGAGAGCGTCGCGACCGGCAGAGTCGAGCCGCCGTTCAAATCAGTCCGCGAACCCTCAACCCTTCGCCGAGAGTTCTGACATCTGCCTCGTCAACTCGTACCGCCGTGGCAACCAGGGCGCGCTCGACGCGCTGATGCTCCGCTACCATCAGTTCGTCCGTCTCAAGGCGAGTTCGTACTTCCTTGCCGGCGGCGATGCCGACGACCTGATCCAGGAGGGCATGCTCGGTCTCTACAAGGCGGTGCGTGACTACCGCGAGGACCGGCAGGCGTCGTTCCGCAGCTTCGCCGAGCTGTGCATCACGCGGCAGATCATCACCGCTATCAAAACGGCGACGCGGCAAAAGCACGTGCCGCTGAATGGCTATCTTTCGTTCAGTCAGGCGCCGTCCGACTCGGGTGATGAGAGCGACTGCTCGCTGGCCGACGTACTGCCGGGTCCTCCGGCGCATGATCCGGTCAACCAGGTGATCTCGTCGGAAGAGGTGGAGAGCCTCACGGCGTGTCTGACGAATCTACTCTCCGCCCTCGAAGGTCGCGTGCTGCGCTTGTACTTGCAGGGGCTCTCGTACGAACGCATTGCCAACGAGCTGGAGTGCGACTGCAAGACCGTCGACAACGCCCTGCAGCGCATCAAGCGCAAAGTCGACCTGCACCTGGAGAGCCGCAAGGTCCTTCTCTAGCGGCCGGCGGCGAGCGCCCGGCCGCCGCCCACTCAGTACGTCATCAAGCTGACGTCGTGACCTTTGGACTGGACAAGCAGCTTGAAGTCGTGCGCGTTGGCGGCCACCGATGCCGCGTCGCTGAGCGTGATCAAGCCCTTCTCGTAGAGGCCGAGCAGCGCCTGATCGAACGTCTGCATACCGTAGAAGTCGCCCTCACGGATGGCGTCGCGGATCATGTGCGCCTGCTCGGGCTCGAGGATGAAATCGCGGATACGGTTGGTGGTGACCATCACTTCGACGGCGGGCACGCGGCCCTTGCCATCGGCACGCGGGAGCAACCGCTGCGAGATGATGCCCTTGAGCGTGCCGGCGACCATGATGCGCACCTGCTTCTGCTGGTGCAGCGGGAAGAAGTCGATGATGCGGTTGATCGTCTCGGTGGCGTCGATCGTGTGCAGGGTGCTCATCACGAAGTGGCCCGTCTGGGCCGCCGTGAGCGCCGCCTGCACCGTCTCGAGGTCGCGCATCTCGCCGATCAGGATGTCGTCGGGGTCCTGGCGCAGCACGTACTTCAGGGCGCTCTCGTAGGTGTCCGTGTCGAGGCCGATCTCGCGCTGGTTGATGATCGCCTTCTTGTCTTTGTGCAGGACCTCGATGGGGTCCTCGATGGTGACGACGTGGCGGCGCATCGAGTTGTTGATGTGGTCGATCATCGCCGCCAGCGTCGTGGTCTTGCCGCTACCGGTCGTGCCGGTGACGAGCACGAGACCGCGCGGTTCAAGGGAAAGGCGCTTGATGATCTCGGGCAAGTGCAACTCTTCGAAGGACGGGATCATCGTGCTCACCTGGCGCATCGCGATGCTGATGCTGCCGCGCTGGCGGAACACGTTGACGCGAAAGCGCCCAAGATTGGGCGCTGAGTAGGCGAAGTCGATTTCGTTGTGCTCGGAAAAGCGTCGGATCTGCTTGTCGGTCATGATCGACGCAGCCGCATCCTTGGTGTTCTCCGGGGTCATCGGCGGCAGGTCGAGAAGATGGAGTTCGCCATCGACGCGGATGACGGGCGGGCTGCCGGCCTTGATGTGCAGGTCGGAAGCGGTACGCGCGACCATCGCTTCGAGCAGCTCGTCAACTGAAGTCACGGCGCACCCTCTGTGGTCGATTGACTGATTCTCACATGATTGTCGGTAGAAGCACGGAAAAACTTACCTCTATCGGCGCCAAATGTGAATGGCGCGTTGAGATGAGTGAGGCCGGCGCCTTGGCGCCGGCCTCACTCATGCAGGGTCGATCGCCGCTCGTTGGTCGTCAGAATCTCGAGAAGCTCGACGCGCCACCGATCGAGCCGTAAGAGACGACCGTGCCTGTGTGCGGCGCGTTGATCATCGCCCCACCGCCCACGTAGATGCCGACGTGATAGGCGGGGTAGCCGAAGAAGACCAGGTCGCCCGGCAAGGCCAGGCTCGGGTCGGTGAAGCTCGTGCCCATCTGCTGCTGTGCGGTGGCATTGTGCGGCAGGTTGATGCCGATCTGTGCATAGACGTACATCGCCAGGCCGGAGCAGTCGAACACGTTGGGTCCGCTGCCCCCGTAGAAATAGGGGCAGCCAAGGTAGCGCTGGGCGATCGCGACGACCTCGGGGCGGCCGCCGCCGACGCTGCCCGGATCGACGACGCTGCCCGGATCGATGTTGGGCAGCGGGTTGAGTTGAGCCGCCACCGCACGGGCGCGGGCGGCGGCGGCTTGCTGTGCTTCGAGTCGCCGCAGCTGGTTCTTCTTGCCCGCGATCAGGCGGTTGACCTTGGCCTCGATCGCCTTGATATTGGCGAGCTTGTCTTTCTTTTGGGCGAGCAGGGTGGCGGCGACCTGCTTATCGGCTTCGAGCTTGACTCCGCGGTCCTTGATCTCCTGCCGGAGCTTCTTGATGGTCTTGACTGTCGCTATGTCACCGGCGTTCAGCTGCTTCATCGTGTCGAGCTGTGTGACCAGTGCGTCGAAGCTGCTCGTCGAGAGGAGCACGTCGAGCAGCTGCACCTGCTGCTCCTTGTAAAGCAGGACGAGGCGCTTCTTCAGGTTGGAGTCGGCGACCGCGAGGTTGAACTGAGCATAGCCGAGAAGCTTCTGGTTCTCGGCGATGTCCTTCATCACCGTCGTGTACTGGTCGTTGGCGGTGTTGTACTGGTCGACCGCGTACCCCTCCTGCATGTACAGCGCGTCGGCCTTCTTCTGAAGGTCGCGGATCTGCTGAGAGAGGGGAGTAGCCGAAGCTGAAGTGGTGAAGAAGAGGATTGAGAAAAGGGTGGCGAAGAAGAGCGGTACGATGAATCGTCGTTTGCCCTTCACACCATCGCCTCCTTTCGGAGAGCCGCAGAACTGCGAGCGCTCCTTAGGTGAGCGCTGTAGCCTAGCGTTCGCGGCTCCTCAGCGGAAGCCTGCTCACCGATCAAAGTCGGCGAACCTTAGCACGTTCTCGCCTGGTCATTCAACACGGCCGGGGTCGGCGGGAGGCCGCGGGGCGCCCCCCCG
>Ga0207931_1000235_pt1 | contig 20909 bp, 20 predicted proteins | sample NGESurdeep092012_2_FD_184478 | JGI IMG/M metagenome (GOLD analysis project Ga0207931, IMG submission 184478) | Arctic peat soil microbial communities from Barrow, Alaska - NGEE Surface sample 415-1 deep-092012 (SPAdes) | ecosystem: Environmental > Terrestrial > Soil > Wetlands > Peat ...
GCCAGGGCACCGAAGATCAGGCCCGCCAGCAGCGAGCCGACGGCGTAGAGGGCCAGCAGGATCCCGGCGGCCGCCGGGACACCGGCCTGTTGGGTGAAGGCCACCGTGGTCACCTCGAACGAGCCGAAAATACCGCCGAGCAGCACGAAGATCGCCGAGATCCCGCCGACCCCGGGCAGCAGGATCGCCGGTCGGCCCGAGGTGGCGTTGCGCCGGCCGGCCGGAACGGGTTCCGTCGACCGCTGGGTGAGCAACAGCAACGTTCCGACCAACAGCAGAACGGTGGCCAGGATCAACGCGGCACTGGACGCGACCTGCAGCGCGACGACGGTCGCCAGCGGCGGCCCGAGGATGAACACCGCTTCGTCGACCAGGGATTCCCAGGCAAAGGCTGTGCGCAGCAAGGGTGTTCCGTGCAGCATCGCGGACCACCTGGCCCGGACCAGCGGTCCCATGATCGGTTGCGACGCGCCGGCCACGAACGCCAGCAGATAGATCGGCCAGTCGATCGTGGTGCCGAGCGCGACGAGCACGATCCCGGCGATGGCCGGCACGAATACCGCCAGCTGAGTCGGCACCACCCGGCTCTGTCCGAACGAGTCGATCAACCGCGAGATCTGCGGGCCGATGACGGCCGCCGACAGCGCATAGATGGCGGCCACCGTTCCGGCCACCGCGAAGGAATCGCGCTCGACGGACAGCAGCAGCACCATGCCGAGCCCGGCCATCGACATCTGCATCCTGGCCAGCATCCCGGCGGCGGAGAACCGGAAGGCGCCTGGGCGGCGCAGGACCTGGGCATAGTTGCCGAACACGACAGCATCTCCATACGGATAGCGCTGGCGGCCGGCAACCAGTCTCCGAGCCTCACCGTCCGGCTTGCTCACCCTAAGCGGTGGGTCCGACCGCGGCGACGAGTTTGTTCGCTGCCGTGGTTTCCGCGAGTTGTGTGAGACGAAACACAGCAGCCGCCTCGAAGACTCCCGTTCGTCACACAGAACCGAGAGGCTGGCGCTTCCATCAGTCCGGCGCGGGGGCCGGAGAGCGCACCGGTGACACTTTTCCGCATTCACCCTCTCGACTCTCAAATGACTTGCCGGGGTCCGGACCACGACCTTCGGTTCCGCGGAAGGACCCTTGAGCGATGGATTCCACCACCTTCACCTGCCAGTTCTGCGCCGAGCATCAGGAGTGGAATAGCGCGCGAGCAGCCGATTCCGCCGCTGTATGGCATTTGTTCGAGGCCCACCCGCTGCACTGGCTGGCCATCGCCGGTGGCAACTACCCGGTCGACCCGCCGCCGCAGAAGCTCGGGCAGCAGCTGCTCGCTTCCTGACCGCATCCCGGTCGGCTCAGTCGGCTCAGTCGGCTCAGTCGGCTCAGTCGGCACTGTCGGCACTGTCGGCACTCCTGTCGGCGGGTACCTCCGGTGCCTCGCGACGGTCGACTCAGCATCATTGCCGGTATGACGATCGCGCCGGCGCGTCCGGCCACCGGGTTGCCGCCGGTGGCATGGCGGCCGCTGCTGGCGGCCGGGGGCGCGCTGGCCGTGCTGCTGATCGCGGTGAGCGCTCGATACGGCTACCACCGGGACGAGCTCTACTTCCTGCAGGCCGGGCAACACCTGGCCTGGGGCTATCCCGATCAACCGCCGCTCACCCCGGCGCTGGCCCGGCTGGTCAGCACGGTCGCACCGGATTCGCTGATCGCGCTGCGCGTGCCGTCCACACTGCTGGCGGCCGGCGTGGTGATCTTCACCGGGCTCATCGCGCGGGAGTTCGGTGGTGGCCGAGCCGAACAGCTTCTCGCCGCCTGTTGTATGTCGGTCTCGGCGGCGCTACTGCTGATCGGCCATCTCTTCGGCATACGATGATCGACCTGTTCTGCTGGGTAGCGGTGTGCTGGATCGCCGCCCGCCTGCTGCGGGGCGGCGATCCGCGGTGGTGGTTGGCCCTCGGCGCGGTCCTCGGCCTCGGAATGCTGAACAAGAGCCTGCTGGCCGTCCTGCCGATCGCACTGCTGGTCGGCGTCGGAATCGCCGGACCCCGCTCGGTGCTGAAGAACCGCTGGTTCGTCATCGCGGTGGTCCTGGCGGTCCTGATGGTCACCCCGAACCTGTTGTGGCAGAACGCGAACGGCTGGCCGCAGTTGACCCTGTCAAGGGCGATCGCGGCCGGCGAATCCGGATCTTCGCAACCCCGCTGGCTCTTTCTGCCCTACCAACTCGTGCTGATCTCGCCGATCCTGGTGCCGGTCTGGGTCATCGGGCTCGGCCAATTATCGAGCTCCACTGCACTGGTTCGGTTCCGCTGTTTCGGCTGGGCGTACGCCCTGCTGTTCCTGGCTTTTCTGGCCGCGGCCGGGAAACCCTACTACCTGGTTGGGCTCTACCCCGTCCTGCTGGCCGCCGGCGCCCCCGCCGTGGTGGCGTGGCTGCGCCGACGCGCACCGGCAACACGCCGGATCACCGTGATCACGGCCCTGGGACTGAGCCTGATCATCAACGCGACGTTGATGCTCCCCGTGCTTCCCGTGCAGGTGATGGCCCGATCACTGATCGCCGAGGTCAACTACGACGGGGGCGAAACGGCCGGCTGGCCGGAGTTCGTCGGGACCGTCGCAGGTGTGGTGAGCAACCTGCCCGCAGACGAGCGCGACTCCGTCGTTCTGTTGACCGGCAACTACGGGGAAGCCGGTGCCATCGACCATTTCGGGCCGGCAGCGGGACTGACACCTGCCTACAGCGGGCACAACGCCTTTTGCGCTGTGGGGGCCACCGCCGGACGTGCCGGGGGCCGGCGTGGTGGTCGCGGTGGGCCTGACCCGGCAGATCCTGACGCAGTTCTTCGACTCCGTGACCGAAGCCACGCGCATCGACAACACCGGGACCTCGATGACGACGAGCAGGGCCGATCGGTGTGGGTGTGCCGCGGGCAGCGGACACCCTGGTCACAGTTGTGGCCACTGATTGCCCGCTTCGGGTGACGAACGGTTGACACCGGGAGGCCGCCTGGCAAAACGGTCACGGACCGTTCTATTCTGGCTCAGAACGCGTGACTAGTGGCTTTCGGGGGATTGCAGCCAGATCGACATGGCCTGACGGCGAGGGGGTCATCCGTGATCAGTCTTGGTCTTCTTCCTTGACTCCTGTCGACGATCGTCGCGGTGTGAGGTGTCGGGCGCGCGGCCGCCTGGCAGACACGTCGACCGAGGCAGTGCCAGCGGCCGAATCCACTGGTGGTCGGCTCGGAGATCCCTTCCACCTGTAGTGACCAGGAGCCATCTTCCCCGGCCAATCGGGTCCGCCGAGAGAGGCGTCATGATTCTTCCTTCTGCACTGTCCCGCCCGCTGGCGCTGTCGGCCATCGTCACCATGGTGTTGTCGGGACTCGTCACCGGTGCCCTCCTGGCGCCGGCGGCATCCGCTGCGCCCGGCCCCATCACCGCCCGCCCGACAACCGCGGTCACCGCCGACGCTCTGCCCACCGTGCAGGTCAACGGCGTGGTCTGGTCGCAGGCCGTGGTGGGCAACAGGGTGTACGCCGGCGGCAATTTCACGAGCGCACGGCCGGCCGGGGCCGCGCCGGGAGTGAACAACACTGCCCGCAGCAATTTGCTCGCATACACACTGGACAGCGGCGTGCTGGTCTCCGCGTTCGCGCCGACCTTCGATGCGCAGGTGCTGGCCGTGACCGCATCCCCCGACGGATCCCGGGTGTACGTCGGCGGGCAGTTCACCCATGCCAACGGGGGAACGCGGAACCGGCTGGTGGCGTTGGACCCCACCACCGGCGCGGTGATCTCCTCGTTCGCTGTCAACGTCGGCGGCAGCGTGAAAGCGATCGTCGCCACCAGCAGCACGGTGTACGTGGGCGGACAGTTCACCGTGGCCAATGGCGAGCCGCGCAGCAGGTTGGCGGCGTTCAACGCCTCCGACGGCAGGCTGACGTCGTGGAATCCCGGGGCGGACTACACCGTGAACGCGATGGTGATGGCGCCCGGTTCATCGAAGTTGATCATCGGTGGGGCGTTCCAGAACATGGGCGGCGGGGCCGCGTACGGGCTCGGCGCGGTCCACCCCACCACCGGCGCGCTCCAGCCGTGGGCGGCCAATCAGAAGGTCCGCAACGCCGGGGTCAACTCCGCAATCACCAGCTTGAGCACGAACGGTACCGCCGTCTACGGAACCGGCTATGTCTTCGGTGTGGGCGGCAATTTCGAGGGCACGTTCTCGGCAAGTCCGGACTCTGGGGCGATCAACTGGCTCGAGGATTGTCACGGCGACACCTACGGTGCCTTCGCCAGCGGGACCACGGTGTACACGGTCAGCCACGCGCACTACTGCGGCAACGTCGGCGGCTTCTACCAATCCGATCCGTGGTCGACGAACCAGAAACATGCCTTGGCCTTTACCACCAACGCGGCCGGAACGTTGAACGCCGACCCGCTGGGTTACCCGAACTGGGCCGGCAACCAGAGCCCGTCGATGGTCAGCTGGTTCCCGGACATGACCAACGGCACCTTCACCGGACAGAACCAGGCCGCCTGGACGGTCACCGGGAACAGCCAGTACGTCGTCATGGGTGGCGAATTCCTCACCGTCAACGGGGTCGGCCAGCAGGGGCTGGTCCGGTTCGCCGTCACGCCCCCCGCTGCCAAGCAGGGTCCGATGATCACCGGCAGCAAGTTCATGCCGAACCTCGTGCAGACCGGGGCGAACAGCGTCAAGGTCTCGTTCGGTGCCAACTGGGATCGCGACGACAAGACCCTGACCTACCGGGTCGTCCGGAACAGCAACAAGACCGCACCGGTGAAGACGATCATCGCCGATTCGACATTCTGGAACAGGCCACGTCTGGGTTTCCCCGACGTCGTCCCAGCCGCCGGGACCTATGCGTACCGGCTGTGGGTCACCGACTCATCCGGCCATGAGGTCGCCGGTGACACGGCCACCATCACCGTGGGCTCCGCGCCCGTGCTGAGCAGTTACGCCTCGACGGTCATCTCCCAGGGAGCCTCGACCTACTTGCGGTTGGGCGAGTCCGCGGGCGCCACCGCCGTCGACTCCGTCGGCTTCGACGATGGCGCGGTGTCCACCGGGGTGACCCGTGGTGCAACCGGCGCGATCAGCGGCGATGCCAACAAGGCGTCGACGTTCAACGGCAGCAGCGGACTGGTTGCGACGCAGACACCGGTTGCCGCTCCCGGCACGTTCACGATCGAGGCCTGGTTCAAGACCACGACCACGAGCGGCGGCAAGATCATCGGGTTCGGCAATCTGCCGGTGGGTAACTCGCCCTTCTTCGACCGGCACATCTACATGGACAACTCCGGGAAGATCTTGTTCGGCGTGTACGTGGGTGGCGTCAAGACCGTGACTAGCCCGACGACCTACAACAACGGGGCGTGGCACCAAGCCGTCGCCACCCTCGGATCGAGCGGCATGAACCTGTACATCGACGGTGCGAGCGTGGCCAGCCGCACCGACGTCAAGAGCGCCCAAGTGGCCAAGGGCTTCTGGCGAGTCGGCGGCGACAACCTCAATGGTTGGACGTCCGCGCCCGCCAGCAAGTACTTCAACGGCGCAATCGACGAGGTGTCGATCTACCCGGCCGTGCTGACGTCCAGTCAGGTCAACGCGCAGTTCCTGTTTGGCACCACCGGCGCCGCGGCCGCGGCACCGGCCGAGCAGGGGCCCGCGGCACCGGCCGAGCAGGGGCCCGCGGCACCGGCCGAGCAGGCGCCCGCGGCACCGGCCGAGCAGGCGCCCGCGGCACCGGCCGAGCAGGCGCCCGCGGCACCGGGCGCCTGACGACACCGGCGATCCGTTGACCGGCCCCCTACCGGGTCGGTCAGCGGCGCAGGCCGAGCCGCCAGGTCCGTCCCACGGCCTGCACATCCCGCGTCAGCGATGTCCCGACCAGCACGCCCAGCGCGACCGCGAACAACGAGATCGCCGTCGCGACCACGTCGGTCGCGCCCAACCCGACCGCCAGTTGGGAGATCCCGCGCAGGCCGAGGGCGCCAGGGACGAGCAGCCAGAACGCCGGCAACAACATCACGGCCGCCGGCGGGCTCTTGCGGAACCGGGCCAACAGCTGCGTGAGCGGGACGATGACCAGTCCGCCGACGAACCCGGACAGGGAGGCTCCGATCAGCAGCGCGCCCGCCGTCTGAGCGGCGTACGAGCCGCCCAGCGCGATCCAGAGGAAGACCAGGGCACCCGGCGGCGCGCTGGAGAAGAACATGTAGCCGATCCCGACCAGCACCACCCCGAGCCAGGGCGCCCAGCCGCCGAGTTGCTGGACCTCCCCGTCCTGGCTGATGCCGACAACGCTCAAGCCGGCGAACACCCCGAAGGCCAGCAACAGCAACTGCGAAACACCCCAGACCAGCCGGCTCGCGCCGGAGACGATCTGGTCGCTGGCCAGTTCGATGGTCGCGATGGTCAGCGTCGCGCCGGGCAGGAACACCACCAGCGGCGGGGCCAGCAGCCGCAGCGCGTTCTCGTGGGTGACCGGCCCGACCAGCACCACCGACAGCACGGTCACCAGGAATGCGGCCAGCACGGGAAGGGCGACGGAGAGCGTGGCCCAGCGGTCGGCCAGCAGCCTGAGCAGCCCGACGAACGCACCCAACGCAACGTACGCAGGTAGCGCCAGCGCATCCGGGTTCAGCAGCAGGCCGAACCCGAGGCTGAGGATCGTCAGCCCCACCAGTGACAGCAACGGCCCGAATCGAGGTGGCGAGATGAGGATCGATTCCAGCCGCCGAAGGCCGACGCCCGGCGGGACAGCGGCCAGGCGCAGCACTGCGACGAGATCGTTGACCTTGGCGATCTGGTCCAGCCGAAGATTGCGCGTCGGAACCGTCACCAGGTCGACCTCGTCGGAACCGATCCGGAACAGGATGCCGGTCGGCATCACCATGGCCAGCACGTCCGCGTCGTAGGCGGCGGCGACGTCCTGCAGGATTTCGGTGGTGGTCGCCGCCGAGTCCGCGCTGTTCAGCAGGGCCACCCCGAGCGCCCGGAGCAGTTCGACGAGATCGGGCGGAACTGGCGGCGGTTCATGGTCCAGCCGCGGCAGCGGCTGGGTGTCCTCCGGGCCGAGCGCACGCACGCTGTCCCGAATCTGATCGCGCCACCGAGACGCCCAGCCGTCTGCCACGGGTGCAAGCATGCCTTGCTGGCCAGCGGGTTTCGTGGAGGACTGCACTACCGAGCGACTACCGAGCGACTACCGAGCGACTACCGAGCGACTACCGAGCGACTACGGATCGGGTTCGGCCAGCACGTCTGCCCGCTGCCGGGTCCGATCCGCGGCGAAGAAGGAGTCCTCGTCGACCTGCCAGGCTCTCAGCTGCCTCCGCGACTGCGGACCGTCACGTGCCACCGCGCGTTCCAGCCGGGTCCGTCGGTCGGGCAGTTCCACCCACACCAGCACGCTTGCCCGATCAGTGATCTCCTCGCGGCCGCAGGACACCCCCTCCACGATCAGCACCGACGTCGGCTGCATGTCCAGCCAGGCCCCGGGCCGGGGTGTCCCGGACGACCAGTCGGTCGCCTGCACGCTTCCGGAGAACCCACGCGCCAGCGGACCGAGCACACCCGTGTCGAATCTGGGCCACCATCCGAACGGTTCCTGCCAGGTCGCCAGCACGTCCGCGGAGAAGATCGAGACTGAGGGCACTCCCGCCAGCAACACCTCGTGCGCCCACAGATGCGCGAACGTGCTCTTGCCGGAGCCGGAAGGACCGTCGATCACGCCCAGCCGGATGGTGCCCAGCCCGGGTGGTCGGTCCAGCAGAAGCCGGGTGGCCGTCACCGCCGCCTCGGCCGGTCCCAGCGCGCGCGCTGGGTCAGGCATCCACCGAGCGCCGTCCGGAGAACGCACGGCCCAGTGTCACCTCGTCGGCGTACTCGAGATCCCCGCCCACCGGCAGGCCGCTGGCCAGTCGGGTGACGGACAGCCCGGGAAACGTACGCAACAGCCGGGTCAGGTAGGTCGCGGTCGCTTCGCCTTCCAGATTCGGGTCGGTGGCCAGGATCACCTCACGCACCCCCGGCTCGGCGATCCGGGTGAGCAGCGGCGCGATACGCAGCTGGTCAGGGCCGATGCCGTCGATCGGCGAGATCGCGCCACCCAGCACGTGGTATTTGCCCTTGAATTCCCTGGTGCGTTCGACGGCCGCGACGTCCTTGGGCTCCTCGACCACGCAGATCACCGCGTCATCGCGGCGCGGATCCGTGCAGTACCGGCAACGGGCCTCCGCGGCGACGTTCCCGCACACCTCGCAGAACCGCACCTCCTCCTTCACCCGCTGCAACGCGCCCTGCAGCCGGGTGAGATCGACCGGATCGGCGGTCAGCAGGTGAAAGGCGATGCGCTGCGCGGACTTCGGCCCGATACCCGGCAGCCGTCCGAGCTCGTCGATGAGGTCCTGAACCGGGCCTTCGTACACGGGGGATCAGGCCTCGCCGCGACCGGAGGGCGAATGACCGGCGCCGGCGGGTGGTAGCTGCCCCTGGCCGCGAAGCGGGTCAGGGGCGTCGATCTGCACGATCTCGTCCGCGTCCTCTTCTTCTTCTTCGTCGTCTTCTTCGTCGTCGCTGTCGTAGTCGCTGTCATAGTCGCTGTCGTCGTCCTCGTCCTCGTCGTTCAACTCGCCCGGTGGCCCGCCGAACCCGGGAAAACTCATCCCCGGCAGGCCGAGCGAGGACAGGTCGAGCGACTCGGCCAGTCCGCCGGCAACAGTGCCCATGGTGGAGGTAGCCAGTTGCTCCGCGGCCCTGCGGGCGTCGTGCACCGCGGCGACCACCAGGTCCTCGAGCGTTTCGACGTCGGCGGGATCGACCACCGACGGGTCGATGCGGATGCTGCGGAGCTCTCCGCCGCCTGCGACGACGGCGGTCACCAGGCCTCCACCGGCCGAACCGGTGACCTCGGTCTGCGCCAGCGACGCCTGGGCGCGTTCCATTTCCGCCTGCATCTGCTGGGCCTTCAGCACGATCTGGGTCAGGTCGGGCATGCCGGGCATCATCAGCAGGATTCCCCTCTTCGGGCTCGATCGGCGCTGGCGGCCTGCAAGCACTCACGGCATCCGGCGCTCGGGCGGCCGCCGTCAGAATCTGGAACGCGGGCCAGAACGGCACCCACGAGGTAAACGCCAGCGTAGTGCGCGACCCCGTCAGACCGGTCCACACGGGCGGACCTCCCTCGATCGCGGCCTTCGCAATGGCACAGTGAGGGAATGCCTGCCCGTTCGCCGCTCGTCGCCGCCATCGTCATGGTCGCCCTGGCCTGCGTCGTGACGTCGTGCGCGGCAGCAACTGGGCAGGCCGACCCCAGCAGCGCGCCACTCAGCGCGCCGACCTCGAGCAGCGCACCCTCCCCGGGTCCAATCATCACCGTGCCCGGCCTGACCAGCCCGGAGTCGAGTACCGCGCCGGCGCCGTCCTCGGCGGAACCGCCGTCCAGCTCAGCGCAACCTGCCGAACCCACGCCTGAACCAACGCCTGAACCCGCACCGGACACGTCGCCGGCGGACGAGCCGCCACCAGCGAGCGAGCCCGAACCCGAGCCGGCACCCGCCCCGGAACCCCAGCCGAACCCGGCGCCGGCGCAAGGCCCGGTGCGCGGCGGCACCGTTGTCGTCATCGACCCTGGTCACAACGGCGCGAACGGGGCGAACCCGGGCATCATCAACGCGCTGGTCCCCGCGGGCTTCGGGCAGACCAAACCGTGCAACACGACCGGGACCTCGACCAACGACGGCTACCCCGAGCACCAGTTCACCTGGAACGTGGCCAACGACCTGCGGCCGATCCTGCAGGCCAGGGGCATCACCGTCGTGATGACCCGGGGGAGCGACGACGGTGTCGGCCCATGCGTCGACCAGCGCGCGGCGATCGGCAACGACAACAATGCCGACGTCGTGGTGTCCATCCACGGCGACGGCGATGAAGGGTCCGCGCACGGGTATTACGTGATGACCGCCGAGCAGGATCCGGCCGGCGCCGCGATGGCCGCCGAGTCGCACGGCCTTGCCGTGAACATCCGGGACGGGTTGACCGCGGCCGGCCTGTCCCCGTCCAACCATCTCGGTTCGGGCGGTCTGTGGCCGCGGGGCGACCTGGCCGGTCTCAATCTGTCGCTGCGGCCCACCGTGATGATCGAGACCGGGAACATGCGCAACTCGGGCGACGCGGACCTGATGAGCTCCGCGGCCGGCCAGCAGCAGATCGCCCAGGGGCTGGCGAACGGCGTGCTGGCCTACCTCGGCGCCGGCTGACGCACCCCCTGACAGCGCGGATCAACTTCGCCGGCGCGGCTCAACTCGTTGACTCGCGCACCACCAGTCCCACAACCGCGACGTTCATGCGCGCCGACGGAGATGATCCGCGCCGTCAGGGGGGCACGCCGCTGCGGGCAAGCGGTGATCTGGCGGACGGGTTCACACGACGTCGGCCGTCACCTCACGGGGCTGCAGCTGCCCGGATGCGATCTCGGCGGCGTAGTGGCAGGCAACCCGATGGCCGGGCCGCATCTCCAGCATTTGCGGGCGATCCGTGTCGCACAGGGTGGGTTGGCGCCATGGGCAGCGGGTGTGGAACCTGCAGCCGGTCGGCGGATTCGCCGGTGACGGCAGGTCGCCGGTGAGCAGGATGCGTTCGCGGCTGTCCTCCACCACCGGATCGGGCACCGGCACCGCGGACAGCAGCGCTCGGCTGTACGGGTGCAGCGGTTCGGCGTACAACGCCTGGGACGAGGCTTCCTCGACCAGCGCGCCGAGGTACATCACCCCTACCCGGTCCGAGATGTGCCGGACCACGGCCAGATCGTGCGCGATGATGATGTAGGTCAGGTTCAGGTCGGCCTGCAGATCCTCCAGCAGGTTGATCACCTGCGCCTGCACGGAGACGTCGAGCGCCGACACCGGCTCGTCGGCGACGATCAATTCGGGGTTGACCGTCAACGCCCGGGCGATGCCGATCCGTTGACGCTGCCCGCCGGAGAACTCGTGCGGGTACTTGCGCAACGCGGTGTTCGGCAGCCCCACCGCGGACAGCAACTCGCGCAGCCGCGCGTTCGTCTGCGCGTCCGAAATATCCAACCCGTGCGCCTTCATCCCCTCGACCAGGATCGACTGCACCGACTGCCGCGGGTCCAGCGAGCCCAGCGGGTCCTGGAACACCATCTGCATCCGCCGCCGTGCCACCCGCAGCGGTTCGGGCTTCAGTGCGGCGATGTTCTCCCCGTCGAAGATCACCGAGCCGTCGGTGGGTTCGATCAGCCGCAGGATGCCGCGGCCGAGAGTGGTTTTGCCGCACCCCGATTCACCCACCAGCCCGTACGTCTCGCCCCGGCGCACGGCCAGGCTGACCCCGTCGACCGCGTACACGTAGCCGATCGTCTTGTCGATCAACACCCCACGCTTGATCGGGAAGTGCACCTTGAGGTCGTTGACCTCCAGCAGCACGTCGGCACCGGCGGTCGCTGCGGACAATTCGGCAGCCGGAACGTCGGGGAGCGGTTCGGACTGGTGACCGGAGGCACCTGCCCGCGCTTCGCCTTCCACCTCCGCCGCGGCCGCCTCGGCGGTGAGCAGGTCGGGGTCCTGCCGGATCGGGTCGGCCTCCCACGCTGCGGGCCCCGTCACGACGGCTCCTCCTCGAGAGTCGCCGCGACGGTTGCCGCACCCGCGCCGACCGGCACCACCGGGTTGTGGCAGCGCAGCAGGTGATCCGTCCGCGACGACAACGGCTCCAGGACCGGACTGACCTGACGGCAGGTGTCGATCTCGCGGGAACACCGGGGGGCGAAGGCACATCCACCGGTCCACGGGATGTTGTCCGACACCGAGCCGAGAATCGGCGTCAACCGCTCCCCCGGCCCGGCGTCCAGCCGCGGGATCGACGCCAGCAGCCCGTGGGTGTACGGGTGCCGGGGCGAGGCGAACAGCTCATGCCGGTCCGCCCGCTCGACCACCCGACCGCCGTAGAGCACGTTGACCTGGTCGACCAGACCGGCCACCACCCCGAGATCATGGGTGATCATGATCAACGCGGTGCCGTGCTCGACGACCAGCGTCTTCAGCAGCGCCAGGATCTGCGCCTGGATGGTGACGTCAAGAGCAGTAGTCGGCTCGTCCGCGATCATCAGCCGGGGCCGGCAGGCCAAGGCCATGGCGATCAGCGCCCGCTGCCGCATACCGCCGGAGAGCTGGTGTGGGTATTCCTTGAGCCGACGCGACGGATCTGGGATGCCGACCGACTCGAGCAACTCGCGAGCCTCCACCATCGCGGCGGAGCGCTTCATCCCACGGTGGCGTTCCAGCACCTCGGTGACCTGAATACCGATGGGCACCACCGGGTTCAACGAGGACAGCGGGTCCTGGAAGATCATCGCCAGGTCCCGGCCGCGGCGGTCCCTCATGCCCTCCAGCGGCAACGACAGCAGGTCGGTGCCCTCGAAGTCCACCCGGCCGGTGATCGTGGTACCGCGTTTGGGCAGCAGCCGCATGATCGCCAGTGACGTCACCGATTTGCCGCAGCCGGACTCCCCGACCAGCCCGACGGTCTGCCCGGGGGCGACCTCGAAGCTGACCTTGTCCACCGCGGTGAACGGTGCGACACCCTTCCGGTTGAACTGCACGGTCAGGTCCTCGACCTGGAGCAAGGCTGTCATCGGGTCACCGCCGGTTCTTCGGGTCGATGGCCTCGCGCAGGGCCTCACCGAGCAGGGTGAAACCCAGCACCACGACGATGATCGCGCCGGCCGGCCAGAACGCCAACTGCGGGTGGGAGTCGATGCTGCCCTGGGCCTCGCCGAGCATCTGGCCCCATTCCGGTTGGGAAACGTCCTGCGACCCCAGGCCGAGGAACGACAGCGCGGCCGCGTCCAGGATCGACGTCGCCACCACCAGGGTGGCCTGCACGATCACCGGAGAAATCGAGTTCGGCACCATGTGCCGGAAGACGATCGGACCGCGTTTGACGCCGAGGGCGCGTGCGGCCAGCACGTGATCGGACTCGCGTTGCGCCAGCATCTGCCCGCGCAGCAGCCGCGCGAAGACGGGTATCTGCGGAATCGACACGGCGATGATCACACTGGTCAGGTTCGGGTTGGTAAACAGCACACCGATCGAGATCGCCAGCAACAAGCTCGGGATCGACAGCATCACGTCGACGATGCGCATGACGAGGGTGTCGATCCAGCCGCCGAACGCGCCCGCCAAGATGCCCAAAATCAGGCCGCCGACCAGCCCGATCAGCGTCGCGAAGATGCCGACCAGCAGCGTCTGCCGGGCGCCGACGATCATCCTGGACAGCAGGTCGCGGCCCTGGGTGTCGCCGCCGAGCGGGAAGCCGTCCTGCGCTGGGGCGATCGAGTTACGGGCCCGGGAGGTCTGATCGATCAGCAACTGAGCACCTGGGTCGTGCGGGGCGATCCAGGGACCGATGATCGCCAGTACCACGAACAGGCCGACGATCACCGCTCCGAACCAGAACAGCGGCGAACCCTTCAACCTGGCCCAGGCGTCCTGCAGGAGCGAAGATCCTTCGTCGCCCGAGTTGACCAGGGCATCGATGCGTTGCTTGCGCGCACGCGAGAAGGTTGTGACCATCAGCGCGCCCTGATCCGCGGATCGACCAGCGCGTACGTCAAGTCGACCAACGTGTTGATGATGACGAACGCTGCGGCCGCTGCCAGGATGATGACCTGGATCACCGGGTAGTCCTTCTTGGTGAACCCGAGGTACAGCGCCTCACCGATGCCGGGGTAACCGAAGACCTTCTCGGTGAGCACGGCGCCGGTCAGCAGCAGCCCGGTCAGCAGCCCGGTCACCGTGATCACCGGCAACATCGCGTTGCGCAGCACGTGCCGATTGCGGATCGTCCTGCTGGTCAGGCCCTTTGCCTCGGCCGTGCGCACGAAGTCCTCCCCCTGCACCTCCAGCACGGAGGCCCGGGTGATCCGGAAGATCACCGCGAATGGGATGGTCCCCAGGGCTATCCACGGCAGGATGAGGTGCCGGACGGAGTCCCAGGAGGCGTCCCATTCCCGGGTGATCAGTCCGTCGACGATGAAGAGCCCGGTCACCCGCGTCGCTTCGATGCCGGGCGTCTGCCGGCCCGAAGGCGGGAGCAGGCCCCACTTGACGGCAAAGACGTATTTGAGCAGGAAGGCCAGGAAGAACACCGGCACCGCGATACCAATGAGCGAGAGGACGATGTAGCCGTTGTCCAGGACGCCACCGCGCCGTTTGGCCGCCATGTAGCCGAGCGGAACACCCAGCGCGAGACCGAAGATCATCGCACCGACCGTCAGTTCGACCGTGGCGCCGAACCTGGTGATGAACACATCCACCGCCGAGGTCCCCGGCGAGACACCGGTGGATTGGCCGAAGTTCCCCTGCACGACCCGGCCCAAGAACTTGAAGTACTGCACGATGATCGGCTGGTCGAGGCCGAGGACAGCATTGAGTTCCTCGCGCTTCTCCGGCGTTGCTCGCTCCCCGAGCAGCGCGGTGACCGGTCCCCCTGGCAGGCTTCGCAGCCAAATGAACAGCAGCAGGGACAGCACGAACAGCACCAGCACCAGCTGCAGCAACCGGCGGACCGTGTACCTCAGCACTGAGCCGGCCTCCTCACCCTTTGCTGTCCGCGCGCAGATCAATCACCCGAGCCCTGACAGGTCGGGCGGTGCCCCCGTTGCCCGCGCGGATCAACGTCCCCGTTGTGGGACGGCTGAGGCGGTAGTCAACCACTTCAGCCGCGACGGCGACGTTGATCCGCGCGGTACAGCAGGTGCGGCTAGCTCTTGTAGGCGTCGACGAACTTCTCGTCGGTGAGCGGACTCGGCGTGATGCCCTGCAGGTCCGCTGCCAACACCAGCGCCGGCGGCGACGAGGAGATCGGGACGGCCGGTAGGTACTCGCTCATCAACTTCTTGTTGATGTCGTCGTAGGCGGCACTTCGCTGAGTTTCGTCCGGGATCGCATCCGCGGCCTTCAACGAATCTGACAGCGTGGCGCCCCAGCTGGCGGCGGTCGTGTTGAACCGGTTGCCGGTACGGGTGAAGAAGGTGCCGATGAAGTTGTCCGGCGTGTTGTAGTCACCGGTCCAGCCGAGCAGGAACAGGTCCGCCCCGTGCGCCTCGACACCGTCCAGGTAGCCACCGTTCCAGGGCTTGGACGTCTCCTTGACAGTGATGCCCGCAGCCTCGAGGTCGGCCTTCATCGCGGTGAAGACACTCTTGGGGTCTGGCATATAGGGCCGGGATACCTCCGTGGGCCACCAGAAGTTGACCGTCAGGTTGCTCTGCCCGGCCTGCGCCAGCAGGTCCTTGGCCTTCTGCACGTCGTAGTCGTAGGTCTGGACGTCCTTGGTGAACGGGCTGACGGTCTCCGGGTAGAAGATCGGCGCGACGTTGGCGCCATCCGGCAGCTGAGAATCGACGAACTGCTTGCGATTCAGCGCGTAGGCGATGGCCTGCCGCACCCTGACGTCGGACAGCGCCGGGTTGGTGCCCTGGGTGATTCCCAGGTACAGGATGTTGAACGCGGGCCTTATCGCGACGTTGAAGCCGGCCGACTTCAGCGCGTCCCAGTCGGCCGGGTTCGGCAGGTCGTAGCCGTCGATGGTGCCGGCCTGCAGTTCCTGCTTGCGCGCCGTCTCGTCGGGAATGATCTTGAAGATCAGCGTCTTCGACTTGGCCTTCTCGCCCCAGTAGTCGTCGTTCCGGACCAGGGTGACGGTGTTGTTCGCCTTGTCGTAGGCCTGGAACTTGAACGGCCCGGTGCCGGTCGGGTGATCCGTGGCGTAGGCCGGGTAGACGAAGGAGTCGCCTTCGGCGGTGACGTTGTTCGCGTCGTACTGCTTCAACGCGGTCGGTGACTGGATGGAGAAGGACGGCAGACCCAGGATCGCCGGGAACTTCGAGGTGTATCGGGTGAGCTTGACGACGGCGTCCCCGGCATCGGACGCGGTGCAGGATTCGTACACGCTGGGCACGGCAGCGCCCGCTGCGTCCGCCTGGCCCTTGAAGCCACCCATGGTGTCCGACCAGTACTGGGCCTGGGTGGCGCCGGCACCGGTCTGGTTGTACATCCGGTCCAGGTTGTAACACACAGCGGCGGCGTCCAGCGGGGTCCCGTCGTGGAACTTGACGCCCTCCTGCAGCTTGAACGTCCAGGTCAGGCCGTCGCTGGACTGATCCCAGGACTGGGCGAGGGCCGGTTCGACGTCGGCCGTCCCGGGCTTGAACGCGACCAGGCCCTCGGTCATCTGCCGGACCACCCGGAAGGTCTCGCCGTCCGTGGCGTACAGCGGGTCGAACATGCTCGGTGCGCCGGCGGCGCCGAAGATGATCTGGCCGTTGGGGTCCGAAGGGCCGCCCGCGGCGCTGCCGGCCGAATTCGTCTCGGAGCCGGCTGCGGCCGTGCTGCTGCCGCTGGACTCACTACCTCGGTCTGAACTGGCGCAAGCGGCCATGGACACCGCAAGGGTGGCGGCCAAGCCCGCCCCCAACCATCGATGAAGCCTCACTCGGTGCTACCTCCAGGTGGGTTACTCGGTGTGGGCCGACGCTTCCGCCGGCTCGTGCCCTGCCGGAAACCGTCCGGACCAGGGAAACACTTCGCTGGGACGAGCTCGTGACGCCGGCACCGTTGTCCTGGGCGCGGTCCGTTGGCAGACCTCGAGCCACTCGTCAAGGCACCGGCGGCGTTGCCGTCCCCAGGGAACCGTAAACGGAGGTTCACCCGTCAACGACCTCCGTCACCGCATCGTTACCTCCCCGACCCACGGCCAGCGGCAAGACTTTCCGGCATTTCTCGCTTCCAGTGCGAAAACCTCGCGAGCCACCATGGCCCACGCAGCGCGGATCACTGCTCAGCGCGCATAAACCTCGTGGTTATGGGACGGGTGTGACTGGAGTCGACCATTTCCCGCGCGCTCACGATGATGATCCGCGCACCAAGGGGCGCGGCGACACAGGGGCGGCCGGAGCGAGCGGCCGGCGACGAGCGGCACCGAGGGGATTCGGGCCCTGGCGGGCTGGCCGACTACGGTGGAGGCTCGGGCAATGCGGGTGACGACCCGCGGGACGGGCGCCCACCGGGCGCTGATCGAGGGAGACAACCCGTCATGACCACTGACGTGGCAGCAGCGAATCCGCCGGCGAGCACCGACGCGACGCCATGGCCCGGTCTGGACGCACCGCTGGAGGTCGCCGACCCGGAGGTGGCCGAGTACATCGCCAAGGAAGTGAGCCGCCAGCAGGACACCCTGGAGATGATCGCCTCGGAAAACTTCGCCTCCGTCGCCGCCATGCAGGCGCAGGGCAGCGTGCTGACGAACAAGTACGCGGAGGGCTACCCCGGCCGCCGCTACTACGGCGGCTGCGAGAACGTCGACGTCATCGAGACTTTGGCCATCGAGCGACTCAAGGCGCTGTTCGGTGCCGGCTACGCGAACGTTCAGCCGCATTCCGGTGCGCAGGCCAACGCCGCCGCCATGCAGGCGCTGATCAAGCCCGGCGACACCATCCTCGGACTGTCGCTGGCGCACGGCGGCCACCTCACGCACGGCATGCGGATCAACTTCTCGGGCCTGCTGTACAACGTCGCCGCCTACGAGGTCTCCAAGGAGGACTACCGCATCGACATGGACGAGGTCGGTCGCCTCGCCCGGCAGTACTCCCCGAAACTGATCATCGCCGGCTGGTCGGCCTACCCACGGCAGCTGGACTTCGAGCGGTTCCGGGAAATCGCGGACGAGGTCGACGCCTACCTGATGGTGGACATGGCGCATTTTGCCGGCCTGGTGGCCACCGGGCTGCATCCCTCCCCCCTGCCGCACGCGCACGTCACCACCACCACCACGCACAAGACCCTGGGCGGGCCGCGCGGCGGGGCCATCCTGTCCAACGACCCGGCAATCGCCAAGAAGATCAACTCCGCGGTGTTCCCCGGCCAGCAGGGCGGCCCGCTGCAACACGTCATCGCCGCAAAGGCGGTGGCGTTCAAGATGGCGTCCGATCCCTCGTTCATCGAACGCAACGAGCGCACTCTGCGTGGCGCCCGGCTGCTCGCCGAACGGTGGATCCAGTCCGACGTCGCGGACGCCGGGGTGAAGGTGCTGACCGGCGGGACCGACGTGCACCTGGTGCTGGTCGACCTGCGCGATTCCGACCTGGACGGCAAGGCCGCCGAGGACCGGCTGCACCAGATCGGCATCACCGTCAACCGCAACGCGGTGCCGTTCGACCCGCGGCCGCCGATGGTGACCTCCGGGCTGCGGATCGGCACCCCCGCCCTGGCGACGCGCGGTTTCACCGACCGCGACTTCGTCGAGGTGGCCGACATCATCGCGGAGGCGCTGATCGCGCCGGTCGGCCTGCTGACACCCGAACTGGAGGAATCGCTGCGATCCAGGGTCACCGCGCTGGCCAGACGCCACCCGCTGTACACCGGGCTGGGCGGCGCCGGGTGACGGTACGCGTCGACAAGCTGGTCACGTCAGGCACTTTCAACCTCGACGGCGGGACCTGGGAGGTCGACAACAACGTCTGGCTCCTCGGTGACGACCGCGAGGTGCTGATCATCGACGCCGCCCACGACGCGGACGCGATCCTGGCAGCCGTGGGCGATCGCCACGTCGTCGGCATCCTGTGCACGCACGGCCACAACGACCACATCGACGCCGCACCCGCGGTGGCCGAACGCACCCGCGCGCCGATCCTGCTGCACCCCGCGGACGCGCCGCTGTGGGGCATGACCCACCGCGACAGGCAGCCGGATTCCGACCTCACCGACGGGGACACGATCACCCTGGACAGAGTGGTCGGCACGGTGCTGCACACGCCGGGCCACTCCCCCGGTGCGGTGTGCCTGTCCGTCCCCGCGCTGGGCGTCGTGTTCACCGGCGACACCCTGTTCGCCGGCGGCCCCGGCGCGACCGGACGGTCGTTCTCGGACTTCCCCACGATCATCGATTCGATTTCCCACCGGCTGCTGACCCTGCCGTCCGCGACGGTGGTGCGCGCCGGCCACGGCGACGACACCACCATCGGCGCCGAGGCCCCGCAGCTGGACGACTGGGTCGTCAGGGGTCACTGAGGTGCGGCGCGTGCCCTTCACCGGGGAAGAGAAAGAAAGCCTGCGGGCAAGCCTCGACCGGCATCGCGACGTGGTGCGGTGAAAGCTCGACGGCCTGGACGACGGCGAGCTCCGCCGCCCGATGACGCCGTCCGGCACCAACCTGCTGGGACTGGTCAAGCATCCGGCCGGCGTCGAGTACGGCTGGTTCTGCGAGACGTTCGGTCGCGGCACCGAACCGCTGCCGTTCGTGCAGGACGACCCGGACGCGGACCTGCGGGTGACACCGCACGAGAGCACCGCAGACATCCTCGCCTTCTACGACCGCGCCAACGCCGCGGCCAACCAGGTCATCGACGAGCTCGACGTCGAGCACACCGGGACCGCCTGGTACGGCGAAACCGTCACGCTGCGCTGGGTTCTCATCCACATGATCGAGGAAACCGCGCGGCACGCAGGCACATGGACATCGTCCGGGAGCTGATCGACGGCGCCACCGGCGATCACCCGGAGTCCTGACGTGCCGTCATTCGCACGCACGGCGATGATGACGGCGGATCCCGCCGGTCGTCATGGAAGGGTAACTCCCGACGATCAGCTCCCCGTCTGAATCCCGCGTTCCTCTCAAATGGAGGCGACAATGCCCGCCACCCTGCCCCTGGCGGCCAGGACGTCGGCGATAGCCGGTGCCCTGGCCGGTGTGCTCGGCATGCTGGATTGGCGGGACCACCTGCGGTACGAGCCGGGAATCTGCGACCTGGTGCTCGGCGACCCGCAGGAGATGCCGCTTCCTGGTTTCGTCAGCTCCCTCACGCGCCATACGCAGCCGCTGAACAAGGACTGGTTCGCCTACAAGCGATCCGAGTCGGAGGCCCGCGAAACCGTGGCGACGTCGCTCCGGGAGTGGCGGGGTCTGCCGTTCGAGCCGACCGACATCGCGCTGACGCCAGGTGCGTTCGGGGCGCTCGCGGTCGCCTTCCGCTTGCCGATGCCCAGCCTCGCAAGGACGAGCGATTGGGGCCTTACCGAGACTGTAACCTGAACGCGCTCACCGCCACCCGAGACGACCAGGCGCTCGACCGCGGCTCCGTTGAGGCGCGCCAGTTCGTCCGCCGCCTCCCGCGCCGTCCCGCCGGATGAAAAAAGTGGGAACGACTCGGTGACGGCCGCCAGTGCGGCGGCGTCAGCCGCGTTCTGCGCCCGGTTGCGAGCAGCCAGGAAGAGACCCAGGTCGCAGGCGAACAGGCAGAGGACCACCACGAGGGCGATGCACCCGAACATGGTGACGCTGATGCTGCCGCTCTCGCCGGTAACGTGATCCAGATCGAGCATACCGGTTCTTACGGGTCGGGCGTTCGGGCGCCGGGTATCTTCGCGTACGCTGTTCACTGGGCTCGCTCGAGAGCCATGCAGGTGCTCGCCGCGAAAGAGGCCCGGGGCACCAGCCTGTCCAATCCGGGCAACAGGAAAGGCATCTTATAAGTGACGGTCACTCTTGCGGGTTTGCCCCTGCCCCGACCCTCGGGAAAAGAGACGTCGATCACCGGCTTCTCTCCGGGAAGGCCGGAGCTCGCCTTCAGCGCGGCGTCCCGAGCGGCTGTCGTGTCGTTGGTCTCGGCGCATCTACGGGCCCCCTCGCGACTCGCGCCCATGACGATAAGGTAGCAGTTCAACCCCATGGCCACCTGGCAGACCGCGGCCGTTACCAGCAGCAACACCGGGAGGATCATGGCGAGCTCGACCGTGGCCTGTGCACTTGAGCCCGGGCGATGCCGACGGTCGTTTATCGCGGGGCTCATCGAAGT
>Ga0207931_1000238_pt1 | contig 20775 bp, 17 predicted proteins | sample NGESurdeep092012_2_FD_184478 | JGI IMG/M metagenome (GOLD analysis project Ga0207931, IMG submission 184478) | Arctic peat soil microbial communities from Barrow, Alaska - NGEE Surface sample 415-1 deep-092012 (SPAdes) | ecosystem: Environmental > Terrestrial > Soil > Wetlands > Peat ...
CTTGACAGGATGGCTTCCGACAGACGATTGGGCATACAACCGAAGGGGCCGATGGCTATAACTCCGCAATACTGGTGGAAAATCTCGGTTATTGCCGCCCCTACGGTCAATACGGCCTCACCTGTCAGTTCCGGGTTGATCAAGTGCTGGATATTACTGATAATATGATCGACATTCTCCAGTCGATATTGGAACAAATCTGACTGTATCATGACTTTCTTGTATGTTTTCTCATATCTTCTCATCCAGGTCGATCTCAGAAAAAGGGAAATCCGTTTCTGAAAATTAGGCATATCCGCCGATAAACCCTTTTCGAAGCACCAGTCTGTGTAATAAATCCATTCCATCACACTGGAAACCTTGGTTGCAAATCCCTGCTGGGCCAGTTTCTCAACGAGGAATTGTCTTGAAATATCATCATGACGGACAAATATCTCACCCGTTAGGAGAATAGTAGGAGTTTCATTCAAATGCCTTTTTACAGGTATCTTCTGAAAGTTCTTGGCTACAGTCTTGAGGGTCTTTTGAAGGTCTCTAAATTTGGGTGAATGTTCAAAGACCTCAATGATTCTTTTCGATTCCTTATTATAAATCGCCAGGGCCAGATCTTTATCCACAGCGTTTGTCAGAAGAATTGAATAAATATCCTGCATGATATCAGCTATAACCAGGCACGACCATAGTTTCAAGGTGAGTTCGTTGCCGCCTAACTCGGTGTAACTATTTTCGGCTTGAGGGGAAAATACGGCGACGTCTTCTATCTCGTTTCGGGCAATAAGTTGACTGATAAAGGGAGAGTATTGGCCGAACCGGCAGGGACCGGATGCTGTCGGCATGAAGTAGACTAAAAGTTCGTCCGAATCACCCCTTTGTTTCAAATATTTCAGGAGACTGCCAACGGTAAGTAACAGAGGCAGGCATTCCTTACAGGTTGTGTTGCCCCTTCCGAGTTTGAGAACTTCATCATCTGCGGGTGGAAGTACCGATGCGCGGATACCTATCGATCTGAATACTGCAGAGGTTGCATCGTTCAGGAAACGCCCCATGGACGGAATAATGAGATGCGTCCGGGGGTGATGGAATGGGTAACCTCTCCCCTTTGAATCGATGAACTCCTGTTTCCTATGATCAAACTGCGCCGTTTTTGGTGAAGAATAATGTGTAACACTTCTATGTTGTTCCCGTTTTTCCAATTCTCTGTAATTTTTTATGATATCCATGAATGCCTCGATTCTCGTTTCCAGTCCCGCATCGGCCACGTGAGAATCCAATTCAAGGATTAAAAAAGGCTTTTCCCCCATAATAGTACGAAAGTACCCTACAAGGAAAGAATCCGGACCACAGGAAAAATTGGTAATATAACACCCAAAGAGCTGGGGATGTCTTTCTATGAACGTCGTTCCTTTGAGAATCGACTGCCCTGTTGACCAGTACATCTTATCTTGGACCGGATCTTCTCCTAAAGGAAGGAAATGAAAGGGGATCACGGGAACCCCCCTCGACGCGAATTTATGGGGAATTCCCATATTCGCCTCTGGTACAAAGGCATTGTATGATCTTCCCAAGATAACCACGGCGGTACGATCAGGATCCTCTTCGAGCTCACGTAGAAAACGCAAACCCGCCTCTTTCATTTCTTTATGAATGCCTGTTTGAACTTTGACCGCTTCAGAGAATGCCTTGCGAGCCACATTCTTCCGGCAGCCAAGCTTTCTTGCTATGGATATAAAAGTATCTTCTGCCGCCTCATATCCTCCGGAAAAATCAATAACAGGCATTATGATTTTACCTTCTTCCTTCAGTTTTCCAAATATCTCCAGATCCTTAAAGGCGCTTGACAGATAATAGGGTTCTCCTTGTGAGAGGGGGCAGGTTATGCCTTTTCTATCTCCGTTTTCCACGTAAACGCCTTTTAACTGAGGCAGAAAAAGATAATCCGGTTTCTTCTTTAAGAGATTCTGAAGGTAGCCATGCGAAATTTCCGCGGGATAGCAGAAGGGCGCTCTCTGACGGTCAACACCTTCCTGTTCTGAAAGGTCTGAAATGAGGACGCGAAGACCAATCCGGGAAAAAAAGTGGTAATACAACGGATAATACGTATTTACCATAAAAGATTTATTAATCCCGATTGTTTTCGAATTTTCTTTAAGTCCCAGTTCTTCCGGTTGAGGAATATACTCATGAAAGGTGAGATACTCGTGCATTTTGACAAGGTTCAGATTTTCTGTATCAATGTGAATATTAAACCGTTGATTGTACCATCTGTTACAGGCGCCGCCGAATGGGTAGGTTTTTCCTTCTATGATAATCCGAGCTATTTCACATTTCCTATCACACTTTTCTTTTCCCCCATGACAGGTAAATGGTTCTCCGTATTCGATGGTCCTATCTCTTAATGTTTTAAGAGAAAAATCTTTTTCCCGGAGGAGATTTAGCTGTAACATGCCTTTTATTTCGAGTGCGACCCCGAAGGCACCCATCAGTCCCGGTTCCGGCGGGACGACAATTCGCTTCCCTGTAAGGGCTGCCATTGCCACCGGAACCGCCTGGTTATAGCAGACACCACCCTGCATAAATATGTTGTCGCCTACAGGTCTGTTTCCCTTGACCCGATTATCATAGTTCATGCATATAGAATATACGAGACCGGCTACAATATCTTCTCTCGTCATGCCTTCATGAGAGGCATTCTTAATATCACTGCTTATAAAAGCCGCACACTGGTCATTGAAATTTGGAGGATTCTGTCCCTGAATTGCTATACTGCAGATGTCCTCCATCTCGATCCCCATCGTCTCTTTTGCGGCTTCCTCCAGAAAAGATCCCGTACCTGCACTACAGGCGTCATTCATGGCATAGTCCGATGGAACGCCATTTTTAATATAGGTATATTTGGCGTCCTGGCCGCCAATCTCGAAGATCGTGTCTACAGTCTGATCAAAAAACAATGCCCCGGTAGCATGGGCGATAATTTCATTTATAATACCGCCTGTCATGGCATGCAACCCTGCTATCTGCCTGCCGGAGCCTGTTACACCCAATCCAACTATTTTTATTTCTTCTCCCAGTTCGCCCAACTGAGCATAAAGATCAGCGTAACATCCTCTTGACGCTTGAACAGGATTACCTTTTGTCCGCAGGTATACAGACGCTAAGACTTTATCGTCTTGCAGCCTGAGGATTACCGCCTTTGTTGTTGTTGACCCCACGTCGAGTCCGATCACACAACGGTCATTTTCCTGCGCGACCCCCCTCTCGGCCGTTTTGAAATCGACCATGCCGAGAGCACTGTTCAACGGCGGCAGGATGGAAAAAGAATTCCCGCCTTTTTTGAAGAGCCTTTTCTTTTCCGGCAACTTAACCGTTTCGTGATCGAGCGCCCATAATGCAGATCCCAGGGCTTCGAAATAAGGGGCTTCTTCCGGAACAATCAAATTTTTTATCTCTTTTTGAAGATAGCTGACCATAACCGGATTTTGTGCGGTTCCCCCGATAATCATAATGTCATTCCTGGGAATTTGCTTGATAATTTCGATGATTTTACCGGCCATCATCTTGCAAAGCCCTGCGACAATTTTTCCTTTGTGTACCCCCTTATTTGTCGCATGAGTGCAATCACTTTTACAAAATACACTGCATCGACCCGAGACCTTATAAGGTCTTTCTTCGTCAGCATGATGAATTGCTTCGCTAACGGATATCCCTATTCTGTTGAGCTGCTGAACAAAAAATTCTCCCGTTCCCGATGCACATTTATTCCCGGTCTGAACCGAGCAAATTCTTCCATCTTTTCCCATAACATAAACCATGAAGGTTTCCCCTCCGGCACTAATGATAGCATCAAGGTTCTGCCCATTGCCGTTTAAATGAAAAAGCGCAGATTCGACCGCTTCCGGCTCTGAAATAGAGGAAAGATTTACGGCATGCCTGAATTTTCTTCCCGTTACAGCTATTCTGTCATAGCCGTCAACATCTAAATTTATCAGGGTTTCCAGGAGGGCTTCTCGCGGATTGCCATGGTGGGGCCTGACATTTATGGATGTCTTATGAACTTGACCGTCTTTATCTCTCGTAATACCGACTGCTGATAATGTTGACGCACCTATACAAATACCAAGACTTTTCAACTTCTTACCCTCGACTAGTTGTAGCGGTTAGCGTAACATTCATTCAATATCATCTCGACCGAAGGGAGATGTCTTTTAATATTCTCTATTCATTACGAACGCCGCTTTGCCCCACAATACGCTCGGTGCTTCAGTTCGCCGAAATGACTGCAGTGCAAGCGTATTAATGAAAGGATGCCCTTAGTCACACCATATCCTTATTTTGACTGTTAATATATACGCCGTTGTCTGTTTTTGTCAATAATGAGACGGTACTTTTACAAACCTGTTAATCACCTAAAACCAGTGGTTTTTGAACCCCTCTGCTTCCTAAATAAATAATGTTCGCTCTCTGCTCTTCTCTTTTGACAGGGTTCGTTAATTGACCAATTTTTTCTATGTCTATGGTAACACTATCACCGTCCTGAAGGAATACAGGGGGTTGTCGGGTAAAGCCGACACCCTCCGGTGTACCGGTCAAAATCACCGTACCAGGCAGCAATGTCATCGATCTTGAAAGGTCGCTGACAATTGAAGGGATATCGAAAATCATGTCGGAGGTATTAGAATCCTGGACGGTTCTACCATTTAATATCGTGCGGATACGGAGATTCTGGGGGTCAGGTATTTCATCCCGCGTAACCAAATAGGGCCCCATAGGACAGAACGTATCAAAGCTCTTTCCCCTGGCCCATTGCTTTTTTTGTTTTTCAATCTGCCAGTCGCGGGCACTGACATCATTGGCGCACGTGTAGCCTAAAATACAGTCCATTGCTTCGGAGGGAGGAACATTTTTGACCTTCCTGCCAATAATGATAGCGAGCTCCGCCTCATAATCAACATTCTCCGGCCCTGCTGTGGGAAGGAGAATAGGCGACATGTGCCCAATTACGCTTGTCGTTGCTTTAATAAAAACTACCGGTATTTCGGGATACGACACGTTTGTTTCGTCGGCATGTTTCCTGTAGTTGAGCCCAAGTGCCATGATGTTGCATGGAGAAACAGGTGGCAGGACATAATGAATTGTTGCTGATTTCGACGTTACTTTAAACTTTCCAAGAAGGTCTCCCCGAATGATCCTGGCTTGATCCTGGAGTTCCGGTTCATACAGTCCGCACAGGACTTGATTTTCCTTAGAAAGGAATCGAATAAGTTTCATGGTTTTTCTCCTTAAGCATATGTTTTAATTTTACCATCCACTTATATTTTACAATGAACATAGGCTTTTACAGTCATTCCGGACTTGATCCGGAAGCCCGGTCTTTAAAATACCGGATTCCCGCTTTCGCGGGAATGACAAATTGATCATTTTCCTGATTCGTGGTACCCCACGGTGCATGCGGGCTTAGTACCATATCTTCCCAAATAGGAATATATACAATATTTGCACTTCTACTTACAGTATGTTACCATTTATTGCTATTATAGTGAGAGTCTTGCAAAACTCAAACATTATCTTTGCCGACCCCGACGGAGATAATGTTCGTATTGCCCATTCTATAGGCGGATGAGAAGGGTTTGTAACGGTTCATAGGATATTAATAACGGACACAATCTCCCGGAGTTAATCTGTCTTATGAGTGGAAGCTTCCATTGTCAGGCAAGAAAGACATACGTATGATTGATATTATTGAACGCATTGGCAAAACCAGCATAAATGCGACCAGATCATTCCGTGATACCCTTTCTTTTGCCTTTACGATCATTTTAAAAATGTTTAGTAAAAATTCATATAGCAGTGCCACACGGATGGTTCTCATTAACCAGATATATTTTACTTCTGTGCAGATTTTACCTTTATTTATTGGGATTTCAATAATACTTGGATCTCTCCTTATTGGTATTGTTTTTCAAATCATAAAGACCCTGGGGCTTGCCGAATATTTGGGCCGAATTCTGATGGGTTTAGTCGTTACGGAGTTGTCGCCCTTCGTTACGGTGCTTTTAATTGCCCTTCGTTCCAGTTCTGCCATAAATGCCGAAATTGCCGTAATGAAAGTTAATAACGAATTGAACACATTAGATAAATTCAATATTGACGTGATCGACTACCTTTTTTTACCGAGGGTCATCAATGGTGTTATATCTGTTGTTTTACTCAGTGCTCTTTTTTCCATCCTGACTTTGACGAGCGGCCTGTTATTTTCAAAGCTCATGTTTGGAATGAGTTTGGATACCTATTCAAATGTTTTATTAAATTCGGCTAATTTTTATGATATAGTAATATCTCTCGTAAAATGTTGCACCTTTGGCTTTTTTATTACGTTAATCCCGATACGGTTTGGCTTGCACGCAACAAATGATCTGACCAGTATTCCTATAGCGGTTCTGAATGGTATGGTTGATGTCTTTATAGCTATTGTTCTTATTGAGGTGCTGTCATTAATTCTAAGCTTTATTTAAGTCTCTTTGAAGACGAAGTCATATTGGATAAAGAGCTGAAAGACTTCGCTGCGAAAAACAAACAAAACCTGGGGCTGGTTTCTCTCGATGTCCCGCTTATCTCAAACCTGAATGTGTGGGTTAATATTGCACTGATCAAGCAGTATCACCAGAACTTACCCGATGACAAAGCAGAACTCCTGGTTCTTCAATATCTGCGCGTATACGGTCTGGAACATATTGCCAACAAGCAAACTTCCGCTCTAACCAATAAAGAGCGATTCTTTGCGATGCTTATAAGGGCTGCAATGGTTATGGATTCCATTATTGTTATTGATAGACCTTTCAAGATCATACCGGATGTTCCGGATGACCGATTTATATATAATGCATTGAATATCATTTATGATTCATTTAAAGAATGCCACATATTTGATTATACATGGTTTAAAGACAGGTACAGGATGATCTATGTCGAAAAAGGTTGAAGTCAAAGTCGGATTATTTGTGGTAATCACATCGGTATTGATCATTGCGTCTGTACTATACCTGGCTTACAGCAAAGGTTTCTTTACAAGAGAATACATATATACACTCTCGTCAAAATCCGGTGAGGATCTGACCGAGGGGATGCCTGTCCTCTTTTCCGGTTATAAAATTGGAAGGGTAGAAACGTTAGAACTCAATGATCAGGGAATACTCCTGATAAAAATAAGGATACCGGAACAGCATTCAAAATGGATCAGGTCTGACAGCACTTTCAGCCTTTATAAACCCCTCATAGGTTCTTCCAGACTTATTATTGCCACGGAGAATTTGAACAGCCCGGCGTTGTCGCCGAAGACTATCCCTGAGATTGTGATGGTCAATGACATCAATGAGTCGATAAAAAAAGTCCAGCCTACCCTTGCAAAGCTGGATAAGGTAGTTACAAATATTGAAAGAATTACCGCAAATCTTGCTGATCCCCAGGGTAATGTTAACAAGATTTTGAGCCACTCGGAGAAACTTACAGGAAACCTGGCGAAAAAAGATACGCTTATTGAGATGGCAACCGGAACCCCGGAAAGCGCTCAATCTGTTAATGAGTCCCTCAAAAAGATTAGAGATCTTCTTGCAAAAACTGATGATCAGGTTTACGGCAATGATGGCGCCCTTCCATTAGTCAGAAAAATTCTCAAGGATATTATTGTTAAGCTGGAAAAAATCAATACGGCCCTCGATAACGTAGTAAAGATCAGTGCGGATGCGTCCGATTCAACAAAGGATTTAAAGTTATTGAGAACAGAGATCGATACAACAGTCAATTCAATCGACAAACTTGTCAGTGATATTAATAAAATATTACCCTCTAAAAAAGAACCGGAAATAAAACTCCCATGAAAAACATTGTTTATTTATTGACTTTCAGTATTATATTGTTGGGCTGCGGTTCAAAACAAATACCCGACTGGACGAATGCTTCTTTTAATCAATTGGAAAATTACAAGAAAAATTATTTGAGTGGCAACGAACATCGGGCTGAATTATATTTTAATAAAACTCTCGATGATATCAAAAAGAGTGGGGACCTGGAAATTCTTGCAAGGGCCTACCTGACACAATATGCTGTTCACGTCGCCGTCATCGAGGCTTTTGATGATGGAGAATACCTTAGGATAGATGCCCTTCAACCGGTTTTGCAAAACAGGAACTTTTACAGTTTCTTGAAAGGTTCCTTTGATACAGTGGACAAAAGACTGCTCCCACAGCAATATGATGGTTTTTTGAGGGCATTCCGAAAGGGGAAAATTGAGGATATTGCATATGAAATTTCAAGGATAGAAGACCCCCTGTCAAAACTGATTGCCGTTGGTCTTCTTGTTCAAAAAAATACATATGATGAAGGAATTTTGAAAATTGCCGTTGATACCGCTTCACACAATGGGTGGAAAAGGGCTCTTTTAGTCTATCTGGATAAACTCCAATCTTTTTACGAAATGAAAAAGGAAACCCAAAAGGCGGCCAATATAGAGCAGAAAATCCAGCTCATAAAAAAATAGCCGCCGTATTAAAAAATGCAATCACTTCTGGATGTTTTGATGGTTGTGTTTTCACCTTAGCGGCAGTAGAAAGCAATGCAATACAAACCATTAGGATACCGAGATGCAGGAGGAGAGCAATGGTAGAGGAGACGAAGAAAAAGGAACGGAAAGAAGAAAAATCGTTAGAAAAAATGACGGTCAAGGAACTCAGGGCAATAGCCATGGAAATGCCAAGATCAATTGCAGTTCATGACATGAAGAAGGATGAACTCATAGCTTTTATCAACGAAGCAAGGGGCATCAAGGATCAAGAGACCTTTAGGGCTGAGAAAAAGATTGTAAAGAAGATAAAATTGACTAAAAGTGAGATGAAAAGAAAGATTAAAAAGTTAAAGGACGAAAAAAAAGAAGCCCAGGCAACAAATAACATGGGGAAAAGTGATTTTCTACGCCGCCGTATAAGTCACTTGAAAAAGCAAACCCGAAGATTCGCTAGTGCCTGAAATAAATTGAATGTTTTAAATGAACTAATCATGCTCCTGAAAGATATTTATCCATCAAAAGATAGGCGTTTTACCTCCTATAGAATATCCGGCACACATGGATTCACGTTAATTGAATTACTTGTGGTTATTATTGTACTGGGTATTATAGCGTCCACTGCTGTTGGAACTTTCCAGTATTATACAAAAAAAGCTTATAAAATTACGATTATGCATGATTTAAATTCCTTCGTCCAAGCCCAGCATAATTACAACATTGATTATCAGAGGTATCTCGGCGTTACCGGTGATTTTATTGAAGCTGGCAATCCCCCTACCGGCACGTTAAGTATACCGGCATTCAAATTTAAACCGTCGGAAGGAGTTAGAATCGAAATTATTTCCGGTGATGGTGCAAACCCGAATGACCCCGGCTCCCCGTTCAAAGCCAAAGCCAGTCATAAAAAATCAAAGGCAAAATGTATTTATGATTTTTCAACGAGTCAAACGATTGTGAAGGATGAATAAAAGATGGCACAGAAATATAAAAGGAAATGGATAAACTATATTGTTGATTGGGACCTTCAGTTCAGAATCATCAGTCAGAGCTTGATATATATGTTTTTTATTGTGCTCATTACGGTAGGTGTGATTCTGTCTCCTCTTATATACGATATGGTCTTCTCAACAAATTTGGATGTCCAATATCAATCCGCCCAGACCTTCCTCGTTTTAGTAAAACGATTGGTCCCTGCTATTATTGTGGTATTGGTTTTGTTCACGGTGCATCAGATAATAATAACCCATAAAATCTGTGGACCTCTTGTTAATTTCTCTCATACCTTTAAAAGGCTCGCTGAAGGAGATTTAACACGAAAAATTTATCTCCGGCAGGGGGATTATTTAAAAAGGGAATGTGATAAAATCAATGACATGATCGATGGCTTGTCCGGTATTTTGAGGCGCCTCATAGAAGATCACAAAAAACTGATTCTGAAACTCGAAGATATTATGATGCGTGTTCAGGATATTGATACGAGAGAAAATATCCAATGCTCCCTGGAAATTCTCAACAATGAAGTGCATTATGTCGCGAATACCATGACGGTTTTCAAGTTAGAAGAGGATTCTCAATCACCCGGGACATCCTCTCAACAGGAAAAATAACCTCACCCGCATGAACTTAATGTCATTATTCTCTTTTCCGCTCTTGACCAATTCATGCTGCAGCACTTTGCCGACCATGGTTTTCGAATTAGTTAATCGTCCCCGGAATTCACATATAATTTATACTGCCAGGCAGATATCGACTACGAAAGGCTCTCCATCAATCTCAAAATGACAAGGAAGTGTTTTTCAGACTTGTAAGGAGCTGTCAAGATTAAGTTCCGTCATTAATATACGGTACAAAAAATCAACGGAGGGGCCGAAGACCGGTACTTCAGAGACTTTATCGGCGCTTCCAGCCCTAAAAGAGAGAATGTGAGATGGTAAAAGGGATTCTGCTTTTTATTACCGGTGTATCCCTGTTTTTATACGGAATGATCCGATTAAGTACGGAGGTGCAGCAACGATTCAGCGATGTCCGGATCCGTGAGTACTTCCAGCTTGCTGTCAAAAACCCGATTTATGGATTGATCACCGGTATTGTAACTACCGTTCTCTTCCAGAGCAGTACGGCCACATCCGTTTTAACAGTAGGAATGGTCAGTGCCGGTTTAATGAGCTTTTATCGCTCTCTGGGGATTATCCTGGGAGCCGATATCGGAACAACTTTTACCGTTCAATTGGTGGTCTGGAAGATTACCGATGCAGCGCCGGTTTTCATCATGATCGGCGGAGTTTTGTGGTCTTCCGGGAAGGAGAAATGGAAGGCGTATGGTGAGGGGATCTTTTATTTCGGTTTGCTCTTTTTTGGTTTAAGCCTCGTGTCCGAGGCAGCAATACCTCTGAAAAACAGCCCGGCTTTTCTCCATTTTTCTCAGGAGACAAGACATCCGGTGACGGGTCTTTTAATTGGGCTTCTTTTTGCCTTTCTGGTCCACTCTTCCGCCATTCCCATCAGTATTCTGGTGATTATGGCCCAGCAGAATTTGATCGCCCTTGATAATGCCCTGCCTATTGTTTACGGCGCCAATATCGGAACCGCTGTAACGGCCCTCATGGCGGGCCTCGTGGCAAATATCAATGGAAAGAGGTGCGCCCTTTCTCATTTTCTCTTTAAACTTTTTGGAGCGCTGATTTGCATTTTGGCGATGACGGTATTCATCGAGGTGTTGAGACTCCTGACAACCGATGTACCCCAGCAGATCGCCTATGGACACCTCCTATTTAATGTGGTGATCGCCGTTGTCTTTATTTTTCTGCTCAAACCCTTTTCCTATCTCATCGAATATCTCCTCCCCGGCAAGACGGATATATTACCGATCTGGCCGGAATTTCTCGATGAAAAGTGCTTACCAAAGGCAGAAGAAGCGCTGGAATGCGTACGGAAAGAACTGAGGAGAGAACTGGTGCTTGCCCAAGGCATGTTTGTAAAGACAATGAATCTTGTAGGGCAGTTCAAGGAGGGGATCAGAAAGGATATTCTCTATGTCGAACTGGTAGTCAATAATCTGAGGAAAGAGGTAGGCAGTTATCTGTGCAGAATTCCCGATGACCCTCTTTCAGCGGATTTATCGAGGGCCTTCTTTTCCTATTCAGCCATGGTCGATGATATTGAAAGGATTGCAGATCACGCTGTCAATCTGGTCAACCTGATTCACCAGAAATATGATCGTAAAATTTCATTTTCACAGTGTGGCCGTGAGGAACTGAATGAGATTGCGGCACTGGTTGCAGACAATATCAGCGACGCCATTTCTCTCATGGAGGAATGGGATAAGAAAAAAATAAGGGATATCACAGAGCGTGAGGAGATGGTGGATCAGAAGGTGAAAGAGTCAAGAGAAAGACATCAGGAAAGATTTTGTAAGGGGGTCTGCCACACCCAGGCGGGTCCTGTTTTTATTGAAATGCTCATCAACCTTGAGAGAATTTCTGATCACTGCCAGAATATTGCTGACTATGTTGAAGATATGAAAAATTTTAATCATGGATAATCGTTTGGTATTTGTGGAGGAGCATTCGGAAGAAACTAAAAGAAAAAGTTTTATTCTTAAGGCTTGAACCATTGCACGGCAGCGAAAGCGCCTGTCATCCATCCTTTGATCCGGCCTTCGCATTCGATTTCAATGGCTTTTTCAGGTTTATCTTCTTTCAGAAAATGGATAGCGGTTCTCACTACACCCTCCACAGGTGAAAGGGAACGCAAATCATCAGGGGATCTGAAAAGCGCCTTGCGGAATATGGAGTCTCCTTTTTTTGCATTCTTAATTCTGCGCGCCGACCAAGGACTGAGGCTATTCAGGTTTGCCACAACAATGACCCCTCCTTTTTTTGTCACGCGAAATAATTCGGCCACAGCTCCTTTGGCATTCTTAATGAACTCAATGGCAGTAATTGAAACGACCTTGTCAAAGGAGCCGTCTCGAAAGGGTACTGTTGATATATCACCCATTATTGGAGAGAAGGGATACCTTCCGGACTTTTCCCGTGCCCGCCGAAGCATTGGAAAAGATATATCGAGCCCTGTAACCAGTGATCCTGAAAAAAGGATATCATGGGTGAACACTCCCGTGCCGCAGCCCGCGTCCAGCACCATTTCGCCGGGAACCGGTTTCAAAAGGTCGAGAATCAGTTCGCTTTCATATTTTCTTACGAGGGAACCGATAGGGGTTGTAAACCATTGATCATACTTTTCAGGCCATTCGTCGAAAAGAGTGGTTTTTTTTGTCATGGATAAATAATACCTCCAGCGTCTGATAAACAGATTAATGACATGATGGTGAATTGTTATCACTATTTCCAAAGGTGGTCAATTTTGTTTCGTTTTAACGAAGTTTTTATGAATATCCATGTCCTGTAAAACTGATGTTCCCAAATAGCCCTTGACATTCATAGGCATATTATTTACTTTTTCGACTAAACACGGCGCACACGAAGGGTTACATTGCGTCAATGAAGGTGATTTTGAACTCATTTAAAAAGTCTATGAATATGAATATCATTGTTTCCGGGTCGCTTGCATACGACAGGATTATGGATTTTCCGGGACACTTCTCGGATCATATCCTGCCCGATAAGATACATGTTTTGAACGTCTGCTTCCAGGTGAACGGCATGAGGGAGAAATTCGGCGGCACCGCAGGCAATATTGCCTACGCGCTCACCCTAATGGGTGAAAAGCCTATGATCTCCGCTACTATCGGCCATGATTATCATAGATACCTCGCATGGCTGGCAAAGAATGGGATTTCTACCGAAACCATCAAAATCATAGAAGAAGAATTCACTGCAAGTGCCTACATAACCACGGACCTTGCCGACAACCAAATCACCGGGTTCAACCCGGGCGCCATGAAACATTCTTCCTGTCTGGATTTCGACAAACTCAATCCTGAGGATACCATTATCATCGTCTCCCCCGGTAATCTTGAGGACATGATAAATTACCCCCGCGCCTGTAAGGCCAGGGGAATAGACTACATTTTTGACCCCGGACAATCTCTGCCCGTGCTGGATGCAAAAGACCTGCTCGATGCCCTCGATGGGTGCGGGATTCTGATCTCCAATGATTATGAGCTCGATCTTATTATGAACAAGACCGGGTTAAACAAAGAAGACTTGAAAAAACGGGCCAAGGCTATCATTGTCACCCTGGGTGAGCAGGGGTCGCAGGTCTTCCTGCCGGACGGTGAAATAAGAATTCCTGTTGTTAAGCCAAAGAAGGTAGAGGACCCTACGGGCGCCGGCGATGCATACAGAGGCGGGCTGATCAGCGGTATGGTCCGAGGCATGGACATCGAGCAGTGCGCGAGGAGGGGCAGCGTATGCGCTTCCTTTGCAGTAGAGTGTTACGGAACTCAGGAATACAGGTTCAGCCCCGAGGAATTCGACGAAAGGCTGAACGGGCACTGCTGATAGGCGTCAGCTTTATTGAAAGCGTGAAGCTCCCCGCAGCAGGCTGCAGGGAATCTTCGATCCCTGCGGATTCAAGGATAGTAATCGAAACAACATTGTCATAGAAAATTTTTTATCAAACTATCCCTGTCAGCACATCAAAGGGATAAAGGAAAATACTTTCAGGAGGAAATACGATGGCAAAAATGAAAACAGTAAGCATTGAGGCAAAGCTAGGTGACAAATTTAAAGTTGAAGTAAAAGCAGGGAATCATACTCTTTATGTTGATCAACCACAGGCAGGTGGGGGGGCTGATGCGGGACCAAACCCCATTGAGTATCTTTTCGCATCTCTTGCAGGCTGCATTGGCACAGTGGCAAGAATCATCGCAAACCAGAAGAGAATCAACTTAAATGGCATGGACATGAAAATTGAAGGGGCATTTGACACGGAGATCATACTCGGCAAAAGCAAGGAAAACAGGCCGGGACTTACAGGCATAAAAGTTACCCTAACTATCGACTCGGCGATGTCAAAGGAAGAAAAAGAAGCTTTTGTAGAAGAAATAGAGAGCAGGTGCCCGGTTTCAGATAATATTGCCAACACCACTCCTGTAAAAGTGGAACTCTTGTAATACTCTTTTGTGAGAAACATACTCAATTGAGTGGCTTTCCAAGCGGTTGGAGATTTCTTCAACCGCTTTTTCTTTCCCATTGCTTTCCTGTCAACCGTATCCGAGTTCAGCAAGCCTTTCCTCAGTAATTCCAAGAAAATGCGCGATTTCATGCACCACGGTAATCTCGATCTGTTCTTCAAGTTCTTCTATCGTCTCGCACATCCTTTCCAAAGGCTCCTGGAACAAAATAATCGTGTCCGGATAAAGAGGCGGATATACATCGGAACGATCCATGAGCGATGTGCCCCTGTACATACCAAGTAAGGATTCATTCCGGTAAAGGCCCATCTCCTCACGAACTTCCTTGGAAGGGAACTTCTGGACGGAAATGAGAACATTTTTCAGATGACGGCGTATTTCCGATGGGATACGTCGGATCGCCCTTTTTACGACCCGATCAAACTCCATCTCGTTTAGTCTTAGTCTCTGCTTCATAGATATAATGTATCCGGAGTTATAAGGAAACTGGATTCCCGCTTTTTCGCGGGAATGACAATTTGAGAAGAAACCTGACTTGTTACGAAACCGTCAATGTTAAGTTTCGCCAATTTATAATAAAGAAACACTGTTTCCGGTCTCGTGGGCTTCCACTTTTCCGGTCAGATCGTCCCAGGAGGCGTACAGATTTTCAAGCTCCCTTGCCATATCAACAAGTTCTTGATTTAACTGTTTTATTTTCTGCGGTTCTTTGTGAATATCCGGTGCACAGAGGATCCTTTCGTTCTCCGCCTTCTTTTCTTCCAGATAGGCAATGCGTTCCTCCAGCGCCGCAAGTTCATTCTTTAAAGCTCTCGTGATCCGGGAAAGCCGGTTTCGTTCCTCTGCTTCCACCCGCTTTTCCTCTTTTGTCTTAAAGACTCTCCGGCCAGGTATCGCACCCTGATCGCCGGGCGGAAGTTCGGCCACGGATGGCCGCCCGGTATCAGATGATCCCCCTGATTTCTGAGACGGCAGTTCGCCAGGCCCCTCCTGAACCGCTGAGGCCATTTCACTCCGCTTCTGAATGAAATAGGAATAGTTTCCATGATATTCGAAGCATTGACCATCACGGATCTCGATCACCCGGTTAAAGTGGCGGTCCAGGAAGAAGCGGTCATGGGAAACGATGACGACCGTCCCTGTATAGCTCAAGAGGGCATTCTGGAAAATGTCTTTCGTCTTCAAATCCAGATGATTGGTAGGTTCGTCAAGGATCAGCAGGTTGGAATCCTGGAGAAGGATTTTCAGCAGGGCCAGCCGTGACTTTTCCCCGCCGGAGAGGACGGCAATCTCCTTATAGATGTCATTCCCGGAAAAGAGAAAGGCGCCCAGGAGGTTTCGCTTTTCCTGGTCATTGCTGCGGGTTCCTGTCACATTTACCTCATCCCAGACGGTCTGATTATAGTTGAGATTCTGGGCGCTTTCCTGGGAAAAGAAGGCCATGCTCACATTGAGTCCGAAAGTCACCGTCCCCGAGGATGGCTCTTCCGTACCGCTCAGAATCCTGGACAGGGTGGATTTGCCTGCCCCGTTGACGCCGACCAGCGCGATTTTTTCACCCCGATGGATCGCCAGGTCAACGTCCTTGAAAACGTTTACGTCTCCGTAACTTTTGGAAACCTTCCGGACGGAGACTACCTCCCTGCCGCTTTTCGGCGCTTCGGGAAACTGAAGATGAACCTGTTTTCCCTTCCGTTCAAGTTCAATGATTTCATAGCGTTCCATCATTTTAACGCGGCTTTGGACCTGCTTTGCCTTGGTGGCCTTATACCGGAACCGCTCAATAAATTCCTGCGTCTTTTTGATCTCCGCCCGCTGGAGCGCCATCTGTTTTTTCAGCACCTCCAGACGCCGTTCCTTTTCCGCAAGATAATAGGAGTAATTCCCCTTGTAGACGGTGAGGCGATGGTTCGACAGTTCCACCATCTGATTGACCATTTTATCAAGGAACACTCTGTCGTGGGCAATAGTGAGCAGGGTACCGTGGTAATTTTTGAGATAGCTTTCCAGCCACTCCATGCTCTCCGTATCCAGGTGGTTGGTGGGTTCATCGAGGAGCATGATGTCCGGGGCGGACAGAAGTATCAGGGCAATAAGAATCCGCATCTTCCAGCCGCCGGAAAATTCAGTGCAGTTTTTGGAGAAATCCCTTTCACGGAACCCGAAGCCGTTCAGGATCTGTTTGGCCTTTGCTTCGAAGCGGTATCCCTCACTGGCCTGAAACCGGGCGGCGGTTGCCTCGTAAGCCTTAAGTATCTCATCATACTCGGAAGAATCTGGATCACACCGGGACATCCGGCCTTCATAATCCTTCAGTGACTGTTCGATATAGGCTATGCCGCTCTTCTTCCTGAGATAGTCCATCAGGGGGAAGGGTTCCAGTTCCACCAGGTCCTGGGGCAGATAACCGATTGTCCGGTTTTTCCGGTTTGGGATTTCAATAGCACCCTGGTCAAGGTCAACCATTCCCATAATTGCTTTGAACAGGGTGGTTTTCCCGGTGCCGTTGTCTCCTACCAGGCCGATCCGGCTTTTTTCCGGAATCATCCAGGTGATGTTGTCAAAAATCCTGCGGTCGGCGAAGGCAAGCGTTATGTTGTTTAGATAAATCACGAATTAGATACCGAAATTGTCTCTCTTCAGGCGGGAAAGTATAAAGAAAAAGGGCGGGAGTGTCAATGTTTTGAATCAACGTTAGATAACGAGTTGTCTGACTCGTCTGATCTTCCATATATAGTCAATTGTTTCCGGGTTAAACCCATTTATTAATCTGTTTTCCACTTCACCCGGGCCAAGATTATAGGCTGCCAAAGCCAAGTCTCGATCTTTGAATTTATTGAGCATTACTTTAAAATATTTTGTTCCGGCTTTAAGGTTATTAATTGGGTGCTCGATGTCATGAAAACCCATTTCCTCCCCGGTCGTTCGTTTAACTCCCATCAGGCCTATTGCGCCCTCACTTGATTCGGCATCCTCATCCATTAAAGACTCAACAATAGCAATAGCTTTAATATCTTTTGGGCAAGCGTAATACTTTTTTGATATCTGCATGATATCACTGCCATATTTTTTCTCTACCATAGTAATCAATCTGCGAATCTGTTCGTCGCTCGCCCATAAAACAGATTTCACTATGGCTCGCTCTACTGTTTCGCTATAAGATTTATGGTATAAAGAGCTTTCTCCTCTTAATCTGTTGTCGTAGTGCGGAGCTATTAAGAAAATAATAGCGATAACCACAAAAAAAGATATTAAAGGTTTTTGCATAATTTATCCTCTTTTATGTGAAGTCATGACCGGGAGCGCAAACAACAAGCCCCGTCTTGAAGGCGGGGAAAAGGGACGCAATACAAAATAAAATTCTTCCTTACCGGGAAATTCCGCCTTTTAGGCAGGGACTTTGACTTTCACAATTCAGGTTAAGCACATATAAGAGCATGTGGTTTATAAAAAAGGAAAAGGCACTCCGTCTATGGAAAACCATAGAGGAGTGCCTCTTTTGTAACGATTGTGAAACTATAGAGCTTTCACATTTTCTGCTGCCGGGCCTTTATTACCCTGCGTAACATCGAAGCTGACACGCTGGCCTTCAGCTAACGTCTTGAATCCGTCACCTTGTATGGCACTGTGATGAACAAACACATCCCCACCGTCATCCTTTTCGATGAACCCAAAACCTTTACGTTCATTAAACCACTTTACTTTACCTTCTGACATCGCTTTAATCCTCCTTTCTCAAATTTTCTTAAAGTCGGACTACAACTATGACAGAAAGAAAAAAACCACCAAGACCCTAAAAGAGCATGGTGGCCAACCTTTGCACTTCAATATGTCTGATCCAACTTTTACTGCACCCTATTGACCAACTATACTATAGCTGAAGGGTATAACTAGTGGTGGTAATATAGTACGACCCAAACTTAATGTCAAGGTTTATTTAACTTTGTTTCCTGATATGCCTCACTTTCTCAATAATTTTAGTAACTTTCGTTGATACAAATGGGAATTCGTGAATTCCGTAACATAAATAATAACAAAATTTGTTGCGTCAGAAAATAGCTTCATATAATCAGCATTTGACAGAGTCCTTTTAAAGGTGTAATTTTTTTTATGTAATGAATTGGGAAAAGAGATGTTCAGTCATCCATGCCGAGGGAGGAGGCCATTATGTCAGACACAACTGCCAAGGAAGTGACGAACAGACACGAACACTGCATGGAGATAGCCCTGCAGGCTGTCCCTTCAAAACTTCGGGTAACCGGGGGTAAGGAAATACCGTTCTGCAGAGCGATTCTTTCGATACGCAATACCGGCGATACGGCGGTGGAAGGTTTTGTACCGCATGCCACGCTTGCCCAAGAAGGCGGATCGGTACAAGATGTAACCGAAGCCCTCTCCCGATCCAAGACTGTGGCATCAATTCTGCCCGGAAATGCAGTCGAGTGGGACGTGTACGATCTGTTACTCGCCGGTCACCCGGGTGTGGCCAGCAAGGTGAACCTCTGGGGTTACAAGGCAATTCTGAACTGGTGGTACAATTTGGCCGTATGGGCGGAGTACCAGTCTTCGGACGCTGCCACTCCTCTACAACCTTCGTTCTCTCGATGGAAGCTGCGCTGGATCACTGCAAAGCCAACATTGGAAGAGGTCGATCTGTCTATTGAATCTGTAGAGGACTAAAACCGCCTGAAATGTGAATGTTTTCACCTTCTCTTTCCTGACACATGCGTAACATCCCGGTATTCGAAACGATGCAGTTTATTGACAAAGAGGGTCCGGTTGACCCGCTGCCATGGAAAGAGCAGGGTAGTATCTGAAAAGACTTTTTACGAGGCCATCAAAAGAGATTATTGCATAAATCCGTACATTGAGAATTATTCTTGCTTTAAGTGGTCAGTTTATACCCTCCATGGCCCTATTTTACCAGTCCACAATGATCAGGGTGAACTTGTCCGGAAATCCCCGGATAGAGAGGACACCAGGATATCGATTTCTTTCCGACTTCGCCTGAACAATGGCCGGAATGACCAATGATCGGACCCGATTTAACAGCTTGACGAGTAGTTACCTCAATCATTGGTTCATTATCATTGTACAAGTCGGTAAGTCGGGATTTGATATGAAAGACGGTTTCAAGCGAGGTATTCCCATCTTCATGAACAGTTGCCTTTAAGATCACTTGTATAGTTACTATTTTACGTGGTAATCAACAGCAATCTATTGCGGTCATTTGTTGTTGACATACATCTGTCTCTTCCCTATACTTCTTTAGCGACAAGGTTATTTCCTATAAAAAAAGGATGTCATTCATGTCCAACCGTACATCTTCTCAGCAAACGCCGACTCATACATGGAGATTCATACGTGCCGGCGGATTTGACCAGGTCCACCTGTCAACAGGGGCCGATCTCATGGCCCTCGATCAGCTCGACCCGAAACTCTGGGTTGCCCTGAGTTGCCCCACACGGGGCGTTGAGTTCGATACCATAACACTTGGCCTGATTGACACCGACCATGATGGAAGGATTCGCGTTCCGGAAATCATCGCCGCAACCAAATGGGCGGTCTCTCTCCTGAAAAACCCGGACGAACTTCTGAAATCCTCATCTTCCTTGGCGTTGGACGCTATTAACAATGCTTCACCAGAAGGCAGGCAATTGTTAGCATCAGCCAGGCAGATCCTGACGAACCTCGGCAAACCGGATGCATCGGCAATCAGCATTGAAGATACGGCTGATACCGAAAAGATCTTCGCGGAGACCCATTTTAACGGGGATGGAATTATCCCGGCTGATGCCGCCGCCGATGAAGCGGTAAGGGCGGTTATTAACGACATCATAACGTGTCTGGGCGCTGAGACGGACCGCAGTGGCAAACCAGGGATTGATCAGGCCCAATGTGATATGTTTTTCGTGGAACTGCAAGCCTACTCCGACTGGTGGGCGGTGGCGGAGAGTGACGCGGCAAATCTCCTGCCGTTGGGTGACGCCACTATTGACGCCGCCGCAATACTGAATTCAGTTAAAGCCAAAGTAGACGATTATTTTGCCCGCTGCCGGCTTGCGGCATTCGATCCCCGGGCGCTTGTAGCACTGAACCGCCAGGAGTCCGAGTATCTTGAAAT
>Ga0207931_1000239_pt1 | contig 20754 bp, 23 predicted proteins | sample NGESurdeep092012_2_FD_184478 | JGI IMG/M metagenome (GOLD analysis project Ga0207931, IMG submission 184478) | Arctic peat soil microbial communities from Barrow, Alaska - NGEE Surface sample 415-1 deep-092012 (SPAdes) | ecosystem: Environmental > Terrestrial > Soil > Wetlands > Peat ...
GGGGAGGGAGTCCCGAAGGGACTGGTGGGGCCGGAATGGAGAGCTAGCATGCCACCGAAACGTTCAACACCGAAAATCATGCATCGTGCAGGAGAATTGCGTCAAGAACCCAGCGCTGCCGAAGCCAAACTGTGGGCGTATCTGCGCACTCTGCGGGAAGATGGCATCCACTTCCGCCGACAACATGCCATCGGACCGTATATAGCCGATTTCGCTTCTCCGAGCAGGAAATTAATCATTGAACTGGATGGCCTTCCTTCGGTCGCAGCACCTTGACCAGGAAGAATACGATACTGAGCGGACTGCGTTCCTGGAATCCACTGGTTTCCGCGTTTTGCGGTTCTGGAACGGCGACGTGATGAATAAGATCACTGATGTTATGGGGTCGATTATAGAGGAGTTGGGAATGTAAAATCAATAGAGGAAGAATGCCCTACCCAGCCCTCCCCAAATCCAAAGGATTTGGGGAGGGTGCTATCGCAAGATGTGTGACCTACGAGCTTCGTAATAAAAACAGAACAAATGTTCTTTTTAGCGTATAACAAAACCAGGGAGCCTGCAAAGCTCCCTGCTTCGCGGGTCCATCAACCTTTTACGGCATCGAGCGCATGCGCCGCGATGCGGCGGTCAGCTGGCGCTTAGCGACGATGGTGGCTTTGGAGTTTTTTATCGAGGTATACACACTAACTGCTTCCCAGCCCTCCAGGCCCCATTCGTTTAATGTCGCTTCGACCTGCCCGTCCTTGGCGCCGTTGAAAACACTTCCAACTGTCAGGACACGATATTCCCATTGTACGGTCTGTTCAGCCATTTCGATCTCCATTTCTTCAATTACATCGTTTCACGTGAAACATCTACATAACTGTGGGCTACACTTCCTGGCGGCGGAAAACAATAAAGGCAATGATCAAAGCCGCGGCGACTATTCCCAAACTAATCCCAAAAGCAGGCCAGGCTGTATCTGTTCCGCCCATCACCAGGGTTGTCCCCCAACTGAACAGGCGGCCGGGGAAATAATCGCCGATGCGCGGCAGGGACCCGATGCCTGCCACCAAAACCAGGGCGGCGAACGCCAGTCCCGCCGCGGCGCCCTGCGTGCGGGCCAGTGTGCTGCAAAGCAGTGTCACGGCAATGTAAACGAGGAAGACCACCAGAATTAATCCATTCAGAGCCAGGTAAGGTCCCAAAGGCAGCGCTCCGAACAACAACAGAGTGTAGTACCAGCAACCGAGGGCTGCCACTGCCAGGCTGACCGCGAACGTGATCCCCAGCGCGGTGAACTTGGCAAGCAGGAAGTTCAGCCGCGAGACCGGATGGGTCAGCATCATTGCCGCCGTACCGTGTTCCTTTTCCTGCGCGACTGCGCCCATGGTCATCAGCAGGGCCAGCAAAACCCCGAACTGGCCCATGTTCTTAACATACTGCCCGACCGCATCCACCATCGTTGGCGTGGGGACCATCTCCGCCAAGCCGGCGGGTATATTGGGGATGGACTTGAGCAGTTCGGGCGTGAACTTTGCCAGAAGCGGCGAAGTCAGCCCAAAAGCCACCAGCACCGCTGCCACGATCAAGAGCTGTTTGGTGCGCAATTGTTCGGTCAGTTCCTTGCGAAGCACGATGAAGAAGTTCATTGCGCCGCCTCCTTGTTCACCAGTTGCAGGAATACATCTTCCAGCGACGGCCGCGTCTCCTCGTAACGGCGCAGCAGGATATCCTGCGCCACGGCGGAAGCCAACAACTCCTTGCGGGCGCGGGCGATGTCTTTGACGGTGACGCGTATTACCTCCCCGTCCACGCTGACGGCGGCGACCCACGGCTGGGCCCTAAGCCCATCCGCCCAGCGGATGGCTGACACGTCGTCTGCGACTTCAGCCTCGAAGACCGGCCGGGCATAGCGTTCCACCAACGCCTCGCGCGGCGACTGGACAATCATCCGTCCCTTGGCGATGATCCCGACCACATTGCAGACGCGTTCCACATCCGCCAGGATGTGGCTGGACATCAGCACGGTGCACTGGTTGCGCAGGCCTTCGATCAGGTCGAGAATCTCCTTGCGCCCGACCGGGTCCAGCGCGCTGACGGGTTCGTCCAGCAGCAGCACTTCCGGATTGTGGACGAGGGCGGCGGCCAATCCCAACCGCTGACGCATGCCGCGCGAGAATCCGCCGATGCGGCGTTTCCCCACTTCGGCCAGATGGACAAGTTCGAGCAGTTCGCGGGTCTGGGCAGAGCGTTCTGCGGCGGAAAGCCCGTGCAGGAGGCCAAGGTAATCGAGGAACTCGCGCGGGGTCATCCAGGGGTAGAAGGTCGGTTCCTCGGGGAGATAGCCGACCCGGCTGGAGAGGCTGCGGCCATCCGTTTTCAAGTCCACGCCCGCTACAGTGGCACGGCCCGAGGTTGAGTGCGCCAAACCGGTGAGGATCCGCAAAGTGGTCGTTTTGCCCGAACCGTTCGGTCCGAGGAAGCCGTAAATGCTCCCTGGCTCGACGTTCATGCTCAATCCATCAAGAGCATGAACTGCGCCATAATGCTTGTGAAGGTTTTCAATCTGGATCATTCGTCTTTCCTTCCTGCAACAAAATATATGATGGGACCGATGTAGTTTACCAGCAGGATGACGATTGCCCAAATCCATTTTGGTCCGCGGGTATGTTCGCGGCGGATGAGGTCAATGAGAGCGGTAATCATCAAAACCAGTTGGATGATTAGCACCGGTACAAGGTATGGGATGAATTGCTGAAATTTCGAGAGGTCCATAATGCTTTTCCTTTCAACAATATTATAGCGGAGAGTGAATTGGACGACATCCAACGAAAGTTGTACGCGGTCTTATTTTCTCTTCTCCTTCTTACCCCGGCCTCGCAGGAACTATTTTCACTGCAAGCCCGGGTGATGTTCCACGTGAAACATAAAAGTGGGGTGCTCTTATTGGCTGACTTTGCGAAGGTTGGTCGAGTCGAAGAACAAACCTTCGATTTTGTCGCCATCCACTTTGAAAGTAACGGTCACAATGACGCTTTCCAGGTCATATTTGCAAGCCAGGCGATAGACGGCATAGCCCTGGTTGTTCGAAAGGGCCGGCTGCGAGCCCGCACAGGAGACATAATTCCCGCTGGCATTCTTGAGCAGGTCAACCAGGCTGGTGAACTGCGCCTGGGTAAATGTGTTTTTCATCTCAGCGCTTAAATTTTGCGTAAAACTCGGATAGTCACCCACATTGATCGCCTTCAGGAGGTTGTCAACCACCTGTACAACCTGGTCATTGGACAGAGCTGCCGGCTTGGGAGGCTGGCAACTGGTGAGAAACACGGTTGTGACAAGCGTGACGATCAAAAGGACGGTTGGTATTTTACTTTTCATTAATAGAACTCCTTGCGGAATAACCTTATCTTTTTTGGGACGGCATATGGACTGCCGTCCCAAAATTGTGTTATCCCTATTTCTTTGCCTTGGGCAGGTTCTGCTGTGCCAGCGAGACCATGCCGCTGAGGCCACCCAGGTTCATCGTATCCACGGCACTGCTGGGGACGATGACCAGCGCTCCCTTTTCCTTGAGACCTTCGAAGAGCATGTTCATGGCACGCAGGTGCAGGGCAGTGGGGTTATTAATGTAGGCTTTGGAAGCCTCAGCGAAGGAGTCGGCAATCTGCATCTCGGACTCACCCAGGATGACGCGCGCCTGGCGCTCGCGTTCCGCCTGCGCCTGGCGGGACATGGCATCTTCAAGGTCAGGCGGGATGATCACGTCGCGAATTTCCACGGACTGGACGGTGATACCCCAGGGTGTGGTGCGCTCATCGATGATTTTCTGCAGTTCGGCATCCATTTTGGCCCGACCGACCAGAATATCGGCCAAAACGCTCTGCCCGATGATCTCGCGCAGGGCAGTCTGAGCGGCCCAGGCGATGGCGGCGCGGTAATCGGCGACTTCGAGGGCGGCCTTTTCGGCATCCCAGACGACCCAGAACAGCACCGCGTCCACGTCCACGGGGACGGTATCTTTCGTCAGCGTTTTCTCGGCAGAGAAGGGCGTGACCATGACACGGTGGTCGATCCAGTTGGCGAGTGTGTCAATGATCGGCAGCACCCAGAAGGCACCCGGCCCGGCCAGTTTATGGAACTTGCCCAGGCGCAGGACAACAGCCTTCTCCCACTGCGATGCAATCTTGAGTGAGAATAAGAAAAATGTGCCCAGTAGTACCCAGGCAACGGTCCAGGCTCCTACCATGGCATCGTTCACAACGCCGTTTTGGGTCATCAAGATAGTACCGAGGACATCGGCCAGCATGCAGATGGTAAAAAGCGCTCCGGCCACGCCGGGAATATGCTGGTCGGGCTTCTGGCGACCCTGTGGCCGCAGGCTTAGATCTTTTAATACGGTTGTGGGGCTCATAATATTCTCCTCTTATTCATTATCAGGTTCAGGATCCGACAGGTGACCGGTTTGCTGCCAATGAGTCACCTGGTCTTTCAGGATTTGGTTCAGTTCATCCGGCGAGGCGCCAAGTCGTTCCGCATCCGCCAGATATCGCCGGGTCAGTGCCTGCATTGCTTTTTGGCGGATTTTTTCAGAGACCTCGGGCGGAGAAATGTGTATGACATAGGTGCCACGCCCTTGCTGAGTAGAGATGATGCCGACTTCGTCCAGAATGCGATAGGCACGGGCAATCGTGTTAAAATTTACACGCAACTCCAGGGCCAGGGAGCGGACAGTGGGGAGCTGGTCTCCGGGTGTGAGCCGGCCACCGGCAATGCGCTCTTTGATGCGCTCCACCACCTGGAGGTAGATCGGGATACCGGAACGAAAATCAATTTCGAGGTTCATAGTAAATATTGTATCATTGTCTCATTGTATAATTGTATCATTGTACTAATTGTATACCGTTTTTTGATTTTGTCAAGGCTTTCTGGCAAAATTAACCTCTCTCCCGCCGTAAAACCAGCAGCGTATTTTCAGCTCAGACCATTACAGCAACTTTGATTCTCCGGGGATGGTCCGGATGATGGGAACCTTCGCCCGCCAAACGCCCCCAAATTTCTCTCTGTCCCGGTAACTCCCGGATAGCCACGGTTGTTTGAATCGGAACCAGTGGTAGAATCGGAACGCTTATCATTTGAAAGGAGTATATTATGGAACAACAAACCGGTACTTTTGCCGTGAAAAAAGGTTTAGCCCAAATGCTCAAAGGTGGCGTCATCATGGATGTCGTTACCCCCGAACACGCCAAGATTGCGGAAGAGGCGGGCGCATGCGCCGTCATGGCATTGGAACGTGTCCCGGCAGATATCCGCGCCCAGGGCGGCGTGGCGCGCATGTCGGACCCTGACTTGATTCTCAAAATCATGGACACGGTCACCATCCCGGTCATGGCCAAGTGCCGCATCGGTCATTTCGTGGAAGCGCAGATCCTGGAAGCGATTGGCGTGGATTATATTGACGAGTCGGAAGTCCTGACCCCGGCGGACGAGGAGAACCATATCCTGAAGCACAACTTCAAGGTACCGTTCGTGTGCGGCTGCCGCAACCTGGGTGAGGCCCTGCGGAGGGTCGGCGAGGGCGCGGCTATGATCCGCACCAAAGGCGAAGCCGGGACTGGCGACGTGGTCGAGGCCGTCAGGCACGCCCGCGCCGTGTTGGGCGAAATCCGCCGCCTGACAACCATGGTGGATGAGGAATTGATGGCCTACGCCAAGACAATCGGTGCACCCTACGAACTGGTCAAAGAGACCAAAGAACTGGGCCGTATGCCGGTGGTCAATTTCGCGGCGGGCGGCGTGGCCACTCCCGCCGACGCAGCCCTGATGATGCAACTGGGCGTGGACGGCGTGTTTGTTGGATCGGGTATCTTCAAGTCCGGTGACCCGGCCAAACGAGCCGCGGCCATCGTCAAGGCCGTGACGCACTACACCGACGCCTCCATCCTTGCGGAAGTCAGCAAGAATCTCGGCGAGCCGATGGTGGGACGCAACGTGTCCCAGATGCCGGAAGGCGAGAAGATCGCGGGCAGAGGATGGTGATTAGGGATTTAGGGTTCAGGGGTTAGGCAAACCTGATACCCTAATCTCTGATTACTTTATCCTGATACCTGATCTGGAAATCATCCATGAAAATTGGTGTCCTTGCCATCCAGGGCGATTTCGCCGAACACATCCTCATGCTCAAACGTCTCGGCGTTGAGACCACCGATGTGCGCTTGCCATCTCATCTCGACGGGCTGGACGGTCTCATCTTTCCCGGCGGCGAATCCACCACCATCGGTAAACTTTCCGTGGATTTTGGCTTGCTGGAGCCGCTGCGCAAGTTTGGCCAAACTCACGCCATCTGGGGCACCTGCGCCGGAGCCATCTTCCTTTCGAAGGACGCCCGCCGCAGCCAGCCCTTGCTTGGCATCATGGATATCACCGTTGAGCGCAACGCCTTTGGCCGCCAGGTGGACTCGTTCGAAGCTGACCTCACCATCCCCGAACTGGGCGAAGGCGGGCCTTACCACGCGATCTTCATCCGCGCCCCGATCATCGGGTCGGTGCAGGATGGCGCCAGAATTATATCCACTCTGCCGGATGGACGGATCGTAGCCGCCCGGCAAGGAAAATTATTGGCAACCTCGTTCCATCCGGAACTGACACAGGATACGCGCTTTCACCAGTATTTTCTATCATTAGCGAAATGACTGTCCGTTCGTTCGACCTCCTGGATTTACCTCTCCTATCCCGCTACCGCCACGACGTTTTGCCGCTCTATAGCGCCCGCATCTTGACGCGCGGCAACCCGCTCGGCGCGATGGCCATGCTCTCATACTTGAATCCGCGTCGCTATATTTACACCGCCATCGCCTCTGAAAACGGTGACTCGCTGATGGGACAGGTTATTTTGAAAGGAGATGAAACCTCCGCCCGGCTGACCTTCCTCGCCCCGATGGAGAACATCAACGGGTTAACCCTGCCTCTCCTGGATCACCTGACGACGCAAGCCGGGGAATGGGGCGCATTCCACCTGCTGGCCGAAGTGGATGAGAATTCTCCGTTCTTTCGGTCATTGCGGCAGGCAGGTTTTGCCATGTATGCCTGGCAGCGCGTTTGGAAACTGCCCAAACTGGAAAAGCCCGATGAAGATAGTTCCTGGCGCGAGGCCGAAGAGACCGACTGGCCTGCCGTCCAATCGCTGCACGGACAGATTGTCCCGGCATTGATCCAACCGGTGGATACTTTGCCTAAACAGGCTTCAGGTCTGGTGTGCCGCCCGGACGGGAATCTGCAGGCCTATGTTGCGGTCAACAGCGGACCCGCAGGAGTCTGGATCCAGCCGCTTGTCCCACCCGATTCCGGGTGTGGACCCGAACGGTTGGCCGGGCTGTCCGGCTGGGGCAGCCGCCCGGTTTACGTCTGCGTGCGCTCCTACCAGGCCTGGCTCGAAACCGTGCTCGAAGACCTAGGTGCCGAAGCCGGACCGCGACAGGCCGTGATGGTCAGGCGTCTGGCGAAATTGCAGAAGGCCGAAGAAAAAGTGTCTGCCATGGACAAAGTGCTGGTCAAGCCCGTCGCACCGGTTGCGCGTGTTGCGGCTTGCGAGGAAACTCAATTACAGGGTACTGCGAAAATAAATGAACCATAATCCCATGAAATACGAACTATTCATTGATGGCTGGTTCAGGGATTTATGCGAGAAGCAGTAGAAAAGTGATATAAAGAGATTATGACTCAACTCAGAATCACCGACGACCTCGACGCCCTGCTCGGCATCCTGCCCGGCAATATCGTCGAAGCCGTCCATAAAGCCAACGATTACGATAACCTGCTCGAGATCATCCTCGACCTGGGGCGAGTTCCCACGGCGCGCTACGTCCAGGGGGAGACGGTTTTGATCAACAAGGAAATCATCCGCGCCGAACTCGACCATGTGGTTGAGCGCATCGGTGAGTTCGACACCGACAACCGCGCCGGGCTCGAGCGCACCCTGCACCGCATTTCCTGCCTGCGCAACCGGCGCGGGCATATCGTCGGTCTCACCTGCCGCGTTGGGCGCGCTGTCTATGGTACGGTGGACATCATCCAGGATATCGTCGAGTCGGGCAAGAGCCTGCTCATCCTGGGACGCCCGGGTGTGGGCAAGACCACACTCCTGCGCGAGGCCGCCCGTATCCTGGCGGAATCGAAACGCGTCATCGTCGTGGACACTTCCAACGAAATCGGCGGCGACGGCGACGTGCCGCATCCGGCAGTTGGCAAGGCCCGCCGCATGCAGGTCCGTGTGCCCATGCTCCAGCACGAGGTGATGATCGAGGCGGTGGAAAACCACAACCCGGAAGTCATCGTGATTGACGAAATCGGGCGCGAACTGGAAGCTGCCGCGGCCCGCACCATCGCCGAGCGCGGCGTTCAGCTCATCGGCACAGCCCATGGCCGGACCATTGACAACCTGCTGCTCAACCCGACCCTTTCCGACCTGATTGGCGGCATCGAAGCTGTTACCCTTTCCGATGAAGAAGCGCGCCGGCGCGGCACCCAGAAAACGGTGCTTGAACGACGCTCCCCGCCCACCTTCGACGTGCTGGTCGAGATCCAGCAGCGTGACCGTTTCGCCGTCCACATGGATATCGCCGCCTCGGTTGATTCGCTTCTGCGCGGTTATCCGCTCCCGCCGGAGATCCGCAGCCGTGACGCCGAGGGCAAGATCCACATCGAGAAAGCCAGACCCAATCCGAAGTCCAAACCCAATTCGGAATTCCGCATCGAGAACGGGAATACCACCGGCCCGCGCCGGAATTCAATCCGCCCGAATCCATCCGACGCCGTCAGCTTGCCCGCCGCGCCGGTGAGCGTGTCCGGTCCCGCAGTCGAATCGCACCGCACCCCGCTCCAATCAGTGCGTGTCTACCCGTTTGGCGTAGCGCGTGACCGGTTGATCCAGTTGGCCAAACGCATGGGCGTCCCGGCGCTCATCATAAAGGACGCCGGCGAGGCGGATGTGCTGGTGACACTGCGCTCCTACTACCGTAACCGCCAGCAGGCGGTGATGCAGGCCGAGCAGCGCGGCGTGCCGATTTTTGTGCTGCGGGCCAACACGGTCAGCCAGATGGAGCAGTTCCTGAGCGATTTGTTCAATCTGTCTGAAGTGGTTCCCGCGGCAGGCGAGATGGATGATGTCAAAATACAAGCGCAGGCCGCCATTGCCGCCGTCCTGAACGGCGAGCGCTGGGTGGACCTGCCACCCGGCCCATCCACCGTGCGCCGCCTTCAACACGAGTTGGCGCGCGATGCGGAACTGGTGAGTCACTCGTATGGGAAAGAACCCAGAAGGCATGTGAGGATTTTTCGCGAATAAAGGGTAGGGGCACGATATATCATCCCCGGAGGGGACATCTTTCCCGAAGGGAATATCGTGCCCCTATGGATACCATGTTTATCACTCTCGAAGGCCCTGAAGGCTCCGGCAAGACCTCCCACGTCCCTTACCTTGTGGAATACCTGCGCGAGAAGGGCTACACCGTTTTCTCCACGCGCGAACCGGGGGGAACATCCATCGGTGAGCAAATCCGTGAGGTGCTCCACAGCCTCAAGAACACAGAGATGCACCCGCGTACCGAGACGCTGCTCTACCAGGCGGCGCGCGCCCAGTTCGTAGAGCAGGTTGTCCGGCCGCGCCTGGCGCTGGGTGAAATTGTGCTCTCAGACCGTTACGCCGATTCGACCATCGCCTACCAGGGCTACGGCCACCAGCAGGATTTGGAACAGGTGCGCGCATTGGTCAAGTATGCCACCGGCGGGCTGGCCCCCGATTTGACGGTTCTTTTAGACGTGGATGTGGAGATTGGGATTGGTAGAAAGACAAAGAGCCAGGAATGGAACCGCATGGACGCGTACACGCTGGAGTTCCACCAGCGCGTAAGAGCGGGGTATCTGGAGATGGTGAAACAGGAACCGAAGAGGTGGGTGGTAGTGGATGCAGGGAAAGGGTGGGAGGAGGTGCAAAAACAACTCCGCATAACAATCCTGAAGAAGTTGGATAAATAATTGCAGGGGCGGCAAATTGATCCTGCGCAAAGGGCAGCCTTCGGCAAAGTAGAGACTTGAAACGGGAAAGCCAATCACGACCTAAAAACGGGGCGAACAAGTTGTTCGCCCCGGCGGGTTATAAGTCTTCGCCTCCTCCGCCAACATCCGCCCCCAAGTCCGGCATCTCCTTTTCGATCTCCTCCGGGCTTTGGCCCTTCTCCAAACGGTCAACCACATCGTTAAACTCCGGCGGCAGTTGCTCACCCATTTCGTTCCCCATTTTGCGCATCATGCGGCCCATGGCCTGCGGGTCGTTTTCGAGACCGGCCAGGGAGGACGGGTCAGAGAAATCTCCAGCGAGGCTGTCCATGCGGCTCTCGTCCGATTTCGCCACGCGCACGCGCGGAATCCGCCGGCGGGCGTTTTTGCTCCCACAGGCGGAGCAGGTCACCGGTCGCGTACCGTATTCGGCGTAAGTCATAAACACATCAAAGCGTTTTTGACAGTCCAGACAAAAGTAATCATAAAGTGGCATGGGCTCACTGCTCCTTCCATAAATTTCTGAATGAAAGCGGCCAAAAAGTAAGAAAAAAACGATTTACTGCTTCTTGCATAAAACAATTAACTTTCCTATATCGAAGAGCTAGAATATAACTGGATTTTGGTTCTAGTTTTATGCAGTACCCTGTGGGTTCAAAAATTTACGCAGTACCTTGTATTTTACCTCATCCCCGTCTGGTACAATACAGCCATGCCAGATTCCGAATTCAATCTTCACAAGCCCCAGCCGTTGTTGATTGTCATTTCCGGGCCGTCGGGCGTGGGCAAGGACAGCGTAGTCCATGCCATGAAGGCGCGCGGCCTGCCCTTCCATTTTGTTGTCACCGCCACCACCCGCCCTCAACGCGAGAACGAAGTCCATGGCAGGGATTATTTCTTTGTTTCGAAGGAAGAGTTCGCCCGCATGATCGAGCAGGACGAATTGATCGAGTATGCCATCGTCTACAGCGATTACAAGGGCATCCCAAAACAGCAGGTGCGCGACGCCCTTGCCTCGGGCAAGGACGTGATCATGCGCCTGGACGTGCAGGGAGCGGCCACCGTCCGCAAACTGGCGCCGGAGGCAGTGCTTATCTTTCTGACGACCGAAAGCGAGGATGCGCTGGTGAGACGCTTGAAGACTCGCCAGAGCGAGACAGCGGAGAATCTGAGCCTGCGCATCGCTACTGCCCGTCAGGAACTCAAGCGTGCAGCCGAGTTTGACTATGTTATCGTCAACGCGGATGGCCACCTGGACGGGACAGTGGACACGGTGGTTGCCATCATCCAGGCCGAGCACCATCGGGTGAATCCACGCAAGGTGAGTTTATAAGTTTGCCGTAGAGAAGAATTTTTACCTGGAGAGATATGAACCAAAATCCGACCCCTGACCAATTTCCTCAGACACAGCCGCCCCGTGCCCCGTCCGGAAACCGGGACTATCCCGCTGGAGACGGGACTACCCCGCCACACACCGTCCAAGTGGCCATGCCGAACGTGAAGCCGTACGCCACTTATATCATCCTGGGTGTAACCACCTTCGTTTATCTCTTGCAACTCGCCGGACAGTACCTGCTCAATGCGGACGTGGTTACTTATTTTGGCGTCAAGGATGACACTCTCATTCGCCTCGGCGAACTCTGGCGGCTGATTACACCGGTCTTTTTGCATGCCTCCATTCTGCACATCGCCTTCAACATGTACGCCCTGTTCATTTTTGGACGTGGCATTGAGGCGCGTTACGGCCATGGCCGATTCTTGCTGCTCTATTTCCTCTCCGGTTACGCCGGGAATGTTATGTCCTTTCTGCTGACAGTGAGTCCATCGTTGGGGGCTTCAACGGCCATCTTTGGGCTGATTGCCGCTGAAGGCGTTTTTATCATACAAAACCGCCAACTCCTGGGGAATCGCGTCAACCGGTCGCTGATGAATTTACTTTACATTGCAGGTGTCAACCTGCTGATTGGTTTCACCACCCCCGGCGTGGATAACTGGGGACACATTGGCGGCCTGTTGGGTGGATTTATCTTCGCCTGGTTCGGCGGCCCGCGCTGGAAGCTGGAGGGATTCTCCCCGTCTGTGAAACTGATTGACGAGCGCGAGGGCCATGGGGCTTTCGCCGGGACGGCGTCGGTATTGCTATTTTTTATCCCGTTGACGGCCTTGGGGTGGATTTGGGTGGTAGGGAAATAATTCTCAACGCATAAAAACCTTCCGACCCTAAAGGATGCTTCGCAAGGGTCAGACCCTTGCCCGTACTGGAACCGGGACTATCGTGCCCGTGATAGAACCGGGACTATCGTGCCCGTGATAGAACCGGGACTATCGTGCCCGTGATAGAACCGGGACTATCGTCGGAAGGTTTTTTTATCCTATCGCTTCTTTCAGCCGCCGCGCTAGTTCCCCAAAATGCGCCGTGTAGCGCATCTCATCCGCCCGCGGACGGGGCAGATCCACCCCCAAATCCAACTTGATCTTGCCGGGCCGCTGCGTCAGCACCAGGACGCGGTCAGCCAGAAAGAGCGACTCGCTGATGGAGTGCGTCACCATCAGCACCGTCTTCTGGCGCCTCTGCCAGATGCGCGAGAGTTCGGTCCACATGCGTTCACGCGTCAGGGCATCCAGCGAGCCGAAGGGTTCGTCAAGCAGGAGAATGTCCGGGTCGTGGACCAGGGCACGCGCAATGGCCACCCGCTGGGCCATCCCACCCGAAAGGTCGCGCGGCCAGGAGGATTCAAACCCCTGCAAGCCAACCAGGTCAATCAACTCCTGGGCGCGGGCACGGGCCTCGTCCGCCGGGACACCTTGCAGTTCGAGTGGCAGAGTGATGTTTTCGAGCGTTGTCCGCCAGGGCATCAGGTTGGATTGCTGGAAGACCATGCCTATTTTCGGCTTTCCACCGGTGAAAGTATATGACCCGGAAGTGGGTTCGAGCAACCCGGCCAGGATGCGCAGCAGTGTGGATTTACCGCTGCCCGAAGGACCCAGCACACACACGAATTCGCGCGGCTGGACGGTGAATGAGACCGTGTCGAGCGCGTCCAGACCCCCGCTGGGGTCGGGGAAAGTGATGCTCAGGTCATGGACGGTGAGGATGGAATCGGTCATAGAATTATCTGTTGTAGGGACACGATGTATCGTGTCCCTACGGAATGAATTCGTTGGTAAAAGCTTTCGACAAATCCAGCGGTTGGGTCAACAAACCCATATCCAGCAATACCGTCTGCATATTTTCCCAGGCAGCCGGATTGGATTCTCCCAACCGGTCGGCCTTCCATAAGTCAATCGAGGTCGCCAGCACTTGTTTTTGCACGGCTGTGTCAGCCTGCGCCAGGGTGTCAACGTAGCCCAGGGAAATTTGGTAAGCAGCTTCCGGGTCCGCGATGGTATCGGAGAGGCCATGCAACAATGCGGCGACCATGCCCCGCACCAGGTCGGGGTACCCGGCAGCCGTCTTCTCGTTGGTGATCAGCCCGTTGGAGGCCAGTTGGACGTAATCGGCCACGCGCAGTTCGGTCAATTTGTAGCCCTGGGCGCGTAGTTGCAGCGGCTCGTTGGTCGTGTAGACCGAGACCGCCTGGTCGCGGCCCGCCGCCAGCGCCTCCACCTGGGTGTACCCGATGGAGTCGAGCGTCACATCAGACTCGCTCAACCCGCCAGCGTGGAGCAGGGCGCGCAGGCCGATGTAATTGGCTCCGTAAGGCCCCGGCAGGCCGATGGTCTTGCCACGCAGGTCAGACGGGGTGGTAATTCCCTGGTCGGACTTGGCGATCACCGAGACTGGGTATTGTTGGTACCAGGCTGCCACGTAAACCACCGGCAGCCCCTGGGCGCGAGCCAGCAGCACCTGTTCTCCGGAGACCACGGCAAACTGAAGGTCGTTCGCGCCGACCAGCGCCGCTGCCTGGTTTTCATCCATATAGGCGAACTCGATTTCAATGCCAGCATCAGTAAAATGACCCTTCTGGGCAGCCACGTAAAGCGGCGCGAACTGAATATTAGGGATATAGCCCAGCGACAGCCGGATATGGGTCAGGCTGGGGGTGGGTTTCGGTCCGCAGGCCGCCAGCAGAAATAAAGCGAAGATCATCAAGCGGATTGTTTTTTTCATAAAAACACTCCTGTGCACAGCATACGGGAAGAACCCTATCAGCGTTCTAATGTTTCCTGCCAGACGAGCAGTTTTCTCTCCAAAAATGAAACCAGACCATATAGCGCCAGTGCCAGGGCAATGAGGGTGAACACTGCCACAAAGACCAGCGCCGTATCGTACTGTCCGCGACCCACGTTGACCAGAAAACCGAGACCATGATCCGAGCCGACCAGTTCCCCGACCACCGCCCCGATGACCGAAAGCGTCGCCCCAATCCGCAACCCGCCCAGCAAAACCGGCAGCGCCGCCGGGACCTCGAGCATGCGCAGGATTTGCCCGCGCGTGGCGCGCAGTGAGTGCATCAGGTCATGAAAGGGACGCGGCACCGCCCGCACGCCCACCACTGTGTTGACCAGCACCGGGAAGAAGACGATCAGCGCACAAATCAGCACTTTCGAGAAGATACCCGGTCCAAACCAGATGACCAGCAGCGGGGCAATGGCAACGATGGGAATGGCTTGCGTCGCAACCAGGTACGGGGAGACCAACTGCTCGAACAGGCGGCTCTTGGCAATGGCATATCCGAGAGTCACCGCCGCAATTGTCCCGGCCAGCAGCCCGAGCAGGACTTCCGTCAGCGTGGCAGTGGTGTGGACAATCAGGCTGCCATCCATCAGCGCCTTCCAGAAACGGACAGCCACCTGCTCCGGAGCGGGCAGGATGAAGGCCGGCAGTCCGGCGAAACGGCTGACCAGCCACCAGCCCAACAGGGCTACGGCCAGGGATGCGAAGGCCGTCCAGTGCAGGGAGCGGCGCGAGGTGCGGGGCGATTTGCGGAGAAGTTTCCAATCCATGAAATTAAACTGCCTCGTCCAAAAGAACGGGGCAGGCGCGGTTTCAGAATAAGGAACCCCGGAAACAAGTTCCGGGGCGGATAGACAGACCAGACCCATGCGGGTCTCGTCGTCACCTTCTTCTATCCGGACTTTTACGGTCGGCTCTGGAATTTCGCCAGATCATGCACTGTTAGAGCGACTGAAGTCGCTACTACCTGCTCGTGGGCTGTACCACCGGTCGGGAATTTCACCCTGCCCCGAAGGTCGAATATTCAGTTGATAGAATTATACTGCAAATTACGAAGCAGCTTGTATCTTACTCGAAAGGATATATCAAACCGTTAAACACTCAGGGGCGGATGACTCCGCCCCTGGTTGGTGGATTTATGCGCTATGCTTTGAGGATGGCCGTATCCGCCACCGGGCAAACCGACTGGCATTGCGGTGTATCGAAGTGCCCGACACATTCCACACAGGTGGCGGCGTCAATGACGTAGAGGACGCCATTGCCCTCAGAGATGGAATTGGTCGGGCATTCCGGGATACAGGCTCCACAGGCAATGCACTCGTCTGTAATTTTCAGTGCCATAGGTTATTACTCCTTGATGAAATTCGGATGACAATCGTGCTTAAGTTACTTTATCGGCGGTTGTGTGTCAAATGACGAATGTCTTGGAAATGACTGCTTTTGTCACAGGTCTTATAGAGTACTGTGCAGTTGTGAGCGCAATTTTTCGGCGGTTTCCTTGAACGCCGCCAGTCTCTCGCGCTCCTTCTGAACGACCGGGGCCGGGGCCTTGCTAGCAAAGTCACTGCCGAGCAGTTTCTCCAGCCGGTCTATCTGGGCCTGGGACTCAGCCAGTTCTTTCTGGAGCCGGTTGCGCTCCTCGTCCAGGTTCACCATGCCGGAGAGTGGGATGTAGATTTCCACCGGACCGGCAACCAGGGCGATGCTGTTTTCCGGCTTCGCCGGGAGAGATTCAAGAATCGAGAGGAGAGATAGGTCGAGCCCCGCCAGTGCCGCGATGACTCCCGCCTGCTTTATCAATAGAACAGTCTTCACCCCGCCAGCGATCGTGGCCGGGATGCGCTTCGCCGGGCTGACCTTTTTCTCGGCGCGCAGGTTGCGTATCGAGCGGATCGTATCCTGAATAAGCGCAAAGTCCGCAACTTTGGCGGCTTCCCAGTCCCGTGCTGGAACCGGGACTACCACGTCTTCTTCAGGGCGCGGCTCCGGCCAGGAGGCAATGATCAGCGCTTCGGGCCAGTCCTTCGCCAACTCAGCCAGCGGCGAAGCCAGCAGGGCGCGCCGCAGGTGACCCCACAGTTCCTCGGTCACAAAAGGTGTGATGGGATGCAGCAGGCGCAGGCACATATCCAGCACGCGGGCGAGCGTCACTACAGTCTGCTCTCTATTCTCTACTCTATGCATTTGCAGTTTCGCCACTTCCACGTACCAGTCGGCGAAATCGCTCCAGAAGAACTCGTAGATTTGGCGTCCGGCCTCGCCGTATTGATAAGCCTGGAACAACCGCTCCACTTCGCGGACGAGAGATTGCAGCCGCGCCCAAATCCAACTGTCTGCAAGCGTCCATTCGGATTGACCACGGACGATGGACAATGGACCGTAGTTTGTGGCCTGCGGCCCGCGGTCGGCTGCTAGGCTGTTGATCGCTGAGATCACAAACCTGCCCGCATTCCAGATTTTATTGGCAAAGTTGCGGTTGCCTTCCACCTTCTTCAAGCTGATGTTCGAATCGTTACCGGGCGTGGAGCCGACCAGCAGGGTGAAGCGCAGAGCGTCGGTGCCATACTTGTCCATCACCGGCAGCGGGTCCACGCCGGTGCCCTTGCTCTTGGACATCTTCTGCCTGTCTTCGGTGCGGACCAAACCGTGCAGGTAGACGGTACTGAATGGCACCTGGCCGGTAAACTCCAACCCTTCCATGATCATGCGCGCCACCCAGAAGAACAGGATGTCATAAGCGGTCTCCATCATGGTGGTCGGGTAGAAGTACTTATAATCGGGCGTCTCTTCTGGCCAGCCGAGGGTGGAGAACGGCCACAGGCCGGACGAGAACCAGGTGTCCAGCACATCCGGGTCCTGGCGGATATTCTGCGAGCCGCAGTGGGCACACTGGGTTGGGTCTGCGCGGGTGCAGGTCTGCTTGCCACATTCGTCGCAGTACCAGACCGGGATGCGGTGTCCCCACCACAATTGGCGGGAGATGCACCAATCCTTGATGTTTTCCAGCCAGTTGTAATAAACTTTCTCGAAGCGCTCCGGGATGATCTTGATGCGCCCGTCGCGCACGGCTTCCAAGGCGGCCTTCGCCAGCGGCTCGATCTTGATGAACCACTGCTCGGAGATCATTGGCTCGACGATCTCACCGCCGCGCTGGGAACGCGGCACATTGAGCGTGTACGACTCTTCTTTGATGACCAGACCGGCGGCCTGCATGTCGGCCCACAGTTTTTTTCGGCAGGCAAACCGGTCCAGTCCTGCATACGGGCCGCCGGTTTCAGTCACTTTCGCCTCGCGGTCCAGCATCGAAAGGACCGGCAGTCCATGACGCTGACCAATGGCGTAATCGTTGGGGTCGTGGCCGGGGGTGATTTTTAGCGCCCCGGTGCCGAACTCGCGAGTCACATACTCATCGGCGATGACCGGGATCTCGCGTCCCAATATCGGTACAACGACTTTGCGCCCGATGAATTTTTTGTAACGCTTGTCATCGGGATGGACGGCAACGGCGGTGTCGGCCAGGATGGTTTCCGGACGGGTGGTGGCAACCGGGATATATTCACCCGACCCGGCCAGCATATATTTGAAATAATACAATTTACCGGGTTCTTCGGAGTATTCCACTTCCAGGTCGCTGACAGCAGTCTTCAGCCCCGGCGACCAGTTGATGAGACGCGGGCCGCGGTAGATGAGCCCCTTCTCGTACAGGCGGACGAAGGCTTCCCGTACCGCCAATGAAAGACCAATATCAAGGGTAAAGCGCTCGCGCTCCCAATCGCAGGAGGCGCCAATCTGGCGGATCTGGCTGGTGATGATGCTGTGATATTTCGCCTTCCAGGACCAGACTCGCTCGACGAATTTTTCGCGCCCAAGTTCCTCGCGCGTCACTTCTTCGGTGCGCAGCAGATCTTTTTCCACCTGCAACTGGGTGGCGATGCCGGCGTGGTCAGTACCGGGTACCCATAAGGTTGGGATGCCCTTCATACGATGATAGCGGATCATCAGGTCTTCCATCGCCACGAACATGACATGACCGATGTGCAGTTCACCCGTAACATTTGGAGGCGGAATGGAAATGACAAACGGTTTTTTGGTCGGATCGAAACCCGGCATGTTGGGGTCATTGGACGGCCGGAAGTAACCGCCCTGCTCCCACATCTTGTAAATGCGCGGCTCGGTGGACTTGAAATCGTAGGCTTTGGGTAACTGGTATTCGGTCATCTTCTCTTCTCCCTGGGCTCGAAGTTGTTTCGTTGTGATGCCCATTCAAGTTTTAGATTGTAAGGACTCAACCTTTGATAGAGTTCGCCGGTGTGCTGCTGGATGTGGCGGATGTTGTAAATCTGCAGTTCGAATTTGTTTGCAAGAGCCCCGGTGGCTCCTGTTTTTTCATCAAGATCCATGATGGGAATCTGTTCGACGACATCCCGCTTGACCAAGGCAAGTCTCTCCAGAATTTCCTCCTTCGAGAATGGTTTGCCCGGGTTCGAAAATGGCCTTTGTTCCCAACGGGGATAGCCTTCTTCCTTTGCTTTCAGGTACTGGTGGGCAAAACGCAGTGCGTGATAGGCAACGAACCAGAACCTATCCTTATCACGCGGGGCATCCCATGCCGCGGGAGGACATTGCACCACCGCCTGTTTCAACATCTCCAGGGCAGCAAGATACTGGGATTGGATGACCTTTTTTGTGTCCATGCTTGCTCCTTTATTAAAACAAAACGCCTTTCGTCCATCATGAGGACGAAAGGCATGCCTTCCGCGGTACCACCTCAATTCACCCGTTAGGGCGCGCTCCATCCGGACCACCATCCGGCTCCGGCTGTAACGGGCGGAACCCGTGCTGTTCTACTCTCAAAAAGATTTCTTCAGCAGAGAAACCGTGCGACTTCGGCAGTGGGTTGCTGCGGAGGCTTCCAGCCAGGGCCATCCTTCTCTATCAGCATGCCGGGCTGCCTACTCCTCACGGCATTATTGAGCAGATTATACTGAGTCCGCCCGGACGAGTCAAGCGCTGGAGCGTGAGTGCATGTTTGCCAGGAGATTGATTCGGGCTTACCCTTCGGGTACGATGTCGCCCTCGCAACGACACCCAGTTATGGTATCCTTGACTTACCACTTTCACCTGCAGGAGAGACTATGTACATCGCCATCGAAGGAGTCATCGGGGTCGGCAAGACCACCCTGGCACGCATGCTTGCACCGTTATTCGAGGCGGACCTTCTGCTCGAAGTCTTCGAGGAAAACCCCTTCCTCTCCGATTTCTATTCCGACCGCGCCCGTTACGCCTTCCAGACCCAGATCTTTTTCCTCTTGAGCCGCTACCACCAGCAACGGCGCGGCGTTACGGCCATTGTCGAATCCGGCAAATCACTGCTCTCCGATTACACTTTCGCCAAAGACTCGCTCTTTGCCCGCATCAACCTGCAAGGCGACGAACTGGAAATGTACAAGCGCGTCCACGAGGCGCTGGCTGAAAAAATCCCGATGCCCAACCTGCTGGTTTATCTGCGTGCCAGCACCGATGTGTTGATACAGCGCATCGCTCTGCGCGACCGCACTTACGAGCGCAATATGGAGCGCGGTTACATCGAAGAACTCAACCGCGCCTACGAGGTCTTCTTCTCCCGACCCTATGACGGCACGCCTGTTCTGACCATTGACACCAACCCACTGGATTTTGTCCACTACCCGGAGCATCTCAACATCATCGAGAACCGCATCCGTGAGACCCTCAACCTGCCTCCATACCAGCCCGCTTTGATTGTCAAATAGGAAAATTTTTTATGCGTATCACCCGCGAGACACTCATCCGCATCGCCAAAGAAACCGTCCAGAAACGAGCCTTAGCGGATCCCGGGCTGGTCGCGGCTTACCTGACCGGTTCCCTGCGTTCCGAAAACCCCTTCCTCGGCAATTCCACCGATATAGACATCGTCCTTGTCCACACTGGGAAAACAAAAATCCGCCGCGAGATTGTAGCTCTCACGCCCGAAATCCACCTGGACATCGTCCATAACCCGCGCAGCGAATACGAAAAGCCGAAGGAACTGCGTATCCACCCCTGGCTGGGACCCGAACTCTACGACCCGCTGCCTCTTTATGTCACTCAGCATTTCTTCGAATTCGTCCAGGCCGGGGTGCGCGCTGGGTACAATGAGCCGGTCAACGTCCTGACACGCGCCCGTCGAAATGCCGAACACGCCCGTCAAATCTGGAGCGGTCTGCACCTCAGCCAGGAGACCGGCCCCGCGCTACTGCTCTCTTACCTGAAAGCTGTCAACCACGCTGCCAATGCCGTCGCCCTGCTGACGGGCGGTCCGCTGGCCGAACGACGCTTCCTGCTCCAGTTCCAGGAACGGGCCGGGGCGGCTGGTGCGCCGGGTCTCGCCGCCGGGCTCCTGGGGCTGCTCGGCGGAGCGCAGGCGGATGCGGCGACCCTGAGCGAATTCCTGCCGGGGTGGGAAAAAGCATTCGTCGAGGCGGCCAGCCGAAATCAGGTCCACGCCCCGTCCGGGAACCGGGACTACTCCGCCCCGTCCGGGAACC